>Ga0070658_10003092_pt1 | contig 13735 bp, 11 predicted proteins | sample KBSC13metaG_FD_64664 | JGI IMG/M metagenome (GOLD analysis project Ga0070658, IMG submission 64664) | Corn rhizosphere microbial communities from Kellogg Biological Station, Michigan, USA - KBS C1-3 metaG | ecosystem: Host-associated > Plants > Roots > Rhizosphere > Soil ... | reverse complement strand
GACGAAGTCGCTGCTGGAGAAAAAGCAGTATCCGTACCAGAAGGAGGCACACGACGATTACCTGGCAGCGCTCACTGAGCGGGGGCCAATAGGCGCGTTCGGGCTGGCACTCCTACTCGGCGTTGCCGTGCGCATGTTGTCGAAACTGACGCGGTTGCACAAGCGTTCGGCCGGCCGAGAAGTGGTCGCGCCGGCACCGATGATCGGTTGCGCAGTTGCACTGGCCGCGTCCGGCATGTTCTACGAGGTGCTGCACTTCCGCCAGGTCTGGGTGTATCTCGCCCTGCTCGCGGCCAGCTCGTTGTCGCCCGATCGCGGACGCTGGGCTACCCGCGCAGGAGGGAGGGCTCATTAACGCCGACGATGCCGCGGCGCCACCGGGATTTCGCCGTCTAGTCGGCGGCAACGTTGTGGCGCGCGCAGTCGCGTTGGTTTCGTTGGGCATCGCGACCTTGCTGGTCGCGCGCATTGGCGGGCCGGCGACGGTCGGTCAGTACGCGCTCCTGCGGGTGATCCCCGGCCTGGTCGGCGTGGTGGCATCTGCCGGTCTACCAACGGCATGCGCGTACTTTCTCGCCGACCGTGCCGGTCGAGACATTCCCTGGGCTTTGTTCGGAATCGCGGTTGTGGCTGGCGTGGCGGCGACGATCGCATGGCTCGTGGCCCTGCCCTTGCTGCGTTCGCTGTTCTTCAGCGACACCTCGACGCCGCTGCTCGCACTCGCGGGCGCCACGGTCGCCAGCCAGCTCTTGGTGGCCACGGCAAAGTCCTGCACCCAAGGTCTGCAAGACATGCGAGGTGCGAATCGGCTCATCGTGCTCGAAGAGTTGACCTTCCTGCCGCCATTCGCCGCTATTGCTCCGTTGCCGATCAGCCACCTGACGGCGACCGTCTGGGCATTGCTCGTCTCCGACATCGGAACCGCCGGATACGGCTGGGTTGTTCTTGCCCGCCGTGGATTCTTCACCGGTGCGGTCCGGCCGTCACGCGAGACGGTCGCGAGGGTGCTGTCATACGGCGCGCGCGGTCAGGTCGGTGGCGTGATGACGCTGCTCAACCTCCGACTGGATTTCATCTTGCTCGGCAGCTTCGCAGGGCCGGCGGTCGTCGGCTCGTATGCAGTCGCGTCGAAGTTCGCTGAGTTGCTGCGGGTGCCGTCGTTGGCCATCAACTACGTTCTCTACCCGCGCTTCGCGCACGAAGGGCAGGCTGTCGCGGCCAACAGCGTGCGCCGCATGGGACCGCGGGCATTGCTGGCGATGGTCGCGTTCGCGTTGCTCGTCGCCGCGGGTGTGAACCCGCTGATTCCTTGGCTGTACGGTTCCGACTTCCGTTCGGCTATCGGCCCGGCGTATGTGTTAGTTGCAGGATTGGTGACGGACGGCGTGGGTGCCATCGTGAGCGCGTGGCTGCTCGGATGCGGTCGACCCGGCCTCAACTCGCTGGCAGTGGGCGTCGGTGTCGTGGTCACCGTGACGCTGGACGTCGCGTTGATTCCCGCCCATCATGCGATGGGCGCCGCCATTGCCTCGGCCGCCGCCTATATAAGCGTGACGCTCTGCCTCTTGATCGCCTTCAGTCTCGTCGAACGCAAACAGCGCCGTGCCCATGCGGCGCTCCCCACGATGGGTCGGGCCCATGCCTGAGTGTTTTCTGTATGCCGCCGTGTCATGCGATGGGGATGTTAACCAGGATGTTGATGCTCAAGTAAGTAACAGCGATTCTGGAGAACCCCCGCCGCAGCATCGCGTACCTATTTCTCCATCAACTGTGGTAGTTGTTCTCGACGCTTGACGACTCACGGCTCGTACATCCGCACGATGCGCACCGCTGTACACAGGCCGATGATCCAGGGCATGGCTATCCGGGTGCTGGTGATCGACGATCACCGCATGTTTGCTGAAGTGCTCGCAGAGCGGCTGTCGGTTGCCGCCGACGTGCACGTGGTCGGGATTGCCACCAGCGCGGCCCATGCAATGGAATCTGCGCGCGCCTTGCGGCCGGACGTCGTCACGCTCGACGCGAATCTCGGAGAGGCGGACGGCGTCGACGTCGCGCGGGAACTGCACACGAGCGCCACGCCGCCGAAGATTGTGATGGTTACCTGCGTCGACGACATTGATCGCGTATTACACGCGATCTGGGCCGGTGCTCTCGCCTGGGTGCCGAAGGAAACCGGTGCTGAAGTGCTGATCGAGGTGATTCGTGGCGCGGTGAATGGTGAAGCGTGGTTACCGTCGCGGGTGCTCGGCGTTGTGTTGAACGCGATAGTCGCGTCGAGCGATGGTCAACCGCCGGACCGGACGCCGCTTGCGGCGCTCACGCCACGGGAACGGCAAGTTTTGCGCTGCATGCTCGCTGGCCTCGATCGCAGCGCTACGGCCGAGATTCTCGGGCTCTCGCTCAATACAGTGCGCACCCACGCGCAGAGCGTGCTCACAAAGCTCCACGTGCATAGCGCACTGGAAGCGGTCTCAGTCGCATTGAGTGCCGGCATGCGGCCCGACCGGGTTCCGGTGCCGTTTCGCCGGCTCGGCGTCGTTCAAACGACGCGCGCACCTGCTGCCGCCGTGCGTCGGACGTATCCGCCGCCCGTCCCGGATCTGCTGGCACGGTCGCAGACGCCGCCTTTGCGCCCCGCGAGACGAGCCGACCTCGATGGTGCTTCCGGTGCGATCGGCGTAGGGGTTCTCGTCCGTTGGCCCGATCCTGGTAGGCGCGCCACGCCGTAACGTCCCTGACTCTAGGCAAGTCGGTTTTTCGTGGCCAGATCAGCTTTTCGGATCATTTGTGTTTTATTCCGTCGCGGTCGACGACCGCACAACGATGTGACGAGAATGTAGATGGATGCAGACGAGACGTTGAGTCGGCTCTTCCAACAACGCAGATATCTCCTTGTGCTCGCGATCCTGCTCGCGGCGGGTGTCTTTTTCGTTGTACAAAACAGCGCTCACGCCAGCTATCGAGCGGACGCCAGGCTGTTGCTCGGTCCCGAGCTGAGTTCTTCTCAAGAAGCCCAGACGGTTGTTGCCCGCGCCAATGCCATCGCTACGAGCGACGCTGTGTTGAGTACCGCTTTGAAGAGTGCGAAGGCACCTCGAACCTTGAGTCAGTTCCGTCACGAGGTCAGTCTCAGCGGCGTCAACGACTCGGGGCTGGCTCGACTGTCTGTCACCGATGCGGACCCCGCTATTGCGGCGGCACTGTGCCGATCGCTTGCGGCGGCTACGACGACCTTCATCAACACCACCAACTCGGCAGCAACGACATCTGCGTTGGCGTCGATCAACAGCCAGTTGCAGACGGCGATCGGCCAGTACGAGACGGGGCAAGCAGGGGCGCCGGCCAATCCCGTGACCGATCAGGCGCAACTGGCTGCCATCAACGAGACCATCACCGCTTTGTCGACTGCGCGAGGGCAGCTGCTAGCGCGGCAAGCACAGCAGGTGCCCGCTGCAGTAGTGGATCAGCCACCCGCGCTCGGCATCCGCACCAGCTCAGAAGTTCTAACGATCGCCAGCCTGTGTGTTGTCGGCGCATTGCTGGTCTGGCTTCTCGCTGCCGCCGTCGTCGAATCATTCTGGCCGACACTGCCTACACTTCGAGCTGTCGGGCGTCATTTCGACGCCCCGATTCTCGGCGTGCTACGTGCAGATCTTCCGGCCGACGACAGCGAGACGGCAGAGGTGATCGACCGCCTCATCTTGTCGGCTCAGCACTTGCGAGCCGACACCCTGGTCGTCGCGGGTGGCCCAGATGCGACCTACGCGTTCGTAGCGGGGCTCGATGCACTTCTCTCGACGAAAACATCTGCAAACGGTGGTCCGGCGTATGCGAGCGATCTGAAATTGCCGGTGGCAGTGGGCACTCGCGGTGCCGTTGCACTCGGCACGGCGGCTGAGCAGGCAAGCCTGCCCGCGGCGCGCAACGGAAGAGCCGCGAAGGCACATCCCGTACCGCGGCACGCGGTGCCGTTCGCACTTGCGCATCTCGCGCCATCCAGCGGAACCGGTGTGGTCGTCGTCACGCGGCCAGGAACAAGGAGGGCGCAACTGCACGGGGTCGAAGAGATGGTGCGTTGCACCTACTGGCCCGTCGTAGGTGTGATCCAGGTGACCGGCGCACCCAAGCGCCCTGGTGGCACAGCCGCCGTATCCGGTGCGTCGACATGAGTGATCCGCGCACCGTGTTGTACGTCGTAGGGTCCCGAGAGGCGGCCGGCGTCGTTCGCGCCGGGCTGGACACTGCCGAGACGCTCGCAGGTGCGGGCTTGCTACAGCCACTCGTCTGCGGCCCTGCAGGCGAACTCTTGGACGTTGCGGCCACTGCAAGCCTGCCGGTCGGGAGGCTCGCGCCGGCGTCCGCCCTGCGTCGTCGAGATGCATTGCTCGAACGAGCGATTGGCGATGCGGACCTGGTACACGCGCTCGGCCTCGACGCGGCTCGGCTGGTGCAGTCGGTAGGGGTGCCCGAGTCCGTGCCTCTCGTCGTGACGGTCGACGAGATGGGCGAGCGGCGCGGACTGCCGAGGTTCGTCGGTTCGCCGTTTTCCGCATTGCGCAGGAGAAATGCCCTTCGGTGGCTGGTGCCAGGACGCACCGCTACGTCGCGGCTTGTGCACTCCGGTCTCGTGCGTGGCGACCAAGTGGTCACCCTTCCCCTGCTTCCATTCGCCGAGCATTTGCACCAGGAATGGATGGTCAATCGCGCCGCCGCCCGCCGGTTACTGGCGGTCGCCCCCGGTGCGCATGTCGTCGTCGGCGTCGGCCCGTCCGACGCCGGCGCAATGCGCCTCGTCGACTCGATGATTGCGGGCCGAGCAGGCGAAATCATCGGTGTCTGGATCGACACCGCGGGATCGCGTCATTCCAAAACAGGCCGTCGAACTGAGCTCATTGTCGTGACCCCGTCCGAGGGGCAGCAACTCCTGCCTGCAATGGATGTCCTGCTCGCTGACGGCTCACCGCTCGTGGCACGGCATGCGGCGGTCGATGCTCGCTGGGCTCGGGTGCCGATTGTCACGACACCGACCGATGCCGGCGCAGAAATGGTGCGACACAGTGTCAACGGTTACGTGTGCATTGTGCCGGAGATGGCCTCGGCGATCGAGGCGGCGATCGACATGGCAGTCGCTCGCACGCTGACTCATCGATCGGTGGAGCGGCGCCACGGCGATCAGCCGGGCGACGCAGCAGCGGTAACGGCGCGGTGCTACTCCTCGGTTCTGGGGCACCCGTTGCTGCGCCCGATCCTGATCGGAAGGCGGGCCGCACGATGACGACCGAGATCGTTGCCACATCGCTTCGACGAAAGGTGCCGTTTGCGCTGGCGCAGATCAGTGACGAGGCGCGCCAGAACGTTAACGATGTGCTGTCGAGCGGATGGTTGACCACCGGTACCCAGGCGCTGAGGTTCGAAAGCGAATTCAGTGCGCATGTCGGCGTCTCGCATACTGTGGCGGTCAGTTCCTGTACTGCCGCGATCGAGCTGTCGCTTCGCGCGTTGCGATTGCGCCCGGGTACACCAGTTCTGACGCCCACCATGACGTTCTGCGGTGCAGTTCACGCCATCGTGCATGCTGGCCTTCGGCCAGTCTTCGTCGATGTCGACGCCTCGACCCTCGTGCCTCGACCAGATCAGGTCGTTGCCGCGGCGGCCCGGCAGCGTCCCGGGGCGATGGTGGTGCAACACATGGCGGGCTTTCCGGTGCCTGTCGACGAACTCGCTCGCGCAGCGCGGCTGCCCTTGTCTCGAGTCGTCGAAGACGCCGCACATGCACTTGGTGCCCGCGTCGGTTCGCGGCCAGTCGGGGCGATCTCAGCCGCTACCTGCTTCAGCTTCTATGCCACGAAGAATCTGCCGATCGGCGAGGGCGGCGCAGTTACCACTGACGAGCCGGACATAGCCGCCTTCGTCAGGAGCGCTCGGCTTCACGGCATGTCAAAGGACGCGTGGTCTCGGTACCTGCCCGGTGGCTCGTGGCAATACACAGTTGACGCCGACGGCATCAAAGCCAACATGAGCGACCTGCAGGCGGCGATCGGCCGTGGGCAGCTGTTGCATCTCGATGAGTGGCAGCGCCGACGTGCCGTTACTGCCTCGCAGTACGACAGCCGCCTCGCCGGTTTCGCTGCAGTCGAGCTGCCAGCGCGACCGCCTGTGGGCACGCACGCGTGGCATCTGTACGTCATCCGATTTGCCGAGCGCGTCGGTGCTCATCGTGACGAGATTATCGACGCGCTCGCCGCAGCCGGCGTGGGAACGTCAGTGCATTTCATTCCCGCGCATCGATTTCCTTACTTTCGCCAGCTCTTGGGTGACGACGCATGCAGCGTTTGTCCCGAGGCCGACGCAGTCTTCGCGCGCATGCTGTCGTTACCGATGCATCAGGGCCTCGATACCTCTGACGTCGACTATGTCTGCGACCGGCTTGAGGCGGCCGTTGCGCAGTTTTCCTGAATCGCAGTTTGTGGACAGATCGCAGTTTGTGACAAAGCAATGGGAGGTTCGTGATGTGGCATCTGACCCACGCCGATCGGGGACATCCCCAGAGCGAGCGCCGACTGCGGACGTTGGTCGTCGGTGCCGGAACAGCGGGACGAACGGTTGTGCGCGACTTACGCATCGTGCGCGACGTCGGCCTGTACCCGCTCGGATTCCTTGACGACGACACTCGCAAGCACACCGTCGCCGGTCTGCCGGTCCTCGGCACCCTTGCTTCGCTGAGGAACGTCGTAGATCGCCTCCGCATAGAAGTCGTCGTGATCGCCATTCCCGGCCTGGCCAGGCCGAAGGTACGGGAGTTGGCCGATGTTGCCACCCATGCCGGCGCCGAAGTACGTGTCTTGCCATCGTTTCTCGCAGTGGTTCAACGCGACGCTCGGGTCGACGACCTCATGCAACTTCACGTCGGAACGCTGCTCGGCCGTGCCGAACGCGACGTCGCCTATAGCGAGGGCCGGCCAGCCGTGATGCACAAGCGGGTTCTGGTCACCGGTGCCGGAGGATCGATCGGTAGCGAGCTGTGTCGCCAGGTCGGCAGGCTTGAGCCGGCGGCACTGTGCCTGCTCGACCACGACGAGTCGAACCTGCATCAACTTCAGCTCGACATCACGGGGGAGGCGTTGCTCGACACCGACGAGATAGTCATCGCCGACATTCGCGATCGCCTTCGCATCGAGCAGGTCTTCAAGCAGTTCAGGCCGGACGTTGTCCTGCACGCTGCCGCACATAAACATTTGCCACTTCTCGAACGGCACCCCTGTGAAGGCGTGAAGACCAATGTCCTCGGCACGCAGAACCTGGTCGAGGCGGCTCTCAACGCCGGTACCGAAAGGTTGGTTTTAATAAGCACCGACAAGGCCGCCGCGCCTTCGTCTGTGCTCGGCGCTACCAAGCGTCTTGCCGAACTCGTGGTGAAGTCGAATGCCGTTGGTGCAACGAGCTTGGGTTCGGTGCGTTTCGGCAACGTGCTCGGAAGCCGCGGGTCGTTTCTCAGTGTTGTCGGCTCGCAGATGCGTCGAGGGCAGCCTGTCACGGTCACCCATCCCGACGTCACGCGGTATTTCATGACTGTCGAGGAAGCTGTCGGTCTCGTGCTCGCCGCCGCGAAGATGGCTGAGTACGGCGAGATCTTCGTGCTCGACATGGGTGAGCCTGTGCGCATTGTCGACCTCGTGCATGGCTACGCCCGACAGCTCGGCATCACTGACTATCGCATCGAATTCACCGGGCTGCGGCCAGGCGAGAAGCTCGAGGAGTGCTTGACCAGCTCGGCCGATGTCTTGACACCTACCGCACACAATCGGATATCGGCCGTCCGGGCTACCGATGTACCGGAGGAGTTCGGTTCGCGACTTACGAAGCTTTTCGTTGCGGCCGAAGGAAACGACTCCGCGCTGGTGCGTAGTCACCTGGCAGAGTTGCTGCCCGAATACCAGCCGACCGTTTACCTGCCGCAGCAGCCGCTGGCGTCGTCGTCGCTTGCGGTTCCCTATCCGGACGGGTTCTGATGCGCGGCCGCCTGCACACAGCCGGGGAGATCGTCGACATCGACTGCCGTCTCGATTGGGTGTGGTCGCTTCTGGTCGAGGCCGCCGCAGGCGGCATGGTGGCGATACCGGACGGCGGCCCGCCGCCGACGATGCAACTGGTCATCGAGGCCGGTCGGCGGCCATTCGGTCCGCGCGACGCCGTTGTTGTGACCAGGGGCGCTCGGCTGGGGGCCGACGCGGTGATCTTCGACGACGCGTGTGCGTCGGGATTCTCGTTGCGGATCCAGCCCGCTGCCGATCGATTAGTCGTCACCGCCCGGTACCGACCCGACACGAAAGCACGGGCAGCGGCTGCGGTATTGCGATCGCGCTTCAACCTCATTGCCCGGGCTGTCTTGGTCCAGTACCCCGCCCTATGGTGGGCCGGAGTGCGTGGCCGCGCACCGCTGCACGTCTCTGCCTTGACTACTGCCGCGGGCGTTGCTCTTCTCGCCGGCCCCGGAGGCGTCGGGAAGTCGACCTTGGTCGCGGGCGAGATCGCTCGAGGCTCGGTCGCCACCTGCGACAACCTGGCGGTAAGCGACGGTGTCGACGTCTTCGGTGTCGTCGAGCCGCTCCGCAGCGCATCGCGCACGGCCGGCAGGTCCGGCGGGGCCGGCAAGGGTCGGCGGGTCGCCTACGGACGCCGAGAAGCCGCATGGTCGGCCAAGCGAGCGATCTCGTTACGACCCGAGCGGGTCGCGGTGGTTCAACTTCGCGATGTTCCGGTCGCGTTCTGCGAACCGATCCATCACGACATGGCGTGTCGGTCCTTGGTTACTGGCACTCTCATGGCCGGCGAGCTGCGCCGGTACTGGGCGTTTGGCGCGACGCTTGCGGCAGGTACGGGGCTCGGCCCGGCGCAGCCTGCGGTCGAAGATATTGCGCGGCGGCTGACCGCGTCATTGCCCTGCCATCTGCTGACTCTCGCCCGCACGGCCCGCACGGCCCGCACGGCCCGCGAACCGCGCGAGTCGGCGCAGCCGGCGCCCGGGTCGCGGTTGAGCGAGCTGTTCGCCCCCGAGCTCGACCGCAGCCGATGGTGACCCCCTCCTCCGACGGCCGCGTGCGCGTCGTTGTCGTTGTGACGCGATTCATGGCGGGCGCGGGAGGTGTCGCGCTACGCGGCGCACGCGCGCTCGACCCTGCGCGCTACGCGGTCTCGTTCGTGACCGGCGGCGGCCGCATCAGCCACGACGCTCGCCAGCTCGGTTTCGACGTCACCGTGCTGCCCGACCTAGTCGCCGATCTGTCGCCGCGGCATGATCTGCGCGCGGTGCGGGAGCTGACGCGACTGCTGCGCGATCGCCGTCCCGATGTCGTCCACACTCACAGCGCGAAGGCCGGAGGGATCGGCCGGATCGCCGCACGTCGAGCCGGTGTGCCGCTCATCGTGCACACCTATCACGGCTTTCCGTTCCATGAGTTCCAGCGACCGTGGACAAGGTGGGCCTACGTCGTCGCGGAACGGCTTTTGTCGCGTCATACCGATGTGGTGCTCGCCGTCGGTTCCGCAGTAGGTGTCGAGGCCATCCGCCGGCGCATCGTAACGCCGGCGCAGCTTCGCGTGACCGCAGTGACCGTCGACGGCAATCCGGTAGCGTGCACGCCGGAGTCCCGGCAGCGCGCGCGGATGATGCTCGGTATTTCGCCAAGCGTCTCCGTCGTCGGAACCGTCGGTCGGCTCGACTATCAGAAGGCTCCGCAAGACTTCTTCCAGGCGCTACAACGGTTGCGTCACCGTGACGCGCTCGGCGTGTGGATCGGAGCCGGACCGCTGCGCGCTGACGTCGAACGCCAGGTCGAACGCGCCGGCCTGCATGAGCGGGTGTTGATGCTGGGGGAACGCGCTGATGTGCGCGAACTACTGCCGGCGTTTGACGTCTTCGCCATGAGCAGCCTCTATGAGGGGCTGCCATGCGCGATCGTCGAGGCGATGATGGCAGGGCTGCCGGTCGTTGCCACCGCGGTGAATGCGGTGTCCGACGTGGTTCTTCCTGGCGAGACGGGCCTGCTGGTGTCACCACGTCAGCCGGCGATGCTTGCCGCAGCGATTGACCTGGTGCTCGATGATCCCGCGGCAGCAAACGCGCGAGCAGCGCGCGGCCGAGCGCTGCTCGGCGACCGGTTCGAGCCACACCGGCTGGGCGCAATACTCGACGACGTCTACCGGTCGAAGCTGTCGCCGCAAAGCAGTGCTGATGCGCCCGATCAGACGTCGCGCCTACTGGCCTCCTCGGCGGCGGAGGCGCGGTTGAGTTGATGACGCGCCGCGAACGCGGCCGCCTCAAGTCTTGAATGCACGCCGAGTTTGTCGAGCACGCTTTGGATATGTGTCCGCGCCGTGCTGTAGGCAACGCCCATCGACCGCGCGATCTCACGAGTGCTCTCTCCCTGCGTTAGCCGTGCGAGTACCTCGCGTTCGCGCGCGGTGAGGAAGCTCGCAAGGGAATGCTCACTCGACTGGTTGCGGTTCATCGCCGCTCGCATCAGCTGGCCGCTGAGCACCGCCTCCCCGGCCTGCACCCGCTCGAGTACGACGAGCAGTTCGGCGAGCGGCTGCGATTTGTGCGCCACTGCCACCGCGCCCTCGGCCACCGCGTCTTGCAAGGCTTGCCGGTCGAACGAAGCCGTTAGCACGACCACCCGTACTTGGGGGTCGACCGCGACGATGTGGGCAACCGCACCCGCAGCGTCCGAGCGGTCACCGTAGGGCGCGTGCTCGCTCGGAAAGACGATCTCGGTCAAGACGATGTCGACGCCACCCCGCGCGACAGCTACCGCGGCTGCTCGGGGCGATGCGGTGACCACGGCTTCGTATCCGCGTTGCTCCAAAGAGTTCTGAAGAGCTTCGGCGAATAGCGCATGTGGATCGCAGATCACGACCTTCATCGGGGCTACTGCTGGTTCGGGGCGGGCGAGCGTGCGGCGGGCGAGAACCACAGCTGCACGAGCGCTCCTCCGACGGCGCCGTCGTCGATGTGGAGGCGACCGCCGGTGACCGCCAGCCAGTCGTGGACGACGGAAAGCCCGATCGACGCGAGGCCAGGTGGTGCGCTGCCGAACCCAGGGCCGGAATCCTCGATCTCGATAACGAGCTGCCCGGCGACACTGGCCGCCCGCAACTCGACCCAGCCGTTGGGGCCGGCGGCACGGCGCGCGTTCTCGACGAGATTCAGCACGACTCGGCGGGCTTGTGACGCGACGCAACTCAGGTGAAGGCCGTCGTCGACGGCCACGGTGATTTCCGCACCGTCGACCGCAGCGATCTCGGCGGCCACCTTTCGCAAGAGCGCGGATATGTCGATCGGCTCGGCAACAGCCTCGGCGTTCGCCACATCGCGCATCGTCGTCGCGAGGGCGCTGACCAACTGCCGGACGGCCGACAGGTCGGCTTCGTGCTCGGCGCTCAATTGCTGGGCTGAGATGACCCGCTCGACCAGGGCGTTGATTACGGCAAGTTCTTGTCGCGCGTCATGGCACACCTGCCGAAGCCGCCAGGTAGCGACGTCGCCCAAAAATGGCTGCGGAACTGTGCGCTGACGTGGAACTTCGTCGCATCGACGTGGTCGGTACTCAGCGAGATCGCCCGATCTAGCAGCCGCGTGACGGTTGTCGAGTGGGCGTTCTCCGGACCCTTCAGCATGGAACATGACGTGGCCCTCCCCTAAACCATGCGTCAATCCGCCATACGTCCAGCCCCGGGGCGGAGGTCGTTTACTTGCCGCGCATCTGCCATTCATACTAACCAGCCGAGGCACACTTTTTTAGTTAGTTTTAAGCAGCGGTTTAGCTAGTAAGAATTGGGCGATAGTGCCCTGGGCGATCTGTTTGCCGGACTTGGCAGTCACGGTGTGCTGTCAGTAATCCACCGAGCGTTTATGCGTCTGCTGCACCGTGCAGAGTTCTTTTTTCGCGGCCGGTGGGGCGCCCCCTACCTATGTCTCCGCCAGCGGGACGAGAACCCGTCACGCGCTGGGGCGATGTCGCGTCGTCCGTCTACGCCTAGCCTGCGAATCGCACGCTGTTTTGGAGGGGCTTGATGACGACTCGATCGACCGCGGCGCCGACGGGCGTGGGATCGGCGCCGGCGGGCCGCGGTCGGATCGCGGTCTTGGGCGCTGTGCACGAGTCGCTGCCGATGCTTCAAGCGTTGCTTGACGATTCTCGGGTCGAGGTCGTGGCTGTCGTGACGCCCTCGTCGACCTGCCAAGCGTCCGGAGCGGTCGACCTGGCCGCGGTGGCTCGACGATACAGCGTGCCCGCGTTCGAAGGCCTCGATCTGAAGTCTCCGGAGGGGCTGGCGATTTTGGCGCGGAGCGAACTCGACCTTATGGTCGTCGTCGGCTGGACGCGCTTGGTGCCCGCACCAGTGTTGGCAATACCGAGATTTGGCTGCGTGGGCTTTCACGCATCGCTTTTACCGCGGCACCGCGGGAGAGCTCCGGTGAATTGGGCGATCATTCGCGGTGAAAGTCGAACCGGTGCCACGATGCTCATGCTCGATGCCGGTGTCGACACGGGCCCGATCGTTGACCAACGCCCGATTGATATCGGGCTGCTCGACACGTGCGGCACCGTCTATGAACGCGTCGCGGCCGCGGGCGTCGAGATGATGCTCGAGCACTTGCCCGCACTGCTCGCGGGGCGCGCACCGCGGTACGTGCAAGTTAGTGGCGGCGAGAGTGACGTTCTGCCAAAGCGAACCCCTGAGATGGGTATTACAGACTGGGCTCGCCCGTCTCTTGACGTCCACAACTGGATTCGCGCGTTGACACATCCCTATCCCGGCGCTTTCAGCTTTGTCGGTGGCGACACGGTGCGGTTCTGGCGCTCCGAACCTGGGCCGGCGACGTCGGACGACCCGAAGATGCGGCCGGGCACAGTCATCGGGTGCGCGGACGGCGGAGTGCTGGTGGCCGCCGCCCAAGGCACGGTCCGCCTTTTGGTGGTCGAGGAAAACGGTGTCGAATTGCCTGCGTTGCTTTGGTTCGAGCGGGCCGGGCGACCGGTCGGAACGACGTTCGATCCGGTCGACGCGGCAACGCGCAGGTGGGCACTTGGCTTAGGGCACGCTCCCGAACGTCTCACAGCGGCGGCCCCGCTAGCGGTCGCCGGATGAATGTGGTCGTGGTGGCTGCGCACCCTGACGACGAGATTCTCGGCGCCGGCGCCACCCTGGCGCGCCACGTGCAAGTGGGTGACGACGTGCACGCCGTCGTACTCGCCGACGGTGCGCTCAGCCGTTATGAGGAACACATGGTCGGTGAATTGCAAGCAGGTGGTGTGGCGGCCGCGCGTCACATCGGTTTTGCTTCACTTCGGTTCGAAGCATTTCCGGATCAACGCCTCGATCAAGTTGCGATGGTTGATCTCACGCAGCACGTCGAGACAGTGCTGATGGAATTGCAGCCCGACGTCGTGTACACGCATTTCCGTGGTGACGTGAATGCAGATCATTCATTGGTTGCGCAAGCAGTTTGGACCGCGTGCCGACCGTATCGAATGCCGCAGGTGCGATTGATCGCCGCATTCGAAACGCCGTCGTCAACCGAATGGTCGTCGGCAGCTGAAGGCGCGACCTTCCGACCGACGATGTTCGTAGACGTCGCTACCACCATTCATTGCAAGCTCGCCGCCATGTCGTGCTATTCCAGCGAGCTGCGTGAGTATCCGCATCCGCGTTCCCTGCGCGCGCTGCG
>Ga0070658_10003090_pt1 | contig 13737 bp, 11 predicted proteins | sample KBSC13metaG_FD_64664 | JGI IMG/M metagenome (GOLD analysis project Ga0070658, IMG submission 64664) | Corn rhizosphere microbial communities from Kellogg Biological Station, Michigan, USA - KBS C1-3 metaG | ecosystem: Host-associated > Plants > Roots > Rhizosphere > Soil ... | reverse complement strand
CCCTCGCGCGACTCCTCGACCTCCGCCGCGACCTGCGGGAGCCCGCCGGGCTGCTCGTCGGAGACCTCGATGCGCAGCCCCTCTTGGCGGACGGCGACCCGCAGCTCGAGGGAGGTGCCGGCGTGCACCACGGCGTTCGTCACCAGCTCCGTCACCAGCAGCAGTGCGTCGTCGACGAGGTCGTCCAGCCCGGCCTGCGCGCAGACGTCGCGGACGCACCTGCGGGCCAGACCGGCGGAGGTGCTCTCCGGCGGCAGCGTGACAGCCAGTTCGGAAGCCATCAGCCGCTGCCTCGGGCGAGCAGGTCGTGCAGCTCGGAGGCCGCCTCGTGCGCGGAGCGGACCGCCTGGTGGGCGTCGGCATCCGGATCGCTCAGCGGGCCGTCGAGCAGCGCGACGATCCTCCCGGCGAGAGAGGTCAGCCGGGTCTGGTCCAGCGCGGCGAGCCGCTGCTCCACCGCCGCCGACCGCGACTGCAGGGCCCGGCGCCGCTCGTGCAGCTCGACGAAGACGGAGACCTTGGCCCTGAGCACCCAGGGGTCGAAGGGCTTGGAGAGGTAGTCCACTGCACCGGCGGCGTAACCGCGGAAGGCCTGGTGCGCCTCGCCGTCGATGGCTGTCAGGAAGACGATCGGGATGTCCCTCGTGCGCTCGCGCGACTTGATGTGCTGCGCGGTCTCGAAGCCGTCCATGCCTGGCATCTGGACGTCGAGCAGGATGAGCGCGACGTCCTCCGTGAGCAGCCGCTTGAGGGCCTCCTCGCCCGACGATGCGCGCAGCAGCTCGTGCCCGAGGCCGGACAGGATGGCCTCGAGAGCGAGCAGGTTCTCGGGCCGGTCGTCGACCATGAGGACCTTGACGGGGGAAGGCTCCACGTCAGCTGCCCTTGCCGACCAGCCACGACCGCATGACGGTGAGCAGCCGGTCGAGGTCGACGGGCTTGGTGATGTAGTCCGAGGCGCCCGCAGCAAGGCTCTTGTCGCGGTCGCCCGGCATCGCCTTGGCCGTGAGGAACAGCACCGGAAGCCCTTCCAGCGAAGGGATCCGGCGGATCTCGCTGGTCGTCTCGTTGCCGTCCATGTCCGGCATCATGACGTCCATCAGCACCAGGTCGACCTGCCCGTTCTCGTGCAGCAGACGGATGCCGTCGCGGCCGTTGTCGGCGTAGAGCACGTGCATGCCGTGCAGCTCGAGAGCGCTGGTCAGGGCGAAGACGTTGCGCACGTCGTCGTCGACGACGAGCACGGTCGCGCCCTGCAGCGGGTCGGGTCCGTCCAGCGGCCGGGTGGTCGACGGCTTGTCGGTCAGCATCGGGCCCTGCCGAGGGACGCTCGCCGGCGTGGAGGTGTGCACCACGTCCCGGTCGCCGAACGGGTAGGTCGCCGGGACGTACAGCGTGAAGGTGCTGCCCCGGCCAGCCTCGCTCTCGACCGTGATGGCGCCGCCCAGCAGCCTCGCGATCTCACGCGAGATCGACAGCCCGAGCCCGGTGCCGCCGTACTTGCGGCTGGTCGTGCCGTCGGCCTGCTGGAAGGCCTCGAAGATGAGCTTCAGCTTGTCGGGCGGCACTCCGATGCCGGTGTCGCTGACGCTGAACCCGATCACCGCGTCGGCGTCGTCGAGGGTGGGGACGCCGAAGGTGAGGCCCGGCGCAGCAGCGTGCACGGACAGCTGCACGCTGCCGGACTCGGTGAACTTCAGGGCGTTGGACAGCAGGTTCTTCACGACCTGCTGCAGGCGCTGCTCGTCGGTGACCACCGTCGGCAGCACGTCGGCGTGCAGATCGACGATGAGGTCCAGTCCCTGCTGCTCCGCGAGCGGGCCGAAGGTGCTCTCGACGTAGTCGCAGACCTCGGCCAGCACGATCGGTGCCGGGTGCACATCCATCTTCCCGGCCTCGACCTTGGACAGGTCGAGGATGTCGTTGATGAGCGAGAGCAGGTCGCTGCCCGCGCTGTGGATGGTGCGCGCGAACTCGGTCTGCTTGTCGGTGAGGTTGTTCTCGGGGTTGTCCGAGAGGAGCTTGGCGAGGATCAGCAGGCTGTTGAGCGGCGTCCGCAGCTCGTGGCTCATGTTCGCCAGGAACTCCGACTTGTACTGCGAGGACAGGGCGAGCTGCTCGGCCTTCTCCTCCAGGCCGAGGCGGGCGAGCTCGATCTCGCGGTTCTTGATCTCGAGGTCGCTCGACTGCTCCGTCAGCAGCCGCGCCTTGTCCTCGAGCTCGGCGTTGGTGCGCTGCAGCTCGACCGACTGCACCTGCAGCTCCTGAGCGAGGCGCTGGGACTGCTCCAGCAGCTCCTCCGTCCGGACGTTGGCGATGATCGTGTTGAGGACGACGCCGATCGTCTCGACGAGCTGCGACAGGAAGCCGGTGTGCAGGTCGCTGAAGTGCTGCAGCGAGGCGAGCTCGATGACCCCGAGGACCTGCTCCTCGAAGAGGACGGGCAGGACGAACAGGTCCGCCGGCGCAGCCTCTCCCAGCCCGCTGCGCACGACGAGGTAGTCGGCGGGGACCTCGGGGACGCGGATCGGCTTGCGCTCGACCGCGGCCTGGCCGACGAGGCCCTCCCCGAGGGAGAACACGAGGTCCTCGCCGTCGACCGCCGCGCCGTAGGCAGCGGCCCGACGCAGCACCAGACCGTCCTCGCCGGGCTCGGTGAGGAAGAACGCGCCGTGCTGGGCCTCGATGACGGGCGTGACCTCGCTCATGATCATGCGCGTCACGGCGCCGAGGTCGCGCTGGCCCTGCAGCTGGCCGCCGATGCGCGCCAGGTTGCTCTTCAGCCAGTCCTGCTGCGCGTTGATCTCGGTGGTCGTCCGCAGGTTGGCGATCATCTGGTTGATGTTGTCCTTGAGCTCGGCCACCTCGCCCTGCGCCTCGACGTTGACCGATCGGGTGAGGTCACCGCGGGTCACAGCGGTCGACACCTCGGCGATCGCGCGGACCTGGGTCGTCAGGTTGCCGGCGAGCTGGTTCACGTTCTCGGTCAGGTGCCGCCAGGTGCCGGAGACCCCGGCCACCTCGGCCTGACCGCCGAGCTTGCCCTCGGTGCCGACCTCCCTGGCGACACGGGTCACCTCGGCCGCGAACGCGGAGAGCTGGTCGACCATCGTGTTGACCGTGCTCTTGAGGTCGAGGATCTCGCCCTGCGCGTCGACCGTGATCTTCTGCGACAGGTCGCCTTGGGCGACCGCGGTGGTGACGAGCGCGATGTTGCGGACCTGGCTGGTGAGGTTCGAGGCCATGAAGTTCACGGAGTCGGTCAGGTCGCGCCACGTACCCGACACGCCCTTGACCTGCGCCTGACCGGCCAGCTTGCCCTCGGTGCCGACCTCACGGGCGACACGGGTCACCTCGTCGGCGAACGACGACAGCTGGTCGACCATCGTGTTGACGACGTTCTTGAGCTCGAGGATCTCGCCCTGCGCGTCGACGGTGATCTTCTGGCTGAGGTCGCCCTTCGCGACAGCGGTGGCGACCTGGGCGATGTTGCGGACCTGCCCGGTCAGGTTGGCCGCCATGCCGTTGACGTTCTCGGTCAGGTCGCGCCACGTACCCGACACGCCCTTCACCTGGGCCTGACCGCCGAGCCTTCCTTCGGTGCCGACCTCACGGGCGACACGCGTGACCTCGTCGGCGAACGACGACAGCTGGTCGACCATCGTGTTGATCGTCTGCGCCAGAGCGGCGACCTCGCCCTTGGCGTCGACGGTGATCTTCTGCGACAGGTCGCCCTCGGCGACAGCGGTGGTGACCTGGGCGATGTTGCGGACCTGGCCGGTCAGGTTGGCCGCCATGCCGTTGACGTTCTCGGTCAGGTCCTTCCACGTGCCCGACACACCGCGGACCTGCGCCTGACCGCCGAGCCTGCCCTCGGTGCCGACCTCACGGGCGACACGCGTGACCTCGTCGGCGAACGACGACAGCTGGTCGACCATCGTGTTGACGGTGCTCTTCAGCTCGAGGATCTCGCCCTGCGCGTCGACGGTGATCTTCTGGCTGAGGTCGCCCTTCGCCACGGCGGTGGCGACCTGGGCGATGTTGCGGACCTGGCTGGTCAGGTTGCCGGCCATGAAGTTGACGTTGTCGGTCAGGTCCTTCCACGTGCCCGAGACGCCCTTCACCTGGGCCTGACCGCCGAGCCGGCCCTCGGTGCCGACCTCACGGGCGACACGCGTGACCTCGTCGGCGAACGACGACAGCTGGTCGACCATCGTGTTGATGGTGGACTTGAGCTCCAGGGTCTCGCCCTTGACGTCGACGGACACCTTCTGCGACAGGTCGCCCCGGGCCACAGCAGTGGTGACCTGCGCGATGTCACGCACCTGGTCGGTGAGGTTGGACGCCATCGAGTTGACGTTGTCGGTCAGGTCCTTCCACGTGCCGGCCACGCCGGGCACCTCCGCCTGACCGCCGAGCTTGCCCTCGGTGCCGACCTCGCGGGCGACCGTGGTCACCTGCTCGGCGAAGAGCAGCAGGGTGTCGGTGAGGGAGTTGATCGTGTCGGCGAGCGCCGCGACCTCGCCCTTGGCGACGACGGTGATCTTCTGCGACAGGTCGCCCTTGGCGACGGCCGTGACGATCTGCGCGATGTTGCGGACCTGGCTGGTCAGGTTGCCGGCCATGGAGTTCACCGAGTCGGTGAGGTCCTTCCACGTGCCGCCGACGCCGGGGACGTCCGCCTGGCCGCCGAGCTTGCCCTCCGTGCCGACCTCGCGCGCCACGCGCGTCACCTCGTCGGCGAACGACGACAGCTGGTCGACCATCGCGTTCATGGTCTGCGCCAGAGCCGCGACCTCGCCCTTGGCGTCGACCGTGATCTTCTGCGACAGGTCGCCCTTGGCGACAGCGGTCGCGACCTGCGCGATGTTGCGGACCTGGTCGGTGAGGTTCGACGCCATGGAGTTCACGGAGTCGGTGAGGTCGCGCCACGTACCCGACACGCCCTTCACCTGCGCCTGGCCGCCGAGCCGGCCGTCGGTGCCGACCTCGCGGGCGACGCGGGTCACCTCGTCGGCGAACGACGAGAGCTGATCGACCATCGTGTTGACCGTGCTCTTGAGCTCGAGGATCTCGCCGCGCGCGTCGACGGTGATCTTCTGGCTGAGGTCGCCCTGCGCCACGGCCGTGGTGACCTGGGCGATGTTGCGGACCTGGCTGGTCAGGTTGCCGGCCATCGAGTTCACCGACTCGGTGAGGTCGCGCCAGACGCCGCTCACCCCGCGGACCTGCGCCTGACCGCCGAGCTTGCCCTCGGTGCCGACCTCGCGCGCCACGCGGGTCACCTCGTCCGCGAACGACGACAGCTGGTCGACCATCGTGTTGACGGTCGCGCCGATCCGGAGGAACTCGCCCTTGACGGGCTGGCCGGCGATCTCGAGCGCCATCTGCTGCGTCAGGTCGCCCTCGGCCACGGCCGCGATGACGCGGGCGACCTCCGTGGTGGGCCGGACGAGGTCGTCGATGAGGCTGTTGACGGCTGCCGCACCCGTGGACCAGTCGCCGTCGGCACCGACCTCGTCGAGGCGCTCCGTCATGCGGCCCTCGCGGCCGATGACGCGGCTGGCGCGCACGAGCTCGCGCGTGCGCCGCTCGTTGAGGGTGGCGAGCTGGTTGACCCGCTCGGCGACCTGTCCCATGGCGCCGGCGCGGGGCTCCAGGCGGACCGCGAAGTCCCCGGAGCACATCGCGGTCAGGGCGTTGAGGAGGTCGGCGAGGTCGCGCTCGACTGCGCTCTCCTGGGACGGGACAGCGACGGGTTCGGTCACGGGGTCAGCGCCGACGACGCTCATGGAACTCTCCTCACGCAGGGTGACGGCGTGGTTGCAGCAAGGGAACACTCGAGTCTGTCCCACAACCGGGCCCGCAGGAAGCGCCCCGGACGGGCGACAGCCGACGGGCCGTCAGGAGAGGGTATTTGTCCCGGTTTCGCCCCTGTCCGGCAAGCAACCAGTGGCGGGAAGGTTGCGGGGCAGCGGAGAGTTGAGGATGATTGCACACGCAACTAACCGACAGGAGCCCCTCCCATGCCCGCCGTCACCGCCGACACGATCGCCCTCCCGCGCATCCCCCGCGCCGGTCTCGGCGACACCGAGCGCCCCGTGAAGCAGGTGACCACCGCTCCCCAGGGCTACGAGGGCGAGGGGTTCCCCGTGCGCCGGGCCTTCGCCGGTGTCGACGTCCGCGACCTCGACCCGTTCATCATGATGGACCAGATGGGCGAGGTGGAGTACGCCCCCGGCGAGCCCAAGGGCACCAACTGGCACCCGCACCGCGGCTTCGAGACCGTCACCTACATCATCGACGGCGCGTTCCAGCACCAGGACAGCCACGGCGGCGGTGGCTTCATCACCGACGGCGCCACCCAGTGGATGACCGCAGGCGGCGGCATCCTGCACATCGAGACCCCACCGGCCGAGCTGGTCGAGCGGGGCGGCACCTTCCACGGCATCCAGCTCTGGGTCAACCTGCCGCGGCGCGACAAGCTGATCCCGCCGGCGTACCAGAACCTCGAGGGCGGTGACGTCACGCTGCTCGCGTCCGACGACGGCGGTGCGCTGGTCCGCGTCATCGCCGGTGAGCTCGCCGGCAACAAGGGCCCGGGCAGCACGCACACGCCGATCACCTTCGTGCACGCGACGATCGCGCCGGGCGCACAGCTGTCCTTGCCGTGGGACGCGAGCTACAACGCGCTCGTCTACGTCCTCGCCGGCCACGGCCGCGCCGGCACCGAGGGCCGGCCGGTGCACACGGGGCAGACCGCGGTCTTCGGGGCCGGTGACCACCTCACGATCAGCGCGGACGACAGCCAGGAGAGCAGGTACGGAGCGCTCGAGGTCCTCGTCCTCGGCGGCCAGCCGATCCGGGAGCCCGTCGCGCAGTACGGTCCGTTCGTCATGAACACCCGCGAGGAGCTCGTGCAGGCGGTCGAGGACTTCCAGTCGGGCCGCTTCGGCCAGATCCCGGCCAACGCGCTCATGCCGCACGTGGTCCGCTAGCCCGTGCAGCTGCTGCACCCGTCGCAGCGGGACCTCGAGCCCGAGGACCTGTTCGACCTCTACGACGCGCCCGGCCCGCACCTGCGGGCCGGGTTCGTCGCCTCCCTGGACGGCGTCGTCGCCGTGGGCGGCGCCTCGGCACCGTTGGGCAGCCCAGCGGACAAGGCGTCCTTCCGCGCGCTGCGGGCGGTGTGCGACGCGGTCGTCGTCGGAGCGGGCACTGTGCGCGCGGAGGACTACGGTCCGGTCCTCTTCGGGGCGGCCGCACGGGCCTGGAGGTCCGACCACGGACGGGAGGAGCAGCCGCCCGTCGTGGTCGTCAGCCGGCGCGGGCAGCTCGATCCCGCGTCCCGGGTGCTGCAGGGCCCCGCCCTCCTCGTCGTGCCCGAGGGGGTGCCGGTGGACCTCGACGTCGAGGTGATCCGTGCGTCCGATCCCTTGCAGATCAGGCGATCCCTGCACGACCGCGGCTTCGGCCGGCTGCTCTGCGAGGGCGGTCCGTCGCTGCTCACCGACCTCCTGCGGGCCGGCTGTGTCGACGAGCTGTTCCTGACGTCGGCGCCCACAGTCGTCGGCCAGGGCCCGCGCCTGCTCTCGTCGGCGGTGCCCACGGCCTTGCAGCTGCGATCTCTCATCGCCGACGACCCCGGGGTGCTGCTGGGCCGCTGGTCCGTCGTACGGTCGAACGCATGACCAACCCCATGCCCCCGGCGCACTTCGACCAGCTGATCGGCCTCGAGTACAAGGAGGTCACGCCCGACGGCGTGACGGCGACCTTCGAGGTCACACCGCAGCTGCAGCAGCCCTACGGCATCCTGCACGGCGGCGTGCTCTGCAGCGTCGTCGAGTCGGTCGGCAGCGTGTCGGGCGCGACCTGGTTCCAGGGCGCGGTCGTCGGCACGTCCAACCACACGAACTTCATCAAGGCGACCCGCTCCGGCGTCCTCACCGCGACGTCGACGCCCGTCCACCGCGGCCGCAGCCAGCAGCTCTGGGAGGTCGCGATCACCGACGAGCAGGACCGGCTCATCGCCAAGGGCCAGCTGCGTCTGGCCAACCTCGACAACACCGACCTCGGCAACAGCTGACCGGCCTGCCGCCCTCGTGGGCTACCGGTAGAGCGAGGGGCCGCTGGTCTGGCGGAGGATGGCGCCCTTCTTGAGCCGGTCGCTCGGGGTGCAGCCCTTGACCTTCAGGCAGCCGTCGGCGAAGGCGATGACGACACGACCGTGGCCGTCGAGCACCATGTCGTTGAAGTCGAGCAGGTTGCGGTCGTCGGTGCACGAGGTGCCGCCCGTGCAGATCGAGCCGACCTGGACGGGGCTCGCCGGGGTCGCGTCGTAGGTCTTCCAGGACCGGCCGCGGTCGAACGTGTAGGAGACGTACATCCGCCAGGTGCCTGTGAAGGACGTGCGGTTGCCCGGGTTGCCGTCGTCGGTGCTGCCGAGGTAGGCCACGGCGGCCCGGTAGCCGTCCCCCGCGACCGCCAGCGGGAAGCGCGACACCTTGACGCCGAGGTCCTTGCCGAGGGCGACCGGCACGGTCCAGTGCTGGCCCTTGCTGGTGCTGACCGCCACCTGCACGCGGCCGCCGCCCTCCTCGTTGTCCTTCGAGCCCCAGGCGGCGTAGACCGTGCCGTCCTTGCCGACCGCGAGCGACGGGTGGCCCGCGTCGCCCTCGGTGGAGCGGCCGATGCTGTGCTTGGTCCAGCTGACGCCGTCGTTGTCCGTGACGAAGACGGCCTGCTTGCCCGCCTCGTCGTTGCAGCCGTCCGGCATGAGGTAGGTGGTGCCGTCGGGTGCGGACTTGAGGTGGCCCACGATCGGAGAGCACGTCTCGCCCGGGTCGAGGGAGACCGGGTGGGAGGGGCCGTAGGACAGGCCGCCGTCGAGGCTCGTGCCGCAGTCGATCGCGGCGACGTCGTTGGTGCAGTAGTAGAGGACGTTGGGGTAGCCGGCGGTCGGCAGCGTCCGCGGCTTGCCCGTCACGATCGTCTGGTGGTCGAAGGAGATGCCGGCGCCGCAGCCCAGCGCGCTCTGGGTCCAGGTCGTGCCGAAGTCGTCGGAGTAGGACTGCATGGAGCAGCCCTGCGGCATGAGCTGGTTGATCCACACCCGGCCGGTCGTGGGGTCGCGCCACAGGATGGGATCGCTGGACTGCGCGCCCTCGACGGGCGGCTGCACCGGCGTCCAGGTGCTCTTGCCCTTGGCGCCGAAGGTGACGCGCAGGGTCTGCAGCCCGCACTCGTAGAGCGCCCGGTCGGTCTTGGGGTCGTAGCCGACGGTCGGCTCGCCGCAGGAGTCACCGATGCCGTGCTGGCTGTAGATGCCGAAGACGGGAACGCCGGCCGGGTTGTGCTTGATGTCGTAGATCACGCTGCCGGCGGGCTCGGGCACACCCGTCACGAGGTCCACGCCGACCGGCGAGGTGTACTGCGTGAAGGTCGGCGCCGGGGTGCCCGCGTGCGCGGACAGGACGGGCGCGGCGAGCGCAGCGGCGAGGAGCGGAAGCAGGAGGAGGCGGGATCTCACCCGCACTCCGTTCGACGGCCGGGGCCGAAGTCCTGCTCAGCCGGACAGTGACGCCAGCACGTCGGCGACGGGGGCGCCTGCGGCGATCTCGGGCTTCAGGCGCATGACGGCCGCGCCGGCGGAGAAGCCGACGACGCCGGTGAGGCGGCCGTCGCGGGAGTAGACCGCCAACGGCCGGGATCGCGGCCCCACCTCGAGGAAGACGACCTCGTCGTCGGCCGCGACCGATCCGAGGCCCTGGAGCTTGACGTCGTACTGGTCGCTCCACCAGTACGGCACGGCGTCGTGAACGACGTCCTCGCCGAGGATCGCTGCGGCGACCGTGGCGGCCTGCTCGCCCGCGCTGGTCCAGTGCTCGCGCCTCACGCCCGCCCAGCTGGCGACGTCGCCGACCGCCCAGACGCCGTCGCCGGCCCGGCCGATCGCGTCGCAGACGACCCCGTTGTCGAGCGTCAGGCCGCTCCCCTCGAGCCAACCGACGGACGGCGCGACCCCCATCGCCTCGAGCACCACGTCGACGTCCAGCACGGTGCCGTCCACCAGCTCCAACCGGTCGGCGGCGGCGCTCGCCACGCCTGTGCCGAGGTGCAGGTGGACGCCGTGCTCACGGTGGAGGTCGGCGATCCGGTTCGAGACCACCGGACCGAGAACGCGGATCAGCGGGCCCTCCAGCACGTCGACGACGTGGACCTCGGCCCCCTTGGTCCGCGCGCTCGCGGCCACCTCGCACCCGATGAGGCCGGCGCCGATGATGCCGAGAGTCCTTCCTGGAGCGAGGTACGGGGACAGGGCGCGGCTGTCGTCGAGGGTCCGCAGGACGCGGCCCGGTCTTCCAGGCAGGCGCCTCGGCGCGGCGCCCGTGGCGATGACGAGCTGGTCGAAGTCGACGTCGCCCTCCGTGGTGCGCAGGACGTGCCCGTCGAGGCCGGTCGCCGTCGTGCCGAGCCGCAGGTCGATGCGGAGCGAGGCGTACTCCTCGCGCAGGTACATCGGGTCGCGGTCGCCCCGGAGCACGTGCTTCGACAGCGGCGGCCGGTCGTACGGCTCGTGGACCTCCTCACCGATGAGGACGATCTCGGCGTCACTTCCCTTGTCCCGCAAGGACTCCACGACCCGCACGCCGGCCAGTCCCGCGCCCACCACGACGACCTTCACGGATCAGGACCCTATCCAGGTGGCGACGACGTAGCCGACGCCGTAGGGGGCGCCGGCGTAGAGCACCTCGGCCGCGAAGGCCCCCGTGACGGACCGGCCCACGGTCCGCCAGGCGGCGGCGCCGCCGACGAGCAGCTCAGCGGCAAGGACGTCGTCGAGCTCGGGCGCCCGGCCCGAGGCCAGGGCCTCCACGATGCCGGCGTCCACCTCCTCAGCACGCGCGTCGAAGTGCCCGGGCGCCTTCTCGGTGCGCTTCGCGGTCCCGTCGCCGACGACCAGCACGTCTCCGTCGAGCTCGACGGCGGACCCGTCGACCGCCAAGAGCGTCCCCGCGCGCGACCCGAGCAGGGCAGCCCCGACACAGAGCGGCAGAGGCAGCGGGTCGCTCGCGGCCGAGGCGCGGTACCCCCAGGGTGTGGCGTCCACGGAGCCGGTCCGCACCCCCGCCGGCTCTCCCGCACCGAGCACCATGACGGGTGCCTTGAGCAACGAGATCGCCTGCAGCACAGCCGATCTCAACTCGTCAGGACCACCTCCGAGCTGTGGCAGCAGGAGCGGCGCCGACGGGACGAACGCGACCCTCATGCCAGCCCGCGGACGTTGACCAGGGGCTCGACGCGGCCGCGGACCGCATCGACCATCCGCAACACCCGCAGGGTCGCGGCGACGTCGTGCGCCCGGAACACCCTGGCGCCCTGGAAGGCGCATACGGCCGTCGCCGCAAGGGTGCCCTCCAGCCGGTCGTCGGGCAGCAGGTCGAGCACCTCGCCGACGAAGTCCTTGCGCGACAGGGCCATCAGCACCGGCCACCCGGTCGCGACCAGGTCGGTCGTGCGGTCGGTCAGCAGCAGCGACTGGCGGGTGTTCTTGCCGAAGTCGTGCCCTGGATCGATGAGGACGGACTCGCGAGGCACACCCGCGGCGACGGCACGCTCGGCCATCCCGGTCAGCGTGGCGACGACGTCGGCGACGACGTCGCGGTAGGCCACCCGGTGCGGGCGGGTGCGCGGCGGCAGGTGCCCCGCGTGCGTGCAGACGACCCCGGCGCCGTGGGCCGCCGCGACCTCGTACGTCTCCGGCTCGGGGCACTCCCAGGCGTCGTTGACGATGTCCGCGCCGGCGGCCAGGACGGCGTCGGCCACCGACGCACGGAAGGTGTCGACGCTGATGACCAGCGCGGGGTGCCGCGCGCGTACCGCCTCCACGAGCGGCAGCACCCGCTCCGTCTCCTCCGCTGCCGGGACCTCGGCCCCGGGGGCCGCCTTGACCCCGCCGATGTCGACGATGTGCGCGCCCTCGGCGACCACCTGGTCGACCCGCTCGAGTGCGGCCTCCAGCCCGAACGTCCTGCCCTTGTCGTAGAAGGAGTCCGGTGTGCGGTTGACGATGGCCATGACCAGGGAGGTCTCGGGCAGCGCCTTGCCCCGGAAGGACAGCACTAGCTGGCCTGCTCCTCGGTGAGCGTCGCGACGGGGGGCAGGTCGGTGGTGGTGACCTGGGTCGTCGTCGCCTCGAAGCCCTGGCCGGCGCGGGCGAACTGCACGAAGCGGTCGTCGCCCGCCTCCCGCCGGCGCAGCAGCGCGGCTGCCAGTACCTCCGCGCTCATGCGGCCGAGGGCGGCGTCGCTGTGGTGGCGGTGCCGGCGCTCGCCGATGTCGGCCTGGGCCATTGCATCGAGCCCGACGAGCTCGAGGACGTCCACGAGCATGCCGATCTCCAGGCCGTAGCCGGTCGCGAAGGGCAGGCGAGCGAGCAGCGACCGGGTCGCCGCCAGCTCGCCCGCGAGCGGCTGCACGAACCCGGCCAGCTGCGGCCACCAGGCGTTGAGGAGCGGACGGGCGAGCAGCTCCGTGACCCGGCCTCCACTGCCGTGGTGGAGCACGCCGTCGACGGTGAGCGGCCGGTCGAAGGCGGCCTTGACGAACTGGACGGCCGGAGCCACGAGGAGCGGAGTCAGCAGCGCGACGGCCGTGTCGGCCCGCGACGGCGCGACGTCTGAGTCGAGGAAGACGAGCAGGTCACCTGCCGCCTGCTGCTGCGCCCACCACAGGGCGCCCCCCTTGCCCGACAGCGACGGGTCGGCCGGCAGCGCGAGGACCTCGGCTCCGGCGGCCGTCGCGAGCTGCGCCGTGGCATCGTGCGAGTGGCCGTCGACCACGAGGACCTCGTCGACCAGACCGGTCGGCACCAGCTGCTCGACCAGCGGGGTGACGACGCCGGCGATGGTCGCCTCCTCGTTGCGCGCCGGGATGACGACACTGACCGTGCGGCCGTCCTTGCGCGCGACGAGCTCGGCCACCGGGACCGCCTCCCAGGAGGAGCGCCGGTGCCACCACAGGGCAAGCGGGTCAGGCACCCCTTCACGGTAACTTGGCGGACGATGACCGATTCCGTCGATGTCGAGGCCGCCGCCCGAGCCGTGCGCGACCTGCTGCGCGCGCTCGGCCAGGACCCGGACACCGAGCACCTCGCCCAGACCCCTGCCCGCGTCGCGCGGGCCTTCGCGGAGCAGCTGACACCGACGCCGTTCGCGCCGACGACCTTCCCGAACGACGAGGGGTACAACGAGCTCGTGCTCGTCCGGGACATCCCGTTCCACAGCCTCTGCGAGCACCACCTGCTGCCGTTCGTCGGGACGGCGCACGTGGCCTACCTGCCGATGGACCGCATCATCGGGCTGTCGAAGCTCGCGCGGGTCGTCGAGCACTTCAGCAAGGCGCTGCAGGTGCAGGAGAGGATGACGCAGCAGATCGCGGACTGGCTGGTGCGCGAGCTCGACCCACGCGGGGTCGGCGTCGTGCTGGACGCCGAGCACATGTGCATGCGATTGCGAGGGGCACGGGTCACCGGTACGCGCACCGTCACGTCGGCCCTGCACGGAACGGTTCGTGACGACGCCCGCACCCGGGGCGAGTTCCTGGACCTGGTCCGCGCCCGCTGAGCCCGCGCCCGGCTACGGCTCGAAGCGGTAGCCGAGACCGCGGACGGTCAGCAGGTGCTGCGGATCCGCCGGATCCACCTCGACCTTGGCGCGCAGCCGCTTGACGTGCACG
>Ga0070658_10003086_pt1 | contig 13742 bp, 12 predicted proteins | sample KBSC13metaG_FD_64664 | JGI IMG/M metagenome (GOLD analysis project Ga0070658, IMG submission 64664) | Corn rhizosphere microbial communities from Kellogg Biological Station, Michigan, USA - KBS C1-3 metaG | ecosystem: Host-associated > Plants > Roots > Rhizosphere > Soil ... | reverse complement strand
CCCGCCTGGACGGTGACGTCGCCGAGTTTGGTGGCGGAGCCCAGGCCGTTGAAGAGGAACTGCTGGCTGGGGTTGTTGAGTAGGCCGTTGGCGACGAGCGTGTCGTTGATCGGAAGGGCGGAGGCGACGAGGGTGTGGACGTTGACCTGGCTGGAGCCGCCGAAGATGATGCCGTTGCTGTTGATCAGGTAGACCTGGCCCTGGGCCTTGATCTGGCCGAGGATCTGGCTGGGGTTGGCACTCGGGTCGCTGATTTTGTTGAAGGCGATCCACTGGGTGGCGCTGGCACCTCCGGCGGTTTGATCGAAGGTGACGGTGGTGTCCTTGCCGACGTTGAAGGTCTGCCAGTTGAGGAGGGCCTGCTGGGCGGTTTGCTTGATGGTGACGTTGGTGTGGCTGCCATCGATGGTCTGGGTGGGAAGCTCGGCTCCGGTCCATTTGGTGGGATCGGTGCCGACGCCGGGGGCGGTCTGGAGACCGCCGATGCCGAGTCCGTCGGGGACGTTGGGCAGGGGCTGGCCGGTGGCGGGGTTGGTCCCTGCGTTCTGGGCAGCCGCATTGATGGCGGCATTGCGCGCGGCATTCTGCAGGGCCTGCACGGCGGCGAGGGTCTGGGTGGTGCGGGCAAGGGCATCCCTGGCATTGGCGCGGGAGGTTTCGACGGTGGAGCTGGTGGTGCCACCGCTGGTGCTGCCGCTGGAAGGGGCGGAGCCGGTGCCCGCGCTGCCACCGCCGCGCAGGAGGTCCCCGGCGTGGGCTCCGGTGATGAAGACGCTGAAGCCGAGGATGACCGGCACGCCGTAGCGCAGTGGGGCGCTGAACGGGGAACGGCTGCGGAAGAGGTGGCGGCGGGGTTTCATGCGGGAGATGGGGAAGTGATCAGTGAGCGGTGATCAGTGATCAGTGTTAGGAACCTGGGCGGTGGCTGTTTTGAAATTTTCTATCAACTTTCAAGATCCTCACCTGGGGGCGAGTTGACCGAGTTCGACTTCGTTGATGGCGGGGGGATGGTCCTGAATGATCCGGGCAATGAACTGCTGGCGGTTGTATTGTGCCTTTTCCGCGCGGAGGCGGGCGGTGAAGGGCTCGCGGATCTGGTCGAGCGTGGGGGTGTAGGGCTCGCGCGCGTCCGTCAGGGCGAGGATGTGCCAGCCGTCCTTGAGCTGGATGGGCGGGGTGAAGCCGCCGGGCTTGAGGGACGTGATGTGCTGGCGGATCTCGGGCTGGATCTGGGCTTCGGTCAGCCAGCCGATGTCTCCGCCCTGGGCGGCGCTGGCGGGTTCCTCGCTGCTGGTTCTGGCGATGGCGGCGAAGTCGGCATTCTTGGCCTTGAGCTTTTTGGTGACCTCGGCGAGGCGGGCTTCGGCTCCATCCTTGCCTGCGGCGATGAAGATCTGGGCGAGGTGCCAGCTTTTGGGGACGAGGAGCTTGTCCTTCGCCCCTTCATAGGCGGCGGTGAGTTCCTGCTCACTCGGATAGTCCGGGCCGGGGGCGGCATTTTTCTGGAGGTAAGCTTCGGCCAGCGCGGTCTCACGGGCGCGCACCAGTTGCGCGATGACGGCGGGGTCCTGATCGAGCTGCTGTTCCTGTGCCTGCTGGAGGATGTAGCGCTGGACGAGCAGGGCCTTCACATACTGGTTGAGCGCGGCGGGGTCTTTGGTCAGGGCGGCCTCACGGCTGGCTTCCAGCCCGGCGATGGATTCACGGACATCGCTGGTTTTCAGCTCGATGTCGCCCAGCTTGCCGACGACTGCGGGCTGGCCTGCGGCGGACAGAAGACCGAGAGCCAGCAAACTGAAGACCTGGAAGGGAAGAAGACTTCTGATCACGGTGGAATGAGTTTGTTAGTGTTCAGTTTTCAGGGAAGACGGGAAGAAGTGCCGAGTGAGCGGTGATCAGTGAGCAGTGGAAGACAGGGGCTGTGGCTTTGTCTTTTCTGGCACCTGCCCCCCGGCCACTGGCCCCTTCTGGGTGAGATGAAGAGAGGGCATGGCGGTTGAAAACCGCCGCCACGATTCAGTTCCTGGGCGTGGTGACGGTGGCGGAGATGCGGTTGTCCAGCACCTTGTCCCGGTAGCCCTGGACGAGGTTTTCCACCTTCACGCGGGTGGTGGAGATGAACGGCTCCCGGGCGGCCAGAGCCTTGCCGAGCGAGTAGTTTTCGAAGCGCTCGAGGATTTCATTGGCGGTGTTGAAGAGCGCGAGGTTCTTGGTCTCGCGATCGGCCACGGTGCGCTTGAGCACGAGGTTCTCCTGGCTGAGTTTGGCACGCTCGTCCTCCTTGGTGCGGGCGGTGGCGGCGGCGGTCTGGTAGCCGGTCTTCCACTTTTCGAGGGCGTCCTTGTATTCGGCCAGGCGCTTCTCGCGCTCGGCCAGCTTGTTGTTGAGGGTGGCGATGGTCTGGTCGGTGGCGGCCTTGTCCGCAGAGGACTGCTTGATGAGCGCGGCATTGCGCTTTTCAAGCTCGGCTGCCTTGTCGGTCAGCTCCTTGTTCTTCTGCTCCGCCTGGGCGGCCAGCGCCTGCTGGTTCGCGCTCTCGGTCTGGGCGGTGCGGAGTTGCAGGAGGGTGCTGCGCAATTGCCCGCGCAGCTTGACGGATGGATCCTCCTCGGGGGCGGCGTGGAGCGGCAGGGCGAGCAGGAGGCTCAGGATGGGCAGGAAACGTTTCATAACAACTATCAGAACTTGGTGTTGAGGTCGAACTGGAGGGTATCGGTGCTGAGCGGTGGCCCGGCGATTTCATCCGCGCTCATCCAACGCACGCCGAAGCGCACGGCCTTGGAGAGGGCGACGGTGCCGCCGAGGGTGAAGCCCTGGACGTTGGTGCCGCCGCCGCCGAAGTCGGAGTCGGTGAAGCCATCGACGACGGCATCGGACTCGACGTAGCGGTAGCCGAAGGTGCCCTGCCAGTCGCCGAGCTGCTCGAGGGCGGGATTGCCGACGATGAAGGCGAGGTTGAAGGCGGTGTCGCCGCCCTGGAACTCACCGGCGCCGCTGAGGTTGTTGACGGCCTTGGAGGCGATGTCGCTGCGGTCGTAGGCGATGTTTTTGGTGTATTCGCCGAGGAAGGAGACGCGGACGGGATCATAGGCATCGTAGTCGAGGCGGCCGGTGGCGGTGAGGTTGCGGAACTTCGAGGCGAGGCCGTAGTACTGGTATTGGAACTTGGTGCCGAAGCCGTTGGCGGCGGTGGGCACGATGTCGCGCAGGGCCATGTAGGTATTGCCGCGCTGGGCGAAGAGCGGGCGGGTGCTGTCGGTATTGCCCGCATCGGTGCTGTTGAGCGGGGTGAACGGGTCGGACCGCTCACCCTGGATGGCGTCGAAGTCGTAGTAGGCGACGCCGAACTTGGCAGTGAGGTCATCGGTGATCTTCCAGTCGATGCCGAGCTGGGCACCGGTGAGCCACCTGTCGGTGCTTTCAAACTTGTCCGGGCGGTTGCTGGAGAAGTTGAAGTCGGTGTTGAAGATCGGGAAGTATCCGGCGGTGAAGAAGGTCTTCACCTTGTCGGTGAGATCCACCTTGCCGCGCACGGCCAGACCGTCGAAGCCGAGGTCGTCATCCCACTGGACCTCGCTGGAGAAGAACGGATTGTCGAACCGGCCGACCTGGAAGACGAGCTCCTGGCCATCGCCGGGACCGGCATCGTAGCTGAGGAAGGCGCGGTCGAGCCAGATGGCATACTTGGAAAAATTCCCGCCGTTGCCGCCGAGTGTCTGGTTGGGCGAGGTGGGGGAGTTGCTCTCTCCGGTGGCCATCCGGATGCCGCCGTTGAAGCCATCACCGAGCAGGATCTCAGTGCCGAAGCGGGCACGCAGGCGGGCGCGCTGGCGGTCCTGATCGACATTGTATTGCGGTGAGAAGACGGTGCCGGAGACATCGAAGGGGGCGCCGGTGTTGATGGCATTGAAGTTCGGGAACGAGCCGGTATTGTCATTGGCTCCATCGAAGTAAACACCCTCGTAGCGGACGCGGATGTCGCCGAAGGGGCGGAAGCGCCGGGTCCACTCGGGGGTGTCATCCTTGCCCCAGCCTTCACGCTGGGCCTGGGCCATGAGCTCCTGCTTGATTTCATCGCGGATGTTGTTCTTCACCACCTGCGGCACGTAGGTGACGCGCACATCGTCCTCGGTCGGAGCGGGAGGAACGGCGGCAGCGGCGGCCTGCTCCCGCGCGCTGGCGATGGCGGCATCTTGCTGGGCCTGTTTGATCAACTCGGTGGCCTCGCCCTGGCTGAGGATGCCCTTCTGCACCAGGCGGCTGATGAGATTGACGGTGACATTGGAGGAAGGCTCCGCAGCGGGGGCCGGAGTGGTTTCCACAGGCAGATCGGTGGCCAGTGGCGCATCATCCGGGGTCAGCGGTGCGGGGGACTCGGTGGTGGCGGCGGAGGGCTCCGGCTCCTGGGCCATCACGGGATGAACCGCGCCCAACAGGGCGAGGAGAACGGGCAGCGGGCGCAGTGGAAGCGGATGCATGGTCGGTGGAAAAAAAGTGAAGGGGATTGGGGAGGAAATGAGGGATGGTTTACTTGCGGCTGTTGAGCCACATGACGATCGGCAGGGGCTGGTCCGGGGGAGCGGCCTGGGCGATCCGGGTGCCGAGGGTCTGCCTGCGGATGGCGGCATCGACGGCCGGGTCTCCGGTGGTGGCGATGGTGGCGCGGGTAACCCGGCCATCGGCATCCACCCACACGCGCGCCTTCACCCGGAAGACGGACTTGAGGAGGAGTGGATCACGGCGCAGCGACTCCTCGATGGAACTGCCCACCTTGTTGCCGTATCGGCTGAATGGGCTGCCCTTGCCGCCGGAGCCATTGCCGCCGACGCGGCCGGTGCCCCCGCCGGGCTTGCCACCGGACAGGCCGAAGCTGTTCGGGCCATCGCCGGTGAGGCCGGTGGTCAGATCCGTGGGTGGCTCCTCCGGTGCCGGACTGTCGTCCGGTGGCGGCTCCTCCTCGGTCACCTGCTCCTGCTCGATCATCTGCTGTTCCTCCGGTGGCGGCGGCTCATTCTGCGGCGGTGGCGGGAGTGGCGGCGGCGGCGGTGGTGGCGGCGGCGGCAGCGTGATGGTGACGACCTCGTTCACCGGCGCGGGCTTGCTTTTCTTGCTGCACGCGGTGAGCCCCAGCAGCACGGCGAACACCAGCAGCGGAACGAGCAGCAGCTTTGTCAGGCGTGGGATCATCGGCTTACTTGGGAGGCTGGGTGGCCAGACCGATCTGGTTGATCTGCAAACGGCCCAGGACATCGAGGACATCCATGATGCCCTGATACTGGGTGGCACGGTCACCGCGAACGACCACCGGCAGTTCCGGATTCGCGGCCTTGAGCTTGCCCAACTGGGTTTCCAGTTCGGACAGGGAGACGGGCAGGGTGTTGAGGCGGATCTTGCCCTCGTTGTCGATGGTCACGGCCTGGGTCTTGGGCGCATCGAGCTTGGCGGCGGCGGCCTTGCTGGCACGCGGCAGATCCACCTTCACTCCCTGCACTCCGGCAGTGGTCATGATGATGAAGATCAACAGCAGCACCAGGTAGAGGTCCACCATCGGGGTGACGTTGATGTCATCGAAACTTTTCTCGTCTGCGGAGGCCATGGGAAGAAGTGGGAAGTGATCGGTGAGCAGTGATCAGTGGAAAGACAGGTGCTCTGGATGCTTCGTTTCGAATTTCGTGCTTAGGATTTGAAACTTTGATCCACTGCCTTGGCGGCATACGGCGAGTTTTCCCCGGCGGGTGGATAGAACTCGGCCATCTTGGCGACAAACTCGTCGATGAAGACCTGGGAGATGCCCAGCGCGTCCTTGATCCGGCTGTTGAGGTAGCTGTAGATGAACAGTGCCGGGATCGCGACGACCAGACCGACCACGGTGGCGAGCAGCGCGGAGGCGATGCCGGGGGCGATGGAGTTCACGTTCACCTCACCGGAGCGGGCGATGATGGCGAAGGTGATCATCACGCCGACCACAGTGCCGAGCAGGCCGACATACGGGCCACCGGCGATGCTGATGGTGAGGTAGACCAGCCCCTTGGTCAGGCGGTGCGTTTCATGGACCAGGCCGGAGTCCAGCGCGGCGCGGATGGCCTGGATGGAACGACCGGATAGCCCCTGCGTGCGGGTGCTGTCCTTGGCCAGGCGGTGGCGGATTTCACCGGAGCCGATGTGATAGATGTGATAGAGCGGGGACTTGTCGACGGCGGCCTGGGCAGTGGCATCGACATTGCCGCCGAGGCTGCGGATGCTGCCTTCATCGGTATGGTCGATGGCGGTCAGATCGGAGGACAGGGCTTTCCAGCGGCGCAGAAACTCGGCATTGCCTTTCTCGACGGTGTTGAGGTAGAGGAACTTTCTAACGGCCACGGTCCAGCCGACGCCGATCATGATGACGCAGATGCCGATGGCGATCCAGCCGTCGAACATCATGTTCCCGGCAATGTCGCCGAACAGGGAAAGGTGCTCCAGCAGGTGGCTCCCGCCCTTGGCCTCACCGCCTTCCGGGGCACCGGAGACGAGCGTTTTCTGCGAGGCGGGCGTGGCTCCCTGGCCGACGAAGGCAAGGCGCACCCAATCGGCGGAACGCGCGACTTTGGAGATCTGGAACTCGTCGAATTCACCGATGTAGCCGGTGGTGTTTCCGGCAGGCGCATCGGCTGCCAGTCCGCCCAGCAGGATCGGCGTGTTCGCGGCAGGAAGGGCGGCGGCCAGGCTGCCTGCGACCTCGCCATTGACGAAGAGCTGGAGGTTGCCGCCATTGGCGACGAGCGCGAGGTGGCTCCAGCTGCCAGCGGCCAGCGGGGCTCCGGCGGCACTGCGGGCGCCATTGATTTCAATCAGGGGAACTCCATTGTCCAGCAGCAGGCGGAAGCCGCCACGGCTGAGGAGCACGGCATTGGGCTGCTGGCCGGTGGGCTTCACCCAGGTGCTGACGGTGAGGGACTGGCCCGCCTGCCACTCCAGGCTCGGGCTGGCGGGGATGACCAGCGGGGCCGCACCATTGAGGCGCAGGCCATTGCCGATGAGGGATCCTTCGGCGATGGTCGCCGGGGTGGTGGAGTTGTTGCCATTGGCGGTGGCATCCGCCGGATTGCCACCACGGGTGCCGAAGTGATAGACCAGCACGCTGTCGCCATCCTGCGCATCACCCGGCTTGCCTGCGGCAGCGGCGGAGGCGTTTCCGTAATAGAGGGTGATGGCCTGCTTTTCGCCGCCCTTCACTTCCGGCAGCTTCACCCACACGAAGGCTTCGTTGAGCAGCGGATCATAGCTTTCGATCTGATAGGCCAGCTCGGACTTGCCATCGGCGGCGATGAAGCGCAGGTCGGAGCCGTCTTCCTTGGCCGCGGTGAAGGCGAAGTTCCCGTCATGCAGCCGCACCAGCACGGTGGCGCTGCCTGCGGAACCGGTGAGGCCTGCGCCATCACCGCCGGTATCGAGCGTGAAGAGATTGCGCTGGGTCCACTCCTTGTTCCACCACGCAGCGGCATCGGCGGCATGGCTGGCGGCGGTGGTGCCCAGCAGGGCGGAGAGGAGGATCGGGAGATGACGGGTCATGGTGGAAGAGTCAGTTTTGGAAAAAAGGGGGGATCGTGGGGAGAGGATCAGAAGTCGGCCCAGCCGCGGAAGGTCACGCGCACTTCACCCTGCTGGGTGTCGACCTGCTCGATGAAGGGCACCGCCACATCCAGCGAGGCGTTGTAGTGGTCCTTGTAGCGCACGTTGGAACCGATGCCTGCACTGGCGAAAATCGACGAGTCGTCCTGGCCGGGCAGACCATCGTAGATGCCCACCAGACCGCTGTCGGCGAAGGTGTAGACGCGCCACTCGTCACTGCGCAGGCCGCTCTTCGCGGGCTTGCCGATGAACGAGGGCGTCCGCCACTCGAGCGTGCCGAGCAGGCCGTTGTCACCCAGGGCGGTGGATTCCAGATAGCCGCGCACCGTGCCCAACCCACCGGCAGAAAGCTGCTCGCCATTGGGCAGCGCCTGGCTGGACAACTGGCCCTGCAGCTTGCCGAAAAGTTGCGCGCCGCTCTTGAGATCCTGGGTGTGCGAGAGATCGCTGCGCAGGTAGACGAAGCTGCCGGTGGAGCCGGAACGCTTGTAGTCAAAGTCACTGCGGTCGCTGCCCGGGCCGCGCAGGTTCATCACCAGCGAGGTGTTCCACTCGGTGAAGCCGTTTTCATGCATCCATGTCGCTCCATGCGTGAGCGACAGCGGGTAATACTCGATCGGCGTCTGATAGAGGATCGTCTGGTCACCCAGCGAAATGGTTTCTTCAGACGCCGTCTTCCAGTCCAGCCCGAGGCTGAAGGTCTGATAGAACTTCTCCCGCACCGGCAGATCGAACATCGCACGGATGCCGTAGGTTTCACCCTTGCCCACCACCGCGGAGCCCGTGAGCGTGGAGACATCGCTGTCCTGCTTGCTGCCCTGCGCCATCAGGCTCAGGCCCTCGTTCACCCGCGCCAGGTAGTAACCGGAAAAGGATTTCGCGTCCTCCGACTGCTCCGGGGCGATCTGGAAATTGCCACCCAGCGTGTGGCCGAGCTGGAAGAGATTGCCATAACTCAGCGCCCCATTGAGCCGCAACTGGGTGGTGTTGGAGTTATACCGGTTGTTCAGTTCCAGCGACCCATGCAGCGGCAGCTTGTCCTCGACATCCAGATCGATGTCCACCGTCCCCGGCTCCGCACCGGTCCTCAACCTGGGCGTGACCTTGCGGTCGGCATTGCGATTGAGCGCCACCAACTCCTTGCTCACCGTCGGCAGGTGCGGGACATGGCCCTCCGCCAGCTCCGGCGTCTCCGCCTTGACCCGGCTCGGCAGGAAATACTTCGCACCATTCACGCGCAGGCGACCCACCTTCCCCTCCACCACCTCCAGCCGGATCACTCCATACTTCGGGTCCTGCTGCGGAATGAGCACCGAAACCGTCTGATAGCCCTTGTTACGAAAGGCCTTTTCCAAGGCAGCACGCGCCGCATCCACATCCCCCACCCCACGCCCAGGCCCCAGAAACGGATACACCGCCTCCTGAATCGAAAGACTGTCCAACTTCGTCGAACCGGAAACCCGGTATTCTCGGATGTAAAATACGGATGAGGGTGCCGCGTGACCAGTGCTGGCACAGCAGATGACTGTCGCAAGTGCGGCGACGAAATTCCGTGATCTGGAATGGGAAACGGGGAGGGGCATGCGGGCGATGAGAGGATTTCTCAGCCGCAAACCATCTATTCTGGTCCGTCACTCACAAGAGTGCCTCTGTGGCGATGATGTCACAAAAGTAATTGTTAGATCGGTGGAAGGAGTGGATTGGAATTGTCCGTAAGACCTTGAATTTCGCCTAGGCCTAGAATTCCACGGCCCTGCCTAATTCGGCCATTTTGAGCACCGTGTTCCAATTGCGTGCGGTATTGGTGACGCCGATGGCTTTGTCGAATTTCTCGGCCATTTTGCATCGGCCAAAACCCTGTGGGGTTTGCAGGTAGGCTACGCCGTCGATCACTTGGAAGTCTTCTCCCGTGGCGGCATGGGAGCGGACTTTCTCAATGGCTTCTGCGGTGGGTGTGCTCTCGAGCAAGGCGGCATGGACGCTGGTAGGGGCCTCCTGCGCTGCCTTGGCGAAAGGGTTGTTGGCAATGAGCTTTTCCCACTCGGTTAGGGTGGGGGCGAAGATGGCTTTATCGAAGGAGAAGTGTTCCCGGCAGAGATCTGCAATGGTGGAGATGACTTTCTTCCTGCTCAGGCGGCTGCGGACGATGGCGTTCCCGCTATTGATGTAGGTGGCCACGTTTTCGAATCCGGCTTCGGAGAGTTTTTCACGCAGTAGCTTGGTGGGGAGCTGCGTCTTGCCGCCGACACCACGGAAAAGGATGAGGTAAACGGTTGATTTCATGCGATGGTGGAAAAAATCACGGGGTTTGTCCTGACAGGGCAGCGCCATTCGTCATGATATTGAACTTACACACTTATGAGCACTCCATCCAGCAATACCGTCCGCCTTCACCGGGTTCTCCGTGCCACGCCTGAGCGAGTTTACCGCGCCTTTTTGGATGCGGATGCGAAGGTGAAATGGCTGCCGCCGAATGGCTTCACCGGAAAGGTCCATCACGTGGATGCCCGGGTGGGCGGCACCTACAAGATGTCGTTCACGAATTTCTCCACTGGGAAATCGCATTCATTCGGCGGGACGTATCTGGAATTGGTGGAAAACGAGCGCATCGTTTTCGATGATCGCTTTGATGATCCGAATCTGCCGGGAACGATGAAGACGACCATCGTACTCAAGCCGGTGTTTTGTGGCACAGAGCTGAGTATTACCCAGGAAGGTATCCCGGAGCCGATTCCGGTGGAGGGCTGCTATCTGGGCTGGCAGGAATCCCTGGTGCTGCTGGGGAAACTGGTGGAAGCGGAGATTCCGGATGAGTGAGAAATACGCTTACCACAAAGGCGCGAAGGTCGCCAAGGGACGCAAAGAAAAAGGGCACCGCGAATTTTTACGAATCTGGCGAATGATTTTTACCACGGATTTCACGGATTTAAGGATTAAGTGTGGAATAAGAACAAATTCTTCAATCTGCGTAATCTGTTAATCTGCGTAATCTGTGGTATAGAAAGCAGTTAGGCCAAGCGGGAGTGGAAATCACGTCCTGCTTGGCCTGAGTTTGTTTAATGGATTGATCAGTGGGCAGGTGCTCCGCGCAGTTTTTTGATGCCGTTGACGATGAGTAGCACGATGGCTCCGGCGATGAGTCCGCAGATGCCATTGAGCAGGGCAGGGGCGATGGCTCCGAGGAAGCCGCCGATTCCGGCGATGGCTTTCAGGGATTGTCCCGTGTGCTCGATGAAATGATGAACAGGCCCAATGCCGTGAGTGAAAATTTCACCACCGACGAGGAACATGGCGGCGGTGCCTAAAATGGAGAGCGTTTTCATCAGGAATGGTGCAAACCATAAGATGGCTTGGCCGATTTTTTGTGGAACGGCACGGCGGATCTGGGTGAGGTAAAGACCCAGATCGTCCAGTTTTACGATGCCTGCGACGAGACCGTAGACTCCAATGGTCATCAACACCGCAACAGTAGAAAGAGTAATGATCTGCTGTGTGAAATGCTCTTCAGCCACCACACCCAGAGCGATGACAATGATCTCCGCAGAGAGAACGAAATCGGTACGGATCGCGCCTTTGATTTTTTGCGATTCTGTTTCCACTTTTTCGGTAGAAGTGGTTTCGGTCTGCTCGGTAATCTCATGTTCCGTTTCCTCAGCGGATTTCTTCCGGCGATGCACGAAGGCGTGGTGAAGTTTTTCCACACCTTCAAAGCAGAGGTAAAGCCCACCTACCATTAGCAGCGGCATGATCGCCTTTGGCAGGAAGGTGCCGATCAGTAGGGCTAGCGGAACGAGAATCAGCTTGTTGATGAAAGAGCCTTTCGCAACCGCCCACACGACGGGTAGTTCCCGCTTGGCCACCACGCCGCTCACTTGCTGGGCATTCAGTGCGAGGTCATCGCCCAAAACACCTGCTGTTTTCGACGCGGCTTTTTTTGTTAGAATGGAAACGTCATCGAGGATCGTCGCGATGTCGTCGAGAAGGGTAAGTAAACTGCCAGCGGCCATACGGCATCATGGGGTGGAGGTGGGCTGTTGGGGCAAGTGGGAAGTTTGTCCCAGATTCCAACAAGGTGCCTCGAATGGTAAATTGCCTTATGGTTACTGAATGGTGACAGGCGTTCCTTTTGCAATGAGGGTATAAAACGTAGCCGCATCCCAGTTAGATAAACGGATGCATCCATGGCTGCCTGCTCTGCCGATAGTATCTGGCACGGGTGTGCCGTGGATGCCCACGCCGGGGCGATTCAGTCCGGCCCAGAGAATGCCCACCGGACTATTCGGTCCTGGAGGGAGATTGTAAAAGTCATCTGTGCGCTCGCCTCTGCTGAGCACGCCTTCATCGTGGCGGTACCATGGCCATGGGACGGCACCTACTACACGCCATTCCCCGACGGGTGCCGGATGCTGCGAAGAGCCGGGAGTGATCGGAAAGGCCGCGATGGTCTGCCCGTTTTCGGTTACCTGCAGCATTTTCTGCTGGAGATTCACGATCACCCGCCGGGAACCGGTGCTTCCGGATGCAGCATAGCCGGAGGGGAATTCATCGAACCGGAAGAGGCGGGAGATATTGGGAACGGTGACGGAGGTTCCGGCGCTGACGGAATTCAGATCGAGGCTGGGATTGAGTTTCCGCAGGAAGGTCTGGGTGGTGTGGAATCGCTCGGACAGCAGCTCCACTAGGCTGGTGTAGGGGAGCTTTTCTTGTTTCGATTGAGCCTCCGGCCCGGATGCCATGGTGCCTATTGCCGAGAGGTCTTTCGCCGTCACGCTGTAGGTGGTGTAGGGCTGGATGTTTCCAATACTTGGCTGGGATCCGGCAGGCTGGCCATTGGCTTGCTGATAGAGTGAAGCCGCCTTGGTCGTGAATTCGCCGGGCCGTCCATCCACCACACCGGGACCGAAGCCTTTGGAATCGAGGAAAATCTGCAGCTTGAGGGTGTTCTCCTCAGGCAATTGCTTGCCGACTGGCGGAATGCGATGGGTGGCGCAGGCACTGAGGCCCAAAGCTAAAATTGCTCCCATCAAGAAGGGCCAGCGTGCAGTAAGGTGAATCATGGCGCACCCTCGACGCGGGTGGGAGGTCCGCAAGTGGTTTCTCGGGGCCAGCATGAGAGGGCATGATGCTGAATGAGGAATAGTAGGGAACTGACTCCGAATTGCTCCGTTTCCTGCCAATAGCGAATGCTGGGCATTCAGTTTTTTCGGTAAGGCGATTCGTAGGTCGCTTATCCTTGTTCGCTTAGCAGTTCAGTGACCCATGGAGCAATGTATAGGAGGCATTCGCCGTCTGGTAATTTTGCTTTTGCGGGGTTGTTCCGGATGTAGCGGACGACATTGATGAAGTGATCCCAATCGCGGATGAGTCGGTCAAAGTAATCACGTTGCCAAAGAGGACCATGGCCGATGGAACGTGAGGTGAATCGCTTCCAACTGGTAACGATAGACTCTAGTGAAATATCTTCCGTAAGTGAAAGAAGCAGGTGAACGTGGTTCGGCATGACCACCCATGCGTGAATGAGATAGCGGTCGTGATCGAAATGTAGGAACGCGTCTCCTACTACTGTGGCGTTTATCGGGTTTCTCAAGATACAGGAGCCGAGTCCTTGGTCCAAGTAGCGATCTATGGAGCCGGAAAATTTCTTGTGATATTGCATTTCCAGCTCGGTGCTCCATGGCTGGGGATGCTCAAGCAGCCATGAGTCACGTTCGGATTTCCAAGACTTGAGAATGTCGGCAGGGATGGAATCGGCTAATCGGAATGTTAGGAAAACTGTTGAGTTTTCAAACTGCCAGTGAGGGAGATTGTTCTGTGTCTTTTTTACTACTGCTTCGTCGTGAAGAAAACGCAGAATTGGGCAAGGGTGTTCTTTGCTCATCTTCGACAAGGAGAGACGGTTTGCCGCTGGCTATGTCCGCTGCGCTACCATTCCGAACCGTCTTACCATATGAAAAGCGAATGCAAAGCATTCGGAAATTATTTAGGTTAAGACGATTCGGAGATCGTCTCTCCTTGCAAAAAAAGGCCGATCCACGCGGTTGCGTAAATCGGCCTTTGCTAGATTAACGAGATGAATCTTTACGCTGGCACATACACCTCGGCACCGGCCTCGGTGAATTCCTTGGACTTTT
>Ga0070658_10003084_pt1 | contig 13752 bp, 11 predicted proteins | sample KBSC13metaG_FD_64664 | JGI IMG/M metagenome (GOLD analysis project Ga0070658, IMG submission 64664) | Corn rhizosphere microbial communities from Kellogg Biological Station, Michigan, USA - KBS C1-3 metaG | ecosystem: Host-associated > Plants > Roots > Rhizosphere > Soil ... | reverse complement strand
GTTCGAAAACTCGGCGCGCTGGATCCCGTGACCCGCAACGACCAGTGGCACATCGGCTCCTGCACCAAGTCCATGACCGCGACACTGGCGGCCATTTTTGTCGAGCAGGGGAAGCTGCGTTGGGAGACGAAGATCGGTGACGTCTTTCCGGAATTACGTGAAACCATGGATCCCTCGTGGCAGATTGTCACTCTGGAGATGTTGCTCACGCATCGCGGCGGTGCGCCGGCGGAAGCTCCGCCGAACCTGTGGCGCAATGCCGAGGCGCGCGTTGGCACGCCGCCCGAGCAGCGCATGAATTTTGTGACCGGGCTCCTGCTGCGCCGGACGGAGGAGCCGCCCGGGACGAAGTTTGTCTATTCCAATCAGGGTTACTCCATTGCGGGAGCGATGTTGGAGCGCGTGGCCAGGCGGCCTTGGGAAGACCTGATGCGCACCATGATCTTCGAGCCCTGCCACATGACCTCGGCGGGTTTTGGCGCGCCGGCCTCGCCCGGAAAGATTGATCAGCCTTGGGGGCACGCGGGTGCGGAGATGAAGCCGGTCCCGCAAGGACCGGATGCGGACAATCCGCCGGCCATCGGCCCCGGCGGGACGGTGCATTGCACCCTGGTCGACTTCGCACGCTACGCCGCGCTGCACGCTCTGGGGGAGAGAATTGGCACCATGTTCCTCCGCCGGGACGGCTTTCGCAAGTTGCACACGCCTCTGGAGGACGGCGACTACGCCTTCGGCTGGAGATCGCTCCCGCGCGATTGGGCGCATGGGAATGCGCTCACTCACTCCGGCACCAATACGATGTTCTATTTTGTGGTCTGGATCGCACCGGCGCGGGACGCAGTTTTCGTCGCGGCGACGAATTGCGCCGGTGCTGCGGCAGAAAAGGCCGCGGACGAAGCCGTCAGCGCCCTGATCGATAAAGTCCTGAAGCCTGCTCAGTAGCGCGGGACCGAGGGGTCGATCTCCAGCGACCAGGCATCAATGCCGCCCGCCAGGTTCGTCACGTCGGTAAAGCCGTTGCGGAGCAGGAAATCAGCCGCTCGGGCCGAGCGGCCACCGTGGTGGCACTGGATGAGGAGCGGTTGCGTGAGCTCGGTCAATTTCTCCAAAGCCAGCGCGGGCCATTGCGAAAGGGGCATCAACTCCGCGGAAGGAATGCGGGCGATCTCGAATTCATCCGCCTCGCGGACATCGATCAACCGTGGCGGATTCGGCGCCGACAGCCGCTCATGTGCCTCGGTGACGGAGATTTCGGGGACGGGCACAGGCGATTAGTGAACGAGTGTCACGGGCGTGCCGATCGAGACGTTCTCGAAAAACTTCTCCGCCATGAACCCGGGCATCCGGATGCAACCATGCGAGGCGGGATAGCCGGGGAGAAACCCTTCGTGCATCCCGGTGCCGCCGACAATGCGCATGAAATTCGGCATTTTGGCGCCATCAAAAATAGTCCCCGGGGGCCGCTTGTCCTTCGTGGTATCGACGTCCTTTTTCACGACCTCGTGGGTGTTTGCGTCGATGTAGTCGCCGTAGAGGCTCGATTTGTGGTCCTTGTCTTTCTGGATGATATGGAAACTCCCCGTGGGCGTGTTGAATCCTTCGCGACCGCTGGAGATGACGGAGATGCCGACCAATTCGCCGCCCTTGTAGAAGTAGGCGCGCTGCTCCGCGAGATCGATGCGGATCGATGGCGCTCCTGAGGCGTGATCGCCATCCCAGTAGGACACATTGTCAAAGTTGGCTCGCTGGGGCTGGTCCTGGCGGTGATAGCCGCCCAGATATGCCGTACCTTCACGTACGCGGGAATCTTGCTGGGCGCAGCCTGCGGCCAGAAGGGTGAGTAAAAGGAGCAGGCCGTGAATTCGTTGCATCGGTACGATGGATTTCAAAAGGCGCCAAATAAAGTGGCACTCCCACAGAGCGTCAAGGGCGCAATGGCTAAAGGGGAACAATCGATTGCGACATGCAAAGGGCTCTGGTATAGCATCCCACCTTTTCTCCCGAAAGACCCGACCTCGCATGCCGACTTACGAATACTACTGTGAAAAGTGCAAAAAATCCTTCGAATACCGCCAACCGATGGCCGATGCGGCCCTCACGGTTTGCCCCAAGGACGCCTGTCAGCAAAAAAAGTGGGGCAAAGGCCGCGTAAAACGGAAGATCAGCATGGGAGCGGGATTGATTTTCAAGGGATCGGGCTTTTACATTACCGATTATCGTAGCGAAGGTTACAAGGCTGCCGCCAAGAGTGATTCAGCCGCGAAAAGCGAATCCACCGGTGGCGAAAGCAAGGCCGGAGAGACGAAAAAGGCGGAGTCGAAACCCGCACCGGCGGAAAAACCAAAGCCCTCTGCTCCCAAGAAGAAAGATTAGTCATGCCAACGAATCCTTCCCCCACGGCGAACCTCCCCTGTGAACAGTGCGGCTACCTGAACGAGCCGGAGCGCGTTTACTGCCACAACTGCGGCTCCAAGCTCGATCGCTCCCTTTTGCCGAAGACGGAGGAAAAGAAGCAGGAAGCACCGGAACAGGCCCGCAAGCGGATCGAGAAGATGACCAATCCCCGGAGCGGCTGGTTCTGGCGCGAGGTCATGATGCTGTTCAAGGTCCTCTTCTGGGCCGTGGTGGTTGCGGTTCTATTTCTCATCGCCCGCGCTCCCGATGGTGTCCCTGAAGCCAAGAAAATGGGCTCCGGACGCCTCGTCAGCAGCGACATGATGGAAGCGCTGGAATCTCCGGCGCCGCGCTCCATTTCTTTTACGGAAGACGAGGTGAACGAGTTTTTGAAGCGCGCGCTCAAGGCCAAGGAGAACGCCGTCCCTGGAGTGGAGTTTACGCGGGCGTTTGCGACCTTGCGGCCGGGAGTCATGAAAATTACCTCCGAAAACTCGGTTTGGGGTTATCCCGTTTTTGCCGGCGTGGATTACACTATGGAAGTGAAGGACGGAAAGTTTGCGACGACCGTCGTCGGGGGGAATTTCGGCCGGCTGGCGATCGATCCCCAGCTCATGCGCTACGCCGATTTCGTCTTCCAAAGCATCTGGATGTCGCTCGATCGCGAACGCAAGCAGATGGATAAGCTGTCCAGTGTGAAGATCGAAGACCAGCACATCGATCTCGTGACCAAGGGCGCCACCGCTGCTCCAAAATGATCGCGCGCGCCATGCTTTGGCTCGCCACGATGGTGGCGGCGGGAAGCATGCCGGCGCGGGCGCTCGATCTTCGCCAGCGAAGTGAGAGCGGCGACAAGCAGTTCATCGTTTACAGCGAGGATGTCCGGTTGCGCCAGCGGGTGGCCGGTTTTGCCGAGGATGTAAAGGCGCAGGTGGTGCAACTCCTGGGACAGAACGATCGCTGGCGGGCACCGGTCGTGATTACCTTGGCACGCGCCACGACGTTGGAGCAAGGGGAGCCGGCGGCGCGGCTGCGGCTCGCAGAGACGCAGCCAGGGTTCAAGATCGAGATCCAGGTGAAGATTGGGGACGACCCGACCGTGGTCCATTTGCATAAAGTCATCCTCAAGGCTCTGCTCATGGAATATGCCTATCGCCAATCGGGAGTGACCGCCGGTCAGCCGATCGTCGAACCCCCGTGGTGGGTCGTGGAAGGGATGCTCGCCATGGCGCGCCGCCAGGAGCAGAGCGCGGACAACAGCGTCTTCCGGCGTCTCGTCGAAACGAATCACCTCCCGGCCATCGGGGATTTCCTGGCGGAAAAGCCCGATGAGATGGGGCCGACCGCACTGGCGGTGAACAGCGCGCTGGCCATGGGCCTTTTGGAAATGCTCGTCGAACTGCCCGATGGCCGGGCGAACCTGGCGCGCCTCGTACGCGAGTGGCCGCAGAGTAATGGCGACCCCGCCGCGCTCCTCGCGCGCCATTTCCCATCGGTTGGCTCGGGCCCGACGCTCCAGAAATGGTGGACGCTGAACCTGGCGCATTTTGCCGTGGAAGACCGGTTCCAGGGATTGTCCGCGGAAGAGACGGAGAAGGCCCTGACGCCGCTCTTGCAAGTGGCGGTAACGATCGACAAGGAAGGGAGCAAGGAGGGCGACAAGAAGTCTTTTGCCCTCGCGGACTACGCCGCTTTGCTCAAATTGCCGGCGGGTCGTCAGGCGCTGACCATTCGCCACAACGACATCATTTCCTTGAGCACTCGGGCGAACGTGCTCTACCGCCCGGTCATGGCGGACTACGAAGAGATCTTTTCGCTGCTCTCACACGGCAAAACCCACGGAATGCGCGACCGCCTGGCCCGGGCCGAGGAATATCGGCACAAGGCGTTGAAGCGCGCCACGGAGATTGCTGATTACCTGAACTGGTTCGAGGCGACGCAAATGAAAACGCGCAGCGGCCTGTTCGACGATTACCTCAAGACCGTGGACGAGATTTCCGAACGGGAACGCAAGCAGAAGGGTCTGGTCGGGCAGTATCTCGACGAATTGGAGAAGGATCTTTAGGGAAGTAATCAGTAATCAGTAGACCAGTAATCAGTGAAAGCCCCCGCTGCCGGGCCGCTGATTGCTGCATCACTGATTACTGATTACTTGTGAAAGGGCAGCAGGAGATCGACTCCTCTACTTCCCGAGACGCCACTCCGCGTCAGAAATCAATGCTCCCCTTGTTGATCTTATCCAGGCAATGCGGGCAGATGCCGTGGGAGAAATCCGTGCCGGTTTCGGTGTGGATGTACTCGTCGATCTGGCGCCAGTAGTCCTGATCGTCGCGCACGCTCTTGCAGTACATGCAAATGGGCAGCAATCGCTTGAGTTTTTTCACGTCGTCCAGCGCCGCCTGAAGATCCTGCACGCGCTTGTCGAGCGTGCGCTCGAGTTCCACGACCCGCTGGCCCACTTTGAGTCGCGCTCGCAATTCGTCCGGATCAAAAGGTTTGATCACATAGTCGTCCGCTCCCGCGTCCAACCCGGCGGCGATTTCCTCCTTCTGGCTCTTGGCGGTCAGGAGGAGCAGATAGATGTAGGGCCGGTCCGTGTGCTTGCGCACCCGCTGGCAGACCTCCACGCCATCCATCTGCGGCATCATCCAGTCGAGAATCGCGATCGCCGGCGCCCCGGGAGCGTCAAGAATCTCCGCGGCCGCCGCGCCGTTCTCGGCGCTCACGACATCGAAGCCCCAATTTTGCAGGTTTCGCTCCAGCAGGTGCCGGGAAACGTGATGGTCCTCGGCGATCAGAATGCGGTTGGTGTCGGGACTCATACAAGGGGAGGGGCGCTCTATTGACGATTATCGCAAGTGCTACACCCAGCGAGCGGGTTTTTTCTTCGGCGTGTTTTCGCTTTGCTCACAGGCGGAATTGTCGTTTTGTCCCCCACCTGATCGATGAAAGTGTCTGACCTTCGCGGAATTCTCCAATATGTCCCCCGTTTTCGGGAGCGCATCTTCGTCGTCGCGATCGACGGCGAGATCGTGGCGTCGCCCAATTTCGCCAACATCCTGCTGGATCTCGCCGTGCTTCGCTCGCTGAGCATCAAAGTCATCCTCGTTCATGGTGCTGCTTTGCAGGTGGCGCAACTCGCCGCTGAGCGTGGCATCACGATTTCCAATGCCGATGGCACCGGCATCACCGATGAAGCGACACTCAAGGTCAGCCTCGAAGCTGTCACCAATGTCATGAATGACATCATGCAGGGCCTGACTTCGGTCGATCTGCGCGCCGCGTATTCGAATTCGATCATCTCCCATCCCGCGGGCATTCTCGGCGGGGTGGATTATCTCTACACCGGCAAGGTCGAGCGCGTGGATACCAAGTCCCTGCACCTTTTCCTGAATGAGGGCATCATCCCGCTCATTCCGCCCATCGGTTACGACGGGGAGGGAAAGACCTATCGGGTCAATTCCGACGCCGTGGCGCTCGAGGTGGCTGAGTCCATGCAGGCGATGAAGATCCTGTATCTCTCCACGAGCGAGGGAGTGATCGTGAATGGCGAATTGATCGGCCAGCTCTCGATCACGGAGGCTGATGAATTTGCGAAGAAGAAGCGCGGGAATCTCGAAGCCGGCCTGCTTTCCAAGCTCGATCACGCCGCGCGCGCCTGCCGCCAGGGTGTGGCGCGGGTCCATTTGCTCAATGGGCTGCGCGACGAGGCGCTGCTCAGCGAGATTTTCAGCCAGGAAGGCGTCGGCACCATGGTCTACTCCAATGAGTACCAGCAGATCCGGCGGGTCTTCAAAAAGGACGTGCGTGCGGTCATGACGCTGATCCGCCAGTCGGTGAACAGCGAGGAGCTGGTCAAGCGCACCCGGGCCGACATCGTGGCGCATCTCGACGATTACTCCGTGCTGGAGATCGATCGCAATCTCGTCGGCTGTGTCGCGGTGCACATCTACCCCGAGCAGCAGGTTGCCGAACTGGCCTGCCTCTACGTCCACAAGAAACACGAGGGAAAAGGCTACGGCCGCAAGCTCATGGCCTACGCCGAGCAACTCGCGGTGGAGAAGGGCGCCAACCAGTTGATCGCGCTCTCGACGCAGGCCTTCAATTATTTCCAGCAAAAGGGGGGCTTCGCCGAATCCACCCCGGACATCCTCCCACCCGAACGCCGCAAGAAGTACGACGCGGGCGCGCGCAATTCGAAGGTCATGGTCAAGCCTGTGACGGTGGCCGCCGTGTCCGAGACTTCGCGCGCTTAAAAGCTCGCGGTTTCGCGCCACGCTGCCTTCCTCTACCGCGAAATCTATGCACAACCCCTGGCTCATCGACGGACTCGTCATCCTCGGCTACTTCGTCGTCGTCATTTCCATCGGCCTCTACAAGGGGCGCGGGGAGAAATCGATGGAGGGCTTTGCCGTCGGGGACCGGAATATTCCGTGGTGGGCCGTGCTGGCCTCCATCCTCGCCGCCGAGGTGAGCGCCGGCACCTTCCTGGGCACGCCCGGGGAGGGCTACGGTCTGCGCAATTTCACCTACGGACAGCTCGCCATCGGCACGGTGCTCGCCCGCATCGTCGTCGCCTACCTTTTCATCGGGACTTTTTACAAACTTCGCGTGGTTTCGATTTACGAATTCCTCGAGACACGTTTTGGCCGGTCCACCAAGCTGACCTCCTCGGCGGTCTTCCTGATCACGCGCGCGCTGGCCAGCGGCTCGCGCATGTTCGTGCCGGCCATCCTCCTGGTCGGTGCCTGGGCGCTCATCAAGGACATGCACCCGAACCAGTCGCTGACACTTTGGATGTATGTCGGCGCCGTGGGCTTCCTCGTCCTCATCACCGCGATCTACACGACATTCGGCGGGATCAAGGCCGTGGTCTGGACCGATCTCCTTCAGGTTTTCCTCATGTTCGGCGCGATGTTTTACGCCATGTTCACGCTCTGGCACGCCGTTGGCGGATGGGAAGTCGTCAAGCAGCGCGTGGTCACGGCCCCGGTCGATGCCGAGGTCGTTGCCGCACGGACGCAGGTGTTGCTCAACACGAGGGGCAACGAGTTGACCGAGGAGCAGGCCCGGGAAAGCGCACGCGAATCGGTCGCCAGGAGTTCGGAGGAAACCGCGCGCACCGCGCTTGATTTCTGGGACTGGGGCATCGAGCGCGATCCGGTGAAGCGCGCGCAGCTCGGCTTCTGGGGCAATGTGAAAAGGGTGTTCGAAACTGAGTACACAGTTTTCTCCGCGTTCCTCGCTTCGGTCTTTGTCACCATGGCGACGCACGGCACCGACCAGGATATGGTGCAGCGCATGCTGACCGCGCCCGATATTCGGCGCAGCCGGCGGAGCCTGATTTTATCAGGCTTGGCGGACATTCCTGTCGCGCTCAGCTTCACCTTCATCGGTGTGCTGCTGTGGGTTTACTACCACCTGCCGGAGCACGAGGCGAACCGTCCATCCGGCGACTACTTCGTGAACTACATTCTCCGCGAGTTGCCCACCGGCATCCGCGGCGTCATGGCCGCGGGCCTCTTCGCGACGGCGATGGGCTCGCTGAGCACGGCGCTCAACGCGCTGGCCACGAGTTTCACGCGCGACTTTTACCGGGGCATCTTTCGTCCCGCCGCCACCCAGCGCGAGCAGATGGTCGCCGCGCGCTGGAGCACGGCGGTCTTTGCGGTCATCCTCTCCGCCATCGGCGTCGGCACCGCGTGGGTGAAACTCACGCATCCGGAAATCCGCATCATCCCGATCGTGCTTGGTTCCTTCGGCTACACCTACGGCTCCCTCCTCGGCATTTTTCTCGTCGGCATGACGACGAAGACGCGGGGTTCCTGCACGGGCAATCTCCTCGCCATGCTGGCGGGATTCCTGGTCGTCGCCGTGCTCAGCAACCTCTTCAATGACGTCGGAGCGATGTTCGGGACGCGCGTCTACGAGGTGCCGGACTGGCTGCCCGTCATCGAATTTCCGTGGCGGATCGCCTTCGGTACGGTTGTCACCTATGCCGTCGCGGTGTGTTTCCGTACGCCATCGCACCGGGTGGAATCGATGCGCGTCGAGATTGCTACGCACGCGTAGAATGCTTCTTTCGACTCGCAAACGGCATGCATTCTTGACTTGCGGGCGGGTCAATAAAAAAGGCGGATTTGTTAAAAATAAATGTCGGACTTGTTAGGGAAATTTTCTTGTTGGGCCGACCCCCGAAAATTACTCTCACGCCGCACGGCGGGAAGGAGCCCCAACCCCTGTGAATAACTTGTGAACAGCTTTTCATCCCCGATCCCCTTGGTGTCTCTCGCCGCGACCTACGTGGTCCGCGAGTGCCGTTGCGGTGGGATCTTGATAAAATGCCTGTTCCACACGATTTCAATTCGCAAAGCGCTGATGATAAGTGATTTGCGATCTTCGATTTTTTGCAGCTTTCGAGAGGCGTCAGTCTGATCCGCCTCTTTTGACGGCCCTTGCGTCGCCCCCCTTCTGTTCGTGTTCCTCAACCCTTGCACCCCTTTATTTACTGTGGATAAAATCCTGAAATCTACCGACTTGAGCGCGGTTTGGGCAGAGATCGTCACTCGTCTGAAAGCGGACGTTAGTGCGGAGACTTACGAACGCTGGTTCCGTGAAATCGAGCTCGTGGAGCTCGACGACCAGGCGATGACCCTGCGCGCTCCCAACAACATCTTTCAGTTCTGGTTTGAGAACAATTACCTGAACTTGCTGCGGAGCGCCGCCATGCTCGTCCTGGGCAGCAGCCGGGAAGTAAAATTCGTTTTTGCCGGCGAAGTCGTCGAACCGGCGCCCGTGGAACATCCCAAGGCGAAGAAGAACGGGGTGTCCGCCGAAGCGGACGATTTGGACGAGAAGGCTCCGGCGAGCAGCAATGGGATGAATCCTCGAAACAGTTTCGAGGCATTCGTCGTCGGTCCGAACAATCAGTTTGCGCAGGCCGCCTGCAAAGCCGTCTCGGATGCCCCGGCGAAGACTTACAATCCGCTCTTCATCTACGGCGGCGTGGGTCTCGGGAAGACGCACCTCATGCATTCCATAGGGCATGCGATCCTCGGGAAAAAGAAAGGCTCCAAGGTCGTCTATATTACCAGCGAGGCGTTCACGAACGAGTTCATCGACGCCATCCAGAACAATACCCTGATCAAATTCCGGAAGCGCTACCGGCAGGCGGATGTGCTGCTCATCGATGACATCCAGTTTCTGGCCGACAAGGGCCGGACGCAGGAGGAATTCTTTCACACCTTCAATACCCTTTTCGATGGCCACAAGCAGATCGTTCTCTCGAGCGATCGCCCGCCCTCGGAAATCGCCAGTCTTGAAACACGCCTCGTCTCGCGCTTCGAGTGGGGGCTGACCGCGGAATTGCAGGCGCCCGATATCGAGACGCGCCTCGCCATCCTGCACAAGAAGGAGCAGGCCATGGGGGTGAAGCTCGAACCCGCGACCGTCGAGTTCCTCGCCGAGCGCATTCGGACCAATGTCCGCCGTCTCGAAGGCGCCTTGATGCGCGTGGCTTCCTACGTCTCGCTCAATGACGGGCGCCCGCCCACCCGCGAAAAGATAGAGCACCTGCTCAAGGACATCCTCCACGAAGAAGCGCGGCGTGCGATCACCATCGACGCCATCCAGCGCCGCGTCGCGGAGCACTTCGACGTGCGTTTGGCGGATATGACAAGCAAGCGCCGCCCCGCGAACATCGCCTTCCCCCGGCAGATCGCCATGTATCTGGCGCGGGAGCTCACGAAGACTTCCTTGAGCGAGATCGGCGAAGCCTTCGGAGGACGCGATCACGGCACCGTGCTCCACGCGCATCGTCTCGTCCGGGAGAAGATTGTGAAGGACGAGAAGACGCGCCAGGTCGTGTCGTTCCTCGACACGCAGCTCACGCGTTGAGGAAGTGCCAAGAGCCAAGTTACGAGAGCCAAGTGCTCGTGGCGGAGCGGCGTTTTACGATCGTGAGACCGCACTTGGCCACAGACCACCCTGCACTCGGCTCGTGGCTCCGGACACTTCCAAGTGCTCGTGGTAGAGCGGCGTTTTACGATCGTGAGACGGCACTTCGCCCCGGACCACTTGGCTCATGGCTCGTGGCTCCCGGCACTTTCCTGTTGCGTGAACCAGCGCAATCATTCATCTAAACGTTTCCTTTCCCTATGAAATTCAGCGTCAGCAAAGAGAAGTTCCTCGCGGGTCTGCAGACTGTCCAAAATGTGGTCAGCACCCGGACGACGCTCCCCATCCTTTCCAACGTCCTGCTGCAAGCCGAGGGCGACCAGGTTCGGCTCACGACGACCGACCTTGATGTGGGCGTCAGCGGCGGCATCACCGCCCAGATCGAAAAGCCGGGCGCGACCACGCTCCCCGCGCGCCGGCTCGCCACCATCGTGCGTGAACTGCCCGCCGCCGATATCCAGATCGAGGTCGATTCCAAGAACGTGGCGTCCATCCGTTGCGGCCAGAGCTTTTTCAAAATCCTCGGCCTGCCCGAGGAGGAGTTTCCTCCGCTGCCAAAATTTGACGACACGCGGACGTTCACCATTCCGCAGCAGGCGCTGCGCGATGCATTGAAGAAAACTTCCTACGCGATCTCAACCGACGAGACGCGGTACGTGCTCAACGGCATTTTGTTTTCCTTCAAGGAGAACAAGCTCACGCTGGTCGCCACCGATGGCCGCCGCCTGGCCCTTGTCGATCTGGAAGTGGAATTTCCGCGCAGCCAGGAAGTGGACATCATCGTCCCAACCAAGGCCGTGACCGAACTCGGCCGGTTGCTTGGCGATGAGGGCGATGTCCGGTTGAGCGTCGGCGAAAACCAGGTGTCGTTTCAAATCAACGACACGCTGCTCGCCTCGAAACTCATCGAAGGCAATTATCCGAACTACCGCCAGGTCATCCCCGGCGAGGCCAAGGAACGCGTGACCTTGGAGCGCGAACTTTTCCTCAACGCCGTCCACCGCGTTTCCCTGCTCTCGAGCGAGAAGTCCAATTCCGTGAAGCTCGTCTTCAGCAAGAATAACATCGAGATTGCGGCGAACACCCCCGACGTCGGCGAGGCCCGCGAATCACTCGCCGTGGCCTACAAGGGCCGCGAGTTCTCCATCGCCTTCAATCCGGAATTCCTCCAGGCCCCGCTGCGGGCGTTGAGCAATGACGAGGTCTACCTCGACATGATCGACGAAATGAGCCCCGGCGTCATCAAGATCCAGAGCCCGTTCCTGTATGTGCTGATGCCGATGCGCATCAGCTGATTTTTCTCTTTGCGCTTTTTCGGGGGCCGCATACTGTGCCGCTCCCGCTGCCGGATAGCCGGCAGCCGAGGTAGCCAAAAGCTCACGTGGCGGAATTGGCAGACGCGTACGGCTCAGGACCGTATGGGGCAACCCGTGGAGGTTCGAGTCCTCTCGTGAGCACTACCCCCCTGATTCTCAGGGGGGCCCGCTTGGGGAGGGGCGGGTAAATTGAAGGACCACCACCTCGCGGACAACGTGTCCGCGCCTGCACTTCCTAAAAATGGATTGTGACTTGCCGGCAAAATCGTGATGGATCTTGCCCTGCATATTCGTCCGTGAGTCCATGCCAGACACGACTTCCAATCCGAAACGAGACCTGCCGCGTTGGGCGCGCGTCACGCTCGGCATCGTCGTCGTCTACCTCGCCGTGGCCTACGTCGTCATGCCGCAGTTCGACAAGGTCAAGATGCATCGCCATCCCGAACTTCGCGATGCCGAGCGGCTCACTCACACGGGGACGGGTCTGCCCGGCGACCCGCTCAATCTCTCGCTGGTCGGGCCGGAGGAAGCGGTGATCCGCGCGTTCCTGGCGGCGGGTTGGCGTCCGGCCAATGGCCTGAGTTTCCGGAGCAGCGTGCGCATCGCGGTGGACACCGTCATCGACCGCCCGGACCCGGATGCTCCCGTAAGCAACCTTTACCTCTTTGGGCGCAAGGAAGACCTCGCGTTTGAAAGGCCGGTCGGCCATAGCCCCCGGCAGCGCCATCACGTCCGCTTGTGGCGATCCGAGGAACTGGACGACGGCCAGCCGATGTGGATGGGCGCTGGGACCCACGATGTCGGGGTGGAACTCAGCCGCACCACGGGAAGCGTGACCCACCGCATAGCTCCCGACGTGGACGCCGAGCGGGATCTCATCATCGCCGATCTCACGAATGCGCATTGCGTGCTCGGCCTCCGCTGGATCGATGATTTTCACCAACTCCTGCAAGGCCGCAATGGCGGAGGCGATCCGTGGCACACCGACGGCCGCCTCGCCGTCGTAACTCTCGTCGCTCCGGATCCCACAAGTCCTCGCCCACAGGGGCCAATTCTCCAGGAGCAAAAGTAAACCAGCCTCTTGGGCTGCTGCCTGATCAGGCGACGCTGGCCAGCAGCTCGCGCTGGTTGACGACTTCAAAGATCGCCTGGCGGAGGTCGGCGTGGGTGACCGGCTTGCCGAGAACGAGGTCTACGCCCTCCGGGCGATTATGCTCGGCCTGCATTTCATCGCCGAATCCCGTGAGCAGGATGATGGGAATTTGTGGCGCGAGCTTTTTGAGCGTTCCGGCGAGTTGGGCGCCGCTCATGCCCGGCATGGAATGGTCGGTGAGCACCAGGTCAAACGCCTCGCGGCGGAAATGGCTCAATGCCTCGTCGCCGCAACTCGAGGTGACCGTGGTGTGGCCGTCGCCCTGGAGTTGCTCGGCGATCAATTCACAAATGACTTCCTGATCGTCCACGATCAGCACGCGCAGCGGGCGGTTGATCTGCGCCAGGGCGGGAGCGACGGCGACATGCTCGATGGTGGTCGCGGAGAAAATGATCGCAAACGTGGTGCCGAGGCCCTTCTGGCTGGTAATCTCGATCCGCCCGCCGTGCCGCTGAATGATGCCATAAACGACGGACAGGCCCAGCCCCGTGCCGTGCTCGCCCTTGGTCGTGAAGAAGGGTTCGAGGCAGCGTTCCCGCTCCTTTTCCGTCATGCCGATTCCCGTATCCGTGACGGAAATCACGACTTCGCCGCCGCGCTCCTGCGTGGCGAGGGTAATGGTGCCCCCGGTGGGCATGGCGTCGACGGCGTTGAAGAGGAGATTGGTCAGGACTTCGCGGACCTCGGCGGCGTTACCCGCAATGGGCGGAATCTCGGCCAGCTCGGTGACCACCTGGATCTGCACGCCTTCCGCCCGGCATTTGCCCTTCCACTTCGGGGATGTGAGCGAGACGACCTGCGTCGCCACGTGGTTCAGATTCACCGGTACCCGGATCTCATTATTCTCGGCGGGCCGATAGAATTCCCGCAAGCGGCTGACGACGTGCGTTGCATCGCGCGCCGCGGAAACCATGTGGTCGAGATAGGTAACCT
>Ga0070658_10003082_pt1 | contig 13757 bp, 13 predicted proteins | sample KBSC13metaG_FD_64664 | JGI IMG/M metagenome (GOLD analysis project Ga0070658, IMG submission 64664) | Corn rhizosphere microbial communities from Kellogg Biological Station, Michigan, USA - KBS C1-3 metaG | ecosystem: Host-associated > Plants > Roots > Rhizosphere > Soil ... | reverse complement strand
CCGCCGACGGTGACGGGGTCCCGGAGGAGCTGCTCGCGCTCGGCTACGACCCGCAGACGGCGGGCGGCCTGCTGATCGCCCTGCCGGCGGAGAAGGCGCTCTCGCTGGAGACCGAGTTCGAGCGCAACGACCTCTTCCTCGCGCGCATCGGCATCGTCGAAGCAGGCAGCGGCGTCAGCGTGACAGCTCGCGCAGGCTCCTGAGCCCGCGCTTGCGCTTCTCGACGAGCTCGCTCTCGAGCTTCTCGAGCTCGCGCTTTTGCCGCCGGACGAGATCGAGTTGCCGGTCGATGTACGGCAGCGCAGTCTCGATGATCTCGACGCGCTCCTCGTCGGAGCTGGTCTGCTTCATGCGTTGGCGCAACGCGGCGCGCGCTTCCTCGGCTTCGACGAGCTCCCTCAGCTCGTCGAGCGAGAGATTCAACAGATCGCGCAGGCGCGTCAGCTCGGCGAGCCGCTCGACGTCGTTGTCGTCGTACAGGCGGTGCGCGCCCTTGATGCGCGACCCGCCGGGCAGGAGGCCGATCTCCTCGTAGTACCTGATCGTGCGCGGCGTGACGCCGACGCGCTCTGCCACCTCGCCGATGCGGATCATGCTGCCTCCAGCAGCTCTTCGTGCGACACGTGCGGCACGTGGGCCGGCCGCAGCAGCGAGACGACGGCGCCGAGCAGCGAGATGCCGGTCAGCACCCAGAGCGCGAAATGCATGTTCGAGATGAACGGCTGCAGCTGCTGGTTCGACAGGCCGGAGGTGATGCCCGAGAAGATCTTGAAGAGGACGTCCTTCGGCACTGCCGAGGTGACGATCGCCATCACGAACGCGATCGAGATGACGGCGCCCGTGTTCTGCAGCATCACACGCGCGCCCGCGGCGATGCCGCGGCGGTGCATCGGCACCGCGCCCATCATCGCGGCGGTGTTCGGGCTGTTGAACATCCCCGAGCCGATGCCGACGAGCAGGAGCCAGAGCGCGCTCCACACGTACGACGTGTGCGCCTGCAGCATCGTCATGCCGGCGAGCCCGGCGGCGGAGACGACCATGCCGAGCGCCGCGAGGGTGCGCGAGCCGCGCCTGTCGGCGTACATGCCGGCGAGCGGCGACGAGACGAGCATGCCGATCGCCATCGGTGCGAGCTCGAGCCCGGCCATGATCGGCGATTGTCCTTGTGGCCCCTGGAAGTAGAAGACGAACAGGAACATCAGCGCGAAGCGCGAGAGGCCGTTGATGAAGGCGGCGCCCGATGCGGCGCTGAACAGCTTGTCCGAAAAGAGCGTCAGGTCGAGCATCGGCGCGCGGCCGTGCCGTTCGATCAGCACGAACACGGGCAGCAGGACGATCGCGGCGATGAAGCCGCCGACGACGACCGGCCCGCTCCAGCCCGAGAGCCCGCCTTTCGAGAGCGCGAGGACGAGGCCGGTCAGTCCGACGACGAACGAGGACGTCCCGACCAGGTCGAGCCCCCGTTCGTCCGAGCGTCCGGACAGCTCGTGGAGGACGAGCCAGCCCCACGCAGCGCCGAGCAGGCTGAGCGGCACGTTGAACCAGAACACCCACGGCCAGGAGATCGCGACGAGCGCGCCGCCGAGCACCGGCCCGATCACGAGCCCGACCGCCGCGACCATCGTGTTCGTGCCCATCGCGAGCCCGAGCTCCTTCTTCGGGAAGGCGTCGGTGACGAGCGCGGCTGCGTTCGCAAAGAGCAGCGCGCCGCCGATGCCCTGCAGCACGCGCCAGAGGATCAGCTGCGTGCCGCTGCCGGAGAAACCGGCGCCGAGGGACGCGAGCGAGAAGATGACGAAGCCGGCGACGTAGGCGTTCTTTCGCCCGAACAGGTCGCTGAGGCGGCCCGCGGTGAGCACGAGTACCGTGGAAACGATCATGTAGACGAGGATGACCCAGACGAGCTCCAGCAGCGTCGTGTGCAGGCTGCGCTCGAGATCGGGGAGGGCGATGATCAACGTGCCGGAATTGACGGTGGCGAGCAGCATGCCGAGGCTGGTGCAGGAGAGCACCCACCATTTGAACTGATCGCTATGTCGGCGGCTACGGAGAAAACTCATTCTTACGTCAACGTAAGGTTATCAGAAAGGGCCTTCCGCCGACTGGCCTGGTGGACCGTCGGTTGGTTGATCCTGATCATCGCCACCGGGGCGACGGTGCGGCTCACGGGCTCCGGCCTGGGCTGCCATCACTGGCCCGGTTGCACTCCAAACGCGTTCCTGCCGGAGCAGGGCTTCCACTCGGACGTCGAGTTCGGCAACCGTGTCGTTGCGGCGTTCACCGTGTTCGCGACGCTCGTGCTCGCCGTCGCGTCGCTCGTCGCGCATCATGCGCGCGCGCTGGCGTGGACGGTGTTCGTCGGCACGCTGGCGCAGGCGCCGCTCGGCGCGATCACGATCCACTACGGGCTCAACCCGTATCTCGTGATCGCGCACCTGTTGCTCTCGCTCCTCGTGCTCGGCCTCTGTGTCGTGATCGCGGTGCGCGGCCACGGCTTTGCGCTGCCGGTACGCGCGCGGCAGCTCGCAATGTTGTTGCTCGCTGCGGTGACGTTCCTCGTCGTCACGGGCACGCTCGCGACGGCGTCGGGCAAGTTCCCCGGCTCGAACGCGGGCACGCCCGTTCGCCGGATCGGCATGTTCGAGCCGGCGGTCGCGCTGCACGTGAAGGCGGTCGCGATCTTCGGCGTCTCATTCCTCCTGCTCGCGTTCTGGGCGTTGCGGAACCGTGTCACCTGGCTCCTCGCGGCCGGCGGCGGGTTGCTTGCGATCCTCGCGGGCCAGATGGTCGTCGGCGAGTTCCAGTACCGGATGTACGGCACGATTCCGTGGTGGGTCGTGCTGATCCACGTCGCGCTCGCGGCCACGCTCTTCGCCTGGACGGTCGGCCTGGCCGCACGGGTCTGGCGGCCGGCGTAACTAGACTTCGCAGATGTCCGACCTGCAGGTCTCCTTCCGGCCCGAGCTGCGCGATCCCGTGCTCGTCGCAGCGTTCCGCGGTTGGAACGACGGCGGCCAGGGTGCGTCGCTTGCCGCCGGCTATCTCGCCAAGGCATGGGAGGCCGAGCGCTTCGCGGAGATCGACGCGGAGGACTTCTACGATTTCCAGGCGACACGGCCGATGGTCACGCTCGAGGACGGGGAGACGCGCAAGCTCGAGTGGCCGGACAACGGTTTCTTCCATGCGCGGGTGCCGGGCTCGGGTCGGGACGCGGTCATCCTCATCGGCACCGAGCCGAACCTGCGCTGGCGCACGTTCGCCGGGCTCGTGCTCGGGCTTGCCCAGGATCTCGGCGTCGAGCGCATCGTCACGTTCGGGTCGCTGCTCGCAGATGTGCCGCACACGCGTCCCGCTCCTGTGACTGCAGCGGCGACCGATGCGCAGATGGTCGAGGAGCTCGGGCTCGAGCCGTCGCGCTACGAGGGGCCGACGGGAATCGTCGGTGTGCTGCTCGATGCGGCGCGCAAGGCGTCGATCCCGTCACTCAGCCTGTGGGCGGCGGTGCCGCATTACGTGTCGCTCGCGCCGAGCCCGCGCGCCGCGCTCGCGCTCGTCAACCGCTTCGGCGAGCTGCTCGAGCTCGACATCGACACCGATGAGCTCGAGACGGCGTCCGACGAGTACAGCGAGCAGGTGAGCGAGGCGGTGTCGACCGACGCCGATACGGCCGCCTACGTCGAGGAGCTGGAGCGCCGCGTCGACCTGCTGAGCGAGGAACAGGATCTGCCGTCGGGCGACACGCTCGCTGCCGAGCTGACGCGCTTCCTCCGCGAGCGCGACGAGCAGGAAGAGCAGGACGAGGGCCCCGACGGCCCCGCCTCCTAGCGACAGCCCGAACGACCCGTACGACGTACCGTCACAAAACTGTGACGATCTTTCCACAGCAGATTTCGCCACGGAAACCGGCTGCCTGTGGCGCTTCGGCGACGAAGTCGTGAGGGTGCGGTGACGGTACGACGTACAGGCCTGCCAAGCGCGGAGGTGCGGCGGTGCGTTCCGTGGCGGATGCGGCCGCGTTCCTGCTCGAGCTCTGCGCGCTCGCTGCCGTCGCGTACCGCGGCTATGAGCTCGCGGGCGTGTGGCTTGCGGTGCTGCTACCCGTCGGCTTCGCCGCGACCTGGGGCATCTTCTGCGCTCCCCGCCGCCGCGTCGACCTTGGCCGCAGGACGACGTTTGCGCTTCGCGTCCTCCTGCTGCTCGCCGCCGCCGTCGCTCTCGGCGGCCGGCTCGGCGTCGCGTTTGCCGTCGCCGTTCTGATCGACAACGCCGCTCTGCTCGCCCTCCGCTGACGCCGGCTTTTTGCGGCGCCGGCGACGCTTCGGCTTGGCGGCGCCGCCGTCGCCGTCGTCCGAGGCGGAATTCGTCTCGCCGTTCTCGGTCGCGACCGCAGCGTCCGTCGTGGCGCCGCCCTTCTTCTTGCGCCGCCGCCTGCGCCGGTTCCGCGAAGCCTGCTGCTTCGGCGCCGGCAGGTTCTCGCTGAGCGCGAGCGCGACTTCGCGGATCTCGCCGAGCTCCTCGCGCGCGTCCTCGATCAGCTTCGTCGCGCGCGGCGTGTAGCCCTCGGCGGACGCGAGCAGCGCGGAGCCGACCTGCAGCGACTGCTCCTTCGCGAGCTTCACGAGCTTCGCCGCGTTCTCCTCGTGCCGGTGTCCGCGCGAGTTCGCGAGCGCGCCGAGCAGCCGCTTCGCCTCCGGATACTCGGTCGAAGCACGGCGGTCCTGCACCTTGCGCGTCGCGCGCGCGAGCCGCCACGTCCAGCGCTCGAGGATCTGGTCCGGTGCGTCGGGCTTGCCCTCGGCGATCGCGCGCAGCAGCACGCGGATGCCGTGCAGCCGTTCCTTTTCCCACGTCGGCGCCTGCGTCACGAGCGTCACGAGATCGTCGAAGTCGGCACGCTCGACGCGCATCGACACGCGGTCCTGCAACGCCATCATGCGCAGCCGGCGATTCGGGTTCTCCGCGGCGGCAGTGGAGAGGAACGTCTCGAGCGCTCCCTTCGACGCACGACCGTCGGTCAGCTTCTGAACGAAGGAGGCACGCTCGTCGAACCGGATCTGACGGCCGGCCATCGTCGCCCAGTAGCGCTGCTCCTCGTCGTCGAGGAAGCGTGGGTCGACACGCTGCCACTCGCGAGTGATCACGGCGATGCGACGGCGGACGTCGGGCGTCACGGGCACGAGCCACGGCGCCGGCGTCAGCCGGCGACGCGCACGGCGTTGCGAGCGGCGGCGCGGCGCCGGCGTGACACGCGCGCCTTCGCGATAGAAATCCGCGTCGAGCAGCGAGTGCAGCGAGATCACGCGCTCGTTGTGCGTTGCGCCCTTCGGGACGAAGTCGACGACGATGCCGGCTTCCTTGCGCGGATGCAATCGCATGATGCGGCCGATGCGTTGCTGATACACGCGGCGCGACGCCGTCGGCGCGAGATGCATGCAGACCGTCGCCCGCGGTGAGTTCCACCCTTCCGCGAGCAGCTGGGCATTGATCAGGACGTTGATCTCGCCGCGCTCGTACGCCGCGAGCGTCTCGGCGAGCTTGACCGGAGGCGTGCGCCCGGACACCGCCTCGGCTTTGAGGCCGGCCGCGCGGAACTCCTGCGCGAGGTTGTACGCGTGCTCGACGCCCGCGGCGTACACGATGCCGGGCGTGTTGTCGAAGCGGTCTCGATAGAGCGAGGCGGCGGCCTGGTTGAGCGCCTGATGGTCGAGCGTCTTCGCGAGGATCTCCTGGTCGAAGTCGCCGCCGACGATCGGCACGGAGTTGATCGCCGCGACCGGCGGGACGCGCAGGTCGCGCAACGGCGCGATCAGGCCGCGGCGCGCGGCGTCCTGCAGCGGCAGGTCGTCGACGGACGCGGGGAAGACGTCGCTGACCTGCTTCGCGATCAACTCCTCGGTCGCCGTCATGCCGATGTAGATGGGCTCCGGGAACGAGCGGATCGCGGCGGACGTCTTCTCGCCGAGCGCAGTGTGCGCCTCGTCGCAGATCACGAGCTGATACGCGTCGCGATTGATCGACGCGACGTGGCGCGCGAACCACGCATAGGTCTGAATCGTCAGGGGGTTCGGCTTGGTCGAGGCGGTGTCGCCCTGGATCGCTTCCGTGAAGCGGTCGCCGTACCCTTCGGTCGTCAGGTCGCGGTCGAACTGCGAAACGAGCAGGCGGCGGTGGGTGAGGATGAGCACGCCGAGCGTGCGGGCCGCTTCGACGAAGCCGGCGGCGGCGATCGTCTTGCCGGACGCCGTCGGGTGGCGGAAGCGGTAGCGGCGGACTGCACCGGGATCCTCTTCCAGTGAGAGCGGCTCCGGCAGGACGTCCTCCTCGGACGACTCGTCGAGCTCGCCGTCGAACTCCTCTTCGTCGTCGAGCTCTTCGATCACCTCGACGAGCGAGTGGCCGTTGCCGTTTTCCTCCGAGCGCTGCAGCGCTGCGATCAGCTCGGTGAGCATGCCGGCGAGCGCGTCGACCTGATGGCGGCGCAGCTTCGTTCCGGCATTCGTCTTCGGCTCGGGCTCCGCCAGCACGCGCTCGAGCCCGAGCAGCAAGCCGTAGCGCACCCTCCACTGCGGGCTCGGTCCGCGACGTCCCGCTTCGATCTCGAACAGCGCGTCGTCGAGTGCACGCCGCCGCGCGGTGCCCGGCGCGAGCACGACGGCGACGTCCTCGCCGTCGCGCAGGAACGGCTCGCCCGCCCACGCTTCGGCGCGGAGTGCGGCGGCGGCCAGTGGATCCGCCGCATCGGAAAGGATGGTCGGCTGGGTGGCTTCTTGCATGTGCGCAGCACGAACCTGTGCTGCATTCCTTCGAGAGGTGCGCGCCGCGAGTCCCCTGAAAACGGTCGCGCTGGCACCAAGCATACCGCGAGCGCCGGAGGCGTCAACCCGTGCGCCGCTAGGCCTGGCCCATGCCGCCGAAAATCGCGAATGGATTGCCCGGCTGTGTCTCCCAGACGAGCTCTCCGCCCGGCTCGACCTGCCCGTGCAACCGGGCTGCGAGCGCGTCGGCGTCCTCGCGCGAGGCGGTGCCGACGATCAGATAGCTCCAGTGGCGGATCGGGTTGTAGCCCTCCGACTCGAGCTGCTCCTCAAGTGCGCCCGCGGCTCGGCGCGACCCGCAGTCGACCCGCACCTCCCACGGCGCGTAGCCGTGGTCGAGCTGTTCGTCTTCCCACGTTTCTCCGGGCGCCTCGTCGTCCCAGCGCTCTTCCTGCTCGAGCCAGTGCTCGATCCGATTCGCGCCGCCGACGATGCCGCTTGCACGCTGGGCGTCGGCGTACGTGTTTGCATAGACGAAGACGTCGTCGCCGTCGCGCGAGACGGAGAAGCGCCCGGTCCCCTCGGCGGCGCTCAGTTGCTCGAGCAGCGCCCCCGGATCCGGTGGCGTCAGATGGATGCGGAAGTCGTCTATGCGGGGATCTTGCCGAAATCGGCGATGCCGGTCTGCTCGAGGTGCTTCGTGATCCCGCCGAGGAAGAACGGATAGCCCGCCCCGAGGATCAGGCAGGCGTCGACATCTGCCGGATCGCCGACGACGCCTTCGTCCAGCATGTGCCGGATTTCGTCTGCGGCCGCCTCGAGGACCGCCCGCCGGATCTCTTCCGGCGTGCGCCTGTTGTCCCCGGTTGCGGCCGGCTCCTCGCCGTTCGCGATCTGCTCGAGAGCAGGGGAAAGGGGGAAGCGATCGGGATAGGCGGCGTGCATCGTCTCGAGCACGTGCAGCGCGACGCGCGGGCCGACCATCTGCAGGAGCACGGAGGGAGCCATCGGCATTCCGAGCGCGAGCATCGCCTCGTCCGTCTCCTCCGCCGTGTTGCCGTTCTCGAGTGCGTCCATCAGCACACGCGACACGCGCGTCAGCACGCGGTTGACGACGAAGCCGGGGGAGTCGCCGACGATGACGCCGCGCTTGCGCAGCCTTCTGACGGTGTCCCAGGCCGTCGACAAGACCTCATCGCTCGTGCCGCCGTGCCTGACGACTTCGACCAGAGGCATCAACGCAACCGGGTTGAAGAAGTGCAGCCCGACGTCGGCGCCCATCTCCTCTACCGACAGCGACGACGTGTTCGTCATCAGAATCGCCTCCGGCGCGATCTCGCGCACAGCGGCGAACACTTCGCGCTTGACGTCGAGCTGCTCGAAGACCGCCTCGAGCACGAGGTCGCAACCGGCGAACTGGTCCCAGCCGGTGCCGCCGTCGACGAGCGTCGCAAGGAACGGCTTCCGCTCGCTCACCTCGCCGCGGATCGTCTGCAGCGCTTCGTCGAGACGCGACTGGTCGATGTCGCGCAAGACGACCGGGACCTCGAGCCGCTTGACGAACAGCGCTGCGATCTGCGTCGCCATCAAGCCCGCGCCGACGATGCCGACCTTGCCGACTCGCCGCGGCTTTGCATCCGGCAGCGCGGGCGGCTTCTTCGAGCGGCGCTCGACGACCGTGAACGCGTACGCGGAGGCCTGTGCCTGCGGAGAGACGAGCAGCTCCGCCATCGCGTCCTCCTCCGCTGCGTAGCCCTCGTCGATCGTCCAATGCTGCGCGCCGGCGATCAGGTCGAGCGCGACGTACGGGGCGCGTGTCGCACCGTGCACGGCGTCGTCGACGCGCGAGCGCGCCTTCCGCAGCACCGCCTCGACATCCGACCAGTCCGGCGGCTTTCGCTCGAGCGCAAGCTCGCGCGCGAACGCGAGCGACTCGTCGAGAAACTCGACCGGGTCGAGGAGCGTGTCGACGATCCCGAGCTCGAACGCTTCCTCCGCCTTCAGCAGCTTGTTCTGGCGCAGCGGGTTGAGCACGATCACCTTCGCCGCCGCCTCGGGGCCGATCAGCTTCGGCAGCAGCTGCGTGCCGCCCCAGCCGGGGATGATCGAGAGCGCGACCTCGGGGAAGCCGATGTGGCGCACGTTGTTCGCCAGCGTGCGCGCGGTGCAATGCAACGCCAGCTCGAGCCCGCCGCCGAGCGCGGCCCCGTTGATCGCGGCGACCGTCGGGAAGGGCAACGCGCGGATGCGGCCGAACAACTCGTGCCCAGCGTGGATCCCCTCGCGCGGGTCCTGGACGTTCCCGAGCTCGTCGATGTCGGCGCCGACGCAGAAGACGAACGGCTTGCCCGTGAAGACGGCCGCCTCCCAGTCGCCGTTCTCCAGCTGCTCCAGCACGCCGACCGCCGACTCGAACGCCGACCGGCCGAGCGTCGTCGGCTTGCGGTAATCCTCGCCGTTGTCGATCGTGACGAGCGCGATCCGGCCGGCGGCGTTCAGCTTGAAGACGGTGTCGGCCACTACCGGACGTTCTCCCAGAGAATCGCGCAGCCCATCCCCATGCCGATGCAGAGCGCCGTCAGTCCGTAGCGGCCGCCGCGTTCGCGCAGGCCGTACGCGAGCTGCGAGATCAGTCGCACGCCGGTGGCCGCAAGCGGATGACCGCACGCGATCGCGCCGCCGTAGGGGTTGAGACGCGGGTCGTCGGCGGAGATGCCGAGCTCGTCGCACCAGGTCAGCACCTGGACGGCGAACGGCTCGTTCAGCTCGAACAGGTCGACGTCCTCGAGCGCGATGCCCGCCTGCTCGAGCACGCGCTTCGTCGCCGGCACCGGGCCGAGCCCCATCAGATGAGGCGCGACGCCTGCATAGGCAAAGGCAACGAGCCGAAGCTTCGGCTGCAGGCCGAGCTCCTCGACCGTTCCTTCAGCGGCGAGGAAGGACGCCGTCGCGCCGTCGGTCAGGCCGGCGGAGTTGCCGGCGGTGACGCGGCCGCCGGGACGGAACGCCGGCTTCAACTGTGCGAGGGCGTCCATCGTCGTCTCCGGTCGCAGAAACTCGTCGCGCTCCGCGAGCTTCCAGCCGTCGTCGCTGAAGACGGTCAGCGGCACGACGGTCTCGCGCATGACGCCGTTCTCCCAGGCCGCCGTCGCGCGCTGTTGCGACTGCACTGCGAACGCGTCCGCGCGCTCCTTCGTGATCGCGGGGAAGAGGTCGTGCAGGTTCTCGGCGGTGTTGCCCATCACCGCGGCGCTCTCGTCGATCAGCCGCTCGCTGAGGTATCGAGGGTTGAACTCCACCTCTTCACCCATTGCGTGATGGCCCATGTGCTCGACGCCGCCCGCGATGGCGACGTCGACCGCGCCGAGCGCAATCTCGCCCGCCGCTGCGGTGACGGCCGTGAGCGCGCCGGCGCACATGCGGTCGACAGCGAAGCCCGGGACGGACTCCGGAAGTCCCGCGAGCAACGCGACGTCGCGCCCGAGCGTCAGCCCCTGGTCGCCGACCTGCGCCGTCGCCGCGAAGGCGACGTCGCCGATCCGCTCGACCGGAATCTGCGGGTTGCGGCGGAGCAGCTCGCGCACCGCTTTGACGCCGAGGTCGTCGGCGCGCGTGCGCCAGTACTGACCCTTCGGGCCTGCCTTGCCGAACGGCGTCCGGACGCCGTCGACGAAGAAAACGTCCCGTGCCTCGCGCATCGCGGTCAACTTTATGCTCCGGCGCGTGAGCGAGATTGCGATCGAGCGCTACCGGCGGGGGGAGGCCCGCGACCTCGACCAGCGGCAGCTGACACAGCTCGCGAACGCCGCGTGGGCCGCGGGCCTGCACCTGCTGCTCGAGGGCGAGCCGGAGGAGTCGCGCGAGTGGCTGCGCACCGCCGCCGCGCGCTACCGCGAGAGCTGGGACGCGGGCGCGCCGCCGGACTCGTGGGGCCGGCCCATCGCGGCGATGAAGGCGTTGCTGCTCGCCGGCGACGACGCATCCGAGGCGGCTCGCTGGGCGCTCGCGGCGGGCGCACGCGATGCGGCATCCCCCATCGGCCGCTATGCGGCGTGTCTCGCGCTGCTCGTGCTCGGCGAGGACGTCGAGGCGCGTGCGCTCGGCTCGACCCTGCGCAACGTCGCGCCGGAGTTTCCGATGGCCGTCGCCGATGCCGTCGTGACGGTCGCGGCCGCCGACCGCGCCGGTTACCTGCTCGCGATCGAGGACATCCTCGAGTCCTTCGAGCAGCGCGGCGATTTCCTCGAGGACGTTCGCGTCGCCGACACGGTGCTCGTGTTCCAGATCCTCGCGGCGCAGCGCGACTGCGACGTCGAGCTCAGACCCTCGCCGCTGCTGCCGCGTCGAGCACAGCCGTCGTAACGCCGCGAATCGCCCGCACCAGCGAGCCGGGCGTCTCGCGCGACGGCTCGCCGTCGAACGCACGCGCGCACGCATCGGCCTTGTCCTCGCCGGTGACGAGAAAGACGATCTCGCGCGCGCGGCGCAGCATCGGCAAGGTCAATGTGATTCGGTCGACGAACGGCTCGAGATGGGCTTCCGCGCCGATCGCCTTGCGCTCGGTGACGTCGAGCGTTGGTTGCAGCGGGAAGAGCGACGCGACATGCCCGTCGGGCCCGAGCCCGAGCAGGATGAGGTCGAAGCGCTCGAGGGAGCCGAGCTCCTGCTCGTACAGCGTCGATCCCTCGTCACGTCCGAGCTCGCCGCGCATCCGGTGGACGCGCTGCGTCTGCACACGCGACAACAGCTTCTCGTCGACCAGCTTGTAGTTCGACCGTTCGTCGTCGGTCGGGACGCAGCGTTCGTCCGTGAACCAGATCTCGGCGCCGCTCCAGTCCGGCTCGAGCCCCGCGGCGAGCTCGTATGCCCGGCCGACGCTGCCGCCGCCGGTCAGCACGATGTGCCCGCCCTCGCGTACCGCCGCCGCGAGCCGTTCCGCGACGACCTGCGCCGGATCCTCGGCACAGACGATGTCGATGTTCCTAGCCACCGGACGCGAGCTCACGTGCCCGGGTCATCGCGGCCTGAATCGCGTTGAGGAACGCGGCCCGCACGCCGGCCTGCTCGAGCTCGCGGATCGCAGCGATCGTCGTCCCGCCGGGCGAGGTTACGGACTCGCGCAGCTCGACGGGGTGCATCCCCTCGTCGCGCAGCTCCTTCGCCGTGCCGAGCATCGTCTGCACGACGAGCGTCGTCGAGATCTCGCGTGACAGACCGAGCAGGAGACCTCCCTCGATCATCGCTTCGGCGAGCAGCGCGAAGTACGCCGGGCCCGACCCCGAGATCGCGGTCACCGCATCGAGCGCGGACTCGGGGACGCGCACGACACGGCCGAGCTTTGCGAGCACGTCCTCGGCGATCGCCAAATGGTCGTCGGTCGCGTGCGCGCCGCCCGCGATGCCGGCCATCCCCTCGTGTACGACCGATGGGGCGTTCGGCATCGCGCGCACGACCGGAATTCCCGGCGGCAGCCGCTCCTCGACGTACGCGGTCGGGATCGCCGCCGCGACCGTGAGGACCATCTGCCCCGGCGTGACCGCGTCGTGGATCTGCGCGAGCAGCGTGTCCATGTCCTGCGGCTTCACGGAGATGACGACGACGTCGGCGCCGCGCACGGCCTCCGGATTCGCGGTCGCGCCGTCCGCGCGCGTCGTCGAGACGATGTTCGTCCAGCCGGAGCTCTGCAGCCCGGTGAGCAGCGCTTCGCCGATGCGTCCGGCGCCGAGGATGGCAATGCGTTTCATGCGGCCAACGGAAGCATGCCGCGCGAGTAGCCGGCAAGCATGTACATGCTGGCGAGGCCGGCCCATTCGCCGTAGGGCGCGAGCAGCTCGGCGGTCTCCCAGCCTTCCACGGGACGGCCGCGCAGCTGGCGCAGGAGCTTGACGAGCCCGAGGTCGCCGACGAGCCCGTAGTCGTAGCGGCCGAGGCCTTCCAGGCAGACGACGCCGATCGACCACGGTCCCAGGCCGCGCTCGCGTTCGAGCCGCGCGGCGACGACCGGCGTCGCAACTCCGTGCAACCGTTCGAGCTCGACCGTCCGGCAGAGCCGGACGAGCGCGGCCGCGCGCCGCGCGTGCAACCCGAAGCTGCGGAGCTGCGACGGCGCGAGTGCTGCAAGATCGCGCGTCGTCGGCGCGGCATGGAGGCCGTCCGCGACGGGCGCGCAGATCGTGCGGATGATCGTCTGCTCGAGCCGTCGCGCCCGTTTCGCCTCGATCAACTGGCCGCAGAACGCGCGCAGCAACGCCTGCGCGACCGTCGACACGCGTAGCGGTCGCAGTCCGCGCAGTGCACGCGAAGCCGGCCCGAGGAACTCGTCGTCGCGGACGGCGCGCAGGAACTCCGAATGGTCGTCGTCGAGCGCGAGGATCCAGCGCAGCCGCTCGATGCCCGCATCGCTGTGCGCTCGGGCGGTGATCGTTCCGTCGGGCGACTGCCATGCGCGCACGAGCTCGCCGTCGAGCGCCGCCGTGAATACGCCGTCGCGGAACGTTCGCGTCGCGTCGCTCGAGAGTCGTGCGGAGAAGGCGAGTGAGTACGGGCCGTGCGGCGCGAGCCGCCGCTCGATCAACGCTCGACGCGAGCGTCTGCAGGCGTCGCGCGCATCGCCAGCTCGGCGGCGCGGTCGAGTACGTCGAGTGCCTGTTGCTCGCGGCCCACCTGCCGCAGCATACGAGCCCAGGCGCGGCACGCGGTCGTCGCGTCCCGCCAGCGGCCTTCCGCCTCGAGCAGGTCGAGGCCCCGCCGGTATGCATCGTCAGCCGCCTCGGTGTCCCCGGCGAGAGCGAGGCCGTCGCCGAGCGCACTCAGTGCAAGACCCTCGTCGGCCGGATGCGAGCTGGACGCGAGCTCGACCGCCTCGCGTGCGAGCGCGATGCACGCCTGCACGTCGCCGCGGCCGCCCGCGACGCGCGAGCGGCGGAGTCGAAGCTCGAAGAGGTCGTCAGCGGACGGCGACTGGCCGAACAGCTGCTCGGCCTGGTCGAGGTAGGCGGCGCC
>Ga0070658_10003080_pt1 | contig 13759 bp, 11 predicted proteins | sample KBSC13metaG_FD_64664 | JGI IMG/M metagenome (GOLD analysis project Ga0070658, IMG submission 64664) | Corn rhizosphere microbial communities from Kellogg Biological Station, Michigan, USA - KBS C1-3 metaG | ecosystem: Host-associated > Plants > Roots > Rhizosphere > Soil ... | reverse complement strand
GGGCGCGCGGCGAAGGGCAAGCCGGTGGTCAACCTGATCAACGTCACGCCGGACACGAAGATCCAGGGGATCCTGCCGATCCGCGAGTTCCGCGACGACCAGTTCCTGCTGTTCGCCACGAAGCAGGGCACGGTGAAGAAGACGGCGCTCTCCGCCTACGCGAACCCGCGCTCGAACGGGATCAAGGCGATCAAGATCGAGGAGGGCGACGAGCTGATGGACGTGCAGGTGACGACGGGCACGAACGACATCGTGCTCGCCACGCGGCACGGCCTGTCGATCCGCTTCCACGAGCAGGACGTGCGCGAGATGGGGCGCGACACGACCGGCGTGAAGGGCATCGAGCTCGGTCACGAGGACGAGGTGATCGGGATGGTCGTGATCAAGCGCGAGGCGAACCTGCTCGTCGTCACCGAGCGCGGGATGGGGAAGTGCTCGCCGATCGACGAGTACCGGGTGCAGAAGCGCGGCGGGAAGGGGATCATAACGGTCAACCGCACCGTGAAGACGGGCAATGCGGTGTCGATCAAGGAAGTGCTCCCCGAGGACGAGCTGATGCTGATCACCGGGCAGGGCGTGGTGATCCGGATGCCGGTGAAGGGGATCCGCATCGCCGGCCGCAACACGCAGGGCGTGAAGCTGGTGAACCTCGATGAGCACGACGCGGTGATGGACGTGGCGCGGCTGGTGCCTGACGATGAGGGCGACGGGGCGGAAGTCGGCGCTGACGTCGAGGGTGACGGCGGGGATGAGGGGGAGGAAGGCGAGGAGGAGTAAGCAGGGTTCAGGGGTCAGGCGCGCGCGTCAGGCGGCTGCCCGTGACACACCAGAGGGGCGGTCGCGTCAGGCGACCGCCCCTCTGGTTTTTTGCGTCTCCCTTACTTCCCCCGCCCCGTCTTCTCCTGCAGGTCGTCGATCTTCTTCGACGCCTCCGCCTTGGTCAGGTCGTCGTCGACGTCCTCACGCGCTTCCTCGGCGAGGGTGTGCAGGTAGGAGCGCTGGGCACCGGTCATCGGCTCGTCGCCGGTGGTCCACTGGTCGGGATCCTTGATGGTGTTGCCCTGGTCGGCGTCCTGCTGGGTTCTGCGGTCGGTCATGGTTGCACCTCCTTCGCTAAGTTCGAGACAGTGAGGTCTCCAATAACAGGCAGAAAGCATGCCCGAACAAAGTCCGAAAACTCAATGCTGACTCGCACCGCCGCCGCCACCCTCTGCGCCCTGGCTCTCGCCGCGGCGCGCGCCCACGCGCAGCAGGGGCCGGGCTCGCAGGGAATCCGCATCAAGGACGGGGAAGAATGCCCGGCCGGGACCACCGAGATCCGCCCTCGCCTCTGCCAGGCACCGGAGCTCCCGCCGCCGAGCATCGTCGACTACCGGCCACGGTCGACGCTGGTGACTGCCGAGCATCCGGTGCCGCGGGCGAAGTATCCGGCGATCGACTTCCATGGACATCCGCGCGGGAGCTGGCTCGAGTCGCAGGACAGCCTCGGATGGCTGGGCAGCGCGCTCGACGCGATCAACGTCCGCGTCATGGTCGTCGCGAACGACGTGACCGGTGACGCACTGCGCCGCGAAGTCGCCGGGGTTCGCGCGTCGCCGGCGATGAAGGATCGCGTGCGTATCCTCGCCGGGATCGACTTCCGCAACGTCGGGCCAGGGTGGGCGAAGAAGGCGATCGAACAGCTCGACGCCGACGTCGCGGCGGGCGCGGTCGGGGTCGGCGAGATCAGCAAGGATCTCGGGCTCTCGATCATGAAGGCCGACGGGACACGGCTGCGAATCGACGATCCCGCGCTCGATCCGGTGTGGGCGGAATGCGCCCGGCTCAGGATCCCGGTGTTCATCCACACCGCCGATCCGGAAGAGTTCTGGCAGCCGATCGACTATCACAACGAGCGGTGGCTCGAGCTCGCGCTCTTTCCGCGGCGGCGCTACCCGCCGGGCGAGTTCCCCAGCTTCGAGGAGCTGATGACGGAGCGCGACAACATGCTCCGCCGCAACCCGAAGACGACGTTCGTCATCGCGCACATGGGGTGGCACGCGAACGACCTGGCCCGGCTCGGCAAGCTGCTCGACGCCATGCCTAACGTGTACACCGAGGTCGGCGCGGTGCTCTACGACATCGGACGCCAGCCGCGCGCGGCGCACGACTTCTTCGTCCGCTACCAGGATCGCATCCTGTTCGGGAAGGACTCGTTCCAGCCCGAGGAGTATCCGTACTACTGGCGGGTCTTCGAGACGCGCGACGACTACTTCGACTACTACCGTCCGTACCACGCGTTCTGGAAGCTCTACGGTATCGACCTGCCGGACGAGGTGCTGAAGAAAGTCTACTACCGCAACGCGCTCCGGATCACGCCGGGGCTGCCTGGGGATCGCGCGCCTTGACCGGCTATGACACTGCGATGAGAGACGAGAGAGGATCCGATCGAGAGAGGAGAGAGGAGAGGCGAAAAGACGATAGGGGCACCGTCGAGCTGTCTGCGGTGGCGCGGCTCTGGCGTAGCTCGTTGGTGTGACTGACGCGAACGCCGTCAACTTCTCCTCCGCGCAGGTCCTCGAGGAGCGCTCGCCCTATGCGCCGCCGCTCGAGAACCCGCTGCCGCGCGCGGTCACCCGCCACAACTTCTATCAACTGCTCGACGGCGAGTGGAAGTTCGATCTCGACCTCGATGACCGCGGGATTCGCGAAGGGTGGGCGATCGGACACGAGTACTCCGATGTCGCCGTCTGGCCGGGGTCGATCGAAGCGCACATGGCGCGCGCCAGGGTCGAGCGAAAGGAGAGCCAGGAACAGGCGCCGAGGAGCGCTCCGGCTCGGGCATGGGAAGACCGGGTAGTCGCCTGGTACGAGCGCGAATTCACCATTCCCGACCGCTCGGCGTTCCCCGAATGCTCGATGTTCCAGATCACCTTCGGCGCCTGCGGCTACGAGACGCGCGTCTGGCTCAACGGCCATCCGCTGCGGACGATCGAGGACGAAGCGGTGCACTACGGCGAGTTCACCTCCTTCTCGTACGAGCTGCCCGACGAGATTCTCCGGCCGGTGAATCGCCTGATGGTGCGGGTCGAGGACTCGCTCGACGCCGACCTGCCGCGGGGGAAGCAGGAGTCGCACATCTACAAGCGGGGCGGGATCTGGTACCAGACGTATACGGGCGCGGTCCGCAGCATCTGGCTCGAGGTGGTCGAGCGGAACCGGCTGCGCTCGCGGATCGGGGTGGTCGCGACGGTGGAAGATCAGTTCGCGCGGATCAACATCACGACGCGCATCCACGACCCCGGGGAGTACACGGTGCGGCTGAGCGTCTTCGATGTCGACGGCGACAGGTCGACAGCGATCGCGACCTCCGACTTCCCGCTGCGGCTCGAGGCGGGACAGAAGCACCAGCGGCTGCCGCTGGAAATCCCCGGCGCGAAGCTCTGGTCGCACGCCGAGCCCAATCTCTACCTGCTGATCGCGGAGCTGATCGACGGCGACGGCTACAGCGCGCAGCTGCAGACGCACTTCGGGCTGCGGAAGATCGAGTCGCGCGGCTGCTGCGTGTACCTGAACCACGAGCGCATCTACATCGACGGCATCCTCTACCAGCCGGCGGGCGCGACGTACGAGCAGATGCGCACGCACTTCGCCGCGATGCAGCGGTTGGGGTGCAACCTGGTGCGCGTGCACATCGCCGGCATCGATCCGCGCATCTACAACCTCGCCGACGAGATGGGGATGCTGCTCTGGGTCGAGGTGCCGAGCCCGCACCGCTCGACGCAGCAGAGCCGCGCGAACCATCGCGCCGAGCTGCTGCGAATGCTCTCGGTGATCGAGACGCATCCGTCGGTGTGCATCATCAGCCTGTACAACGAGGATTGGGGAGCGCAGGACATCGCGACCAATCCGGAGACGCGGCGCTACATCGTCGACACGTACCATTTCCTGCATGTGACCTATCCGCAGTTCCTCGTGGTCGACAACGACGGGTGGCATCACATCTCGTGGGAGGGGCGGCTCAAGTCGGACCTGCTGACGGTGCATCTGTACACGCCCGATCTCGAGCGCTGGCGCGATCTGCTCGATCGGGTCATGGCGGGAGAGCTGGAGGGCGTGGCCGCGGAGCCGCTCATCGTCGGCGATCCGTTCTTCATGCGCGGGCATGTGCCGCTGGTGGTGAGCGAGTGGGGCGGCTTCGGCTTCCCCGATTACGGGGGGCCGAAGGACGCGGCCGCGCGAACGGCGCAGATCAGTGCGTTCAAGAAGGAGCTGCGCACGCGCGGATATGCCGGCGACGTCTACACCCAGGCGACCGATGTCGAGGACGAGCGCAATGGCCTGATCGACGCAGCCACCGGCCAGCTCAAGGTCAGCGAGGGTGTCCTCGCGTCGCGCGGCGAGTAGCCGGCGGGCGAGCGCATCTCGCGGCTCCGCCCCTGCCTAACGCGCGATCGCCGACCAGATGGCGGGGTCCTCGAGTCCGAGCCGCCAGAGCGCCACCCGGGTGACGCCGTCCGTCCGGGCGATCCGCACCAGAGAGTCGAGGAGGACCGCATCGGCAACCCAGGTCTCGCTGCCTCCGGCGCTGGCGTGGAGGGTAGCCGAAGCGGAGTCGCGGGCGAGGGCTTGATGGTCCGACGAAGCCATGGCGCGGGCCTCGCCGAAGCCGACAGTGGCAGCGGCGGAGTCGGAGCCGATGCGCCACCGATAGCCGTAGAGGGGAAAACCGGCGATGACGCGCTCTGCGCCTCCCTCCCGCACGCGTGCATCGAGCGCGGCGCGTACCCACCGTGGCGACGCGATCGGTCCGGGGGCGGAACGGTTCCAGTGCTCGTCATAGAGCATCACGATCACCGCGTCCGCGACAGCAAGCAGCGGACGCGCGGGATAGGCGAGCGTGTCGAGTGCCGGGATGGCGACCGCGATCTCCGCGACGCCGTGAGCGCGCGATGAATCGGCGATCGCGCGAATCACCGTGATCAGCACCGGAAGGTCGGCCGCATCGTGCGACTCGAAATCGATGACGAGCCCGGCGTAGCGCGCGCGACTGGCCGTCGAGGCGATCCACGCGGCCGCGGAGGCGAGCCGGGTCGGGTCGGCCGCGAGCGCGCGCACGACCGCCGGGTGGAAGCGCTCGTTCTGCTCCGAGGTGACGAGCGCCATGTACCGCGTTCCGCGCGCCAGGCGCGGAATCGAGTCGGGGTAGCGGATGAAGGGTGCGCCGGTGATGGTGTCGAGCCCGATCCAGCCGGATACGACGACATCGAGCTTACGCTGATGGGCAACGGCGCTGGCCGCGCTTCGCGGATCCCATGGGCCGGTGAAGGCCCAGAAGCGGGTGGCCGGGGAGCGGGCGAGCGCGGGGCGGGCGCAGGAGGCGAAGATGGCGCAGCCGGCGGCGCCTAACGCGCGCCAGGGGAAATGCCTCACGGCGCGGCGGCGGTCCACCATGGCGCGACGTCGGAGACCGCGGGACGGCTCGCGCTGCCGGTGAGCGGGTGGGCGCTGGCGCCGTCGATCGTGGCGATCTCCAGGCTCGAGCGTGGATAGCGGTTGGTCTGGTAGACCACGGACGCTCCGTCGGGTGACACCGATGGATTCGTCTCTTCGAAGGCGCTGGCGACGACCGGATGCTGCGCGGTCCCATCGGCGTTCATCAGGAAGATGTCGAAGCTGTCGGTGAATCGGCTCCAGACGACGTGAGCTCCGTCGGGCGCCCAGCTCGCGAACCGGTCATCGGCCGGGTTGACGGTCAGGTTGCGGACACCCGAGCCGTCGAGGTTCATCACGTAGACTTCGAAGTTGAGATCGCGGTTCGACTGGAAAAGGATCTTCGTCCCGTCGGGAGAGACCCGCGGGTACTGATCGGCGAAGGGATTGTCGGTGAGGTTCACCGCCGCGCCGCCGGCAAGCGATACCCGGAAGATGTCCGAGTTGCCGGGCGCGCGCGATTCGTACACGAGCGCCGTATCGCCCGCGGCCCAGCTCGGGTTCAGGTTCTCGGCGCCGTTGCGCACGACGACGTGCTGGTTCTGGCCGTCGATGTCCATCACCCAGATCTCGACGCTGGTGATGCTCCCGTCGGCGGCGACGATCTCCTTCTCCCACGCGACGCGCGTTCCGTCGTGCGACACGACCGGCGCGAGATCGTTGTTGACCCGGTCGGTGGTCAACCGCCGGAGATCCTCGCCGGTGTCGGCGATGCGATAGATCTCGAAGTTGTCGTCAGCGCGGTTGGAGGCGAAGAGCACGAGATTGCCGCCGACCGATCCGTGCGTGGCTCCGGTGATGTTCGAGTCGGTACACCCGACGGCGAGAATCGCCGTGGCGACGGCAGTGATCGCGAGTCGCATCGTGTCCGCACCCCGCATCAGAGTCCCACCACGTTGAGGACGCGGCTGCCGGGCGTGACGACGAAAGCGAACAGTCCATCGGGGCGGATCGCAACACTGCCCGTCCCGGCGCCGGCTACCCGATCGAACGTGGTCAGCGTCGGGCCGTCGAGGATGAGAAGCGGCTCGCCGGCGACGAGCAGGTCGGGCGATCCGGCGACGCGAGCGGCGATATCGGTCGCGCCGTTCTGGGTGGCGACCGATCCGGCCGCGGCGAGGGCGCCGCCGGTCGTCGCGCTGAATGCGCGAATCTCGCCGGTGGCGAGCAGCACGTAGACGCGCGAGCCGTCCGCGTTGGTCGTCACCGACAGCGCCGGCCCGGGAAGCGCGATCGAGCCGAGCGCGATGCGCCGGGACTGATCGGCGGCAACGAGCGTCCAGCTGTCGCCGCTGTTCACGGTCGCGAAGAGGAGCGCCGTGGTTCGCGCCGCCGCGAGCTGGCGGGGCGACCCGCCTAACGCGATGGACCCGACCACACCGGAGGCATCGAGGACCGAGATGCTCGTGCCGCTCCGGGAGGCGACGAAGGCGGTGGTCGCCGACGCGACCACCGCGTCGGGGGCGCCGGCAACGTGCACGCGCCTGGCGATGGTGCTCGACCCGATCGACACGACGGTGACCGAGTCGACCGCCGGGTGGGTGATGAAGACCGCGTCGCTGGTGGCGGCGACGTCCGACTCGGCAAGGCCGATCGGAATCGACCGGATGCGGAGGAAGCCGAACGCGTCGATGACGGCCAGGGAGTCGCCGGCGGTCGTGACGTAGCCGCGCGCGTAGTCCTGGCTGAACGCGATCGCCCCCGGCGCCGAGCCTAACGGGATGGTGAATTCGACGGTCGTGGTCCGGACGACGACGGTGACCGTGGCGCTGTGTCCCTGCGGCGCCGTGACGGTGATGGCCGCGGTTCCCGGCGCAACGCCGCGGACGATCCCCGACTGGTCGACGGTGGCGACGCTGGTGTCGGAGCTCGTGTAATGGAAGTCGGTGATCCCGAGCTCGTAGCCCTGGCTGGCGAACGCCGCCGCCTGGATGCGCGTCGTGCGGCGGACGCGGATCGTGTCGACGGTGTGCTGCGCGTCGCCGATCGTGACACGGATCGCCGCGATGCGAACCGATGACGGATCGAGGGGCGCGAGGCAGCCGGCGACGGCGACCAGCGCGGCGAGGGCGAGGTGCCTAACGTGCATGAGAGCCGCGGCTGCTGGACGGGGTGAGGCCGATCGTCACGGCGTGCGCCGATCCCGGTTCCAGTCGCGGAAGGAGCAGCGACACGAAGTCCCTGCGTCCCGGGAGCCGCGTCGCGCCGGCGACCGACGTGATCGAACGCCCGCCCGGCGCAACGACGCGGAGAACCGCGTCATCGACCGGCGTGGTCCCCTTGTTGGCGACGCTGACCGTGAGGCCGTTGCCGGTGGACATGGTGCTCACCGCGAGGCGCGAGCGGCGGAGCCACCAGCCGGCGACGTCATCCGCGGACGCGATCCAGATGGTGGAATCAGCAGCGGCGCTGCGCGCGATGCCGGCGACGAGGCGACTGGCCTCACCGCCGCCGGTCGCCGCGTGCCAGCGGGTGATCGACAAGCCACCCAGCGCGCGAAGCTTCATCAACGCGCTCCGGTATTCGTCGTCGAGCGCTGCCGCGAGCGCGTCGCCCGCATTCGTCGCGGCGCGTGCCCGGACGCGCCGCAGCGCCACCGCGTCGTCGTCGACGAGTCGCGGAAGGAGCACGAACGGGTGTCCGTCGACCGTCATCAGCTCCGGCGCCGCCGAGCGTGCGTCGTTCCCGGCGAGAAGATAGTCGCCGCCGGCGCGCACCCAGGCGAGGGTGAGCAAGGGGTCGACACGTTCCATCGGCGGCATCATCCCCGCGACCGGACGGCCGAGCACCTTGCCGAGATCGTTGCGAAGGTCCCGGAACTTGTCGGTCTGTTCCTGTTCGGTGCGGGCGATCTTCAACTCGTCGTCAGGACGCGCGGCCACTTCGCTTCGTGCGGCGATCGACCGGGCGAAGTCGGGATCGTCATGCACCGTGCTGGTGGTGAGGAGGAAGGTCGCGCGCACGCCGGCGTGGTCCAGCGCGTCGCGCGACTGTCGGGCAACGGGGGTGGCGGCGGGTGCCGCCGAGTCGACCTGCTCGACGAGGACGAGCGCCGCGGCGCGGCCGGCCGGCCAGGGGGCGAGCGAGGCGGAGGGCAGTCCAGCGGCCCACTGGATGGAGTTGCGGAGGAGCAGCGTCGCGAGGGTGCGATTCCACGGGTTGTCGATCACGCCGGCGAGGTCGAAGCCCCAGTAGACGGCGCGTCCATTGCCGACGGCGGCATGGGTGACGGCGCCATCGATCCCCGGCTGGCGCGCCGCCGGTGCCGGGTTGAGGAGGCCATCGGAGTAGTAGCCATCGCGGTCGAGCTGCCTGACGGCGGCGTCGTGGTTGCTGCGGAGCTCGATCGTGGCGCCGGGCGGCATCCCGGCGGCGAGCACGCTGCCGTCGGGGAAGGTGACATGAGTCGTCGGGCGCGGCTCGAGCGTATCGACTCGCGTCGCCAGGGAGACACGCGTCAGGAACCCGTAGCCGGCGTCAGCGCAGGCGCCGTCGCGGGTGCCGGTCAGCCAGGTGGCGATGACGCCGCCGCCGCGCGCGAGCACGCGGTCGACCGCGGTCCGCGCAGCCGGGCCGAGGCACGGCGCCGACGGGACGACGACGACTGTGGCCGAGTGCAGGGCGGCGGTGTCACTCGCCGCGACGACGCGCGCATCAGCGCCGATCGTGCGCAGCGCAGCGGTCCAGGTCCGCGCGATGGTGTCACGCGTCGCCGGGCCATTGAACCAGCGATCGCTCGCGCCATCGGTGAGGACGACGACTCGTACGGGCGATGCGAGGGTCGGTTGCGGGAGCACGGGCTCGATCCGGATCGCCGCCCAGCGCGCGGCCGCGCGACGATCGCGCTCGGCGCGGGCGCGAATGCCGTGGCGCCAGAGCACGACCGAGGCGATCGCGCCGAGCACCGCGAGCACGATCACCGCGGTGAGGAACGAGGAGCCGCGACGGCCGTCAGGCATCCGGTCAGGCTTCCGGTCGAGCATCCGGTCAGGCAGGGCGCGCGTCGCCGAGCCCGGCACCGGCGGTGTCGGTGGTGTCAGTGGTGTCGGGGCTTCCGGCGTCGCGCGACTGCGGCGGGTAGACGCGCTCGAAGAAAACCGGCGCCTCGTCGGAAGCACGGACCGACTTCGGCTTGCGGCGCTCGCGGAGCTTGTATGCCCAGTAGCTTCCGACGGCGAGCACGATCGTCACGATGAACGACACCATGATGACCGTGGACATGATCGTGTTGATGTTTTCCATCTGTCGCTCCCAGAACGTTAGGCTAGATCCGGCCAGCCCGATCGAGCTTGCCCCAGTTCATCTCGACGTTGAGGAACTCCTCGACCGTCGCCAGCACCTTCGAGACGTCGATCAGCGAGATGAAGAAGAAGCGCGAGATCGCCGCATAGGGCGCGAGCGACAGGTCTTCCTCTTCCATCATTATCATGAACAGTGCCGTCCCGATATCGAGCAGCGTGAACAGCACCCACCAGTAGAAGACGTGCGACGCGACGCCGGCGCGCAGGGCGGTGATCGCGAAGAAGAGGTTTCCGGCGACGTTGAGCGGCGGCCAGATCATCCCCTCGAAGTAGAGACTGACGTAGCCGATCCAGACCGGGAGCCCCATCTTCGGCCAGGCGAGCCACGAGGTGCGCTTGCGGAGCGCCTGGAGGATGCCGCGCGTCCAGCGATACCGCTGCTTGATCAGGTCGAGCAGGTGCTCGGGAACCTCGGTGTAGGCGAGGGCGCGGTCGTCGGTGGTGATGTGCCAGCCTGACGAGAGGATCTTCAGCGTCAGATCGCAATCCTCGGCGTAGGTATCGGTGTCATAGCCGCCGAGCTCGATCATCATGTCGCGGCGGAAGATGCCTAACGGCCCGGGGATGATGTTCGGGGCGTCGAAGTAGGCCATCGCCCGATGAATCCCGTTCATGAAGACGATGTATTCGAGCGCCTGCAGCTTCGTCCACAGGTTGACGCGGTTCGAGACCTTGACGTTGCCCGACACCGCGCCGATGCGCGGGTCGCGGAAGTGCCGCATTCCGTAGTAGAGCACATCGCGCGAGAGGCGCGTGTCGCCGTCCATGCAGACCACGAACGGATTGCGAGCGAGCGAGATCCCGGTGTTGAGCGCGTTGGCCTTCCCCGCGTTCTTCTTGCTGACCACGCGAAGCGTGACGTCGCCGTAGCGACCTTCCATCGCCGAGGCGAGAGCGTAGGTGTCGTCGCTCGACCCGTCGTCGATGACGAGGATCTCGTAGGCGGGATAGTTGAGGTCGAGCAGGTAGCGGAGCGCGCTCTGGATGACGGGCCCTTCGTTGTAGGCGGGCACGAGGATGGTGACCGGCGGGGCGAAGTCGGAGATGTCCGAGTCGTCGAGCTTCTCCTCGATGTGCTTGAGGTAGCCGAACCAGAGGATGCAGAAGTAGCGGATGATCAGGATGATCAGGAACGTCATGATCAGCCGGATCGCGATGCGCAGCGCCGGGTCGGTCTCGACCGGGGCCTTGGAGACGAAGTAGTAGATCGTTCCGCCGATCGCGAGAATCGGCGAGAGGCCGGCGAGGAAGGTGACGAAGTAATTCGGGTGCTTCGTGGTCGCGGCGTGCGTCATGGCATCAGGCGGACCCGGAGACCGCTGTTGAGTGACTGGTATTCGCCCTCGCGGCCGCGCCCGTAGCCGGCGGTGACCGCGACCTCCCACGGAGCGCGCCGGTACGACAGCTCGCCGCTGGTCGCGAGCTGGAATGCCGCACGCCCGGTGGCACGCACCGCCGGCCCGTTGGCAGTGCCGAAGATCTCCGTCGCGCGCCCGACGCCGGCGAGCGCGCGCGCGGCGAGCGTGATCGGCCCGCGCCAGCGCGGCGTGTACTGCGCGCCGACGCTCTGCGAGCCGTAGCGCGTCGGATCCCAGTACCGGTCGCTCCGGTCACGATAGCCGAGCGCGAATCCGGAGTAGAGCAGACTGATCTCAGGCGCGATCGGGTATGCGGCCCCGAGGTACGCCGAGGTGCGGCGATTCCCATCGCTGAGGGCGGTGAACTCGGCGCTGCCGCTCAGGGTCAGGGTGCCTAACGGTGCGGAGCCGCTGACCTGCGCGGTGCGCGCGAGCAGCGGACGCGCCGAGATGACGCCCGCGGTGTCGAACTGGACGAGCGACTGGACCGACACGAGCCGAAGGTAGGCGGGCCCGGTGCTCAGCGACGCGCTCACGCTTCCCGCACGCCAGCCGCGGGCCACGTGGACGTCGCCGAAGAGCGTGTTCCCGACCGTGCCATGGCGGACGACGCCCGCCTGGGCGCCGGCGGTGAGCGCGTCGAACTGGTGCGCGGCGCTGGCGGCGACGGCGACACCATAGACGTAACGCTCGGCCGCGTTGGGGAATCGCTGCGAGATGCGACGCTGCTCGGCGTCGATGCCGACGGTCGTCGCGCGGCCGACCGTGACGACGCGTCCGGCGCCGGCCGCGAGATAGAGAAATCCGGCGTTGTCCTCGACGTGGCTGAACGTCGCCTGCCAGCCGGGATCATCGCCGCCTCGCGACGCCACGAGCCCCGCGCGCATCTGCTCGAGCGCGGCGAGCCCTGACCGCGCGGTGCTGTCGCCAGGCGCGAGCGCGAGCGCCGAGGCGTACGCTTCGCGCGAATGCCTGACGTCACCGCGCCAGCGATAGGCATCGCCGAGCAGCGCATATGCGGCGGCGGAGGGACGACGGGCGAGCGATGCGCGCAGGTCGCGTTCTCCTTCGTCATACCGGCCATCCCAGACCTCGAGCCGTCCGCGGGCGAGGAGAAGGTCGGGATCGTCAGGCGAGTGGCGCAGGAGGTCGCTGTACTGGGCGATCGCTCCGCGACGATCGCCGGACCAGTCGAGCGCGTCGGCGTACTCGCGACGAAGGGCGGGGTCGAAGCCGGCGAGCCTGACGGCCCTGCCTAACAGTCGGGCGTTGCCGATCGAGTCGCGCGCCGCGGCGTGCGCACCAGCGGCTTCGCGGAGCAGTGCGACCGTCTCGCCGGCGGCGAGCAGGCTGTCGAACATGACGAGCGCGTCGTGACTCCTGTGCTCGCGAACGAGCGCACGGGCGAACGCGAGCTGATAGGCGGGATTGCCGGGCGATTCGCGGTGCCAGCGCTGCGCCTGTTCGACGGTCGGCTGCATCGCGAGGCGGACCTCGATCAGCAGCCGGTAGGCGGCCGTGTCGTCGGGGGTGAGCGTCGCAAGGCTGGCGAGTACGGGTTCGGCGGCGGCGGGGTGCCCGCCCCAGGCGAGCGCGCGGGCGAGGCCGAGCCGATAGAGATAGTTCGTGCTGTCGGTGTCGACGAGCCTGCGATACTCGGCGACCGCGTCGTCATAACGCTGGTGCTGGAGCAGCACGCCGGCATACTCGGCGCGCACCGCCTCTTCGCTCGTGACACGATGAGGTGGCCGGGATCGCGCACGCGCGCTCCGCTGTGCGGCGGCGGTGGTCGCGGACAGCGATACCGCGGCCGACGCGAGGGCGGTCGTGAGGAGCAGGGCGCGGAACGTCATCGCCGGCCAGACGATTCGAGCGCGAGAAGTTGGCGATAGCGGGCGATGGACTCGTCGCCGTGGCCCGCCTGGTTGAGCAGGCGCGCGAGCTTGAGCAGCTCGTCGCGATCACCCGGGTGGCGCTGCACCCAGTTCGTCAGCTCGGCGATGGCGTCATCGAAACGACCGGCCTTGTAGAGCTCGAACACGGCGTCATCGAGCGCCTGCCGCGGCGAAGGCCGCCAGATCCGTCCCTCGCTCGACTCTTCGATCTGCCCGGATTCATCGCGAAGTGCGCTGGCACTGGCGTACTTGCGGCGCCATGCTGCGTCGGCCGCGGCGAATCGGGCGTAAGTCGCCGAGTCGGGGCGGATGTACTCCGGATCGCGCACGGCGAACGAATCGGCGGACGCAGCGACCGGAAACGCGCGGGCGGGCGGGGCCATCGCGCCACGCAGGCCGACGAAGCCGACCAGCGCGACCGTTATGACACCGCCCATCGCCAGCGCCGCGCGCGCCTCATACCGCATCGCGGGCCTGCGTCAGGTGAGCGCCATGCACGATCTCCTGCACACGATCGGCGTCGGCAGGGTAGGCCGCTGTCTCGACAGCGAGCTCGCCGCACCCGGCCTTGATCGCCTCGTTGCGGAGGCGATCGATGAACGGGACGACGTCTTTCCGCCTCGCGGAGTGGAGGTAGATGAGGACGCGATCGTCCGCGCGGCCGACGAGATCACCGCCTTCGACGCGAACTGCGCGGAGCGCGAGATCCACGACCGGGCCCGGAGTTCCCTTT
>Ga0070658_10003078_pt1 | contig 13762 bp, 15 predicted proteins | sample KBSC13metaG_FD_64664 | JGI IMG/M metagenome (GOLD analysis project Ga0070658, IMG submission 64664) | Corn rhizosphere microbial communities from Kellogg Biological Station, Michigan, USA - KBS C1-3 metaG | ecosystem: Host-associated > Plants > Roots > Rhizosphere > Soil ... | reverse complement strand
TGTTCCTTGTTCGTAACGGGCATCCGCCGCTGGGTCGATGCCCGGCACCTTGGGTGATTCGATCGCGGGTGATGCCTCCCACTCTTCGTCTCGATACGGCTTTCGCCGTTCGAAGCGGATTTTCACACCGCGTTCCGCTTTGGCGGACGCGGAGTCGTGGAGGGCTCCCTCCGACTTTGGAGCTTTTTGAGAGCAACATCGAGCGGAGCACTAATGAACTCCGACAGCGGCAAAATGATCCCGCTTGCCTTCCGCCGCGTGCGTTCAAAGGACGCGCATGCACGGCCGATCTCATAGTAGTGGTTTGGCGGTAGCCCATCGAGCACTGCAGCTATTTGGCCAAGTTCGGCGTCGGTGGCCTGGGCGGTCAAGATCGTCCCGTTATCGTTGACGCCAACCGTGTTTTCTTTTGCCAATGCGACCCCGCATGCGACAAGGAATTGTCGCGGATTTTTCACCAGCAAGGCGCGCATCTCAGCGCCCTCCCGTTGCTCCACTTCGTCCGACTTCGGGAAGAGGCCGGGCAAAATGCGGAAGGTCTTCTGCCGGATGGGATCCGGTTCGTTCTTGGAGACGATTTGAACGACATTGCTTTCGACGCGCCATTTCAGGTTGGCCAGATCGGTGATGTAGTTCAGGGCCTCGCTGAAGGCGACTTTGCTCACTGATATCGTAATCTTGGGCTCTTGCGGGTTCACCACTCCGCCAGGGATCGCCGGAACCGCTGCGGCGCCTGGCGCGTCCGGCAGGGCTGCGGGCCCTGGTCCTTCGGCGGGTGGGACTCCGGGAACACCAGCCCCACGCGGAACCGGCACGCCTGGCGCCGGGAGACTCACGGTGGTATTGATCCCGGGGTGCTTCGGATCGAGTCGTTGCGCCTCGTGAAGCAGGTAGTCCAGGGCTTCGCGAAAGGTGGCTTCCCGGAACTCCACCTTGGGAATGATAAGGTGATCCAGACGTTGCACGAGCGTCTCGTTCGTCGCGTGCTTCGCCGGAGAATCGGCAGTGAAGGCGGTCACCGTGGAAGCCGCGAGGCTGCAAACAACGAGGATGGGTGAACGCCAGGGCATGGGTGGTGGTGAGGTGCTACTACTTTTTTGTTTCCTCGTGCTTCTGAGCCTTCGTCGCATCCACAGGTACAGCATCTTTCGCCGGGTTCGTCGTCGCCGAATCTGCTTTCTTGAACACGACCGCATAATCGTCCATTGCCACTTCGTAATGGGCCAGACGGGCGATGGCTTCCAAGGCGGACCACATCGACACGTTCCGGGCCGTGTAAGAAATCCGCGGACTGTCCAGCGTATCCGTCGGGTTGAGGGCAGGTCTGTTCTCCAGTCCGGGAATCCCGGGCACGCCGACTGGAGAGGTCGGGCTCGATTGTCCCTCTGTGGCTGGCCGAGTGGCGCCTACAATAACCATGGAAAAGGTGCTACCACGTCGATCCTGGAGTGCGGCAAGCTTCTGGATCTCGCGGACGACGTTGTTGAAAGGAACATTTTCAAGTTTCACCTCCGGCAAAATGATTTGGCTCGCCACACGCCGCGCGGCTTCCGCCGCCTTGGACGGAGTCTTCTCTTTTGCGCCGGGACTGAGGGTCGCCGGTTGCTCGCTCCTGCCATCTATGGGGTCGGGATCCGATGCCGGGACGATCTCAATGCCGCCAGGCGAATCCGGAATTTGAGATCTGCCAGACTGGTGACGTACCGCAGCGCTGCGTAGAGAGAGATATTGGTCAGGGCGAGCGTGATGCGCGCCTCCTGGGGATTCGCGATGCCCCGGCCCGCAAACGGTCCCGGAGTGGCTCCGCTTTCGCCCGGAATGCTCGGAGGAGGAATGGCAGGATTGGCCTCGCGTGGCCCGGCGAGAACCATAGGGAAGTTCGTTCGAATGTTCACCGGCGCTTCAGGATCGAGCTCGACGGATTTCTTTTTGAGAAAATCCAACGCTTCGCGAACTGTGGCCTCGCGGAACTCCAACCTGGGAATGATGACGCGTTCCATTCTCTGCCGGATTAGTTCCCCAGTGCTGGGAGGAGTTTTAGGCTCGGCTCCGAATGTGGGTTCGGCGAGCAGACAAGCGCATCCAGCGATGAGGAGGGCGAGGTGCACGTTTGGGGGGAGTTTCATTTCTTGCGGCTCCGGGTTGCTTGCTCCTTCTTAGATAGCGCGGGTGAACAACTCGGCCAAGGAAAAGCGAGAAGGCATATGAGCATTGATGATTTTCCGCTTGCGCTCATCAAACTTTCAGTAAATACTGAAAACACAAAATGGAAAAGGAGCCGACCCATCAAGCCTCCGGCGAAGCCGCTCAACTGGCGGCGGCGCGCGATGAGTTCGTGATGCAGTGGGGGGCGATTGGGAATGCCTGGGGGATCAATCGCACCATGGCCCAGATCCATGCGCTGCTCATCGTTACGCCACGGGCGCTGACGACCGATGAGGTGATGGAGGAACTTCAGATCAGCCGGGGCAATGCCCATACCAATCTGCGGGAACTCGTGGGCTGGGGACTCGTGCGCAGCGTCGTGCGCAAGGGGGAGCGGAAGGAATACTTCGAGGCGGAGAAGGAAGTCTGGAAGATGTTTTGCATCATCGTCCGCGAACGGAAGCGGCGCGAGATCCGCCCGGCGATCAATGTCCTGAAGGATTGCTCGGAGCGGACCGACGGATTGAAGTCGCCCGAGGCGCGCGCCTTTGCGAAGCAGACCAAGGCGCTGTGCGAATTCATGGAGATGGCGGATGGGGTCCTGAGCAAGATCGTTCGCTCCGAACAAAGCACCGTCGTGCCGTGGGCCTTGAAGTTTCTCAAGTGATCGCTCCCTTCCTTTTGCCAAGTACTTTCACAAAATACTGAAAACACGAAAACAATCGGAATAACCCTATGAACTACGTCGTCGTCACCTACACCCTCTATCTCCTCATTAGCGTCGCACTCACTGTCTGGGTCGCCCGGACGCTGCACAAGAATGGGCGGCTCTTCCTCGTCGATGCTTTTCACGGCAATGAGGGTCTGGCCGATTCCATCAATCATCTGCTCGTCGTCGGCTTTTACCTGATCAATATCGGCTATGTGTCGCTCGCGCTGAAATATGGGGACAAGGCGGCGGATCTCCAGGGCCTCTTCGAGGCGCTCAGCACGAAGGTCGGCGCCGTGCTCCTCATCCTCGGCGGCATGCACTTCTTCAATCTCTACGTCTTCTCGAAGATGCGGAAACGCGCGCTGCTCCATGGCGCCCCGCCTCCCATCCCCGCGCAGGGCCGGATCCCGGTGGTGAACTGATCGACCCCACCGCCATGCAACGTCTCTACGTCCTCTACGACAGCCAGTGCGAACTGTGCCGGCGGTGCCGGGTATGGCTGGGGCAACAGCCTTCCTATGTGAAGATGATCTTCCTGCCTTTCCAGGCGCCCGAAACGGAGTGCCGGTTTCCCACCCTTCGCGAATTGCAGCCCGACAAGGAGATCGTGGTGATCAGCGATGAGGGGGACGTGTGGCAGGGCGAAGCGGCTTGGGTGACCTGCCTGTGGGCGCTCCGCGAATACCGGGAATGGGCGGAGCGCCTGGCCAGCCCCATGCTGCTTCCCCTCGCGCGCCGGCTTTGCGAGACGGTGTCCACGCATCGTTACCAGCTCTCTCGCTGGTTGAGAGGTGGCGTGAGCAACGAGCAACTCCGCGCCCAATTGGAATCGCTCCCCGCACCGACCTGTGGCAGCCGGGGCTACTGTGAAACACGCTGAACATGGAACGGATTTCCCAATCGATCGCGAACGCGTGGCTACGGAGGCGGGGGAGTGCCGAGAGCCGTGAGCAGGGAGCCAAGTGCTTTCCCTGCGAGGATCGGGCTGCATTCGGTGCCGGGACGGGTGAGCGCCCGGCAGGCGGCTACTCGGCTCTCAAATCCTTGCTCCTGACTCTTCCTCTCCTCCGCTGGAGCGCACTCACGGGCGCGGCTATCGGAGGTTCATTGCTCTACGGAGCGACTCTCAGTCTTGTGCTGCGGGACTGGAGTGCTGCCGCGGCGGCGCTTTGGCTGGCCGTCTCCGCGGGGTTGGCCTGGTGTGTTCTGATCCCGGCGCTCTGCCGGTTTGCGAGGGTGCGGCTGGTGGACTGCATCGATGCCTGCCTGGTGACCATGGCGTGTGGCGAGATCATCCTGAGCCTTGGCGCCGGGATCAATGCGATGCTCTGGTGGACGCGCGCGGTGGCGCACGGCGCAGTGCTCAACATGGGGATCGTGGCGATTTCCAATGTGACAATGGCCTTGGTGCTGGTGCTTCGCCTGCGGCCTCATGGTGTTTCCGCGAGCCGCGTGTGGTCGATCTGGATGGCGGCGCTCAATGGCAGCGGAGCCGTGTTTTTCCTTCTCTTCCACCAGTGGTTGCACCGCGCATGAAAATCCCGCGCAATGCGTTCACCGTCGCGGGATCGATCTGCCAGTGCTGGCTCTTCGTGTATCGCTTGCCCGTCGCGATCGCCCAACCGCTTCTCCCGGCGCCGCTGCGGCTCGTCACGCAGGGCGGATTCGCCTTCATGAACATCGTCGTGTGCCGCCTGAGCGGGATGCGCCCGGCGCCCATGCCGGCCAGCATCGGCCTGGGCTACTGGCATGTGGCCTATCGTTTGCATGCGTGGGCCATGCGGTCCGTGGGGCAGGAGATCGAAGGCCTGCATTTCCTGCGCAGCGACTGCGACCGGTGGGTCATGCAGCGCGCCGGAAATCTGCTGACCGATTTCAATTTCCATCGCTCCAGAATCCGCGTGGTGGACGATGGCGCGTCGGTGACCGGGTTCGTCGACTCGCCGGATGCCCCGGCCCATTTCCACATCGACCGGCGCCAGCCACCCGCACTTTCCGAAGGATCGCCCTTTTCTTCGCTGGAGGAGGCCGCGGCATTTTTGAAATACAAGCCCTACGGATTGTCCGTGGAAGGCACGGAATCGCTCCAGGCGGTGCGGGTGCGGCGGAACGAGGCGGAGTGGACCAGCCGCGTCGTGAGTGTGCCGGAAGCGGAGTGGCAATTCCTCGCCGGGCGCGAGGCCGTGCTGGAGCTTTGCTATGAGGTCGAGCCGATCGATTACATCTGGGAGCGCGGACGGTCCGTCCGCGTCGTGGCATGCGCATAGTGCTCACCGGCGCCACGGGTTTCCTCGGCCGGCCGCTGGTGGCGCATCTCGCGCGGCTGGGCTACGAGTGCATCGTGCTGACGCGCGACATGGCCCGTGCCCGCGCGTGCGGGATTCCGCCGGAGGTCGGCCTCGCGTCGATTGACGATCTGCCAGCGGCCGATGTGGTGATCCATCTCGCGGGAGAGAGCATCGCGGGACTTTGGACCCGTCGGAAACGGCGCGCGATTCTCGACAGCCGGATCGATGGCACCAGCCGGCTCGTCGCGGCCATGCGGCGCGCCAGGACCCGGCCGCATACTTTCCTCTCGGCATCCGCGGTCGGCATTTACGGGAATCGTCCCGGGGAGTTGCTCGATGAAACGTCGGAGATCGATCCTCGCGATCGCTTTCGCGCCGAGGTCTGCCGGGGTTGGGAGGCGGCCGCCAATGCAGCCGACGCTTTCGGGGTGCGTGTGGTGAATCTGCGCATCGGGAACGTCTTCGATCCCGGGGGCGGTTATTTGGGCGGTCTGCTACCGGTCTATCGTCATTGCGGCGGTTGGATGTTTGGCCGGCCCGGCGCATCCATCCCGTGGATCGCGCGCGCGGACATGGTGCGGCTGATCACCCTGGCGCTGGCCAACGAGCGCTGGTACGGCCCCGTCAACGTCGTCGCGCCCGAGGCGATCACTCACCAGCAACTGGCCTCGGGGCTCGGCGAGCGGTTCGGGCACGGCGGCACCTGGGCGATCCCGCAGTTCCTCACGGGCGCTGTGCTGGGTGAACTCTCCGGTGCGCTCATGGACGATCAGCGGGTCATCCCGGCCAAGGCCATTGCCGCCGGATTTGCATATCAGCATCCGGCGTTCGACACGTGGCTCGACGAAATGTTCCCGGTCGCAGCCCAAGGGGAATATGGCAGCGTCCCAATTTAGCCGGGAATATTGCCAGCCGGTGACCGTTCGCACACATTGGTGTCGTGCACGACCTCGGCAAACTGCTTTTCATCTTCGGCCTCGGCCTGACGATCGTTGGCGCGATCCTTTGGAAAACGGGCGGCCTCGGCGGCTTGGGTCGCCTGCCCGGGGATATCTTCGTGCAAAAGGGCGGCACGACCTTCTCCTTTCCCATTGTGACGTGCATCCTCATCAGCCTCGTGTTGACGCTGCTGGGTTGGCTCTTCCGGCGCTAGCGGACCATGTCTGAAGAAGCACGAGAACGCCGGCGAATGCTCGGCCGGCTAAAGGGTTATCTCGCGCGACGGCGTTCCCCGCGCATGATTCTTAGCGCGATCCTTTTCCTGACGGCCTTGGCGGAGGTGGTGCTCGCCGAAGCGTTGCTCGACGCCCTGCTCATCTCGGCACTCAACAAGCGCCTGCACAAGCTCCAGCCGCAATGGTGGCTGGAGGGAACGATGAGGCAAACGATTGCCCCGGTGTTATGCGCCGTCGTCCTGCTCATGGCGGGCGGCTATCTGCTCCAGGACTACGCGCCTGAAGCCTCATCCATCGGGACGGTATGGCGCCACTGGCGCGGCCCGCGGTAAGTGTCCGGGAGTGGTGCGTGCTTACGGCAAATCGCGATCGACGACCGAAAAGGTGACATTCTTGATGCCGGCCTGCCCGGCGGCGACCATGACCGGCCGCAAGAACTCTGAACTATTTCTTCTTCCCAGTGTCCCCGGTGAAGAAAGTTTTCAGGCTCCGGCCCACCTTGTTCAGCAACGAATCGTCTTCCGCCTTTTTCGAATGATGCGATCGATTTCTCGGCGTGCTGCCACCGGTGCGAAAATCAAAGATTACCACCGGCTCCGCGGCGTCCGCCAAGTCGACGGTGCGGGCTCGCGCCTCGTGTCCGTTCCAGCGCGCCGCGACTTCATGTTTGCCAGGCAGGAGCGGCAGGTCGAGCGGTGCCGGGCCCAGGTCCCGGCCATCGCAGATGACTTCGGCCCCGTCGGGTTGACTGCGAAACTTGATCACGCCATGCGGGAAGTCCTGCTCGTAATTTGCCGTGCCGCTGGCTGGAATCTGCACCGTGGCTGCCCGGGAGGGAGCGCCGTTGGGAGTGAAGATCACGCGGTAGGAGCCGGGGGCCAGATCGTCGAGCGTCGCCGGAGTTTCACCCGAGCGCAGCACACCGGCGATGGACGATTCGTAGGCGCTGGCGAGGACCTTGAACGGAATGCCGGGAGGCGTGGAGACGATTTGCAGCCGGGGAGAATCCACAGACGCCCCTGTTTCTCCCGTGGTTCGCGACGACGCGGGCGGTGGTGTGAGCAATGCGAGGCGGTCGCCGGTCGCATCTGGGTTCGGCGCGGATGACGAAACTGCGACGGGTGCGGAACTCTCCGGCGGCGGAGTGTACGGGGCGTTCTCGAACGCGGCGGGTTGCCGATCGTGGTGGGCTGCGGCAGAGGGAGTGGACGACCGCTGGGCTCCCAGAGGCGCAGGCCGGATCAGCCACGGCGCCACGGCGGCGCACATCGCGATGGAAGTCAGGATTGGCCACCTGTGATGGATGATGGGGGTCCAATACCGGTGCGTGCGATCCAGCGTCTGGCGCCATTTGGGGAGGCGGACGATACTCGTGGGCGCCGAGCACTCGGTAGGCGGGAGTGCCTGGCGCAGATCGGGCGCGATCTCGCTGAGCGGCGCGGCGCCCAGGCCAAGACGCTGCGCAATCTCGCCCGCGGAAGAGGGCCGGTCTCGTGGTTGTTTCGCGAGGCACGCGGCGATGGTTTCCTCCCAGGCCTTTGGCAGCGGGCCGCCCGGAAGGCCAAACTTGAGCCGCCTCTCGGAGACGGCGTCGGGTACGATCTCGCGGATTTGCAGTGCGAGGTCGCCGCCGAAGAAGGGCAGAGTTCCGGTGAGCAATTCGTAGAGCGTGGCGCCCACCGAGTAGATGTCATCGGAAGGCGCGGCCAGTTCGCCCCGGAGTTGCTGCGGGCTCATGTAGCCGAGGGTGCCGCCGGTGCTGGAAATGGCGCTGACCCTGGCCGCCGTATTGTGGAGACGGCACGCGATGCCAAAGTCGGCCACTTTGAGAACGCCCCGACCACTGACCATGAGATTGCCCGGCTTCAGGTCGCGATGGACGCACCGGCCTGCACCGTGCGCGTAATCCAGCGCGGCACACAGCGCGCTCGTCCACACTCCCAAATGGCTTGGCTCGAAATGCCGGCAGGACTGTTCCACCCGCAATTGTGATAGGGTGGGACCATCCACATATTCCATCGCGATGGCCGCCATTTCCTCGTCTTCCACGAAGTCGTGGATGCGAACGATGTGCGGATGGGTGAGATCCAGACTGTGCCGGGTTTCCCGTTTCAGGTCGTCGCGGGCCGCGGCATCCATGAGAAATACCTCGGGCAGGAATTTCAACGCCACCTGCCGGTCGAGCTTCTCGTCAAGTGCCAGCCACACCACCCCCATGCCGCCGCGGCCGACGACGCGCTGCAAAAGATAGCGCTGGAACACCTGCCGGCCGGCGCGCAACAAGGCGTCCGTGGCGGGAGTCGGGGGCGTCGAGACGCCGTGGGTAGAAATCATTACTTCTGAAAGGAAGAATTTGTCGTGCCAATCCTGACAAAGGTTTCACTCCCCGATGCCAAAATGAGGGAACCAGCCCATGGCGCACAACCGTAAGTCTTCGTAAACGGCTCGGCGCCCCAGCAAGAGGCCGTGACGAACTGTGATTACCCCTCAAACCTCTTCTGTCGCATGGCTCGAATTCTCATCGGGCGAACATTTCTTTCTCAAGGATGGCACGACCTCCATCGGGCGTGCGCCTGGGAACCGGCTCGTCCTGAGCACCGAGCGGATTTCCCGCCATCATGCCGCGATCCGGCGCGAAAGTGATGGCACCTTCATGCTCGTGGATCTGGGGAGCAGCAACGGCACGTTCCTCAACGGTCAGCGCCTGACCCGGCCCGTGATCTTGCGGAACGGATGGATCATCGAGATCGGCCTGCAAAAAATGACCTTTCGCACGCCTCCGGTCCTTGAGGAGACCGCTTCCCCGGCGGAACCGACTACCGCGCCCTGCTGGCTGCTGGCCATGTCGGCCACGCAACTCGGCTGCCGGACGCCGGGTGAAGAGCAGGTCGACAAGACTTATGAGAGCTGGAGCGAGCGGGCGCAGCGAGTCGTCGTCAAGCATCGGGGCCGGACCATGCGCGCCCGCGATGAAGGACTCATCGCGTATTGGCCGGTTCAGACTGCGGATTCCCGGGCGGGCACCGTGGTGGTAGCGCTGCGTTCGCTCTGCATCGCTCGCCGCCAGTCCGAGGAGTTTCGGCTGTCGCTCCATCATGGGCCGGTCAACCTGCGGCTGAGCCCGACCGGCGAGGAGGCGCCCTCTGGTCCGGAAGTCATCATGGCGATGCAACTCGATCGCCTCGCCAGCACCGTGAAGGCGCCGGTTTTGATCACCGAAGCGGCTCGCGATGCCTTCGGGGAAAGTGTTCCAACGCGCCGGCTCGGGCTGGACGAGCTGCGCGGTTACACGGGCGAGCAGCGGTTCTATACGCTGGCGGAGTGATTTGTTTCGTTCTTGGTTCTTCGTCTAAGTGCCGCGCCCTCCCGGACCCCGCCGCTCCCGCGCGAATTTAATGGCCCGCCGCTCCAGGATGAACGAAAACGCTCGTTTCACTGACTAACGCCGCTCGCATGACTCTTTTCTCCCGCTTCCTCCCTCTCGTATTCATCGGATTGTTCGGCTACGTCGCCGTGGCCGATGAGAAACCCGCCACTGAAGACCCGGCCAAAAAGGCGGAGGGTGAGAAGAAGCCGGACGGTGACAAAAAGGACGAGGCCAAGCCGGCAGAAAAGAAGGCCGAAGACAAAGGCAAGGAAGACAAGCCCAAGGAATCCAAGGGTTCGGTGACGATCGGCGGTACGGAGATCAAATATGTGGCCAAGACCGGCACTCTGCCCCTGCTGAAGGACGATGGCTCTGGGGAACGGGCTCGCGTCTTTTACGTCTACTACGCGGCGGTGGATGCGCAAGGTAAGCCGCTCGGGGGCGGCGATCCCGCAAATCGTCCGATCACGTACTGCTTCAATGGCGGTCCGGGTTCCTCGGCCGTTTGGCTGCATTTCGGCGGCCTTGGCCCGAAGAAAGTGGAGATGGATCATGATGGCCTCGAGCCGCGCGTGCGCGGGCCGGTCGTTCCGAATCCGCGGTCGGTCCTCGACGTGACGGACCTGGTCTTCATTGACCCCGTGGGCACCGGCGCCAGCCGGCCGAGCAAAGGTGAGAAGGGCGAGCAGTTTTGGGGAGTCAACGGCGACATCGAGAGCGTGGGCGAATTCATCCGCAGCTTCACCACGCGCGAGTTGCGTTGGGCTTCCCCGAAATATCTCTGCGGCGAAAGCTACGGCGGCGTGCGCGGCGCCGGGCTCTGCGATTTCCTGCAAAGCAAGCATGGGCTCTACGTCGATGGGTTCATGTGCGTCTCCGGTGTGATGAATTTCGCGACCCTGAACACCGAACTTCCCGGCCTCGTCTGCTTCCTGCCAAGCTACACCGCCACGGCTCATTTCCATGGAAAGCTGCCGCCCGATTTGCAAGCCGACCGCGCGAAGGCGATCGCGGAGTCGCGCGAATTTGCCCAGGGTGAGTATGCCAACGCGCTCATCCGCGGGGCGAGCCTGCCCGCTGCCGACCGGGCGCGCGTGGCCGCCAAGCTGGCCCGCCTGACCGGCCTCGAGCGCGACCTCATCGAACGCGCGCATCTCGTCATCGAGCCCAAGCTCTTTTACGCCAATCTGCTGCGGAAAGAGGGCAAGATCATCGGGCGATTTGACGGCCGGGTGACGAGCGAAGATTACGACCAGTTGCGCAACGCTCCGGAGTTCGATCCCAGCTACACCAATGTCTACGGTTCATTTGCCGCCGCCGCGAATGCCTCGATCCGCGGGGACTTGGGCTACGAATTCGAGCTTCCGTACCGCGTGCTCGGCGGCGTGAGCTGGAGCTGGCACGATTTCGAGGGCGAAGAAGTGAACGTGGAGGAACGTCTTGGGCACGCGCTCAAGAGCAATCCGCGGCTTCGGGTGCTCTTCTGCCTCGGCCTGCGCGATCTCGCGGTCCCGGCGGACGCCGCCCTCTACAGCATCGCACATTTGCCGATCCCGGAGAGCCTGCGCAAGAACCTGACGGTCGAGTACTACGAGAGCGGCCACATGATGTACCTGAACCAGCCCGACGCGGAGAAGCTCCGGCGCGACATGGTGCGGTTCATCACCGGCAAGTAGTCATTTCAAGTCCTCGACCTTGGTCAGCGAGGTCTTGACCGATTGCTTCATGGGCACGGTGAGATTCGCGGTCGCATCCAGGGGATTCTTCATTGAGACCGTCATCTCCTGCGTGAGGTCCGCGTCGCGGGCCGTGCCGAGTTTCGGATCGAACCAGACGGGACCCTTGATCGAGCCGTCGGTGACCTTCACACCCAAAGTCGCCAGGGGGCCCGCCGCACCCGCTTCCCCTCCGCCGGCCGCCATTTCCATGTTGATCGTACCATCGGTCAGGATTTCCGCGCACTGTACTCCGCCATGCTCCACCATCCCTTTGAAAGTGTAGGTGCCCTTCACGGTCACCGTCCCGACCTGGGGCATGGTAATTTGATTGGAGAAGGGCCAGCTATCGCCGGCGGTGACCGGGTGGTCGGGGAAGGCCTGCAATGAACCCTGCTTCATCGTCTGGAGCAGTCCCTCGCGCGTGAACATCTTGGTGATATCCATTCCGGCCGGGCCGCCGCCCGCGGTGAGTTGTTTGATGTATTCATCGTAATTCTCCACTTCCGAGACCACGTCCTTCTCGTCGGTCAGGATTTTCAGTTCCTTGCCGATCATGGCCCCCAGCGTTTTCCCAAAGCCGAGCGGATCAGTACCCTCGTCCGGCTTGGCGGAATCGTAGCCGAGCTTCTGGTCGTTCATCGACATGTCCATCGCCATGCGATCGTAGCGAATGGTTAGCCGCTTGCGCTTGCCGTCCTCATGTGGGCGCACCGCTACATCCATCTCCATCGTCATCTTCACCGCCTGGTCCATCTTCTGCGGGCCGACGGTGATCGAACTCTGCTGCGAAGTCTGGGCGCTGTAGAAATACTGCTTGCCCGCGTCCCACCGTTGCTTGAGTTCCACGGTATCGGCGGCAAGCAGCGGCGCGGCCGCGCTCGCGAGGGCTAGGAAAATCGGGACAAGGGTTTTCATGGATGGATGCGGGATTTGTCTGTGGCTAGCGGGTCCGGCACGAATGTCGAGAGCCATCGATTTTGGCCGCCCTCGCGGAGCTTGATTCGGAGTGGTGGGTATGGAGGGCGTCCGAGCATGTCCGGAGCGTATCGTGCTCGAGCGTTTCCGGGCATGTCCGTGCGCGGCATGTACTTTTTCGCTCACGCGACCTGTAGCTACGTGCGGTTAATTCAGCCTGGCCAGCGCACGCTCCACGCCCGCGAAGAGTTCGTCGATCTGCGGACGGGTGATGATCAGCGGAGGCGACATGGCGATGAGATCGCGAATGCCGCGCACAATCACCCCTTCGGCGCGCGCGATGCCCGCTGCTTTGGCGCCCAGGCCACCGTCCAGCTTTGTCTTGTCGCGATCCGGCGGCAGGAGTTCCAACGCACCGATCAGGCCATGCCCCCGCGCCTCGCCGACCCGCGGATGGCTGGCGAAGCTGCGCAGCTTTTGTTGGAAATAGGGTCCGGTATCGTCGCGCACGCGCTCCACCAGTTGGTCGCGCTCGATCACGGCGAGATTGGCCAGGCCAGCCGCGCAGGTCGTCGGATGCCCGCTGTAGGTGAAGCCGTGCGCAAGGTAGCCGCCATGGCTCAGGACCTCCGCAATTTCGTCGCGCACCACCGTCGCGCCCAGAGGCAAATAGCCGCTGGTCAGCCCCTTCGCGAGCACGATGAAATCCGGCTCCAGTTCCCACAACTCGCTGGCGAACCAGGCGCCGAGCCGCCCAAAACCGGTGATGACTTCGTCCGCGACGAAAAGGATACCATGCCGGCGCGCCAGGTCCCGCAAGCCCTGCAAATATCCCGCCGGCGGGACGATGACGCCGCCCGCGCCCTGCACCGGTTCGACGAAGATGGCGGCAATGGTCGCGGGATCCTCGCGGATCAGGATGCGCTCGGTTTCCTCCAGGCACCATTTTCCATAGGCCACTGGATCGGCTTCCTGGTTGGCTGCATAGGCGTTCGGTCCCGGCACTTGCACGAATCCCGGCAACGGCAGATCGAAGGGCGTGGTGCAACTCGGCAGACCGGTCATGCTCGTGGTGGCCAGCGTCACGCCGTGGTAGGCGAAATTGCGCGAGACGATCTTCGTCTTCGCCGACTGCCCGCGCAGCTTCAGGTAGCCACGGATGAGCTTGAGCGCGGTTTCATTCGCCTCGGACCCCGAGTTCGTGAACATGACGTGCCCCAAGCCGGGCGGCGTGAGCGATGCGATCTTTTCCGCGAGCGCGATGGCAGGCTCCGTGGTCGTATTGAAAAAGGAGCAGTAGTACGGGAGCTGCCGCATCTGCGCATTCACGGCTTCGATGATCTCCCGGCATTGATAGCCGACATTGACGCACCACAGGCCGGCCAGGCCATCGAGCATCTTGTGCCCTCGCGCATCCCATACGTACACGCCCTCCCCGCGCA
>Ga0070658_10003075_pt1 | contig 13773 bp, 9 predicted proteins | sample KBSC13metaG_FD_64664 | JGI IMG/M metagenome (GOLD analysis project Ga0070658, IMG submission 64664) | Corn rhizosphere microbial communities from Kellogg Biological Station, Michigan, USA - KBS C1-3 metaG | ecosystem: Host-associated > Plants > Roots > Rhizosphere > Soil ... | reverse complement strand
ACAGGCGGACATCCTTTCTTTCCGCCGACTGTTTAGTTTTGTATAAGTGTGCAGGATGTGAGCAGAGCATCGCTGTTCGTGAGCACAATTAATCACCGAGGATAACCATGCTGCTTCAAGAGATGACTTGGCAGGAGATTGATGCGTTGGACCGCACCACGCTCGTCGTGGCTACATTTGGCGCAATGGAGCAGCACGGAACCCACCTACCGCTCGAGACAGATGCTCTGATTGGCCGTGAGATAGCACGCCGCCTCGATCTCGCCTGTGATAGCCGTTTGCTGATTCTGCCGACACAGTGGCTGGGGCTGTCGTTGCATCACATGAGCTTCAGTGGAACCCTTACTACTTCAGTCGAGACCTATTTGTCGATGGCTTTTGAGCTACTTGGTTCGGTAGCGCGCGCCGGATTCCAAAAGATTCTGGTTATCAATTCGCATGGTGGCAACGTGTCTGCTTTAGATCTAGTGCTGACGAAATGCCGTGAGCAATATCCCAACACTCGCGTGGTCGGCGTGACCTACTGGAACGTCGCAGCTGCGCAATTGGCTGCGCTGAGGGAAAGTCCGGTTGGAGGCATGGGCCACGCCTGCGAATTGGAAACTTCGCTCGTCCTCGCAAGCCGACCGGATCTGGTTCGAGGTGAGGGTGTTCCACCCGATGGACGCCAGGCAATCTCCGAATTTCTGAGCAAAGACATGCTCGTTGGTGGCTCTGTGACTGTGTCACGCCATTTCTCGGAGATCAGCCAGCATGGTGCGGTCGGAGATCCACGCACGGCCTCTGCCGAAAAGGGCGAACGCTTTTTCAGAGTGATCGTTGATCAGCTCGTGAAGCTTGTTGGGGAGATCGAGTCAGCCCGCATTGATGAGTTTCGCAGGATCGGCGAATAGCGCTATCCCGGTTTCCGTTGAATCTCAAGGCCCAGTCCGTCGCCTTCCGGCAGAACGGCGCAGCCATCCTCGAAGCGAATCGGCGTTTGCGTCAGGTGCTCAAGATAGTACAGCGGCCCAATAATATCGTGGTCGACAGTCGTGGCGAGTTTCGGCATTGCCACCGCGAGATGGAGCATGGCCGCAGTGCCGAGGTCCATCTCGAGATTGCTCCCAATGGTGCATTCGATTCCTGCCGAGGCCGCCATCTCCGCGATCTCCATGGAACGCAGGATACCGCCATTCTTGCCCGGATAGATGCTGATGAAGTCACATGCATCGGCGCGAATGGCCTCCATAGCGTCTTGGCGAGTAAAGACCGATTCGTCCAGCATGAGTGGAATGTGGGTGCGTTGCCGCAGACGACGGCAGCCGCGGAAATCGCCGCGTCGGAGCGGCTGCTCAAGCGCATTCACTCCGAGGCGCTCGAGGGCTGGGAGCGCACGCACGGCATCGGCCTCTGTCCATCCCGAGTTCGCGTCCACGGCCAGACGAAAATCATCTCCCATCTCGCTTCGTACCGCCTGGACACGGGCGATGTCCTCTTCTACCACTAGCCCAACCTTCACCTTCGCCGCACGCAAGCCAAGACCCGCAGCATGGGCAGCGACACGTACTGCCTCCCTGGGAGAGAAGGCTCCGATGGAGAATTTGAGTGGAATTTTGATAGAGCGGCGGGCACCCCCGAGAAGCATATGAACTGGCAATCGAAGAATCTTGCCTTTTAGATCGAGCAGCGCCATTTCAACTGCAGCCTTTGTGAACGGATTCCCAATCAAGATACGGTCCATGCGGTCGACTAACACATTGATCTGCATGGGGTCCGCTCCGATAAGCGCGGTTGAGAGCAGCTGCTGGATGAGCACGAGTGCTGTGCCCTGATTTTCGCCGCTCCACGCAGGAGCTACTGTCGCTTCTCCACAACCAACGAGCCCCTCATCGGTGTGAATCGTGATTGCAAGATAGTGCGATTCAGGATGAGTGCCGGCAGCGCTTACAATTGCAAGCTTCGGATTGACGACGAGTGATGTGGGCGTCGCGTTTACTTCGGTGATTTTCATAGAGTATGCGTAAGTACTTCGAATCGAATCAAAAAGGCTTAGTCACGAGCCGGTTCATTGCTTTGCGGGCAAAGAGAATCCCGCATAGAACTGCGACAATAGCCGATGCGATAGCTGAGAACTTCCTTCCTCCCATTGTGCTGAAGAGTGCAACGCACAATGAAAAATAGAAGGCGACGCCCCATGCGCTCGCAGAGAGGTCCTTGCCCAGGCTGGTTCGCTGCGGCTGTTCTCCCTTTCTAGAAAGGCTGCTACGTACCGGCCCCCAAATACCCACCGGCCGCGCCGAAAGGTAGAACTTTTCAAGCACATTCATCGGCTCCGGCCGGGTCAACAATGTAGCTGAGATAATTGCAATCCAGCCTGCGACAAAGAGGATCCCGAACCCAACCCAGAAGGGAAAACGATCGAGATCGCTGAATGCAGGCACAATGCCACTCCAGTTCCAGCCGGTTGCATGGTTCAGCGCCGTTCGGAGTCGGGTTGGAATGACAGAATCAGATCCAAACCAAACAATGTATCCGGCAGGAAATCCTCCGATTACTCCAACCATATCTCCCACCGCATTCGTGCGCCACCAGAACCACTTCAGCCATGCCAAGGGAAGCGAGAAGACGATTAAAGCCGAGTTGATGAAGAGAATCCACTTATCGAGCTGGTCAGGCCGAATCAGGCCTCCCCACAGGAACGCAATCGCTAATAGCACGCCAGTTGCGATACGGCTTACGAGTATGAACTCTTTTTCGGAGGCTCGAGGTCGAACACTGCGCTTGTATACATCATTCACGACGTAGCTGGCAGCCCAATTGCCAATGGATGAGATCGCCGCCATATAACCCGCGAGACTGCTCACCAACAAGAGGCCGAATAAACCAGGCGGGGCATATTGCTTGACCAGTTCTCCCCAGAGAGCGGCGGGGACCGGCACTGCATTGACAGGAAAGAGCGCCGCTGCGGCAAGAGCGATAACGATGAACGGAATCAGGCGCACTACCAGAGCGAGAACCCCATTTGCCATCTGCCCGAGAATCGCGTGTCTTTCGTTGCGTGCCGCCATGAATCGCTGTGCCGTCCATCCTTCGCCCGCAAATGGCGATCCTGCAAAGAACAACCCCTGCACGCAAAGCGCTAGCAAGGTGATGGAGGTCAGCGAAGATCCGGCAGGCAATGAGGCCAGAAAATGCTGGCCTCTTAGAGTGGCAACCTGCGCGAAGACATGGGAGAAGCCACCAGCTTTGGAAATAAGAAGGATGCCGAAGGCAAGATTTCCTCCAATCAGAATGAAGAACTGCAGCACGTCGTTATAAGCAACGGCGAAGAGCCCCGCCAGAAGGCTGTAAAAGATGGTGAAGGCTCCAAAGACGAGGATCACCGACATGGGATTCCAGCCCAGCACAGGGCTCGCGGTAGCTGCCATCCACGCTGCACCATAAGCGATCGAGGTGATGCCCCACACCGCACAGGCATAGATGGCATATACATTGCGATACACAGCAGCCCGGCGGCCGGCGTAGCGGCGCTCGATGAACTCCCCAGTGGTCACAACGCCCAGACGCCTCCACATCGGAGCCCAGATGATCGCGACCAGCGGCATCCAGATGACCCAACTAACCCATGCCATGAGCCATAAGCCGGCGAAGCCCGACAGAAACACAACCATGACAAACCCTTGTCCACCGCCGGTGTAACCTGCGACATCTGCAAAACCGATGACCCACCACGGCAGATCACGTCCCGCAATAAAGAATGCCTCAACGTTTTTGCTTGCACGTGTCCGAAAATAGAGGGCGAAGACGAGAATACCAACACAGTAGATTGCAAGAATCAACCAGTCGAGCGTGGCCATGAACACCGCTTTCGCACGTGGGCTGCCGTGCAGGATGTTCCCGTGCTGATGCACAACGTATTCGGAGACTTTCTCCAATGCGTCGCGCTAAGAAAGCCTGACAGGAACAGGCTTGAGCATATGCAGTGCGCTTTCGCAGCGTCAATATCATAAGGCTTACGCCCTTGCGAAACTGTCCTCTCGGCTGGACGATGCGATTACAACCCTGCATTCAGTCGGGGATGATGTGTCCTGAGCGAGGAGAGAATCGACGCCGAATTCGTGGATGATTGGCTCGTCACGCGTTGGGTGAAGGAGAGTAAATGTTCCATCTCGGCGGCAAAATCGCGCTCATCACAGGCGCAGCGACGGGCATAGGCCAGGCTATCGCGCTCGCTCTCTCATCCAGTGGCGCGGATGTTGTTATTACAGACCGGCAAGTAGATGCGCTTGTCGAGACGGAATCGCAAGTAGTCGGATTCGGGCGTCGGGTGTTCAAAATCGCGGTAGATGTCCGAGAGCAGGCGTCCATTCGACTCGCTGTAGCCTCGGTAGAGAAGTCATTCGGACCGATCGACATCCTTATCAATAATGCTGGCATCAATCGTCCGGCACCTGCGGAGCGTGTGACGGCCGAGGAGTGGGACGACCATTTCAACACCAATGTTCGCGGCGGCTTTTTTCTTGCCCAGGCCGCAGGCGAAGGGATGCGGAAGCGGGGCTGGGGACGAATTATCTTTATTTCGAGCCAATCGGGTCTTGTCGGAATACCCGGCCAGCCCGTCTACTGTGCCACTAAAGGAGCGGTCATTCAATTGGTGCGCTCGCTTGGATTGGAGTGGGCGAGAGACGGTGTGACAGTCAACTCGATTGCCCCTACGTTTGTTGAAACAGACCTGACCCGCAAGCGCCTGAGTGATCCCGCCTTTCGAAGCTTCGTGCTGGGAAAGATTCCAAAAGGGGTGCTTGCAGAGGCAGAGCAGATCGGCGCAGCCGCAGTGTACCTCGCCAGCGAAGAAGCCGCCATGGTCAATTGCGAGACGCATCGCGTCGATGGCGGATGGACGGCCTGGTAATGCAGCACATCCTGGATGCTCATGTGACATCGATTGGAGGAATGCAGTGGCCGATTATTCGTCGCGAAGACGATTTATTGGGGGTCTCGTGAGCTTCGGAGCAGCCAACGGGTTCGCCAACCCCAGCGTGTCTCCGCAGAATGTGTCTGGCATGTTTCTCCTTTACGCAGGCACATACACGCTTCACGGAAGCAAGGGCATTTACGCCTTTCGCTTCCGCGCTGCCGATGGGGATTTGCAACCGCTCGGGCTGGCCGCGGAGGCGGTCAATCCTTCAGCGCTTGTGCTTGTGCCTGCAGCCGCGCGGCCCGGAAGCATCCCTCGGTTGCTCGCAGTGCAGGAGACGAGCAAAGTCAGCGACGGCATAGGTGGCGCCGTGCTGAGTTACACCATCGATCCATCCTCGGGTACATTGCAGCTTGTGGACCGTGCTTCCTCTCATGGCGACGGCCCGTGTTCCATTGCGCTGGCCGAGCGTGGAACTCATGTCCTGGTCGCCAACTTCTGGGGAGGCACGACTGCGGTGCTTCCTGTTTTACCCGATGGCCATTTCGGGGAGGCCTCGGCCGTCGTCCACAATCGTGGGCACAGCTCCCACCCGCAGCGCCAGACCGGGCCGCACCCGCACGCCTTCCGCACCATGCCGGGAGATCGCTTTGCCCTCGCCGCCGACCTTGGCATCGACCGGCTTCTGATCTACCGTTTCGATGCAGGCTCGGGCCACATCGCGCCCGCCGTGCCGTCGTTCTTCCAGATCGAACCGGGTTCGGGACCGCGCCACGTCGCCTTTTCACGAGACGCCCGGATTCTCTATGTCATCAACGAGATCAGTTGCACAGTGACGGTCGTCTCCGTGGACGTATTGACGGGAAAGCTCGCGCTGGTTCAGACCGTCGCTACCATGGGCGACAGAGAGAACCGGCCGGGTGATGCGGCGGAGATTTTGGTGCATCCAAACGGACGTTTTCTTTACACATCGACACGGCAGACTTCAACCATTCGCCTTTTTCAGATCGACCCACGAGACGGCACACTCACGACGGTGCGCGATTTCTCTACCGCCGGACGAAGTCCGGCGACATTTGCAATCGATCCTTCGGGAAGGTGGTTGATTGCGGCAAATCAGAGCTCCAATGACCTTGCTCTCTTTCCCCTCGACCCTTCCACCGGAAAAATCGGCGAGCTGCACTCGAAAACCGATCTCCAGATGCCTTCGAGCCTCGTCTTTTTTCCGCTGCGCGGCGCGACGTAACCGCTGCGAGCAACCAGGCCACCTGCCGAAGATGGTTGCGTCCAACGCGAAAGCCACAACCGCTGGAGTTACACCCTGACACCTCAACTCGTTGCTGCGCGAGTGATGCAATCGATCGATCTACTCGAAACGCAAGGAGAATTGCAGGGACTCCCACTCCAGCTTCGAGCTGCGAAATGGAATTGCCAAGGAGCTCGGAACGGAACAGGAAACGCGAATCGCGTCGTCCAGCATACTGGACGATATCGCGGATACGCTTCACGTGTTGGTGGAGAGCGGTTAGCATATTCGTTTAAATAACGAGCTATCGCCGCACATGGTGGGTGAGAGGGGGGATTGGGGTGACGCCGACGCGGAAACCAGCGGCATTACGGGACTTGCGCATCGCGAACTCGGTCGAACGCGCGTTCGCAATTCTGGAGTTCCTCAATTCATCCCAGCGGGGGTGGAACATCTCGGAGATGAGCCGGAAGCTAGGCATACCGAAAAGTTCCACTCATGTGCTTTTCTCCACGCTAGACAAGTTGGGTTATATCAAGGAACTGCAGTCTTCCAGACGCTACCAGCTCAGCCCCAAGTTGTACGGGCTTGGTCGCAGAGCTTTGGAGGCAGCCCCACTACCCATCATTGCACTGCCCCATCTTCACTGGCTGGTGCAACAGACCAACCTTACAGCGCATGTGGGCATTCTCGAGAAGCGACAGGTCGTTTTTGTGCAAAAGGTCGACGGCCCGGGCATCATCAAATTCGACACATACATCGGTAAATGCTCTCCGCTGCACTGCACAGGACTCGGCAAATCGCTCGTATCCTTTCAGTCCCAAGAAGATTTCGCATCGCTGTTCGAGAAGTACAACTTCAGTAGATTTACAAAAAAGACAATCTCCTCGCATACAGCCTTCATGGCAGAATGTGCGCGTATTCGCAGTTGCGGATATTCCGTCGACGATGAGGAGGAGGAACTCGGCATCCGCTGTGTCGCCGTGCCCATTCTATCCGAGGGCACCGCCGCGGCTGCTATAAGCGTGACCGGAACAACCGCACAGATGCCACCGGAAAATATCGCGGATATTGTTTCAAAGGCAATGTGTGCGGCGACTCGGATCGCGGCCCAGTTACGGCCGGCTCGCATTCGCCACTGACTCGGCGGTGACATAAAGCTAGAAAGGATTTACATGATCGTCGATTGCCACACTCACGTCGGAGAAGCGGAACATCTCACTAAGGATTTCGTGAAGGATGCGAGGACTGTCTCCGGTAATCCGCAGCTGCAGCTCGCGGTGGACCTGAAGGAGCACTGGGAAGCAATGAAGACTGTGGACCGGGCCATCGTGCTGGGATTCCGCGCTCATAATGTAGGCTACGTCGTGCCGAACGAGTATGTCGCGAAGTACGTGCATCAGCATGATGACAAGCTGGTTGGCTTCGCCTCTATTGATCCGCATGACGATGATGCGGTAGAGCAGCTCGATTATGCGGTGAATAATCTAAAGCTCAAAGGGCTGAAGCTCGGCCCGATCTACCAGAACATGCATCCATCGGACCCGCGTTTTATGCGTATCTTTCAGCGGGCAGAGCAGCTTGAGATTCCGATCCTAATCCACCAGGGCACCACGTTCTGCCACAACGTCTCGCTCGAATATGCGAACCCAGTGCTGTTGCAGCCCATTGCTCTGGCTTATCCCAACCTGCGGATGGTAATCGCGCATCTTGGCCACCCCTGGATCGGTGAGACTATTTCCCTCATTCGAAAACATCCGAACCTCTACTCGGATCTATCTGCTCTGTACTACCGGCCATGGCAGTTCTATAACGCGATGGTATTAGCGCGCGAATATGGCGTGATGCACAAGCTATTCCTTGGCTCGGATTATCCGGTGACAACGCCGCAGGCGAGCATAGATGGCCTGCGAAACATCAATTCGCTCGCAGCCGGCACGGCCATGCCCATCATTTCGTCCGAAGAGATCGAAGCCATCATCCATCGAGACACTTTCGCCATGCTCGGTCTGTCGTAAGCGACCGAGTTCGCACAAGCAAGCGAAGAGGGCGCCATGGATCCCCATGACGCCTTCTTCGCTTTTATGATCCCTGAAGGCCTCTACTTCGAGCCGTTCAGAATGTCCTTGACCCGTCGTTCAACCCATTGCTGCTGCCTAGGGAAATCCTTGTAAGACTTGAGGTCCGACAGCATGGCCGAATCGGGTTTGACCCCGGCCGTCTGGAGCATCGCGTAATCCTGAAGCGACTCCGCAAACACTTCCCAACGGATCGAGTCAATCGGTCCATCCGGCCCTGGATAGACCACAAACGGATCACCATAGGCAATGCCAGGCCATGCTCCTCCGGCACCTTCCTTGAGGGTGTCTTCCAACTGCTGCGTATCCATCTTGTACCAGTAGTTGTAACCCCAGTGCAGGAAGCCCTTTGCACCTAGCTTATAAAAGAGCCATCCACTCATTCTCACGGTGGCCAGCGGAGTGTCGTAGAAGCGGTTGAGATAGTCACCGCGAGGCCCGGTGCAGAAATAGACCCAGTGTGGGATACCGGCATCGATGTAGTTCTGAGCAGAGTTCAGGATGACCACCGGCATGTCAGTAATGTGCTGCTTGCCATACTGAATATCGCTCAGCGCGTCCATGACGCTCATCCAGGGCGCGAGCTCCTTCAACAATGCGCGCGCTCGTTTGTAGTTGTCCAGCGTCTCGCCAGGAGGTTCGTCGGAGACATGAAAGTAAGTGCGATCCGGCGGCAGATGTTCTTCATCAAGAAACTTTCGAAGGGCGGGCAGGAACTGCTCCAAAAAGTTGCGATAGACACCTGTTGTGGGTGCTGTCTCCGTCGGCCAGAGGAGCTTGTATTGGTCGCCCTCGCGCTGATACACGTGGATCGGCTCGCGAACACCCCAGTAGAGCCACAGGTGTGGAAACTCGAAGTACTGCATGCCGACGCTCTTGCCCATGTCGATGAAGCGGCGCACATCGCTGAAGTCGAAGCTGTACTTGCCTGGAGAGACCTCCGTCACCTTCAACAACTGAGCCGGACGCGCTACTACCTCTCGACGAGTCTGAAACATCGGGACCGCGATCACGTTCGAGCCGTGCGCCGTCATGTCGGCCAGGTAGAGTTTGGTTTCCTTCCACCACGTTTCGCTGAACGGCTCGGTCTTGTAGTAGTCGTAAATTCCATCGGCGCTCCACCAATGGGTCACGGGAAAATCGTGGCGTGCGTTGATGACAAAGGGGCGGACATCCACGCGCGCGATCACCGTGCCGAGCAACATCTGTTTCTTATCCTTGCCTGTCTCTGAGTTGAGGTGAATGTTCAGCGTGCGCGTCCCCGGAGCGACCGTGGCCGGCACCTTCACCGTGATCCAGAACGACTGGTTCTCATACGGGCCTACATCTGCGGCCTGCTCGGGAAAGAGCGGATCGGGAACCAGGCCTGGCAGAAGGTCGCCACCGTCAGCCACCTTGAGGTCGATATTGGCATTGCGGTGCGGAAGGGGCACATAGCCGACACGCCGTACGCGAATACCTAGGTCCGGTGCACCAGCGACATCACATACCACATGCAGCTTCTCGCCACTCTCATTCTGCATCACAACCTGAAACGATAAGGTAGCATTGCGCGCGGCGGACAGTTGAATATCCTTCTGATCGCCTGGAGTGGATGTGGGGAAGATACGCTGAAGCGATGTGGCAACCCACATTTTTGTGGCAGGCGCTTCCGTCTGTGCGCTACTCGACGCGTTACAAACCAGGCAAAGGCACAGAGCGAGGGTGGTGATCCACCCTCCACTCTGTGACGTGCATTCTTCTTGGGCTGTGTACATGCTTCTCATGCTGGCCTTTCGTGTTTAGAACAGAAACTTGAGCCCGAACTGCATTGTCCGGGCCGGGCCCGCACTAAAGATTTTGCCGAGATTGGCGTCATTGACGTTTTGGACAGGGTTGCTGAAATTAGTCCGGTTCAGCGCGTTGAACGCTTCCCAGCGGAGCTCAAAATACCTTACCTCGCCGACATACGCCCTCTTGCTGAGCGCCGTATCCATATTGAAGTAACCCGGGCCATTCACTTCGCCGAGGTTAGCGGTGCCGAAGACATAAGCCGGGGCTGGCGCAAACGCAGCAGGATTGAACCATCCGTTTGGAGTTGGATTTGAAACGTGAGGATTGCCGACGAGATTGGCGCGGCTACTTTGGCCATTACCGAGATTGCCGTTCGAATTTGCGATGGTGAGCGGCTGCCCGGAACGTGCCTGCTCGTAGATGGATCCCTGCCAGCCGCCGAAAATAGCATTAACGAAGGCATTTGAATCGCCCCCAAAGTGGCGTGCGTGACCGTAGGGCAGCTCCCATACGAGCGTTGCTGCCTGAATGTGGCGATAATCATTTACGCTGCGGTGCCTGTTGTACCAGGCCGGCGAATAGGCCAATAATGCATCGAACTCGCCTTCACCGACGTTCTCGTCCATGCTTTTGGAGAACGCGTAGGAGAATGTGTACGACAGACCCCGGCTGAAGCGTCGCTCGAGATAGACCTGGAGGCCGTTGTACCAGAAGCGTCCTTGATTGGCGAAGGTATGAATCCCGGAGAACTTCGGAAATGGGCGATCCGCCTGCAGATTCGCGTGGAAGCCCACTGTCGGCACATTCCGTTCCTGCCCCGATATTTCGTTGGGTACCCGTGTGCCTATATAGGAGAGCGTCAGGGCCGTCTCTTTGAGGACAGGAACCTGCACAGACACGTTGAACTCGCGAGTTTCTGCCGGCTTGATGTCCACTAGGGGCGAATTGACTGAAAAATTGCTCGCCTGGTTGGTGCCGGCCCAGACACTCCTCCAATTGCTCAACTGTGCAGAGGAGAAGTTTTGACTATAGACGGTCCACGTCGGCACATTGATTTCAGATGCACCGCGATTCCCGGTAAAGATGTTGAAGTACGTAGCGTAACCTGCACGAACAACGAGATCGCGTCCTCCAAAAGGACGATAGGTGAGGCCGAGGCGCGGCTGCCAATGACCATTGGGCTCATACAATCCACGTGGATAACCAGCATCTATGGAAGTCTCCCAAAGCCCTACGGTCTGCGCAGCCAACCCCGCCGAGGTTGGGAAAGTGGAGAAGTTTGGCTTACCCGTGCCGTCCACGGCAACCACAACCTTGTTGTCCTTGGGATTCCAGAGGCTGCAGAGCGACTTATAGCAGCTCTGGGAAAGGTATCGATCATATCTCACGCCCAGATCGACGGTAACATTGGACCGCACCTTCCAAGTATCTTTGGCATAGATGCCGAAGAAAGGCGCCTTGTCTTCGCCAAACAATGTCAAAGGATCATTGAGCGTGCTTGTGTTGGTATAGCCAAGCAGGTAGTCCGCAATTGCGTTGCCTGTATATTGGCCGTTGAATCCGAAAGAGCCGCGAGCGGCCGCGGAGCCATGGCCACCATAGGCCTGACGGTTGCCGTAATCAAATCCCAGCCTTAAGGTGTGTGGGCCGGTGATATGATCCAGCGCGGCCTTTCCCGTGTACTGCGCATTGCGCTGCCCGCCGGGAACGCCGAAGCCGCCCGCGAATGAGACCCCCTGATACCCATTGAAGCTGATGTCCGGCGGTCCAATCCATCTCTCGCGGCCCGGCGTCGTTATTCCCAGGATCCCGGCCTTTTCGGAATCGTTCTGCTTTCCAAGTGCAGGATTAGTGTATTCGTCTTTGCTCTTCATCAGTCCGCCAGTCAGGGTCAGCAGCGTCTTCGGAGTGAGAGACCACATGTAATTCACCGAAGCTCCATGTTGATGAAGCGTGTCCTGACCATACGTGGAAGGGTCGACGAGGTAGCCGACACGCTGGGCAGGCCGGCGCAGATAGAAGTAACGTCCATATATGCGCTGCGCATTGGTGAGTTGCTGATCGACACGTGCCAGATACTCATAGGTTTTGCTGACCGTGTTGGCGCTCGCAATGTAACGATTGCCCGTCGAGTTCGGCTTGGCCAAGATGGGGAAAAAGTACCTCGCTGCCGGATCGATGCGATTGGCAGGGATAACGTTATTCGGAAAGGGCAAGCCGGTCATCGGGTCGTTGATTGTCTTACCTAAGGAGGAGAAGTCCGCATTGTTACCCTCGGACGGAAGGAATGCAGCGGGAATCCCGGACTCGTTCAAGAGTTGACCATTTCGAATGACAGTCTCCTGAAAACTGCCGAAAAAGAAAGTCTTGTCGTGATAGATCGGACCACCGAAGGTACCCCCAAAGAGGCTGTAACGTACCCGCGGCTTCGCTTTCGTTCTATCGGCGAAGTAGTTGTAAGCATTGAAGGCATCGTTCTGCACGAATCCGAATGCGCTGCCGTGAAACGCATTGGTTCCCGACTTCGTTACAATCACTACCTCGCTGCCGCTTCGGAACTCCGCGCCGGCGTCGATCGACTTGATGTTGAACTGGTCGATAGCGTCTACGTTCGGTACTGCAGTGCCGCCTTCGCCACTCCCATCATTCGTGTTCACTCCATCAAGCTGAAACTCAGTCTTGTTGTTGCGAAGTCCATTTCCCTGGACATAGGTGATTCGCATATTGTCGTCGGTTGAATCCAGGCGCATGCCCGGTGTGAGGCCGACCAGCGCCAGCGGATTACGCGTTGCTAGCGGCAGCTCGCGAATCTGCTGCATCTGCACAACGGTCTCGACGGCCGCGGACTCCGTCTGAAGTCCGGTGTTCGATGACTGCACGGATACTGTCTCGGTCGCCCCGCCCAGTTCGAGCCTCGGTTCGACACGCACCTGCGAGCCAACGGTTAATTGAACCTGCGGGTCCTCCCATTTCTTGAAGCTTCCGGCCTCAACGGTGACGCGATACGTGCCCACCGGAAGCGCCAGGATCGTAAACTCGCCAGCGCTTCCCGTCTGTTGATGGCTCGTTGCACCGGTCGCTAAGTTAAGTGCGGTCACCGTCGCGTTTGGAACTACAGCGCCGGTTGGATCAGTCACCGTTCCCGTGAGAGACGCCTGAGTTCCTACCTGTGCGAAGAGAGTTGCCGTGAACAGCAACACCACACAGAGATACTTGCCTAACATCCGGATGGCCATTTCTTCCTCCACTCACATTGAACTTCTTGCTTCTCTACAAGGGACGAAAGCTAACTCGAATGCCCAGCTTTGAAGTGTGTGAGTCATCGTGTCTAATCCATGACATCGTTCGCAAGAGATTTTCGGAAAGCATCCATTCGGCTGGACGAATCCTTCACTACCTCAGAAGGGGTGAAGCGACTGCTTCTAAGGAGTGCGTCTGTTACCGACGCGAATAGCTACACCGCAATACAGCCAAACACTTAGCGTGTTGCGCGTTTGAAAAAAACATTCCGATACGCGCACCCACACCAAGAGATATCGAAGGGAGCTAACCCTGGCCGTTCCAGAGCCGACGTCCATCGCCACACGCTCGACGATCGGGTGCATGTTCTGGGCGTTCGCCGACGGTGCCTCCCGCGTTATGCAGCAGCAATAGCATCCATGTACTTACAGGACGCCGTACCTGGCATACACCTCGGAAAGATAAGCTCCCGCGAGAAGCTCTTTGCGGCTGTCTTTCTCTTTCAACACCTTTTCCTTCGCCTGCTCGAAGACTTC
>Ga0070658_10003068_pt1 | contig 13786 bp, 12 predicted proteins | sample KBSC13metaG_FD_64664 | JGI IMG/M metagenome (GOLD analysis project Ga0070658, IMG submission 64664) | Corn rhizosphere microbial communities from Kellogg Biological Station, Michigan, USA - KBS C1-3 metaG | ecosystem: Host-associated > Plants > Roots > Rhizosphere > Soil ... | reverse complement strand
ACCGGGGTGGCGCAGTACGGGCACGCCTGCCAGAGCGGCTCGAGGGGCTTGTGGCACTGGAGGCACGGGTGCTTCAGCTGCGACGTGCAGACCGGGCAGATGAGGAAGTCCGCCTGCACGCCGCTGCGGCAGACGGGGCACGTCGCCTCCGTCGGGCGGCGCAGCGCCTGCTTGAGCGCGCGCACTTCGATCTCGCGCGAGTGCACGTCGGCGATCGTCTCGGGCGGCCGGAAGAGCAGATAGACGAGCGGGCCGAAGACCGGGACGAGCGCCACGCCGGTCGCCGTGTAGACGAGCCATGCGTCGTCGAGGCGGCGCCGCGCGTCGCGGTACACCCAGTACGCGACGCCGAGCCAGAAGACGGCGACGACGAAGAGCGTCAGGTTGCGCGCGACCGCGAAGGCGGTCGAATTGAAGATGTCATGCAGCCCTGACCCCGTCACAGAATCATCAGTGCCCGGGTTCTGGATGCGAAAACACCCCGAACGGGTGAGCCGTGTCTCGGTAATGTCCGCGCCGGATGATCGGCGGCCAGGTCACCTGCATCTACCGCGCCTACGAGCACGGGGAGCTCGTCGTCACGGGCAGGCTCACGCTCGAGGGCTTGCCGAGCGTCGGCGACCAGGTCCCGCTGAACGGGCGGCCCTACGTCGTGCGCTCGGTCGAGTACGACGGCGGCGAGCCCGTGCTCGCGCTCGAGACGCAGCCCTAACGAGCCGCTAACCAACCGTCGCTACGGTGCCTGCCATGCGCCGGGGGGTCGGAGCATTCGTCGTCATCGTGCTTGCGCTGCTCGCGTTCGCGAGCGTTCCCGCGCAGGCGTCCGTCGGCGCGCAGTTCGGCGTCCAGGACGACGCCTGGGTCATGTACGGGCCGGGCACGCTCGACGAGCGCCTGACGACGCTGCAGGGCCTCGGCGTCCACGTCGTCCGCTTCACGCTCCGCTGGGATCAGGTCGCGCGCTCGGAGCCGGCGTCGCCGCGCGACCCGTCCTCGTACAACTGGGGCCAGTACGGGGACGTGCTCGACTCGCTGCACGCGCGCGGGATCACGGCGCTCGTCACGCTCTACGGCGCGCCCGGCTGGGCGAACGGGGGCGCGGCGCCGAACCATCTGCCGCTCACGGGCTTCGGCGACTTCGCCTTCGCGGCGGCCCACCGCTTCCCGTGGATCCACCTCTGGACGGTGTGGAACGAGCCGAACAACGGCGTCTTCGCGGCGCCCGTCTCGCCGTCGCTCTACGTCCGCGAGCTCCTCAACCCGGCGTACGCCGCGCTGCACCAGGTGAGCGGGGCGAACAAGGTCGCAGGCGGTGTCACCTCGCCGCGCAGGACGCCGAAGGGGATCTCGCCGCTCGCGTTCCTGCAGGGGATGCACGCGGCGCACGCGCGCCTCGACGCGTACGCGGTCAACCCGTATCCGCTCAGCCGCCTCGACACCCCGGCGCACACGAGCTGCACGCACTGCGGCTACTTCACGATGGCGACGCTGCCGTCGATCCGCGCCTACGTCACGCGCTACTTCGGCTCGAAGCCGCTCTGGCTCACGGAGTACGGCTACCAGACGAATCCTCCCGACCGTCTGCTCGGCGTCTCGCAGGCGCTGCAGGCGAAGTACCTCGGCTCGGCGGCGCTGCGCGTCTGGAAGCAGCCCGGCGTGACGATCCTCATCCAGTACCTCGTCCGTGACGAGCCGAACGTCGCCGGCTGGCAGAGCGGCCTCTACACCGTCGGGGGCGTGCCGAAGCTCGCGGTGCACGCGTTCGCGCTGCCGCTCGCCGAGGCGTCGCGCCGGGGGACGCGCGTCTCGCTCTGGGGCGAGGTCCGCCCCGGCACCGGAGCTCGTGCGTACGTCATCCAGGTCGCACGCGGCAGCGCCTGGCGCACCGTCGCCACCGGCCGCACGGGCGCGAGCGGCGCGTTCGCGCGGACGATCACGGCTGCAGCCCGTACGCGCGTGCGTCTCTGGTCGCCGGCGCTCGGCTACGCGGGCCCGGCGCTCACGATCGGCTAGATCGCAGCTTCGAGCCGATGCGAGAGCTCGAGCAGCGTGCCCGGGCGCGCGAACGCCGCGAGCGAGAGCGTGGCACCGCCGGCGAGCGCGAGCACGATCGCCTGGCGCCCGTTGATCCGTTCACCGATTGCGCGACCCATGCGGACGGCGCCGACGTCGGAGAGCGGGACGTCGCGGGTCCGCCGGTTCTCGCGGAACCCCCCGTCCAGGTGCAACCGGTCGCTGAAGACGTCGAGGCGACCGGCCTGAGGGGGGCCGTCGTCCTCGACCCAGATCACCGGCACGGAGAGCTCGGGCTGCATCGCATCAGTGTCGAGCCGACGCGCGGGTGCCGCATCGCGGGAAACTACGCGGCATGGAGTTGACTCTCCGCATCGTCCACCTGCTGGCCGCGACCGTCTGGGTCGGCGGCACGGTCGCGCTCGTCTTCGTCTCGGTGCCGATCGCGCAGCGGCTCGAGGGCCCGGAGCGGGCGGCGACGCTCCGCGAGCTCGGGCGGCGCTGGCGGCCGATCGGCTGGAGCGCGCTCGGCGTCGCGATCGCGACCGGAGCCTGGATCGCCGGCCTCGAGCACGCGTTCGACACGACGCCGACGCGATTCGACGTCGTGCTCGCCGTCAAAGGCGCGCTCGTCGGCCTGCTCGTCGCCGGCGCGTACCTCCACGACTACGTCCTCGGCCCCGGCCTGGCGCGGCAGATCCGCGAGGGCCGCCCGCAGAGCCTGCGGCCGATCCTCGTGCGGATCGGCCGCCTGAACCTGCTGATCACGCTCGTCCTGCCGGTGCTCGGCGCGCTGCTCGGCGAGTTTCTGCACGACTGAGCGGGGACAAAACGGGGACGACCCCCGTGCACGACGACATCGATGTTGCAGCGCTGATCGCCCTTCGCCGCGCGCGCCTGCGCCGGCGGCGGCCGCGGCGTCGCCTGATCGCGACGCTCGCCTTCTCGTTCGCCGTCGTCGTCGCTGCCGTGGTGGCGGGCGCCGCGTTCACGGGGCGCGCGCTCGTCTTCGGGTCGTGCAATCTCGACCAGCTGCGGCCGATCACGCTCGGCGAGAACTCGTTCCTCTTCGCCTCCGACGGCAGCCTGCTCGGCGTCATCCCGTCGATCCGCAACCGGCAGCCGCTCGAGCTCTCGCAGATCTCGCCCTGGCTGCCGAAGGCCACGGTCGCGATCGAGGACCGGCGGTTCTGGCAGCACGGCGCGCTCGACTACCAGGGCATCGCCCGCGCGGTCTACGCGGACGCGCAGGCCGGCCGCGTCGTCCAGGGCGGCTCGACGCTGACGCAGGAGCTCGTGCGCAACCTCTACATCGGCAGCAACGAGCGCACGCTCGCCCGCAAGGTCAAGGAGGCGTGTCTCGCGCAGAAGCTCGCGGGCATCTGGACGAAGCAGCAGATCCTGTCGGCCTACGTCAACGAGGTGTTCTACGGGAGGCACGCGTACGGAGCGGAAGCCGGCGCGGAGACGTTCTTCTCGACGAGTGCGCGCCGGTTGACGATCGCGCAGGCGGCGCTGCTCGCAGGACTGCCGCAGGCGCCCTCCGTCTACGACCCGGTGCGCCATCCCGATCGCGCGCTCGCTCGCCGGGACGAGGTGCTGCGCGCGATGCTCGTGAACGGCAGCATCACGCAGCCGGAGTACGAGCGCGCCGTGTCGTCACCGCTCGGCCTGCGCCTGGGAGCCCTCTACAGCTCCCAGCGCCATCCCAACTTCTTCGGCTGGGCGACCGACCAGCTGATCCAGAAGTTCGGCGCGCGCAGGGTCGAGGAGGGCGGCCTCAAGGTGCGCACGACGATCGACCCGCGCATGCAGTACGACGCGCTCAGCTCGATCAAGAGCATCCTGCGCGAGAAGACCGACCCGGCCGCGGCGCTCGTCGCGATCGACCCGCGCACCGGTGCGGTCAAGGCGATGCAGACGTACATCCCCAACGGCCGCGAGATGAAGTTCAACCTCGCGACGCAGTCGACGCGCCAGGCGGGCAGCTCGTTCAAGCCGTTCGTGCTCGCGACGGCGATCGACCAGGGGATCTCCGTCTACACCGGCTTCAGCGGGCCGCCGTCGCTCACGATCAACGATCCCGCGTGCGCGGACAACGGCGTGCTGTGGAACCCGCACAACTACGCCGACGAGACGGCCGGCTACATGAACCTGCTCGACGCGACGGCCCACTCCGTCAACACGATCTACGCGCAGCTCGTCGACGTCGTCGGGCCGAAGAACGTCGTCACGGAAGCGCACAAGCTCGGCATTCGCTCGGATCTGCAGGCGGTGTGCTCGATCACGCTCGGCACGCAGGCGATCAATCCGCTCGAGATGACGGACGCCTACGCGACACTCGCGGCGCGGGGGCGCCACCACGATCCGCAGGCGTTCCAGCTCGTGCGGGGACCGCGCGGCGGCGTCATCGGCAAGTTGAACACTCCGGGTGCGCAGACGATCCCGCAGAACACGGCGGACACCGTCACGTACGCGCTGCAGGGCGTCGTCACGCACGGCACGGGCGTCGCCGCCGGCCTCGGCGCGCGGCCGGTCGCCGGCAAGACGGGCACCGCGGAGAACTCGGTCGACGCGTGGTTCTGCGGCTACATCCCGCAGCTCGCGGTGTGCGTGTGGGTCGGGTATCCGAAGGGCGAGATCCCGCTCAGCTACGTCGAAGGCGTCGCCGGCGTCACGGGCGGCACGCTGCCCGCGGAGATCTGGCACGCATTCATGACGCAGGCGACGGCGAAGCTGCCGATCCTCTACTTCCACTCGCCGGTGATCGGCGGCCACACGGTGAGCGCGCCGAGCACGTCGTACTCGTACGTGCCGACGTCGACGTACACCGCGCCGGCGACGACGACGTATGCGCCGCACACGAGCTCGCCGCCGCCGGTGAGCGAGCACACGCCGAAGTCGCCGCCCCAGCCTCCGCCCGTGCCGACTCCGCCGCCGACGACCACGGTCGCTCCGCCGCCGCCGCCGCCTCCGCCGGAGCCGCCGACGACGACCACGCCGTCGGGTTGAGCGTCTCCCCGCTCGAACGGATCGACGGCTTCCTCGGCGATGCCGTGGAGCGTGCGGTGGCGTCGCACCATCGCCGCCGGCTTGCGCGACGCGGCCACCACCCGGTCGACGCGCCTGCCGGCGGCTGGGCCGAAGGAGGGTCGTTCGCGCCGCGCGGTGGCAACCGCGTCGAGCTCCTGGTCGACGGTCACGAGCTGCTGCCGCGGATGGTCGAGGACGTCACGGCGGCGCAGTCGCACGTCCATGTCGCCGGCTGGTTCTTCACGCCGACGTTCCGCATGGGCCCGGACGGGCCGACGCTGCGGGGCCTGCTCGCGGAAGCGGCCTCGCGCTGCAACGTGCGCGTGCTGGCATGGGCGGGGGCACCGCTGCCGCTCTTCCATCCCGACCGCGGGGAAGTGCGCGCGATGTGCGACGAGTTGACGCGCGGCACGCAGATCGAGATGGAGCTCGACGCGAAGGAACGGCCGATGCACTGCCACCACGAGAAGCTCGTGATCGTCGACGACCGGGTCGCCTATGTAGGCGGCCTCGATCTCACGTCGTTCGCGGGCAACCGGCTCGACGACTCCGCGCACGAGACGCGCGTCGGCATCGGCTGGCACGACGCGTGCCTGCGGATCGAGGGGCCGACCGCGGCCGACGTCGCCGAGCACTTCCGGCTGCGCTGGTCGAAGCCGCTCGACGCGCCGGTCGTCGCCGCAGCGGGCGGCGCGATCGAGGCGCAGCTCGTCCGCACGGTGCCCGAGAACATCTACGACGGACTGCCGAATGGCGAGTTCACGATTCTCGAGAGCTACCTGCGCGCCCTGCGCGCGGCCGAGCGGCTCGTCTATCTCGAGAGCCAGTTCCTCTGGGCGCCGGAGGTTGTGAACGTGCTGGCGGAGAAGCTGCGTGAGCCGCCGTCCGACGACTTCCGCGTCGTCGTGCTGTTGCCCGCGAAGGCGAACAACGGCCAGGACGACACGCGCGGGCAGATCGGGCTGCTGATCGACGCCGACCGCGACGGCGGCGGCGACGACCGCTTCCTCGCGTGCACGCTCTTCCAGCGCGGCGAGCACCCGTCACCCGTGTACGTGCATGCGAAGGTCGGCATCGTCGACGACGTGTGGATGACGGTCGGCTCCGCGAACCTCAACGGCCACTCGTTCTTCAACGACACGGAGGTGAACGCCGTCGTGCGCGACCCCGAGCTCGTGCGCGCGGCGCGGCTGCGCCTGTGGTCGGAGCACTTCGAGCGCGAGACGAGCGGTGCGGCCGAAGAGTGGTGGGAGCTGCCGGGCGAGAAGGTGCGCAAGCTCGCAGGCGTCTCCCGCCGCTCGCGCGCGCTGCTCGGCCCTTTGAACGGCCTGATCGTCGACGGCTGACGGAGCCAGGTCCGGCAACCAGGTTGCCGGACATGTCCACAAGCGAGCTAAGGCCGGAGGACTTAGCGAGCGCGATCAGGGCGGGTCTCCTACACCCGCCCGCACAACGAGCCTGACTGCACGGAGCGCACCGGAGACCGCGCTCTCCGGTGCGCGGAGTTCCTCCAAGTCGCGAGCGCGCCTGCGCGCGAGCGAGACTAGATCTGCCAGAGCCCGCCGGAAATGAGCGGCGCGCGACGGCCCTTCGCGGTGATCGCGGTCACCTCGAAGTCGGGGCCGCCGATCATCACGTCGAGGTGGATCGTCGAGCGGTTGAGGCCGGTGGTGCCGCGCTCACGCGTGCCGCCGAAGCCGGCGCCGAAGGCGATGTGCGTGGCCGCGTTCTCGTCCATCAGCGTGTCGAAGTACGTGCGCCCGCTCATGCCGATGCGCGACGTCGCGTCGACGAGCGCCACCTCGCCGAGGCGCCGGCCGTTGCCGGTCGGGTCGCTGTCGATGTAGGCGGTGAGGAAGTCGCGATCCTTCTTCGTCGCGGCATCGAGTCGGACGAGGCGGCCGTTGCGGAACTCGCCGGAGATCCCGTGGATCGTCCGCCCCTGGAACGTCAGCGGGAACGTGCACGCGAACGTGCCGTTCGTGCCGTCGGCGTGCGGGCTCGTGAACGTCTCCTCCGTCGGCATGTTCGGCGCGAGCTTCGCGCCGTGCTTGTTCTCCTCCTGGCCGCCGAGCCAGATGCTCGACGGAGCGAGCTTGATCTCGAGCTCGGTGCCGGGGCCGCGCAGCTCGAGGCCGACGTACTGCTGCTTCGTCAGCTTCGCCGAGCGGCGCGCGATCGCCTTCACGTGATTGAGCCACGCGGTCGAGCCGGTGCCGTCCTCGTCGCTGAGGCGGCAGAACCAGAGGAAGTCCTGCGCGAGCTTGCGCTTGCCCTCGAGCGCCGACAGCTCCGGGTACACCTGGCTTGCCCAGTAGTCGGTCGGCCACGCGGCGATCGTCCAGCGCGCGCTCATGTCGAGATTCGCCTTCTGGTACCACTTGAGCTGCGCCGAGACGGCGGCCTGCGCCTCCGCGATGCGCTTCGGCGGCACGCCGTCGAGGTAGCCGGGATCGGCGGCGCCGTCGATGTGCGCACGCGCGCTCGACGGCTTCACGAGCTCGCGGTACTGGCGGATCCGCCACGGCGTCACGCGTCCCCGCGCCTCCGGCGTCCCGTGCAGGATGCGCGCGCGATACGCGAGCGGGTCGGTGTAGTCCATGTCGACGCTGAGCGCGCCGGCGCGATACGCGGACTCGGCGACCGCGACCATCAGGTCGCGATGCGCGGTCTCGCCGCTGACGACGAACGCGTCGCCCTTCTTCACGCCGAGCGACGCCTTGACGATCGCGTCGGCGTAGCGCCGGAGCTGCTCCGGCTCGAGAATCTGCTCCCCCGCCACCGGCCGGAAGGCTACTCGCTCATTGGGGTCGAGCGAGCTAAGACGCGCAGCGGCTTAGCGAGCGCCGATGAGGGCGCGTCTCCCACACGCGCCCGCACAAATCAAGCCGAGAACGCGTCAGCGTTCGAGGCTTAGAGCGAAGCGCCGAGCGCGTCGTCGAGCGACTCGTGCACGGTGAAGTGCTTGTCGAGCCCGGAGATCTCGAGCGCGCGCCTCGTCTCGAGGCCGGGGGCGGCGAGCAGGAAGCCGCGGCGGTTCTCCAGGCGCGTCCGCGCCTCGATCAGAACGCCCAATGCGGTCGAGTCGATGAAGTTCACGCCGGAGAGATCGACGACGAGCCGGTCGGGCGATTCCTCGCAGGCGGCGATCAGCGCCTCGCGCACCGCGTGCGCGTTGTAGAGGTCCAGCTCGCCGGCCAGCCGAACGACGGTCGAGCCGTCGCTGCGCTCGACGCCGGCGACCGGGTCCTCGCGGATGCCCTCCGTGCCCCCACTCACAGAGCAGATTGAAGCAGAATGGAAAACGCGATGGAGGTTGCCGAGGTCGCAGCGAGGGCGGCCGGGGAGAACTTCCCGGTCGGCTCCGTGCTCTTCCCGCGCGCGCTGCGCCCGCACGTGCGCGCGCTCTATTGCTACGCCCGGTTCGTCGACGACCTCGGCGACGCGTACGAAGGCGACCGCCTCGCTGCGCTCGACGAGCTGGAAGCTCAGCTTGCGCTCACGTTCGAGGGCGAGCCGACCTGGTCGATCCTGCGCAACGTGCAGCCGACGATTCGCGCGTTCGATCTGCCGCGCGAGCCGTTCGAGCGCCTGATCGAGGCGAACCGGATGGACCAGCGCAGCTCCGAGTACGAGACGTGGGTCGACGTGAAGCACTACTGCATGCACTCGGCCGACCCGTGCGGGCGGCTCGTGCTCGGCGTCCTGCGCAAGCTCGACGACGAGGAGCTCGTCGCCGCGAGCGACGACGTGTGCACCGGGCTGCAGCTCGTCAACTTCCTCCAGGACGTGCCGCGCGACTTCGCGATGGGCCGCGTCTACCTGCCGCAGGACGACCGCGAGCTCTACGGCAACCCTGCGCTCGACCGCCCGAGCGACGACCTGCGCGCCCTGCTTCGCTTCGAGGCCGCGCGGGCCGCCGCGTTGCTGGGCGCCGGCGACGTGCTGCGCGCGCGCATCGGCGGCCGGCTCGGCCGCGCGGTCGGGCTGTTCGCGCGCGGCGGCCTCGCGGCGCTCGAGGCCCTCGAGCACGCGAACTGGGACATCTTCACGCAGCGGCCGAAGCCGTCCCGCGCACGGCTCGCACGCGAAGCGGCGATCGTCCTCGTGCGATGAGCGTCGACGCGGCGTACGACGAGGTGATGCGGATCACGCGCCGCGAGGCGAAGAACTTCGCGTACGGGATCATGGTGCTGCCGAAGGAGAAGCGGCGTGCGATCGCCGCGATCTACGCGTTCGCCCGCGAGGTCGACGACATCGCAGACGGCGACCTGCCGCCCGAGGAGAAGCGCGAGCGGCTCGAGGCGCTGCGCGAGCGGCTCGACGATCTCGTCGCCCTGTCCGACGCGCGCAAGCGGTTCGGCATCCCGCGCGAGCCGCTCGACAAGCTGATCGACGGCGGGCTGCAGGATCTCGAGCAGACGCGCTACGCCACGTTCGACGAGCTGCGCGGCTACTGCGAGAAGGTCGCGGGCGCCGTCGGTGTCGCCTGCGTCGCCGTCTACGGCAGCGACGACGTCGAGCGCGCGAACACGCTCGGCATCGCGCTGCAGCTGATCAACATCATGCGCGACGTCCAGGAGGACGCCGAGCTCGGCCGCGTCTACCTGCCGCAGGACGAGCTGCAGCGCTACGGCGTCGACGAATTGCGGCATACGCCCGAGTTCGTCGAGCTGATGCGCTTCCAGGCGCAGCGTGCGCGCGCGCACCTTGCAGAAGGCCTGCGCCTCCTCGACTCGCTCGACCGTCGCAGTGCGCTCTGCGTGTCCACGTTCGCCGGCCTGTACAGCGGCCAGCTCGACCGCATGGAGGCGAACGACTTCGACGTCTTCGACAAGTCGTGCCGCCTGTCGACGCGCGCGAAGCTCGGCGTCGTCGTGCGCAACCTCGTATGAACGTCGCCGTCGTCGGCGGCGGGCTCGCGGGGCTGACCGCGGCGCTCGAGCTCATGGACGCGGGCGTCGACGTGACGCTGTACGAAGCGCGGCCGACGCTCGGCGGCGCCGTGCAGACATTGCCGGAGCGCGAGGGCGACCCGTCGCCGCCGCCGGACAACGGCCAGCACATCGCGCTCGGCTGCTTCACGGAGTACCTGCGCTTCCTCGACCGCGTCGGCGAGCGCGGCTCCGTGCTGCGCAAGCGCCTCGCGCTGCCGGTGATCGACGAACGCGCGCGCGTCTCGTCGATCAGCCCGCGGACACTGCTCTTCTACCGGCACCTGTCGCTGCGCGACCGGCTGCAGCTGCCGCTCGTGCTCGCGCGCCTGCGCAAGGCCGACGCGCGTGGGACGTTCGGCGACGTGCTCCGTCACGCGGGCGCGAGCGACGCGTCGATCGACAACTTCTGGGACGTCTTCATCCGGCCGGCGCTCAACCTGGCGACCGACGAGGTCGACGCCGGCGCCGGCCTCTTCACCGTGCGCACTGCGCTGCTCGGACCGCGCGCGAACTCCGATCTCGTCCTGCCGCTGAAGCCGCTCGGCTGGATGCACGGCGACGCAGCGGGCCGCGTGCTCGGCGAGCGCGTCCGTCTCGACGCCAAGGTCGAGTCGCTCGACGAATTGGACGCGGATGCGATCGTCGTCGCGACGCCGCCGAGAGAGAGCGCGCGCCTGCTGGGCGAGGAGGCGCCGGCGCTGGAGGACTCGCCGATCGTCAGCGTCCATCTCTGGTTCGACCGGCAGCTGCTCGCCTCGCCGCTCGCGGCGCTGCTCGGCAGCGACGCGCACTGGGTGTTCGACCGTGGTGCGTTGACCGGCGAGCGCCCGGAGCGGGGCCAGTACCTGACCGTCGTCTCGAGCGGCGTGCCGGAGTTGTTGGAAATCAGAGGGAAGGCGCTCGTCGAGACGATCGCGTCGCAGCTGACGGACCGGCTCGGGCACGCCGAGCTGCTGTGGTCGCGCGTCAGCCGCGAGCCGTACGCGACGATCGCGCTCCGTCCGGGCACGCAGCGTCCGGGCGTCGCGACGCAGCGCGAGCACGTCGTGCGCGCCGGGGCGTGGACCGACACCGGCTGGCCGGCGACGATGGAGAGCGCAGTGCGCAGCGGGCGCACGGCGGCTCAGCACCTCTTGAGCCGAAGCCGTGCAATGCTCAATGCATGACGGTCGCGCCTGAGCTGACCGCCCTCGACGTCGCGATCGACCGCGGCGCGCGACGCCTGCTGGAGCTCCAGCGGCCCGACGGGATCTGGGTCGGCGAGCTCGAGTCGAACGTGACGATGACGGCGCAGCACCTCTTCTGGACGCACTACCTGGGCCTGCGCACGCCGGACAAGGACCGCCGGATCGCCAACGAGCTGCTGGCGCGGATGCGCGACGACGGGACGTGGTCGATCTGGTTCGAAGGCCCGGCCGATCTCTCGACGTCGATCGAGGCGTACGTCGCGCTGCGCATGTGCGGGGTCGACCCGGGGGAGAAGGCGCTCCGCCACATCCAGAGTCGCGGCGGCATCCCGAAGGCGCGGCTGTTCACGAAGTGCTTCCTCGCGCTGCTCGGGCAGTGGCCGTGGCAGCGGCTGGTGCCGATCCCGCCGGAGCTGATCCTGCTTCCGCGGACGAGCCCGTTCTCGATCTACGCGTTCTCGTGCTGGGCGCGGCAGACGTTCGTCGCGCTCTCGCTCGCGCAGTCGCTGCGCCCGGTGAAGCCGATCGACGTCGACCTGCGCGACATCGGCGCGCGCCCGAACGAGACGCGCGCGCCGCGCCGGCCCGACGCGGTTCGCCGCCGCGCGCAGCGTCGCGCCGAGCAGTGGATCCGCGAGCGGCAGGAGGCCGACGGCTCGTGGGGCGGCATCCAGCCGCCGTGGGTGTGGGGGATCATCGCGCTGAAGGCGCTCGGCCACGACGAGTCGGACGAGACGCTGCGCAGGGCGGTGCTCGGCTGGGACGGCTTCATGGTCGAGGACGGCGACCGCCTCCGCCCCGAGGCGTGCCAGTCGCCGGTGTGGGACACCGCACTCGCGGTGCTCGCGCTGCGCGCGTGCGGCGTTCCCACCGATCATCCGCAGCTCGTCGCCGCCGGCGAGTACCTGCTGCGCGAGGAGGTCACGGTCAAGGGCGACTGGGCGATCCGCGCGCCGGATCTCGCGCCGGGCGGCTGGGCGTTCGAGTTCGAGAACGACAACTACCCCGACGTCGACGACACCGCCGTCGTCGCGCTCGCGCTGCGCGAGCTCGGCATGGGCGGCGACGCGGTCCGGCGCGGCCTCGACTGGGTCGCGGGCATGCAGTCGAGACGGGGCGGCTGGGGCGCGTTCGACGTCGACAACAGCGCGATGTGGCTCTACAAGATCCCGTTCTGCGACTTCGGCAAGGTGACCGACGAGCCGAGCGCGGACGTCACGGCCCATGCTCTGGAAGTGCTCGGACGGGAGGACGGGTACGAGGCGAGCGTCGAGCGCGGCCTCGACTGGCTGCTGAAGGAACAGGAGCAGGACGGGTCGTGGTTCGGACGCTGGGGCGTCAACCACATCTACGGCACGGGCGCGGTGTTGCCGGCGCTCGAGGCGTGCGGCCTTCCCTACGACCACCCCGCATTCACGCGCGCGACCGCGTGGCTCGACTCCGTGCAGCGGCCCGACGGGGGCTTCGGCGAGGACATCCGTTCGTATGCCGATCCGGCGTGGCGCGGCCGCGCCGAGTTCGCGACGCCCTCACAGACGGGCTGGGCCCTGCTCGCGCACGTCGCCGCAGGAAACGCTGAGGGCCTCGGTGCGCGAAAGGCCGCGGATTATCTTTGCGGTGTCCAGCTTCCGAACGGAGACTGGGACGAACAGCACTTCACAGGCACCGGGTTCCCACTCGATTTCATGATTCGATATCACCTGTACCGCATCAGCTTTCCGTTGCTCGCACTGGGTCGAATGAGAGAGAGGCTGTCGTCGAGATGAAGTTCCCGCTCCAGTCAACTGTGTCTATTGGGAAATACGTGGCGGCACAGCAGAGAAGGGGAGAGCGCTACCCGCTCGTCCTCATGCTCGAGCCGACCCTCGCGTGCAACATCGCGTGCATCGGCTGCGGGAAGATCCGCGAGTACGAGTCGAACCGCGCGAAGCTGACGGTGGAGGAGTGCCTCGACTCCGGGCTGCAGTGCCCGGCGCCGGTCGTCTCGATCTGCGGCGGCGAGCCGCTCGTGTTCAAGGGCATCGAGCAGGTCGCGGCCGGGATGATCGAGATGGGCAAGACGGTCGAGCTGTGCACGAACGCGCTGCGCCTCGAGCAGTGCCTCGACTGGTTCGAGCCGTCGGCGCGCATGACCTTCGTCGTGCACCTCGACGGGATGCGCGAGATCCACGACTACGTGTGCGACTACCCCGGCCTCTGGGACATCGCCGTCGATGCGATCAAGACGGCGCGCGCACGCGGCTTCCGCGTCACGACCAACACGACGATCTTCAAGGAGACCGAGGTCGACGACGTCATCGAGATGATGCGCTACCTCACCGACGAAGTCGGCATCGACGGGATGCTCGTCGCGCCGGGATACCAGTACTCGCAGATCGATCCCGCGTTGACGATGACGCGTGAGGAGCACGAGGTGAAGTTCCGCGCCATCCGCGCGGCGGTGCGCGAGCACGGCTATCGCTGGATCGCGACGCCCCTCTACCAGGACTTCCTCACCGGCGAGCGCAAGCTGTCGTGCGCGCCGTGGGGCTCGATCACGCGCAACCCGTACGGCTGGAAGGGCCCGTGCTACCTGCTGACCGACGGCATCTTCCCGACGTACGAGGCGCTGCTCGA
>Ga0070658_10003066_pt1 | contig 13788 bp, 12 predicted proteins | sample KBSC13metaG_FD_64664 | JGI IMG/M metagenome (GOLD analysis project Ga0070658, IMG submission 64664) | Corn rhizosphere microbial communities from Kellogg Biological Station, Michigan, USA - KBS C1-3 metaG | ecosystem: Host-associated > Plants > Roots > Rhizosphere > Soil ... | reverse complement strand
GGCGACCTCGTTCTCGCCAGCGATTTTCGCCAGCAGAGCGAAGAAGGGCGCGGGCTCCAGGCCGAGAGGCGGGATGCACATGAGCCCGGCGAGCGGCAACGGCGACCGGCGCACGGCCGCGACGAGAGACCCCACCTCCGCGATCGGGCACCCGCCTTTCTGCGGCTCGTCGCCGATGTTCACCTGGATGTAGACGGAGGGAGAGCGTTTCGCCTTCTCCGCCGCCGTCGTCAAAGCGTCGAGGAGCGACAGGCGATCGAGCGAGTGGATCGCCTCGAAGAGTCGCACTGCCTCCCCCGCCTTGTTCGATTGGAGCCGGCCAATGCAGTGCAGCCGGACGTCCGGATGCCGCGCGAGCAGCCGAGGCCATTTGGCCTGCGCCTCCTGCACGCGGTTCTCACCGAAGTCGCGTTGACCCGCGTCGATCAGCGCTTCGATGTCTTCGGCGCCGCGCATCTTGCTGACCGCGATCAGCCTGACATCGCCGGGATCGCGCCGCGCGGCCTTCGCGGCCGACGCGATCCCGTCCCGGATGATCTGCAGGCGCTCGGCAACGGTCATTGTCGCGCTATAGGAAGGCGGATGAAGCGCCGCCAGACTCTGCCCCGGCAATGGCTCGTCGCGGACCGCCGTTCTGGTGACCAGCTGTGGTCGGCCGCGCTCGATCTCCCCGAAGGAAGCGGGATTTTGTTCCTTTATCGCGGGATGCCCAGGCGCGAGCGCGCGAGGCTGCTTGCGAAGCTGCGCCGGATTGCAAGGTGGCGCGGCCTTATGATCGTCGATGAGGCGAGATACGAAGCGGCGCGAATCCACGATCCAAGAGAGCTTCGGCGGGCGATGCTCGCCGGAGTCCCGATACTCTTCCTTTCGCCTATGTTCCCGACGCGCAGCCACCCCGAGTGGAAACCCATGCCGCGCATGCGAGCAGCGGCGATCTTGCGCCTTGCGAAGGCACCGGTGATGGCCCTGGGAGGAATGGACGGGCGGCGCTTCAGGAAAATTCGGCGGCTGGGATTTTCAGGCTGGGCAGGAATCGACGCTTACGTTCCCTAAAGTCGCGCGAAGCTCGGCTGAAACCAACCCGTCGGCCGGCATTCGATCGCGATGCAATCGCGGCGTTGCGACAGGCAATTCCTGCTAGAACTTAAATGCTGTCCCGACGTAGACGGCCTGGCTGTCGACGCGGTTATCGCTCAGCGCCGAAATCCGATCGAGTTCGACCTTGTAGCGCACGCCGCCAGTCACCGAGAGGCGCCGCGTCAAAGCGTAGGAACCGCCGACGTCGAGCGCGTAATTGTCGGGATCGCGAAGCGCCGGAGCGGCCGTTCCCGCCGACTTGTCCGTGGAAACCGCGACTCGGCCGGTAAAGCGCGGGAGTGAATAGCTGACTCCGACGACCGCGCTGTCGCGGCTGTCGATCGGCGAGCCCGCAGCTCTGGTCTTCGCGATATCGCCCGACACCGCGAAGCGGCGCCAGCCGATGGCAACACCGAGATTATAGCTGACCGGCGTCAGCGCACTGACCGGCGAAGCGGCGCTGGCCGAAGCGAGCTGTTGCGGCGAGCTTGCCTGTGCGCGGATCGCAACGCGCACCTGCGACGGTCGGCCCTTGGCCGCTGCCGCCGGAGTGTATTTGAAATCGGAAAGCGACGGCACCCGGCCCGAAAAAGCGGCCGCGAGCCGCGGGTCGGCGGTTGCCGGGGTGAAGCCGAAATCGGAATCGACGCTGAGCGCGATGGCGGGCGGACGCTTGCCCGAGTCCCCGGCCGCGAACGCAGGCGACAACAAAAGACCGGTCGCGGCAACCGCGCCCGTCAAAAGCACCGCACTGAAGCGTCCGAAACTCACGTCGGCCAACTCCCTGTTCGCGACTCCATATAGGCCGGCTAAGCTGAAGGTTCCATGACCGACTCGATTCGTTTCGAGTCTGTTGCAGAAGCACAACAATCGGGGTCCGGATTCGCCGCGCTTGCGGCGTTGCCGGTAGCATCTATAACGCGCCAACGCATCAGCACACTTGTCGAGGATTACAGATGTCCCGCCTCAAAATCACTCTTTCCGCCTTGGCCGTTGCGACGCTGGCAACATCGGGTTGCGCCCGCAATCGCAACCTGCCGACCCAGCTCGCGCCGTCCAGGCTGACCACGATCGGGGTGAACGGCTATTTGTGGCAGGCGGCGCTCGACACGGTATCCTTTGCCCCGCTGCTCCAGGCGGACGCCAACAGCGGAGTTATCATCACCGACTGGTATGCGAATCCGAAGGCGCCAGGCGAACGCGTCAAGCTAACGGTCACGATCCTAGACCAGGACCTGCGCGCCGACGCGCTTCGCGTCGCAGCCTCGCGCGAGGTGCAGCAGAATGGGAGCTGGGTCGAGGCGCCGGTCACTGCCGCAACCGTCCAGAAGCTTGAGGATATCATCCTCACTCGCGCCCGCGACATTCGCCGTTCCACCGTTCCAGGCTAAGAATTGAGGTTGATATGACCGGCCGCTTCGACCCGGCCGTAGCCGACGTCCGCTGGCAAAAGCGCTGGGAGGACGAAGGCTGCTTCATTGCCGACACCCAGAGCGGCAAGCCCAAGACCTACGTCCTGGAGATGTTCCCTTATCCGTCGGGGCGCATCCACATGGGCCACGTGCGCAATTACACGATGGGCGATGTCCTCGCCCGCTATCGCCGGATGCAGGGTTTCGAGGTGCTTCACCCGATGGGTTGGGACGCGTTCGGAATGCCGGCCGAGAATGCGGCGATGGAGCGCGGGGTGCATCCCGACGGCTGGACCCGATCCAACATCGCGGCGATGCGTGACCAACTGAAGAGGCTTGGATTCGCGCTCGACTGGAGCCGCGAGGTCGCGACCTGCGATCCCGAATATTACGGTCACGAGCAGGCGCTGTTCCTCGATCTCTATGAAGCAGGGCTCGTTTATCGAAAGGAGAGCGAGGTCAATTGGGACCCGGTCGACCATACGGTCCTCGCCAACGAGCAGGTGATTGACGGAAAGGGCTGGCGTTCCGGGGCGCCGGTCGAGCGGCGCAAGCTGTCGCAATGGTTCCTGAAGATCACCGACTTCGCGGACGAGCTTCTCGACGGGCTGAAGACGCTCGACGACTGGCCCGAGAAAGTGAAGCTGATGCAGGAAAACTGGATCGGCCGCTCCGACGGGCTGCGGTTCCGGTTCGAACTCGCGGGCAAAGGCGCCGAACGCGATTACCCCTGGATCAAGGCGTCACTCGAGCGATCATCCGAAGTCGACGTGTTCACAACCCGCCCCGACACGATTTTCGGAGCGAGCTTTGTCGCTGTTTCGCCCGGGCACCCGCTCGCCGAGGCGATCGCCAGCCAGAACCCCGACGCCGCCCGATTCATCGCTGAATGCAGGTCGGTCGGGACCAGCGAAGGAGCGATCGAAAGCCAGGAGAAGCGCGGCTTCGAGACCGGGCTGGAAGCGGTCCACCCGCTGGATCCTGACTGGCGCCTGCCGGTGTGGATCGCGAATTTTGTGCTGATGGAATATGGCACCGGCGCCATCTTCGGGGTGCCCGCGCACGACCAGCGCGACTTCGAGTTCGCTCGCGAATACGACCTTCCGATCCGGCGAGTCGTCGCCGGACCCGACCAGGACAAGGACACGCCGGTCGGCGATTCCGCCGAGTCGGGGGAGGGTGTCATCGTGAACTCCGCTTTCCTCGACGGTCTGTCGGTCGAGGAGGCCCAGGACGCAGTCATCCGCCACGCCGAGGAGCATGGCTGGGGCAAACGGGAAATCGCTTATCGCCTGCGTGACTGGGGCGTCTCGCGCCAGCGTTACTGGGGCACGCCGATCCCCATGATCCACTGTTCGGTTTGCGGGCCGGTTGCGGTTCCGCGCGAGCAGCTGCCGGTGCTTCTTCCGGAGAACGTCACGTTCGACGTTCCCGGCAACCCGCTCGACCGCAACGAATCGTGGAAGCATGCAACCTGCCCGAAGTGCGGCGGGGAGGCCCGGCGCGAGACCGACACGTTCGACACGTTCGTCGATTCAAGCTGGTACTTCGTCCGCTTCGCGAGCCAGCCCGTCGACAAGCCGTTCGACAAGGTCGACGCCGAGAAGTGGTTGCCCGTCGATCAATATATCGGCGGCGTCGAGCACGCGATCCTGCATTTGCTCTACGCGCGCTTCTGGACGCGGGCCCTCAAGCGTATCGGCAAGCTCGATATCGACGAGCCATTCAAGGGGCTGTTCACGCAAGGCATGGTCACCCACGAGACTTATCGCGGAATCGATGGCCGCTGGCTATCGCCCGACGAAGTGGTCAGGGATGACAGCGGTCAGCTGATCGACGCGGCGGGTGCCACTGTGGCCCGCGGCCGTGTCGAAAAGATGTCCAAGTCCAAGCGCAATACGGTCGATCCGGAGCCGATCGTCTCCAAATATGGCGCGGACGCCGTCCGCTGGTTCATGCTGTCTGACAGCCCCCCGGAGCGCGACCTGGAATGGTCGATCGGTGGAATCGAGGGCGCTGCCCGCTTCGTCCAGCGGGTGTGGAAGTTGGCGACTGGCGTTACTGGAGGCGAAGGCGAGGACGAAGCGCTGAAGCGCAAGCTCCATCGCACCATCGCCGCCGCCGGCGCGGCAATCGACGGCCTTCAATTCAACAAGGCCGTCGCCCAACTCTACGAACTGGTGAGCGCGATCGAGAAAGCTCCGCCTTCGGCGACGCGCCCCGAAGCGGTGCAGGCGCTTGTCAAGCTTGCGGCCCCGATGGCACCGCATCTCGCCGAGGAATGCTGGGACGCGCTTGGCCAGGAAGGGCTGGTTGCCAATGCCGAGTGGCCAAAATTCGATTCTGCGCTTCTCGTCGAGGATCAGGTCACCCTAGCGGTCCAGATCAACGGCAAGCTCCGCGATACGCTGGCCGCGCCGCGCGGGCTCGACAGGGCCGAGGCGGAAGCGCTCGCTTTGGCGTCGGAGAAGGTGCAGCGGCTGCTGGCGGGCGGAACTCCACGCAAGGTCATTGTCGTTCCCGACCGGCTGGTGAATATCGTCGCGTGATGCGACGATTCGCTCTTGCCGCCGCAGCGTTGGCGCTTTCTTCATGCGCGCTGCAACCGCTCTATAACGGCGGCACGACCGGCAATGTTGCCGCCACTCTCCGGCAGGTCTCGGTCGAGCCCATTCCGGGCCGGAACGGCTGGCTCGTCTATAACAAGTTGAAGGAGCGGCTGAGCGAGGACGGCCAGGGTGCCGCAGCTTACCGGCTCGAAGTCCAGTTGGACGACGACATTATCGGCCTCGGCATCCGCGGCGACCGGGCCGTCACGCGCGAGCGGCGGACGCTGCGCGCGCGCTATCGGCTGGTTTCCGCAGCAAACGGCCAGGTGGTCCTCGACGCGACGGCCGGATCGGACGCCGGCATCGACGTGGTCAGCTCAGAATATGCGACCGTGGCTGCCGAGCAGAGCGCAGCCGAGCGGCTCGCCGACGCCGTTGCCGACCAGATCGTCGCTCGACTCGCGCTCTACGCGACGCGCACCGGCTCGAGATAGCGGCCGGTTGGTGAGGCCGGCGAAAGGAACTCTCGGCAAGGCGCTCGACCGGCCCGATCCGGCGATCCGTTTCTATTTATTCTACGGCCCCGACGAGGGGCAGTCGCGAGCGCACGGCGAACGGCTGCTGAAGGCGCTGGAGGCGGAGAAGGCGGCGATCGCGGCGCAGGCTGCGAAAGCGGATCCCGCGCTGCTTGCCGACGAGGCCGCGGCGATCGGACTGTTCGGTGGCAAGCGGGCTTTGTGGCTGGAGCCGGCCGGCGACGAAATCGCGATGGCGATCGACGCGTTGCTGGAAGCCCCAAGCATCGAGAGCCCGGTGATCGCCATCGGCGGCGCGCTTCGCAAGACGTCGCCGCTGGTGAAGCTTGCCGAGGAAGACGCGCACGCGCTGGCGCACATTTCCTACGAACTCGGTGAGCGCGATGCCGAGCGCGTGGTCGAGGAGCTCGCGCGCGAGGAAGGGCTTAGGCTTGGCCCCGGCATTGCGGCGCGAATTGCTGGCGCTGCCGGGAATGAGCGCGGGATCATCGCCCAGGAACTGGTCAAGCTGGCGCTTCATGCCGGCGCGACTCCCGACCATCCAAAGACAATCGAGCGCGATATTCTCGACGAGATCGGAGCCGGGGCGGAAGGCGACTGGATGCGGCTCGGCGATCTTGCACTTGCCGGCGACCTCGCTCGACTTTCGCACGAGCTCGACGCGAGCGCCGCGGACGCGGACCCGGTCACGCTCGTGCGGGCGCTCCAGCGGCGGCTGCTGATGCTTGCCCCAATCCGGGCTAGGGTTGACCGAGGCGCACGGCCTCATGACGCCGTGACGTCAGCCGGTAAGGCGGTGTTTTTCAAGGAGAAAGACCTTGTCATCCGGCTCGTTTCCCTGTGGGATTCCGAGGCGCTGGCGAGAGCCCTGGAACGTTCCGGAGCTCTTGAGCGGAAGCTGATGAGCGCGGACTCGCCACCGCCTGCCGACGCGCTGGAAGAGGAATTGGTAGCGATCGCGCGGACTGCGCGGCGAAGGTAAGCTAGATCGCTTCGCCGCTGAGCCGCTGGCAGATCATGTCGAGCTGGTCGAGGCTCGCATAATGGAGCGTGACGGTGCCGCGGCTGCCGTCGTTGGCGACTTTCACCTTGAGCCCGAGCATGTCGCCGAGCTGCCGCTCCAACGCCGCTAGGTCCGCATCCTTGGCCTTGTCGTCGCGGCGGATCGAGGATCGCGCGAGGGCGCTGCCGCCGGCGGGCTTCGATTCCTTCGCCAGTGCTTCCGCCTGGCGCACCGACAGCCCCTTTTCGACGATTTCACGCGCGAGACCCTCGGGGTCGGGCGCGGTCAAGATTGCCCGTGCGTGGCCCATGCTGATATCGCCATGCAATAGCGATTGCTTCACGCCATCAGGAAGATCGAGCAATCTCAACAGGTTGGCTATGTGGCTGCGGGACTTGTGGACGAGCTTGGCGACGTCGTCCTGGGTATGGCCGTAGGTCCCGATCAGTTTCCTGTAGCCCTCAGCCTCTTCGATCGCGTTCAAGTCTTGTCGCTGGACGTTCTCGATCAGGGCGATTTCGGCGGAGGCCGAATCGCCGATGTCGCGGACAATCGCGGGGATCGTATGGAGCCGCGCCCGCTGCGCCGCGCGCCAGCGGCGTTCGCCGGCGACCAGCTGGAAGTTCTCGCCGTCGGGGCGCAGCAGCACCGGCTGCAGGATTCCGCGTTCGGCGATCGAGTCGGCGAGCTCGGCGATGCCCTCCTCGTCGAAATGCACGCGCGGCTGGGCCGGATTGGGGCGAATCCGCCCGATTTCCACTTCGCGAACGCCGCTGGCCGAGCCTTCGCCGCCCGATTCGCTTTGCGTTTTCGCTACGCCGGGCCGCGACGCCTCATCGAGAAGCGCTGCCAGGCCACGGCCAAGCCCGGAGCTTTTCTTATCGCTCATGCCGCTTCGGCCGCTCGCGGAAGCCGCACCATCAGTTCGCGAGCAAGGCTCACATACGCTTCCGAGCCCGGGCACTTGAGATCGTAAATCAGCGCCGGCAAGCCGTGACTCGGCGCCTCTGAGAGCCGGACGTTGCGCGGAACGACGGTCTCGAAGACGACCGGCCCGAGGCAGGCGCGGACATCGTCGGAGACTTGCTGCGACAGGCGGTTGCGGCGATCGAACATGGTAAGAGCGACGCCCAGGATCGACAATTCCGGATTGAAGGTGACGCGGATGCGCTCGACGGTCTGCAAGAGCTGGCTAAGTCCCTCCAAAGCAAAGAATTCCGACTGCAAGGGAACGAGAAGCTGCCGAGCGGCGACGAGGCCGTTCACGGTGAGAAGGCCGAGCGAAGGCGGGCAGTCGATCAGGCAGATGTCCCAGCGCCCCGATGGCACTGCCGACAACGCCTTGTCGAGGCGGTACGCGCGGTCCTCGAGCCCGACAAGCTCCACCTCCGCGCCCGACAGATCCATCGTCGCGGGCAATAGGTCCAGGCGCGGCACCCGTGTCGGAACGACGCTCTCCTGGACGCTCGCCGAGCCGATCAACGCATCATAACTGGACCGCTCACGCTTCGACTGCGGGACGCCCAGCCCCGTCGATGCATTGCCCTGCGGGTCGAGGTCGACCAGCAGCACCTTCCAGCCGATCGCCGCGAGCGCCGTCGCCAGGTTGATAGCGGTGGTCGTTTTGCCGACCCCGCCCTTCTGGTTCGCGATTGCGACGCGGATCATCGCCCACCCCTCGCTTTTACATTGCGGAGCAGCAGGATCCGCGAGTCCGGATCGGTGCGGCTCAGTACGATCTCGGCATCACAGTGCCAGTTTCTCCTGGCCGCGGCCAGTTCGGATTCGGCGCTTCGGCCTTTGGGCAGCACCCACAGGCTTTTTCTTGTGGACAGATGCGTGGATATCCTCAGCAACTTGTCGAGCTCGGCGACGGCCCGGGCCGTGATGACATCGAACGCTCCAGCCACCCTCTCGACCTTCTTTGCCGCTACTGTGACGCGCGAATCGAGGCCGAGTTCGGCTACGGTGGTCGTCAGGAATGCCGCCCGGAGGCGCCGGGGTTCGATCAGCGTGACAGGGCCGCCGACGAGGATGGCGATCACGATTCCGGGCAACCCGGCGCCGGACCCGATATCGACCCACGACGAGTTTGCGGCGGGAGCGAATTTCACTAGCTGCGCGCCGTCCAGAATGTGCCGCTCCCACAGCGAATCGAGGGTCGAACTGGAGATCAGATTCTGCTTCCCCGTTTCGTACCTCAGCAGGGCCATGTAGTGTTCCAAAAGGTCCGTTGTTCCACGTGGAACATCGCGGCCCAGCACCCCCGCCAGCTGCTCGATCATACCGCGGCGCGGCATGCCGCGACGTGCAAGGCGGACAGAGCGGCGGGCGTCACTCCGGCGACCCGGGAAGCCTGATCGAGCGTGTCCGGGCGGGCTGTGGATAGCCGCTCCACCATTTCGTTCGAAAGCCCTGGTACGGCGGCATAGTCGAAGGCGTTCCCAAGCCAGACGCGCGAGTCGCGCCGGACAGCCTCCCACTCCCGATCCTGGCGCTGCAGATATGGCGCGTAAAGCGCGTCAGCGCGAGCCTCCTGCGTCTCCGACCAGTCCGAGGATGCGCGCTTCTCCAGATGCTCCTCAATATGGCGCCTGCGACGCGGCGACGCGGCTCCCGCTGAGAGCGCAGCCTGCCCCAGGCGCGTCGTCGCATTGTCGGCCCGAAGCGCGAGCCGGTATTCCGCGCGGGCGGTCATCATCCGATACGGCTCGGACACGCCCTGGAGCGTCAGGTCATCCACCATCACGCCGATATAGGATGTGCGCCGATCGAAACGGACAGGTTCCATCTCTAGCGCGGACGCCGCAGCGTTTAGACCAGCGACCAGACCCTGCGCCGCGGCCTCCTCGTACCCGGTGGTGCCATTGATCTGACCAGCGAGAAAGAGCCCCTCAATTTCCTGGACCTGCAGGGTGTTCGCCAACCGCCGCGGATCGACGAATTCATATTCCACGGCGTAGCCGGGCCGTGCGATTTTCACGCGCTCGAGTCCAGCGATGGAACGAACGAACTCGCGTTGAACGTCCTCCGGCAGCGAGGTCGAGATGCCGTTGGGGTAGACAAGCGCATCGTCGAGTCCTTCCGGCTCCAGGAAGATCTGGTGCCCATCGCGACCGCCGAACCTCTTCACCTTGTCTTCGATCGAGGGGCAGTAACGCGGCCCTCTCCCCTCGATTGCGCCGGCGAACAGCGGGGACCGCGCAAAATTAGCCTCGATGATCGCGTGGGTGCGGTCGCGAGTCCGCGCGATCGCGCAATGCAGCTGCGGCAGCTCGATCCCCGCACCGAGACACGACAGCGTCCAGCGTTCATCGTCGCTCGGCTGGCGTTCTAGACGAGCCCAGTCGATCGTGCGTCCGTCCAGCCGAGGCGGCGTACCGGTTTTCAACCGGCCCTGCCCCAGCCCGATCTCGCGCAGCTGCGCTCCAAGCGCGGAGGCAGCCTTCTCACCGTGCCGGCCGCCCTCGAGAATTCGTTCGCCGATGAACATTCGCGCATCGAGAAAGGTACCGGTGGCAATCACCAACGCCTTGCACGGTAAGCGTCCAACGCTCGTTTCCAGCGCTTCGACGCGCCCGTTTCGAAGAACGATCCGGAGTGCCTCGCAAACCGTCAGTTCGACCCCGCTCTCGCGCACGAGGTTCGCGAGCGCCTCCCGATAGAGACGCCGGTCGGCCTGGACTCGCGGGCCCTGCACCGCGGGTCCTTTGCTGCGATTGAGCATGCGCCGATGGATCGCCGCGCGATCCGCTGCCCTCGCCATCAATCCGTCGAAGACGTCGAGCTCGCGGACGAGGTGCCCCTTGCCAACCCCGCCGATCGAGGGATTGCACGACATCTGCCCCATATCCTCGGCCCGGAAGGTGACGAGTCCGACGCTCGCGCCGCGCCGCGCGGCCGCGGTCGCTGCTTCGCATCCGGCATGGCCCGCTCCGATGACAAGAACGTCGAACATCGGGGCGCCTTAGCGGATCGCCGTTTCACGTGGAACACCGGGCAGAGCATTGGCGGATCACGTGCAAGTATGGCGCGAGCTATTTCCCCAGACAAAAGCGACCGAAGAGCGCATCGAGCAGGTCCTCGACGCCGGCCCGCCCGGTGAGCCGGTCGAAAGCCGCCCGGGCCTGCCTCAGCGATTCGGCAACTATGACCACGTCGCATGCCTTTCCCGCCGCATCGAGGGAGTCGCGAGCTTGCTCAATGCAATCGGCCTGACGCCGGTTCAATGCGATTTCGCCCTCAACCGGCAAAATCGCCCGCGCTAACTCGGATACGGCGCGCGTCAGCTCATTCAGACCCAGCCCCGTGAGGGAGGAAACGGCGAGCGACCCTGCCGGCGCGGGTCCGCGATCTGGGATGTCCGCGCGGGCGTGAACGCGAATAAGCTGCGGATGCGGCGGCGCGTCCCCCGATTCCCCAAGCCACACGACTACGTCGGCGACCTCGACCAGTTTCAGCGCGCGGTCGACTCCGATTCGTTCGACGAGCTCGTCAGAGTCGCGCAGGCCGGCCGTATCGATGAGCCGAATCGGCACACCCGAAAGTGCCAGCGCGACTTCGATATGGTCCCGCGTCGTCCCCGGCACGTCCGTCACTATCGCGCGTTCATAGCCGGCTATCGCGTTGAGAAGGCTGGATTTCCCTGCATTCGGAGGACCCGCGATCACGATCCGGGCACCCTCGCGGAGCGGTTCGGCGCGGGGTCGCTCGAGCCACTGCGAGAGCTCTTTCGCTAATGCGCCGCAATCGCGTGAGAGCAACGGGTCCGCATCGACCGAGTCTTCGTCCACATAGTCGATCGCGGCTTCGGCGCGCGCGGAGAGGTGCAGCACATGCGCCTGCCAACGTTCTATCTGAGTCCTGAGGCCGCCTTCCGCCATCATTAGTGCGGCCCGCCGCTGGTTCTCCGTCTCCGCCTCGATGAGATCGGCGAGCCCTTCGGCTTCAGTCAGGTCGATTCGGCCATTCTCGAATGCCCGACGAGTGAATTCACCAGGCGCAGCCTGCCGCAGCCCTTCGACTCCCGCCAACGCCTCCAGAACCGCCGCCACGACCGCACGACCGCCGTGGCAATGCAATTCGACCAGGTCCTCCCCCGTCGAACTGGCGGGAGCGTCGAATCGAAGCACCAGCGCCTCGTCGAGAAGCGACCCATTTCGGTCCCTGAGCGCGCGCACTGATGCTTGGCGCGCCGCCGGAAGCGAGCCTGCGAGCGCGATACCGGCACGATGAGCCTCGGCCCCGCTGACCCGGATCACCGAAATGGCCGCGGGTGGACTGCCGCTCGAAAGCGCGAAGATCGTGTCCGCTGACATGCCTCGCCCTTAGCGCGAGCAAGCAATGCCCGGAAAGATCAGGAGATCAGCGTCCCTACCCCCACCGCCGGATGCACCCATCCCTCGTGGATCATCTTGAGAGCCACATAAACGATCACGAGAAGGCCGATGTAAGCGATCCAGCGGTAGCGATCGATGTAGCGCGCAATGACATTGGCAGCGAGGCCCATCAACGCCACCGCAACGATCAGCCCGACAATGAGGATGCCTGGATGGTCCCGCGCCGCGCCGGCGACAGCAAGGACGTTGTCGAGGCTCATGGAGACGTCCGCGACTGCGACCGCCCAGACTGCCGCCGCAAAACTCTTCGCCGGACGAAGGCCGGACCGTTCGTCACCGACGACCTCTTCGGAGCCGCTCGATTCTCCCTCGTCGCGGCGAAGTTCACGCCACATGCGCCACGCGACCCACAGCAGCAGCAGCCCGCCAATCAGGATCAGGCCGATGATCTGAAGCAATTGCGTTACCACCAGCGCGAAGATGATTCGGAGCACTAACGCCGCGATCACGCCGATCAGGATGACCCGACGACGCTCCCGTGCCGTCAGCCCAGCCGCAAGCGCACCGACGACGATCGCATTGTCGCCGGCGAGCACGAGGTCGATCATCAGCACCTGAAGGAAGGCGGCAAGAGCCGCCGGCTCGGTGATGTTCGAAAAATCCTGGATGATCGCCGCCCACACCCCGGCCAAGCCCGTCGGAGCGCTCGCAGCGGAAGCGGTGGTCAGGATCAGATCGAACAAGGTCTACTCCTCGGCTGTGCGCTGCTGAATCGCCAAACGCGCTAGCCGAGGCCGAGGACGTTCCTCAACCCCAACACGTGCTCGCCGCCGACCCAGCCTTCGTAGATCATGCTCACCGCCACATAGAGGATGATCCCAAGGCCGAGGTAATTGATCCAATGATAGCGATGGATCAGCCGGGCCACGTAGTTTGCCGCAAGCCCCATCAGGAGCACCGAAAAGGTCAGGCCGACGACGAGCAGCGCCGGATTCTCGCGCGCGATCGAAGCGACGAGGAGAACGTTGTCGAGGCTCATGCTCAGATCGGCAACCGTGATCTGGATCGCCGCCCGGAACAACGTCTTGGTGGCCGGTGGGCCCTCGACCTGCGGCGTCTGGGGATCATCGGCAACGACGGCCGCCTTCGGATGCAGCTCGTGGATCATGTTGTAGGCGACCCACAGCAGCAGAAGCCCGCCGGCAAACACCAGCCCCGTGATCTTCAGGAGTTGCGTTGCCAGGATCGCAAACGTGATCAGGAAGACCAGTGCCATGCCGACGCCGAACATCAGCACCTTGCGGCGATCGCGGGCCGGAAGGCCGGACGCAAGCGCCCCCATGATGACGACATTGTCGCCGGCCATCGTCAGATCCCCGACGATGATCTGGCCGAGTTTGGCGAGACCGGCGCCGGTGAAGATGCTCGAGAAGCTGAATCCCGAAATCATCCGCCCAGCCAGCCCGCCTTACTGGTTCATCGAAGCGAAGAAGTCCTCGTTAGACTTGGCGTCCTTCATCTTGTCGAGAAGGAACTGCATCGCGTCGACGGTTCCCATCTGCATGAGGATCCGGCGGAGCACCCACATCTTGGTGAGCGTGCCCTGTTCCACCAGAAGCTCTTCCTTGCGGGTGCCGGACTTGCCGACGTCCAGCGACGGGAAGATGCGCTTGTCGGCGACCTTGCGATCGAGGACGATTTCGCTGTTACCGGTGCCCTTGAACTCTTCGAAGATGACTTCGTCCATTTTCGAGCCGGTGTCGATCAGAGCGGTCGCGATGATCGAAAGCGAGCCGCCTTCCTCGATGTTGCGGGCAGCGCCGAAAAAGCGCTTTGGACGCTGCAAAGCATTGGCGTCGACACCGCCGGTCA
>Ga0070658_10003064_pt1 | contig 13797 bp, 11 predicted proteins | sample KBSC13metaG_FD_64664 | JGI IMG/M metagenome (GOLD analysis project Ga0070658, IMG submission 64664) | Corn rhizosphere microbial communities from Kellogg Biological Station, Michigan, USA - KBS C1-3 metaG | ecosystem: Host-associated > Plants > Roots > Rhizosphere > Soil ... | reverse complement strand
GTCAACGCGGCCACCGCGAACTACGGGTTCTTCTGTCATCTGTCGATCTGTCTGCACGCGTTTCTGCTGGACGACGGCGACGTGACCCGCGTGACCACGTGGCTGGGCGCGCGCCTGCCCGTGATGCCTGGGATGGCCGCGCTCCGCCGCTGGCGCAGCCTGGCCCGCCTGCCCGCGCTGCCCGCGCGCGGGCGGCGCGCGCTGGGATGGCTCGGCGTCGGGGCCTGGGCCGGCGTTTCCCTGACGCAGTCGCTGTTTCACTTCGCGCCCCCGGGCGCCCAGCCCGAGGCCTTGATCCCCGTCGTGGAGCTCGCGGAGACGTACCGGCTGATCAACACCTATCACCTGTTCGCCGCCGTCACGCGCGAGCGCATCGAGCCGGAGTTCCAGGTCCAGGCCGGCGCTGGCGACAGCGACGACTGGACGCCGCTGGTGTTCAGGTACAAGCCGGGGCCCGTCGATCGCCCCCCGTCCTTCGTGGCGCCCCATCAGCCGCGCGTCGATTTCCTGCTGTGGTTCTACGGCCTGTCGTTCGCCCGCCGGCAGCCCGGCTACGTCGCGGGCCTGCTGGGGGGCCTGTGCGACGACCCAGGAGCGGTGGCGCCGCTGTTCACCGGCGCGCTCCCGGCCGACATTCGGTCTGTACGTATCGCGTTTTGGGACTATCGTTTCACGTCCGCCGACCAGCGCCGCGCCACCGGAGCCTGGTGGGCCCGTCACCTCGTTCAAACCTCGACGCCCATCCGCTGCTCTCCCTGATTCGATGCGCAAAGCTTCCCTCGGCACGATCTTCCTGACCGTCTTCATCGACCTGCTGGGCTTCGGGATGGTGATCCCGTTCCTGCCCGGCGTGGCCCGCCACCTGGGCGCCAGCGACCTGGTCGCGTCGCTGACCGGCTCGGTCTACTCCCTGATGCAGTTCCTGCTGGTGCCGGTGTGGGGCAGGCTGTCCGATCGAGTGGGGCGCCGGCCCATCCTGCTGATCAGCATCGCGGCCACGGCGGCGGGCATGGTCCTGCTTGGCTTCGCGAACACGCTGTTTCTGCTGTTCGCGGCGCGCATCTTCACGGGCGCCGCCACGGCGAACATCGCCGTGGCGCAGGCTTACATCGCCGACGTGACGCCCCCCGAGGGGCGGGCCCGCGGCATGGGCCTGATCGGCCTGGCGTTCGGCCTGGGGTTCATCTTCGGGCCGTTCTTCGGGGGCGAGCTGGCCCGGTTACCGCTTTACGGCCGCCCCGGCGCGTTGCCGGCGTTCGCCGCCGCCGGCCTGTCGCTGATCAACCTGGTGCTGGCCACCGTGACGCTGCCCGAATCGCTGCCCCCCGAGCGGCGCGGAAAGGTCCGCAGCCACCGCTCCTCGCCCTTCGACCTGGGGGCGTTCAGGAAGGCGCTGGGGGCACCGGACCTGGGCCGCGCCCTGACCATCAACTTCCTGGTCGTGTTCTGGTTCGCCGGCATGGAGCAGACGTTTCGCCTGTTCACCGACGATGCCTTCCACATGACCGACGCGGCGACGGGCGGCCTGTTCGGGTTCGTGGGGGTCGTCGCCGCCATCGTGCAGGGGGGCCTCATCGGCAGGCTCACGCGCCGCTTCGGCGAGGTGCGCCTGCTGTCGGCAGGGCTGATCATCCAGATGCTTGGCTTCGCGGCGCTGGGCCTGTCGCCACGCATCCCTGCGCTGTCGTATGCGGTGCTGGTCGCCGCGTGCATGCTGATCGCCGCCGGCAGCGGCCTGGCCACGCCCAGCGTGTCCTCGTACGTGTCGCGCCGGGCGGGCAGCGACATCCAGGGCCTGACCCTGGGCACGCTGCAGTCGCTGTCCGCGCTGGCGCGCGTGCTGGGCCCCGCGCTGGGCGGCCTGCTCTACCAGACCATCGCCGCGTCCGCGCCTTACTTCGCCGGCGCGCTGGGTCTGGCGCTGGGCGCGTGGCTGGCGCTGGGGCTCACGCCGCTGGGTGGCGCCGCGAAGCTGGCCACCGCGCCGGCGGCGCCGCCCGCGTCATGAGCTGCGCGGCCGCGCCTCGTCGAGGACCGCCCGGACCTTGGTTGCCAGCAGCCGCGGGGTGATCGGCTTCTGCAGGTAGGCGAGACCGGCCTCGGCGACACCGTGCCGGACCACGCTGTCGTCCGTGTATCCCGACATGCAGATCACCTTCATGTTCGGGCGCAACGAGATGAGGCGCCGCACCAGCTCGGGACCGCTCATCTGCGGCATGACCACGTCGGTCAGCAATAGATCGATCATCCCGGGATGGTTCGCGCATAGCTGCATCGCCGCGTCAGGAAGGTGCGCCGAAAGAACGTGATAGCCGAAACGGGTCAGGATGTTGACGGCGACCGAGCGCACCTGATCGTCGTCCTCGACCAGCAGGATCGTCTCCGTGCCCTGCAGCGCCACCGGCAGCGGGGCCGCCCTGGGCTCGTCCACCGCGGCATCGACCCGAGGCAGGTAGATCTTGAACGTGGTCCCCACCCCCGGCTCGCTGTGCACCCAGATGTTCCCGCCGCTCTTCTGAACGATCCCGAACACCGTCGACAGCCCCAGCCCCGTCCCCTTCCCCTGCCCTTTCGTCGTGAAGAACGGCTCGAAGATGCGCGCCTGCACCTCGTGCGTCATCCCCGCCCCCGTGTCGCTGACCGCCATCATCACGTATCGGCCGGGCGTCATGTTCATCTGCGCCGCCAGCTCGTCGTCCACCACCACGTTCTCGGTCTCGATGGTCAACTTGCCCCCCGTCGGCATCGCATCGCGGGCGTTGACGACCAGGTTCATGATCACCTGCTCGATGTAAGACGGATCGGCCTTCACCCGGCCGCTCGCGTGGGGCGGCAGCAGCGCCATGTCGACGTCCTCGCCCACGATGCGGCGGATCATCTTGTCCAGCCCGCGCAGCACCTCGTTCAGGTCCAGGACCACCGTCTCGACGGGCTGCTGCCGGCTGAACAGCAGCAGCTGGCGCGTCAGCGCCGCGGCCTTCGAGGCGGCCTTGTGCACCTCGACCAGATCCTCCCGCAGGGGATCGTCGCCATCCAGCGATCCCACGGCGATCTCGACGTAGGTCAGGATGACCGACAGCAGATTGTTGAAGTCGTGGGCCACCCCGCCCGCCAGCCGCCCCACCGCCTCCATCTTCTGCGCCTGGCGCAGCTGCTCCTCGCTCTGCCGCAGGGCCTTCTCCGCCCGGGCGCGGCCCGCTTCGGCCTCCCGGCGCGCCGTGCGCTCCTGCAGCTCGCGCTGCACGGCCAGGGGAAGCCGGCCCAGCTTGTCCTTCAGCACGAAGTCCTGGGCGCCGGCGCGCATGGCCTCGACCGCCGTCTCCTCACCGATGGTCCCCGACACGATGATGAAGGGGACGTCCACCGCCCGCTCGCGCAGCACGCTCAGCGCGGCCAGCGCCCCGAACTGGGGCATGGACCAATCGGAGATCACGACGTCCCAGGTCTGGCGATCCAGGCTGCCCACCATCTGCTCGCGCGTGTCGACGCGCTCGACGGCGATGGGTTGGCCCAGGGCCCGCAGGGCGTGGGCCACCAGCTTCGCGTCCGCGGGCGAGTCCTCGACCAGCAGAATTCGCAATGACTCGGCGTTCATGACGGTCCCGGGAGCGGCGGGGTTTCGTTGAGGAGCAGCCAGAACAGCCCCAACGTCTTCGCCGCCTGGATGAACTCGGTGAACTCGACGGGCTTCCGCACGTAGGCGTTGGCGCCCAGGGCGTACCCGCGCAGGACGTCCTCCTCCTCCCGGGACGACGTCAGGATGATCACGGGCAGCAGGCGGGTCCGCACCTCGGCCCGGACGCGGCGCAACACCTCCAGCCCGTCGATCTTAGGCAGCTTCAGGTCCAGGAGCACCACCGTCGGCAGCGCGGCCGCTCGGGCGGCGAACTCCCCCTGGGCGAACAGGTAGTCCAGCGCCGCCGCGCCGTCGCGGACGACGACCACCTCGTTGCTGACCCCGCAGGTCTTGAAGGCCATCAGGGTCAGCTTCTCGTCGCTGGCATTGTCCTCCACCAACAGAATCGTCTTGCTCACGACGCGCTCCCACTTCTGGACGGCAAGGTGAAATAGAACGTGGCGCCCCGCCCGACGGTGCCTTCGGCCCAGATCCGTCCTCCGTGGCGACGCACGATACGCTGCGCCGTCGCCAGACCTATTCCCGTACCGGCGAACTCCGTGCCGCTGTGCAGCCGCTGGAAGGGCGCGAACAGCTTGGCCACGTAGGTCATGTCGAACCCGGCGCCGTCGTCACGCACGAAGAAGGTCCGCTCGGCCTGCCCCGAGACGGCCCCGAACTGGATGTGAGCGTCCGCCACCCGGGCCGTGAACTTCCAGGCGTTCCCCAGCAAGTTGTCCAGCAGGGCCCGCACCAGCCGCGGATCCGCCTCCGCCACGAGCTTGTCCTGGACCTCCACCTCGACGCGCCGGTCGGGATCGTCCCTCCGAAGCTGGGATACGACGTCCCGCACCAGCGCCGAGAGATCGGCCGATTCCGTCCTCACCTCGCTGCGACTGACCCGCGCCAGCGAAAGCAGCGCATCTATGAGCTCGGCCATCTTCTTGGCGTTGAGTACGATCTCTTGCAGCCAGTCCTGACCGTCGGCGTCCAGTTTGTCGCGGTAACCCTGCAGCAGCAGATGGGCGAACCCGTTCATGGCCCTCAGCGGCGCCCGCAGGTCGTGGGCGACGGAGTAGCTGAAGGCCTCCAGCTCGCGGCTCGCCGCCTCGGCCTGGTCGCGCGCCTGCGCCAGGGCGACCTCGACGCGGCGGCGCTCGGTGATGTCGCGAACGATCTTCGACGCGCCGATCAGACGGCCCCTGGCGTCGCGGACCGGGGAGCTGGTCAGCGAGACGTCCATGCGACGCCCGTCCTTGCGCACCCGCACGGTATCGAACTGCTCGACCCGCTCGCCCCGGGCCAGCCGCGCCAGGATCTCCGGCTCTTCGTGCTGCCGCTCCGGCGGGATCAGGGTGCTGATCGACTTGCCGACGATCTCGGCGGCCGTGTAGCCGAAGATCCGCGTGGCCGCCTCGTTCCAGCTGGTGATGATCCCATCCAGCGTCTTGCCGATGATGGCGTCGCCCGAGGACTCGACGATGGCGGCCATGCGGAAGCGCAGCTCGTCGGCCTGCCGGCGCTCGCTGATGTCGCGGATCGAGCTGATGACCAGCGGCTTGTCGGCCTGCAAGGGACTGAGGCTGACCTCGATGGGCAGCTCGCTGCCGTCGCGCCGCCGGCCGTACAGCTCCTGCTTGGCGCCCATGGCCCGCACCCGCGGCTGCTGCGCGTAATCGCGGCGGTGCGCCGGGTGTACCGCGCGCAGGCGCTCGGGAACCAGGATCTCCACCGTCTGACCGACCAGCTCGGCCCGCGCATAGTCGAACAGTCGCTCGGTCTGACCGTTCACGTACACGATCTGCCCTTCGGCGTCCGCGATCACCACCCCGTCCGGTACCGCCTCCAGCAAGGCGCGGAACCGCGCCTCCGAGGCGCGGGCCTGCGAGAGGTGAGCGATGGCGATCGCGGCCTCCTTGTTCTGCGTGACGTCCAGGACGAACGAGATCGCTTCGTTCGGCGGCTCGCCCAGCACGGCGGTGCCGACCATCACCGGCACCCGGTGCCCGTCCTTGCGCAGGTACTCCTTCTCGCGCACGGGCAGGGCGCCCCTGCTTCGCAAGATCTGGACGGCTTCCTGATCTCTCGGCCGCCACTCGGGCGGCGTCAGCCCCGTCCACAGGATTTCTCCCGACAGGATCTCGGCGCGCGAATACCCCAGCATGTCCAGCAGCGCGTCGTTGATCTCGAGGATCCGGCCCTCGAACGTGCCCACCACCACGCCGATCAGGCCCGATTCGAACAGCGCGGCCAGGCGGCCCTGGTGTCGGGCCAGGTTCTCCAGGGCGCTGCGCAGCTCGCCCTCTCGCGCCTGCAGCTCGGCATGGGCGCGCCTCCGCTCATCGACCTCCGCCTCGAGCACCCGGGTCAGGCGCAGCAGCTCGGCCGTCCGCTCGGTCACCTTCTGCGCCAGCTCCTGCCGCCCGCGGGTCACTGCCGCGGCCTGCGCCTCCAGTTGATGGACCATCGCATTGAAGTTGTGCCCCAGGCGGCCCAGCTCATCGCCCCCGGGGAAAGCAGGCACGCGCGCCGTCAGGTCGCCGGCGGCGACCGCCTCGGTGGCGCGCGCCAGGGCCCTGATGGGGGCCAGCACCAGCCCGCCCAGCAAGCCCCCCAGGACCAGCGCGCAAAGCAAGATGGCAGCGGCGAAGGCCCACTTCTCCCGGGCGACGTGGGCCAGCTGCGACGCGACCACCCGCTGGGGCAGCAGGTAGAAGGCCGTCCAGGGCGCCGTCTCGGCACGCCGGGCCACCACGTAGTCCCACTCCCCGGTGACGGCGCCAAATCCGCGGAAGACGTCAGGCCGCGGCGCCGCCGCCCGCACCTGCTGGAACATCTCGGGAAACGACCACACCTGGTCGAGCAAGGCCGCGGTGCGGTCGCCGAAGCGGCGCTCGGCGAGCAGCGCCTGCCGGGTCGGACCGTCGAGGGGGGCCGAGGGATGGAAGATCACCTGGTCGCTGAAGGTGTGAGCGATGCGGATGCCGTGGCGATCGAGCAGGGCCGCGTAGCTGCCGGGGCCCGCCAGGGCGTTCGCCGCCTTGATCATGTGCCACAGGGCCTCGGCGCGGACCCACAGCGCCGCCACCGCCACGACGGCGCCGCCTGGCCCGCGCACCGGCGCCAGATAGGCGATGGTCGCCGCCCCGCCCCCGCTGGCCTCGTCGACGAACACGTCGGAGATCACCGCGTGCCCCTGCGTCGCCTCGCGGACGGCAGGACGGGCCGCCAGGCTCTTGCCGACCAGGGGGCGGTCCGTGGCCAGGGAGACCACGCCAGCAGGATCCAGGACGGCCGCGCCACGAATGTCGGAATCGCCGGCGCACCAGGCCACGAGGACGGCCGCCGCGGCAGCGCGCGCGTCGTCCCGCAGGTCGGCCGACGCCGCGACGACGGCGGGCATTCGCGCCAGGCGCTGCGCAGACCGGCGGAAGTTGTCGTTGAACCCGTCCACCCGCCGCGCCAGCTCGTCGGCCCTGGCCGCCAGCAGCTTCTCCGTCGCGTCGACGAACTGCTGGCGCGCTGCCCTGGAGTCGTGCCAGGCCAGCAGGCCGAGCGGCAGCAGCGAGGCGGCGACGAGCAGCACGGCCAGCTTCGTCCGCACTGAACGCCGCGCCATGGCTGACAGCACTTTCACCGAACGCTCACGGGCCCGGGAGCGGTCCCGTGTTGCAAAGTAGCTTCGTCGACGGTGACCGCTGACCGCCGCCGTGCTGTCTCACCTTCCAAGGCACCCCTTTTCTGACCGGCCGGGAACGCCTACCCCGGCACCGTCGCCGACGGTACCATGGCCGCCCCTCGTCGCGGTGACGGCAGCGACGGCGGCTCGCAGAAAGGGTTACTGGAAATCCCGGGCCACGTCGGACACGAACGCGGGCGTGCTCATCGGCGACGCGCGGTGGACGATCCACAGCCGCACGCCGGGGACCTCGTCGCTGCAGAGCGGGATTCCCTCGCCCAGCGTCCCTTCCTGCACGGGCGCGGTCCTCTGTACATCCGGTCGCTGGCGCCGGCCGCCGTCGAGAGCGACCTCCAGCCCCACCGCGACCCGCGCCAGGAGGTCGCGAATCGACGCTTCCACCAGCTCGCCCGACGTCAGATCGGCGCCCACGCCCGCCAGCCGGCGCGCCAGCGCGACGCTGGCCGGCCGATCGCACGACAGCAGCAAGCCGAAGCGTCGCCGCCCATGCACGGGAAAGATGAAGAGGCGCCCGCCGGCCGCTTCGCCCCGCGCGAACGGCGCCCCGGGCAGGAAGCTCAACCCGCAGATGCGCGCGGTCACGCCCGAGACGGCGGCGGCCAGTTCGTGGGGAGACAAGAGGTCAGTCACGTCGTTCTCCTTCATCGGCGCCACAAGGCCCCCTACACCAGGCGGTGGCAGGTGGTCTTGCCCAGGTGAACCTCGGCAAAGCGGTCGGTCAGGTTCAACGTGCTCTCCACGCCACCCAGGAACAGGTAACCGCCCTTTCGCAGCACGCGCGCGATGCGATCGACGATCAGCCGCTTGGTCGGCACGTCGAAGTAGATCAGCACGTTGCGCAGGAAGATGACGTCCATCTCGGGTAGCGCCGGCCAGGGCTGGATCAGGTTGAGCAGCCGGAAATCGATCAGGCGGCGAAGCTGCTCCTTGACGCGGTAGTCGACGCCTTCCTTGTCGAAGAAGCGCAGCAGCATGCGCGCGGGCAGGCCGCGGTTCACCTCGAGCTGGCTGTACCGCCCCTCGCGCGCCTTGGCCAGGATCCCCGCCGAGATGTCAGTGGCGACGAAGCGCAGCCGCGACAGATCGAGCCCGGGCTGTTGCGCCGCGAGAAAGGCCAGGCTGTACACCTCCTGCCCGCTGGAGGCCGCCGCCGACCAGACGTGGATGGGGCGCGTCTTGCTCTCCGCCGCCAGCGCCGGGAAGACGTGCGTCTGCATCGCCTCGAAGGGGTGCCAGTCGCGAAAGAACGACGTCTCGTGCGTGGTCATCGCCTCCACCACCTGCTGTCGCAGCGCCTGCGTGCCGGGGCCGCTCAGACGACGGACCAGCTCGTCCCAGGTCGCCATGCCCTCCCGCTCGATCAACGGACCCAGGCGCGCCTGCAGCAGGTAGTCCTTCTGCTCGTCGAGCACGATGGCCGAGTTCTTGAGGATCAGGTCGCGCAGGAACTGCGAGGCCACCGCGGGCGGCGGAATCATGGCGTGCCCTTCCCGGTTCGGTTCAGGCGGGCGCGCCGCGCGATGGCGGCCGCCATCTGCGGCAGGGGCACCACCTCATCGGCCAGCCCCGACCCGGCCACGATGCCCGGCATCCCCCAGACCACCGACGTCGCCTCGTCCTGCGCCAGCACGTGCCCGCCCGCTGCCCGCAAAAGCTCGCAGCCGTGGAAGCCGTCGCGACCCATGCCGGTCAGGATCACGCCCAGGCCGCTGGCGCCGTACACCGCCGCGAAGGAACGGAACAGCGGATCGACCGCCGGACGACACGAGTTCTCGGGCGGCTCCTGATTCAGCGACAGCGTCACGCGCGCGCCGTCACGGACCAGCGTCATGTGCCAGTCCCCCGGCGCGATGTACACCGACCCCGGCGCGACCTCTTGCCCGTGCTGCGCCTCCATCACCGGGACGGCCGCCGTGCGACCGAGCCGATCCGCCAGCATCTTGGTGAAGACCGGCGGCATGTGCTGGACGATCAGCACCGGGGCCGCCAGGTTCGCGGGAAGGCGGGGGATCACCTCGGCCAGCGCGTTCGGTCCGCCGGTGGAGACGCCGATGGCGATGGCGGCGGCCGGCTCGCTGGCGCCCGTCCGCGGCGCGACCAGGGGCGCGGGGGGGCGACGGAGCGCTGCCGGCGGCGGGTCGGGAGGTTTGCGCACGGTGCGGCCCAGCGCCTTCAGCTTCTCGACCAGCTCGGCCGCGAAGGCTCCGGAGGCGCTCGCGCTGGGCTTGGCGATGTAATCGTTCGCTCCCCGCGCCAGGGCGTCCAGGGTAGCGTTGGCGCCCCGCTCGGTCAGCGAGCTGCACATCAGCACCGGCAGCGAGGGATGGGCCCGCCTGATCTCCAGCAGCGCCTCCAGGCCGCTCATCTCGGGCATCTCGACGTCCAGGGTGACCATATCGCACGGTGACGACTGCAGCTTGGCCAGGGCCAGCCTTCCGTTCGCGGCGGTCCCCACCACGCGCAACGCCGGATCGGCGTCGATGGCGTTCGTCAGCATGCGCCGGATGACCACCGAGTCGTCGACCACCAGCACCCGCAGCCGTGCCGCCGGCTCCGCGCTCGCGCTCGCGGGGGCCGTCATGACCGACCCCCGCCGTGCCGCCGCGCCGTCATGGCGTCTGCTTTCGTACCGCCGCCAGCCCGACGGTGCCACGCTTGACCGCCGCCTCGTCGAGCCCCAGCAACGACATCCCGATCATGACCAGCGCGTCGTTGTCATCCTTGTTGACGTTGCCGACGTAGATGCCCTCTTGCTTCACCAGCGCGTTGGCGAAGCGCACGATGTTCGACGCCGACACACGATCGGCGTTGTCGTACTCCTCGCAGTCGCGCACCGTCCTCAGCACGGCGTCGGGCAGCTCCCAGCGCAGGCCCAGCGGCACGGCCACCTTGCGATGGGTCCGCTGGATCACCTCGATCCACTCGGCGTCGTTCAGCCACACCGTCCGCTTGCGCATGTCCTGCATGGCCCGCTCCACGTCCAGCAGGATGGTGGCGACGATGGGCTTGCCCACGTCGTGCAGCAGCCCGGCCAGGTAGGCGGTGTCGGGCTCGCCGCCGCCCGTGATGGCGGTCAGATCGCGGGCCACCACCGCCACCGCCACCGAGTGCGTCCACAGCTTGCTGTTCGCCTCGGCGATGCGACGATCGTTCGACTCGAACAGCTTGCGCGCCGACGCCTCGACGATCAGGTTCTTCAGGTGAATCGCCCCCAGCCGGGTCACGGCCTGGCTGATGCTGGTCACCGAGTTGCGCCCGCCGAAGGCCGCGCTGTTGGCGACCTTCAACATCTTGGCGGCCAGGACCGGATCGCTCTCCAGGATGCTCGACACCTCTCGCGTCGAAAAGTCGGGGTTCTTCAGCAGGGCGATGCAGCGTGCGGCGACGGACGGCAGCGCCGGGATGACGAGCTGGTCGTTGGCGATTTTCCGGGCGATGATCGCCTCCAGCTGCTCGACCAGCTTCGTCTGATCGTGCGCGGGGGCCCCGGCGGCGCTCATCAGGCGGCCACCGCCCGGGCCTGCTCGATCGTGTTGAACACCGCCATGCCAGCCGTCTCGGCGTACTGCCGCAGCAACTGGATCACCTCGGGCGAGCCGACGATGCGCAGCTCGAGGCCGACCTTGCGGGCGTGCTCCCCCAGCTCGATGATCAGGGCGGCCGGCTTGGCCGACTGGGCCGGCAGGCGCGACACGTCGACGATGGCCTCGGCGAAGCAGGCCGCCGCGATCTCGTCCAGGGTCTTGGTGGCCAGCGACGACACCCGCATGAAGTAGCCGGGCAGGCGCTCTTCCCGTCCCTTGAAGGCGGCCACGCGGATCAGGTCGTCCTCCTTCACCACCAGCTCCTGGTTGTCGAAGTACTTCGACAGGAACTCCTCCACGCCCTCGGAGGTGAACGGCTTGAACAGCACGGTGTCCAGGCCCAGCTCGCGGGCCTCGGCCAGCACGTTGTTCGTGGTGCGCAGCGACAGCAGGGCCAGGGCCGCGCTGGGCTGCAGCAGCCGCAGCGACTTCACCAGCGACGCCGTGTTGACGTCCGGCATCTCGCTGTCGATCAGGATGACCCGGAAGACCCGCTCGCGGCACAGGGCCAGACCGGCCTGCCCGTTGAGGGCTCCGGCCAGCGTCAGGTGCTCGGGCAACAGCTGGCGCAGGCGCTTCTGCACGTTCTCCATGTCGTCGATGACCAGCACGTCGAAGAACGGCTTCGCGGCTGCTCCCTCACCGCGGGTGGCGCTGGGGGCCACCTCGGCCGCGGTGGGGGTGACGGGCGCCGCCGCCTGTGCGGCCGGGGCCTCCGCCGCCCCGCCGGGGGCGTCCTTCTTCAGGGCCTTCAGGATCTTGGCCCGCAGCTCCTCGGGCTTGAAGGGCTTCAGGATGTAGTCGTTGATGCCCAGCTTCATCAGGCCGGCGACGATCGAGCGCTTCGACTCGGACGTCAGCATCAGCACCGGCGTGTCGTCGCCCCGCTCGCGCAGCTGCGACAGCATGCCCGGGCCGTCCAGGTTGGGCATGGTGACGTCGAGGATGATGAGATCGAACTTCGTCTCCTCGGTCTGGGCCAGACCCAGGATGCCGTCCTCGGCCTCCTCCACCTCGTACCCCAGATCGCGCACCTGCTTGGCGACGATCATGCGAACGGCCCGGCTGTCATCGACTGTCAGTATCCTGCTCATCTTCATCTCTCCGTTTCTCTTGCCATCGACCCGCGACGAATCCGTCGGCTCAGAGGCCGCCTTCCGATACCCAGATCAGCAGCCCGTGGTTCTCGGGGCTGCGCAACATCACGCCCTCTCGCAGCGCGCGCTCGACCCTGGTGGACAGCTCGGGCTCGTTCGCGATCTTGGGCAGGCCCAGGGCCTGGTCCAGGCCCAGCGCGCCCTTGATCTGTCCCGCCGCCATGTTCAGCAGCTCGCACAGCGAATCGTCCAGCATCGACTGGTCCAGCGACTCGGGCGGGCACGAGAACAGCGCCGCGCCCAGCGCCTGACAGCCGGCCCGGCTGGAGCAGAGCGTGACGATCAGCGAGCGCTGGCCGGGGATGGCCAGCGTGGCCAGCCGCCAGTAGCCGTCGATGTCGGGGCGATGATGGCTGTCGGCCTCGAAGGAGATGCCGCACATCGTGTTGGTGACGTTGGTGACCAGGGTGGCCAGCATGTCCGGATCGGGCAGGTGCTGCGTCGTGCTCACGAGACTCCTCCTTGCGGCGTCAGGCCCAGCATGGCCAGCTTCTCCCTGAGAATGTCGGCGGTGAATGGCTTCATCACGTACTCATCGGCGCCGGCGTCCAGCGCCTTCATCACTTGCGCCGACTCGCTCTCGGTGGTCACCATGACCATCTTCACGTTCGACCAGCGGGCGTCCGCGCGCACGGCGGTCACCAGCTCGTAGCCGTTCATGACGGGCATGTTCCAGTCGACCATGGCCAGCGAGACCTCCGGCGTGGCCTCCAGCCGCGTCAGCGCCTCGCCGCCGTGGCCCGCCTCGACCACGTCGTAACCCAGCTCCTTCAGGACCCGCCCGATGATGATCCTCATGGCGCGGGAATCGTCGACCACCAAAGCTTTCATGTTCGTTTCTCCTCCTCGAGCGGACGCGGTCAGGCGGCCAGGCCGTTGCTGAAGCGCGACGCGACGCCGTTGCCGTGATGGGTGCCGTTCGAGCCGCGCGACGAGGACACCACCTGATCGTTGAGACGAAAGCGCCCCACCACCGCCTGCAGCTCCGTGGCCAGCTTGGCCAGCGACGCGGCCGCCGTCAGGGTGGCGCTGGCCCCCGAGGCCGTGCTCTGCGCCGCCTCGGCCACGCCGCTGATGCTGCGGGCGATCTCGGTGGCGCCTCGTGACGCCTCCGACACGTTGCGACCGATCTCGTTCGTGGTCGCGGTCTGCTCCTCGACCGCGCCGGCGATGGTGGTGGCGATGTCGTTGACCTGGTTGATGATGTTGCGGATCTCCTCGATCGCCTTCACCGCCGCCGCCGAGTCGCCCTGGATGGCGTCCACCTTCAGGCTGATGTCCTCGGTCGCCTTGGCGGTCTCCTTGGCCAGCTCCTTGACCTCGTTGGCGACCACGGCGAACCCCTTGCCGGCCTCGCCGGCGCGCGCCGCCTCGATGGTGGCGTTCAGCGCCAGCAGGTTCGTCTGCTCGGCGATCGAGGTGATCACCTTCACCACCTTGCCGATCTCCATCGAGCTGTCCCCCAGCTTGCTGATGGTGGCGTTCGCCGAGCGGACCACCTCGACGGCGGTCATGGTGACCTTGGTGGCCTCGTTGGCGTTCTTGGCGATCTCCTTGATGGAGGCGGTCATCTCCTCACCCGCCGTGGCGACCGTCTGCACGTTCTTGCTGACCTGTTCGGCGGCCGACGACACCGAGCCGGCCTGGCCCGAGGTCTCCTCCGAGTTCGAGGCCATCTCCTGCGAGGTGGCGCTCAGCTCCTCGGCGGAGGCCGCCAGCGTCTGCGCGTTGTGGGCGATG
>Ga0070658_10003063_pt1 | contig 13801 bp, 11 predicted proteins | sample KBSC13metaG_FD_64664 | JGI IMG/M metagenome (GOLD analysis project Ga0070658, IMG submission 64664) | Corn rhizosphere microbial communities from Kellogg Biological Station, Michigan, USA - KBS C1-3 metaG | ecosystem: Host-associated > Plants > Roots > Rhizosphere > Soil ... | reverse complement strand
GACAACAAGGGCCAGCACCTGGCGATGCTCTCGGCGATCGCGCTCTGGCGCGAGCTGCACGGCGAGCTGCCGATCCGCGTGAAGGTAATCCTGGAGGGCGATGAGGAGACCGGCAGCGGGCCGCTGCCGAAGTTCGTCGAGGCGAACCGGGCGCGACTGGGCGCGGACCTCTGCTGCTACTCCGACGGCCCGATGTTCCCCAACGACCAGCCGGTGCTGCTCATGGGCGTGCGCGGCAACCTGGGCCTCGAGTTCGTGGCGAAGGGCGCGCGGCGCAACCTCCATTCGGGCAACTTCGGCGGCGTGGCGCCCAACCCGACGCTCGACCTGATCCACCTGCTCGCCGAGATGGTCGATCGCGGGGGGCGGCTCGTCGTGCCGGGCGCCGCCTATGCCGAGATGAAGATCACGCCGGCCGAGGCAGCGGCCGTCGGTGCGCTGAAGCTCGACCACGCGGGATTCGTCGAGAGCGTCGGTTGCGAGCCCATCACCGGGGCCGATGACGCGCTCTTCCACGAGCGGCTCATGCTGCGCCCGGCCTTCAATGTCTCGGGGTTCGCCGCGGGCTATACCGCTGCCGGCCAGAAATCGATCATCTACAAGGAAGCGCTGGCCAAGGTCGACGTACGTCTCGTGGGCGCCCAGGATCCCGACGCCGTGCTCGCAGCCATCCAGCGCTTCGCATCGGAGCGCGGTTACGACGGCATCGAGATCCGGGGCTCGAAGGCCACGCCGCCCTCGCGCACCGCGCTCGACCATCCGATGGTGCCGCTCGTGAAGGAGGCCGTTGCCGCGGGCTTCGGGCGTGCGCCGCTAGTGGTGCCATCGCTGGGCGGGACCACGCCCGATTACGTCTTCACGCGCCTGCTGGGCCTGCCCTCGATCGTCGTGCCGCTCGCGCCGTACGACGAGAACAACCACGCGCCCAACGAATCCACCAAGGTTTCCCTCTTCCTCGCGGGCGTCCGCACGGGCCTGCGCCTCATCGAGCAATTTTCACGGAGCATCCATGCAGTATCGCAACCTCGGTAAAAGCGGCCTGATGGTCTCGCCCATCTGCCTGGGCACCATGATGTTCGGCGACCGCACGGACAAGGCCGAAGCCGGTCGCATCGTCGCGGCCGCGCGCGAGGCCGGCGTCAATTTCATCGACACGGCCGACGTCTATGCGAAGGGTGAATCCGAGCGCATCACGGGAAGCCTCATCGCGCAGGATCGCGATCGCTGGGTGCTCGCGACGAAGGTCGGCAATCCGGTGGGGGGCGATTACAACCGGCGCGGGACGTCGCGCAAGTGGGTGCTGCGCGCGATCGACGAGAGCCTCGAGCGCCTCGGCACCGACTACGTGGACATCTACTACCTCCACAAGGACGTGTACGACACGCCGCTCGAGGAGAGCCTCGCCGCGATGGCGGACGTGATCGGCCAGGGCAAGGCGCGCTACTTCGGCCTTTCGAACTTCCGCGGATGGCGCATCGCCGAGGTGATGCATCTCTGCCGCGAGATGGGGATCGAGAAGCCGGTCGTGTGCCAGCCCTACTACAACGCGATGAACCGGCAGCCCGAGAACGACATCCTGCCGGCGTGCGATTACTACGGCATCGGCGTCGTGCCCTACAGCCCGCTCGCGCGCGGCGTGCTCACCGCCAAGTACTCGAAGGGCGAGGTGCCACCCGCGGACACGCGCGCGGGCCGCAAGGACAAGCGCATCCTCGAGACCGAATTCCGCGACGAGTCGCTCGAGATCGCGCGCAAGCTGAAGGAACATGCGGCGAGCAAAAGCCTGACGCCGGTCGACTATGCAGTGAACTGGGTGCTCAACAACCGCATCGTTTCGAGCGTGATCGGCGGCCCGCGCACGCTCGAGCAATGGCAGGGCTACGTGAACGCGGTCGGCAAGCCCTTCGATGCCGCCGACGAGCAGATGCTCGATTCGCTCGTGGCGCCCGGGCATCCCTCCACCCCGGGTTACAACGATCCGGCCTACCCGATGAACGGGCGGAGGTAAAAACCGGGGTCAGACCAAAGTTGTCACGATGCGGAACCGCGGGGCTGCCTCGTTCATGGATGCGGTTCTTCGGTTCCGCATCGTGACAACTTTGGTCTGACCCCGGTTTTTTATCTCCGGTCGTCGTACCAGAAGCCGGCGTCTTCGCGGCGCTTGATGCGCGCCTCGAAGCCGGCCTTGCGCATGACGTGCAGGTTGATGCGCATCATCTCCCAGAAGCCGCGGCCCTCGACCTTGCGTGGCGAGGTGGCGACGCGCTCGCGCAGGATCACGAAGCGGCCCGCCGTCTTGAGCGCGCGGCTGAAGTGGATTTCCTCGCCGGCGTAGGTGGACTCGTCGAAGCCGCCCGTGGCCTCGAACGCGGCGCGCGTGCAGAAAACGAAGCATCCCGCCGCCCATCGGCCGATCCCGAAGTAGACAGGCGTGAACAGCGCCATGAAGAGCGTCACCCAGTACGGCACCGCCGCGTGGAAGGTCACGCGCGCGCCGCCACCCACCGCCCCCGTCCGTAACGCCTCGAGCGCTTCCTTCACGAGCGCTGCGTGCACGTGCGTGTCCGCGTCCACGAAGATGAGGAACTCGCCGGATGACTCGCGAGCGCCCACGTTGCGCGTCGCCGCGATCTGCCGCTTTCCCGAATCCACCACGCGCGCGCCGTGCTCGCGAGCGATCCGCGCCGTGTCGTCGGTCGACGCGTCGTTCGCCACGACGATCTCGTAGGGCTCGCCCAACGCACGCGCCGCGGCGTGGATCGCTTCGAGCGCCGCCGCGATGTACCTCGACTCGTTGTATGCGGGGACGACGAAGGAGAGCACCTAAGCGCCGCTCTTCATCGTCTCCAGGTGCTGCCGCACGATCGAGTCGAAGTCGCTGTCGGCCTTGAAGCCCATGGCATCGGCGCGCTCGGTGCGGAAGCGGATCGGCCAGGTCTTCACGATCGCCTGGATGCGCGCGTCGGGCTTGAAGGCGACGCGCGAGACCGCCTCCGAACCCGCCACGCGCCCCATGGCGTCGATCATCTCGCGCACGGTGAGCGTGATGCCGGGCAGGTTCACCACGCGCGTCGAAGGCCACGCATCCGACGGCAGGTCGTGCGCGTGCAGGAACGCCTCGACCACGCGCTTGGGCGAGAGGATCCACACGCCGGTCGACTCGGGCACGGGACATTCGGCCGCCACGCCGGCCAGGGGCTCGCGGATGATGCCGCTCGCGAACGACGAGGCCGCGAGGTTCGGCTTGCCGGGCCGCACCACGATGGTCGGCAAGCGCAACGACCGCCCGTCGATGAAGCCCTTCCGCGTGTAGTCGGCGATCAGGTATTCGTTGATCACCTTCTGCGTGCCGTACGAAGTCTGGGGCGCGGGCGTGATCGAATCGTCGAGCACGGCGGGCATCCTGCCGCCGAACGCCGCCACCGAGCTCGCGAAGACGTACTTCGGCGGCTTCGATTGCTTGCGCGCCTGCTCGAGCAGCACGCGGCCGCCGTCGAGGTTCACGCGATAGCCCCCGTCGAAGTCCTGCTCGGCGCCACCGCTCACCACGCTCGCCAGGTGGAAGACGCTGTCGGTGTCGGTGCCCATGGCGCGCGCGACCAGCGCTTCGTCGTACACGTTGCCCTGGATGCATTCGAAGCGCTTGTCGAGCCCGGGCGGGAAGGCGATGTCGAGCAGCCGGATGCGAGCCTTCGGGTCGCGTTGCAGCAGGGCCTGGGCCAGGCGCGAGCCGATGAAGCCGCCGCCGCCGGTGATGAGCACGTTCATGGGAGTCCTTTCGAGGTCATCGACTCGCGAGTCGCGGTGTCATTTCTCGCGATAATAAAGCGCGTTGAGCAGCGCGTCGGTCACGCGCACGTCGCCGAGCGAGGAGCCGGTGAGGCGCCTGAGCGACGCCTCGCGCGCGCGCAGCAGCTGCTCGATCAGGAAGGCACGGGGCAGGCTCGAGCGCACGATCGCCTCGGGCGGCACGCGCTCGCCGCTGCCATAGCCGGAGGTCATGGCGCCCATGCGGCGCTTCATCTCCTCGTCGGGGAGGCGCACCTTGGCCTCGGTATCGAAGGCCTTGGCCAGGGTCTCGAAATTGGTGTCCTGCACGCCCTTGCGGATGCGCGTGTAGTACTCGCGCGAGCGAGCCCCGAGCGCCTTGGGATCGATGCCGAGCAGGAAGAACCGCCCCTGCGGCCCGCCCATGCGAATGAGGAACGTGGCGCCGCGCACGAACACCTCGTAGTCCTGCGAGGCCGCGAGCATCGCCGAGCGCACGTCGGCATTGCTGTCCGGGGTGCCGACCCAGATCAGGATTTCCAGCACGCGCTGGCGCACGGCCGCATCGGCGAGCATGCGCCGCAGGTGCGTCTCGGCGGCGCTGCCGTACGAGCCGTACAGCACGACGCAAGCCCCGGTCGCATCGAGCGCAGGCCCACCCGGAAGCTGCAGGCTGCGCGGCGTGCGCAGGAACGCGCGATCGATGAAGGTGAGCATGCGCGCATCGCCGTCGGACGCGGCCGCGTGCGTGAAGTCGAAGAGCTCCTGCTGGTTGAAGCGCATGACCGGCGCATTCGGGTCGAGCGCGAGCAGCGCCTCCCGCGAGGGCCCGCGATCGATCGCCTCGCCGTGCTCGTGCAGGAAGTACCCGAGGTCGAGCAGCATGAAGTCGTTGCGAGGCTTGCGCGCCATCTCCACGGCAAGCTCGCGGCGCAGGACGGGCACGGCGTCCTTCGGGTTGGCGAGGAAGAACTTCCAGGCCTCCTCGAGCCACGCGTTGTACTTGCGCGCCTCCTCCGCATTCGCCGCGGCGCCGATGCCACGCATGCGCTCCACGTGCGCGAGCGCCTGGCGTTGTGCGTTCGGAACGGGGGCTTTCTCGGCGCTCCCCTCGCCCGGTTTCGACGAGGGAGCGGCGCAGGCGCCGGCGAGGACCAGCGCCGAGAGCAGCAGGACGCGCGGCGCCAACGCCACGATGCGGATCAGTCCACCGCCGCGATGCACATGATCTCGACCTTGTACCCGGGATTGGCGAGCTTCGCCTCGATCGTCGCGCGCGCCGGCGCCTGGCCCTCGGCGACCCACGCTTCCCAGGCCTTGTTCATGCCCGCGAAGTCCTTCATGTCGGGCAGGAAGATCTGCGCGGAGAGGATCTTCGTCTTGTCGCTGCCGACCTGCTTCAGCAGCTTCTCGATCTTCGAGAGCACCTCCGCGGTCTGCCCGGTGATGTCCTTCGACGTGTCGTCGGGCACCTCGCCCGCGAGATAGGCGACGCCGTTGTGGACGACGATCTCGGAAAGTCTCTTGCCGACGTTGTGGCGCTGGATGGTCATGTGTCAGTCACCTGCGAGTTTACGAAGAAAAGGACGGTCCCTGGATATGCATTTTGCCCGCATCACTCCACGGGATGCGCGCGAGCGGTGAAGCCCGCCCTCTGCAGGGCAGCGACGATCTGGTGAACGTGATCGCGGTTGCGGGTCTTGAGGACCAGGTCCACCTCGGCATTCTGCACCGCGAGCGCGGTGAAGGCGCGCTGGTGGTGCACCTCCTCGATGTTCGCATTCTGCTCGGCGATGCAGGCGGTGACCTGCGCGAGCGAGCCCGGCAGGTCGCGCAATTCCACCAGCACGCGGGCGAGCCGCCCGGCGCGCACCATGCCGCGCTCGATGATCTCGGCCAGCATCAGCGGATCGATGTTGCCGCCGCCGAGCACGAGCCCCACCTTCTTCCCGCGGAAGCGCTCCGGATGGCGCAACAACGCGGCGAGCGGCGCGCCACCCGCGCCCTCCACCACCGTCTTCTCGATCTCGAGCAGCAGGACGATGGCCTGCTCGATGTCGCCCTCGTCGACCAGCACGATGTCCGCGACATTCTTCCGGATGATCTCGCGCGTGAGCTCTCCCGGCTCCTTCACCGCGATGCCCTCGGCGATCGTGGACGCCGCGAACTTCGCCTCGCTGCCCTTCATCGCGTGGTACATGCCGGGGAAGCGCTCGACCTCGACGCCGACGACCTCGATGGTAGGCTTGAGCGCCTTGGCCGCGACGGAGATGCCGGAGATGAGCCCGCCGCCGCCGATCGCCACGAGCAGCATGTCGAGCCCCGGCTGCTCGCGCATCATCTCGAGCCCGCAGGTGCCCTGCCCCGCGATGACCTTCTCGTCGTCGTATGGGTGGACCAGCGTGAGCCCGCGCGTATCCGCCATGTCGAGCGCGCAGCCCTTCGCGGCGTCGAAGCTGTCCCCTTGCAGGATCACCTCGGCGCCGTGCCGCTGCGTCTGCTCGACCTTCACGTACGGCGTGAGGCGCGGCATCACGATGGTCGCGGGAATGCCGAGCCGGTGCGCGTGGTAGGCAACGCCCTGGGCATGGTTGCCGGCCGAGCACGCGATCACGCCCTTCCTGCGCTGGGCGGCATCGAGCGACATCAGCTTGTTGAGCGCCCCGCGCTCCTTGAAGGACGCGGTGAACTGGTGGTTCTCGAACTTGAGCCACACCTGGGCGCCCGTCACCTCGGAGAGCGTGCGCGAGTGCAGGAACGGCGTCCTCTGCACCTGTCCCGCGATCATCACTTCCTCGGCAGCCTCGATGTCCTTCAGCGTGACGCTCACCGCGGCGCCTCCGTGAAGCGGAAGTCGACGTCGGGCTTGCGTCCGGACAGGATCTCGGCGAGAGCACGCCCGGAGCCCGCGGCCATGGTCCACCCGAGCGTGCCGTGGCCGGTATTGAGGTAGAGGTTGCGCAACCGCGTGGGTCCGATGATGGGAACGTTCGATGGGGTCGAGGGCCGTAGCCCCGTCCAGAAGGTGGCGTTCGCGTAGTCGAGAGCCTCGGGGAACATTTCCCGTCCGCGCCGGAGCAGCGCCTCGCAGCGTACCGCATTGAGCTCGGTGCTGTATCCGGAGAGCTCCGCCGTGCCCGCGATGCGCACGCGATCGCCGAGCCGCGAGAAGACGATCTTCGCGCTGTCGTCGGTGAGGCTCACGGTCGGCGCCAGGTCGGGTCGCGCGACCGGCACCGACGCCGAATAGCCTTTCGCGGGATACACGGGGATGTACACGCCGATCGGTCCCGTGAGAAGCGGCGAGTAGCTTCCCAGCGCCACGACGTAAGCATCGGCGGTGAGCTGCTCGTCGGCTCCCGTGCTGCCGTTCACCATCACCCCGATGACCTGGTCGCCCTGCGTGCCGATGGCCTCGATGGTGTGCCCGTAACGAAAGCGCACGCCGCGATCGGCCGCCATGCGCGCGAGCTCGCGCGTGAACTTGTGCGCGTCGCCCGATTCATCGGTCGAGGTGTAGGTCGCACCCACGATCTTCGAGCGCGCGGAGGCGAGCGCGGGCTCGATGGCGAGCGCCTCGCCGGTCGTCTTCACCTCGCGATCGAGCCCGTAGTCGCGCATGAGCGAGGCCGCGGCGACGGCGCGATCGAACTCGTCCTGCTCGGTGTAGTAGTGGAGGATCCCTCGCGTGAGCGCGTCGTACTGGATGCCCGTCTGCGCGCGCAGCTCCTGCAGCGACATGCGGCTGTAGAGCGCGAGGTTCACGATCTGGCGCATGTTCTCGCGCGTGCGGCCCGGCTGGCATTCCCAGAGGAAGCGCGCGCCCCAGATCCATTGCGCGGGATCCATGCGCAGGCGGAAGAGCAGCGGCGAATCCTCGCGCCAGAGCCACTTGAGGATCTTGAGCGGCGCATCGGGATTGGCCCAAGGCTCGGCGTGGCACACCGAGATCTGGCCACCGTTCGCGAACGACGTTTCGAGTCCCGCGCCCTCGCGGCGATCGACGACCGTGACGTCGTGTCCCTGGAGCGCGAGATACCATGCCGTGGAGGTGCCGATGAGGCCGGCGCCCAGGACGAGGACTTTCATGGCGGGCGGAGTCTGGAGATTTGGCTTAGACTTGTCAACGCGATTTTCGTTGTCATGAGATCCCGCCTCTACGCCGACCTCGCGGGCTTCCTCCGCGCCGCCTGCACCCACGCCTCCCATGCGGGGCGGGAGCTTCCTGCCCTGCCGTTCTACGTGCGCGAGCACGTCGTGGGCTGGGTGCGGCCTTCGTTCGCGGACCAGCTGCGCCGCTGGCCGCACGTCTTCGATGTGAACCCTGCCTACGTCACCTTGAAGGGAGACAACCCGGGCTCGCGCACGACCGCGATGGCCGAGGTGATCCGCGAGCTCGAACGGGATGGCGTCGTGCGCGGCTGGCGCGACGAGCAGGTCGCAGTGCATCACCATTACGGCACGCCGGAACTGCTGCGCATCGAGCGCGCGGCCTCGCGCCACTTCGGCATCACGGCCTTCGGCGCGCACGTGAACGGCTTCGCGCGCCAGGGCGGGCTGGTGCATGCATGGATCGCGCGCCGCAGCGGCAAGAAGACCGTCGACCCGGGCAAGTACGACAACCTCGTGGGCGGGCGCATCTCCGCGGGCCTGACGGTCGACGAGACGCTGCGCAAGGAAGCGTGGGAAGAAGCAGGCATCGCGCCCGCCCTGCTCGCGGACGTGAATTGCCTCGGCGCCGTGCGCGTCGAGTACTCGGTGCCGGAGGGGCTGCATCGCGAGATCCTCTTCGTGCACGACCTGTGGCTCCCGCAGGACTTCAAGCCCGCGAACCAGGATGGCGAGGTCTCCGAGTTCAGCCTGCGCCCCGTGGAGGAAGTGATCGAGATGATCCTGCGCGGCGACTTCACGCTCGACGCGGGCGCCGTGATGGTCGACGGGCTCCTGCGCCTGGTCGCCGTCTTGCCCGAGGACCCGCAGTACCTCGACATGCTGCGCATGCTCAAGCCCTAGCGCCGTGACGGCGCTGGCGCTCGGCCTCGTCCTCTTCTCCGCCTTCCTGCACGCGAGCTGGAACTACCTGCTCAAGAAGAGCGGCGGCGGGCAGGGCCTCGTCTCGCTGGCCTCGCTCCTTTCGCTCGTGGTGTACGCGCCCTTCGTGATCGTGCTCGCGATCTGGAAGGGCTACACGCCCGCGCCGATCCACCTCGCGCTGATGTTCGCGAGCGGCATCCTGCACACGGTCTACTTCCTGCTGCTCGATCGCGCGTACCGCAGCGGGGGCGACCTTTCGATCGTCTATCCGCTGGCGCGAGCCACCGGGCCGTTGCTCACCATCCTCTTCGCCGTCGCCTTCCTCGCCGAGCGCCCGAGCGGCGTGGCGCTCATCGGCGCGGTGCTCATCGGCGCCTCCGCCCTGGTGCTCACGGGCAATCCGTTCCGCCACCGCGAGGCGGCACGCCAGGGCGTGCGCTTCGCCTTCCTCACCGGCCTCACCATCGCCGGCTATACGCTGTGGGACAAGGCGAGTGTCGCGACCTTCCTCGTGCCGCCGCTCGTCTACGACTGGGGATGCAATGCCTGCCGCGTCGTGGTGCTCGTGCCGTGGACGGAGCGGCGCGCACGGGGCGGCATGGCGCGCGCGTGGGCCACGCAGCGCAAGACCGCCATCGGCATCGCGGTGCTCTCGCCCCTCGCATACATCCTGGTGCTGACCGCGATGGTGTACACGCCGGTGAGCCTCGTGGCCCCCGCCCGCGAGGTGTCGATCCTCTTCGCCGCGCTCATGGGCGCGCACTTCCTGCGCGAGGGCGATGTGGCACGGCGCGTGGTCGCCGCCATCGGCATGGTTCTGGGAGTGGCGAGCCTCACGCTGGGTTAGAATTTCGCGCATGAAGGACACTCCCGCCTGGCGCGCGCTCGCCGCCCACCGCGACGCCCTCGCCAGCCAACGGATCGACGCCCTGTGGGCCCGCGATCCGAAGCGCGGCGAGGCCCTCACCTTCCATTGCGGCGGCATCGCGGCGGACTTCTCGAAGCAGAAGGTGACGCGCGAGACGCTCGGCCTGCTGCTCGACGTGGCGCGCGAAAGCGGTGTCGCGCCGGCCATCTCGCGGCTCTTCGCGGGCGAGAGCATCAACAACACCGAGAACCGCCCGGCGCTGCACATGGCCCTGCGCGGCGATGAGCACGTCACGGTCGATGGCACGGACGTCCTGCCGGAGATCGAGCGCAACCGGGACCGCACCCGCGTATTCACCAACGCCGTGCGGGGCGGGCAGTGGAAGGGCGCCACGGGCCTCAAGATCACGCACGTGGTCGCCATCGGCATCGGCGGCTCCGCCCTCGGCCCGCAGCTCGCGATCGAGGCGCTGCGCGACCGCGCCAACGGTCCCGAGGTGCGCTTCATCGCGAACATCGATCCCGCCGAGCTGGACGACGCGCTCACCGGCCTGAAGCCGGCGTCGACGATGGTCGTCGTCGCATCGAAGACCTTCACCACGCAGGAAACCATGGTGAACGCGGCCGCGGCGCGCACGTGGATCACCGCCGCGCTCGGCGCCGATGCCGTCGCGAAGCACGTGATCGGCGCGACCGCCAACGCGGGCGAGGCCGTGAAATGGGGGCTTCCCGACTGCAACGTCTTCCCCTTCCACGACTGGGTGGGCGGGCGCTATTCGCTTTGGTCCTCGGTCGGGATTCCCATCGCGCTCGCCATCGGCATGCAGGGCTTCGACGAGCTGCTCGCCGGCGCGCATGCGGTCGACCTCGCGTTCCGCTCCGACCCGCCCGAGCGCAACGTGCCCGTGCTGCTGGCGCTCATCGGCATCTGGAATCGCAACATGCTGGGCATTCCGAGCCACGCGGTGCTGGGATACGCGTCGCGGCTCGCGAGCCTGCCCGCCTACCTGCAGCAGCTCGAGATGGAATCGAACGGCAAGCGCGTCGATGCAAGGGGCAAGCCGGTCGGCGTCGAGACGTGTCCCGTGATCTGGGGCGGCACCGAGACGCCCGGCCAGCACGCCTTCCATCAATGGCTGCACCAGGGGACCGACGTCGCCTCGTGCGATTTCATCGTGTCGGCCAAGCCCATGGGGGCCGAGCTCGACCACCATCGCATCCTTCTCGCCAATGCGCTCGCGCAGTCGGAAGCGCTCATGGCCGGCGTCGAGACGAAGGAGCCGTGGCGGGCCTGCCCGGGTGATCGCATGAGCACCACGCTCGTGCTGCCGCAGCTCGACCCGCGCAGCCTGGGCGCGCTGCTCGCGATCTACGAGCACAAGGTGTTCGTGCAGGCGACGGTCTGGGGCATCAACCCGTTCGACCAGTACGGCGTCGAGCTCGGCAAGACGATCGCCGGGCGCATCCTGCCCGCGCTGCGCGGCAAGGCCGCGGATCTCCACCCGGCCACGCGCCACCTCCTCGGCGTCGTCGCCAGGCTGGGCGGCCCCCACTGACATGGCGATGGCGACCGAGGATTTCCGTCGCGTCGTCGAATCGCTCAAGGTGCCGGTCGGCCTCGCCGACGCGCGCGGGCAGATCACCTTCGCGAACCTCGCCCTCGCGCAGCTCGTCGGAAGCGACGCCTCGGAGCTCGCAGGACGGCTCGCGGCCGAGCTCGTGCGCGGCGCCGGGCAGCGCAAGGTGGCGCAGGGCGTCTCGCGCGTGGCCGAGGGCAAGGCCGCGTTCGCCTTCGTCGACGCGATGCTCGCGACCGCCGACCTTTCCGAGCGCTGGGTGCAAGTGGGCATCCAGCCGGTCAGCGATTCGCGCGACAAGGCTGCCGGCATCGCCGTGGTGCTGCAGGACATCGGCGCGCAACGCGAGACCGAGGCGGCGGTGAACCTGCTCACCGCGCGGCTGCTCGCGTTGACGGAGCATTCGCCCGTGGCGACGCTCATCGAGACGGGCGCGGGCGACGTGGACCTCGTGAACGCGCCCTTCTGCACGCTTCTCGGGCTCGAATCGGCGCCGCAGTCGCTCTCGGGGCTTCCCGTAAAGGAGGTGCTGGGCCGGTCCGACCGCGTCGAGCCGCGTGCGATCACGCAGGCGCTGTTGCACCCCGATGAGCCCTCGACCTTGAACGTCACGGGCGAGAGCGGCCTCGTGCAGGTGGAGCGCCAGCCCATTCTCGTCGAGGGCGAGAACGGCGGCGCGATGTGGATCGCGCGCGCAGCCGCGGCCGTGAACGAGGCCTCCGGCAAGACGGGTGTCGAGATCGGCGTGATCGAGCGCATCGGCGTCGAGCTCGCCGTGGCGCTCGAGGGATTGTCGGCGGTGTCGATCCTCGCCGAGCAGATCGACCTCGATCCGGCGATCGTGGGCCGCTTCGACAACATTCGCGGATCCACCGAGACCGCGCTCACCGCGATCGGCGACCTGGTGGATTTCTCGCGCGTCTCCGGCGGCATCGTGCTCAAGCGCCGGCAGTTCGGTCTGCGCGAGGCGCTCGCGCGACTGATCGCCCGGGTGGTGCCGAGCGCCGAGGAGCACGGCTGCCGCCTGCGCATCAAGGTCGAGCAGGACGTGGCCGACACCCTCGAAGGCGACGTCGAGCGGCTCGAGCTGGTGCTGCGCAACCTTCTCGACAACGCGCTGGCGTTGCTGCCGGGCGCGGAGATCCTGCTGCAGATCACGCCCGAGTACGCGACCGCGGAGTCGATCCAGCTTTCCTTCGCGGTGCACGCGGGCGCGGTCGATGCCGGCCGGACCGCCACGCGTGCGAGCGCCGAGGGCGGCATGAGCGTCGCCGTCGCGCGCTTCATGGTGAAGGCCATGGGCGGCACGCTCGCGATCGGGGCGCGCAACACGCAGGAGCCGCTTTACGCGTTCACCGTGGAGTTCCCGTTGTGCCCTCCGCCCCCGGCGCCGCGCCGCGCGACCTACGTCTCGCTCGTGGGGCTCACGGTGCTCGTGGTCTCCGACGATCCGCAGCAGCGCCTCGAGATCACCAACCTGCTGCGCGGCTGGCGCATGGTACCGCTGGAGGCGGACAACGCGCCGATGGCGCTCGCCCTCCTCGAGCGCCTCGAGCAGGAAGGCTCGCCGGTACCGCTCGTGCTCCTTTCCAACCGGCTGCCCGTGCAGGACGGCTTCCTGCTCTCCTTCCGCATCAAGCACGACGCACGGCTGCGCACCACGCTCGTGATGATGCTGGCCCACGAAGGCAAGCCGGGCGACGCGATCGCGTGCCGCGAGAACGGCATCGCGGCGTACATGCGCTATCCCATCAACGACCGGCAGCTGAACGAGGCGATCGTCGCCGTGACCGGCGCTTCGGTCGATGCAGACGAGACGCCCACGCTCGTCACGCGCCATTCGCTGCGCGAGCAACGCAAGGGCGCGACGGTGTTGCTCGTGGATGCGTCGCGCGACAGCCAGATCCTCGCGGCGCACGTGCTGGGCCGGCTCGATTGCGCCGTCGTCGTCGCCCAGGACCTCGCCGAGGCGCTCTCCGCGCTCGACCAGGACGTGTACGACGTCGTGATCGTGGATACGTCGCTCACCGGGCTCGAGAGCGCGCAGGCCGCGCAGGCGTTGCGCGCACGCATCCCGCGCGATGCCCAGTCGGTGCAGCTGGTGGCGGCGACGAGCGACCCCTCGGCGCGCTACGACAAGGAAAAGCTCGCCGCGGGATTCGACGCGACGATCGCGAAACCCTTCGCGCGCGAGGCGCTGCTCGACCTCATCCGCTCGCGGCTGGCGCTCCCCACGTCCTAGCGAATGCGCCTCCTGCTGGTCGAGGACGATGCGATGATCGGCGCCGCGGCGCAGGAAGGCATGCGGCGCGAGGGTCACGCCGTGGACTGGGTGCGCGACGGAGCGCAGGCCAGTGCCGCCCTCGCGAACGGGGTCTACGAGGCGATGCTGCTCGATCTCGGCTTGCCCCGGCGCGACGGCCTCACGGTGCTGCGCGACCTGCGCGGCAAGGGCAGCGACCTGCCGGTGATCGTGATCACCGCGCGCGATGCGGTGGCCGATCGCGTGGCGGGGCTCGACGCCGGGGCCGACGACTACCTGGTCAAGCCCTTCG
>Ga0070658_10003062_pt1 | contig 13803 bp, 10 predicted proteins | sample KBSC13metaG_FD_64664 | JGI IMG/M metagenome (GOLD analysis project Ga0070658, IMG submission 64664) | Corn rhizosphere microbial communities from Kellogg Biological Station, Michigan, USA - KBS C1-3 metaG | ecosystem: Host-associated > Plants > Roots > Rhizosphere > Soil ... | reverse complement strand
TCGACCTCCGCCGCTGCGCAGCTGTCGCCAACCTCCAAACCCTCAAAGCCGCGTGACTTTTAGCGGCTCGCCTCCCTAGTGGCCGCGCCGGATCTCGGGCGGGTGGAAGAAGATCTCGAACGTGTGCTGGATGCGGTCCTGGCAGGTGATGGCGCCGGTCGCGGCGTCCACCGACTGGGGCACGGGGATGCGTTGCTCCTGATAGACGGCGTGGTAGCCGCGCTCGGACAGGATGTCCAGCACCATGTCGACGGCGACGTCGCTCTCGAACAGGGTGTGGTCGGTCTTCACGATGCACCGGCCGGCCAGCACGTGGCGCACGATCACGGGCATGACGTTCTGCTCGATGAAGGCGGCCGCCTGCTTGAACAGCGGCGCCGTGGCGTGCTCGTACGAGTCCAGCCGCCGCACCAGCTCCTGTCGCGCGTACAGCGTCAGCTCGGACGCCACCGGGATGTGGTGGATGATGTCGAAGGTGGCCTGCCCCAGCTCCAGCGAGCTCTGGTACTGGAACTCGGCGATGATGCTGCGCTCGACGTCCTGCAGGGGCGCGTCGGCGTTCACGAAGTGGTAGTGGAAGTACTTGCGAAGGCTGGTCAGCGCCTCGTACGTCATCTCCTTGAACGTGCGGTACCGGTTGCGGGCCAGCGCCTCGTCGACGTCGGTCGCCCGCAGCTCCAGCGGCACGCCCTCGCCCGAGCGCTGGACCCGCTCGTTGTGGGCGCTGATCTCGCGGCCGCGGTTCAGCTGCCGCTCGACGGACGTCTGCTCGCCCACGAACAGCACCGTGATGCGGAAGTTGGGCCGCCGGAACCGCTTGCCCAGGGGCGTGCCCCAGTGGCTGCTGCGCAGCTGCATCATGCGGTCGTGCAGCAGCTTGACGGCCTCGGCCTGGACCTTCGTGCGCGGGAAGCCGTCCACCACGACGCCCGTCTGATACTCCGGCTCCAGCAGCTTTCGCAGCAGCGCCTCGATCACCTCGCGGTCGCCCACGAACTGGCCGCGGTCCTTCAGGGCCCGCATCTCGGGGGTGTCCAGCAGATCGCTGACCACGATGGGCGGCGCCGTCAGGCCGCGCTCGCGCAGGATGAACGGCGTGTTGGTGCCCTTGCCCGATCCGGGCGCGCCGCCCAGCCACATGATCTCCTTCGGAAAGACCATGTTTTCGACGCCGCGCTCCTGCACCAGGCGGTTCCACACCTGGCCGAAGATCAGCGGGGCGTCCTTGATCTCCAGCTCGGGCGAGGCGACGCGGCTGGCGGCGGAATCGGGGGCGGGGGGAGGGGGAGACTCGGGCGCGGACATGGTGGTACCAGGTTAGTTGAACCTGGCCCGCCGTGATCCGGGAAAGACGATGTCCCCCGCGCGACGTGGTCGCGCCGCCGTCAGCGGGCGCGGGACGTACCAGCGGCGGGACGTGGTCCCGCCGCGGTCACTGGATGTTCATCGACTTCACTTCCCAGGCGCTGTTCGTGCAGTACGTGCAGCTGGCGCCGATCAGCAGGCCCTTGCCGGTGGCGGTCTCGTCACCCTTCAGCTGCCAGTTCAGCCACGCCAGATCGATCTTGGTGAAGTCGCCGCCGTGGCTGCTGAACAGATCGCCGCCGTGTCCCAGCGCCTTGCTGAACAGCATGATGGGGATGCCCAGCGCGGCGATGCTGGTGTAGTCGTTCTCGCCGTTCTGGTAGGCGATGTCGCCCGAGCCACCCAGCACGATCAGCACCGGCGTGTGCACCGTCTTGTAGAAGGCCTGGTTCGGGCTCAGCAGGCCACTGCTGTTCAAGCCCCACGTGGTGATGCGCGGATCCGCCGCCGTGCCCTCGGCCATGAGGCCCCCGCAAGAGAAGCCGTTCGCCGCCACCTTCGTGGTGTCCAGGCTCTGGTAATAGGCGCTGCAGCTCTTGCCGTTCTCGGCGATGGCCCAGTCGACATACGCCAGCAGCGGCTTCCCCATCGACGCGACGTCGCCCGAGTTCATGGAGCGCGAGGCGGTGCCGTTGGGGATTCCGTCGGCGATCACGAAGTAGCCGTGCGAGGCGATCTCGGCCATGGCGGCCGAGTTGGACAGGCCGTTCTCGGAGCAGCCGCCTTCGCCCCAGACGAAGATGGGATACTTCTCGGTGCCCCCCAGGTCCATGGGGCGGAAGATCGTCCCCTCGACGATCCCCTTGTCGGAGTTCGTCTCCACGACGACCTTGTGCGGGCCGGTGCCCGACGCGTTCGCGCTGACCGACTTCGAGGCGGTGCAGGTGCCGGCGCCCGTGCTGCCGCCGTTGCCCGTCATCGACATGCCGCCGGTGCCCGTCGTGCCCGCGGTCGCGCCCGCGCCGCTGCCACCGCTTCCCGAGGCGCCCGCGCGCCCAGCACGGCCGCCCTCGCCGCGACCACCGCTGCCCGCGGGCGGTCCGCCGCCGCGTCCACCGGAGCCCGTTCCCGTGGCACCGCCCGACCCGCTGGAAGTGCTGCCGCCGGACCCGGCGGACATCGCGCCGCCAGACCCACCAGAGGTGGCGCCGCCCGATCCGCCAGAGGTGGCGCCGCCCGATCCGGTGCCGACGATCCCACCCGAGCCTTTGCCGCCCGAGCCATCCGTCGTCCCTCCCGTGGCGGTGACGCCACCCGATCCGGTGGTGCCGCCCGACGCGTCGGCATCAGGGACTCCACCGCCCGCTCCCGAGCCGCCGCATCCGCCGATGATGAGAATGCTCGCGACCGACCACATCGACAGATGTCGTGTCCTCATGAGTGCGCTCCTGGTTTGGACCGGGGAAGGGGAATTCGACCCGCAGTGGCCGACGTCCCCCTCACTGGTTCAAAAAAGCACGGCCCAGAAATGGCCCCACCGCGCCTGGTCCCTGGCGCGCGACCCGCCCCGCCGTCACAGCTGGTGGCGCATCAGCACGGGCCAGGCCAGCGTCGGATCGCCGGGATCGTCGCCTCCCCCTTGCTTCGTGCACAGCACCACCTCGACGCCGTCGCGGCAGCTGCCATAGCGCGCGCAGCCGTTCGCGTCCGGGGCGGACGGCGCGCCGGTGCACCCGTCGATGCTGGCCCAGGCGTCGAAGGTGTCCACGGCGCCCAGGAAGGTGATGGGCATGGTGGGGATGGACGACGACGCCCCGCCGGCGTAGGGGACCTTCGGATCGTCGGTGCCACGAAACGAGATCTCCGTGATGGGCCGCTGCGGCGCGCAGTCGCCCACATTCTCGGCCAGCAGGTCGAACGCGGCGGGCGCCACCGCCGCGAACAGGTCGGCCGCGTGGCAGGCCACGTAATGGGCCATCCCGCCCCCGGTCAGGACACCGACCGCGTACACGCGGTCCAGATCGATGCAGGTGCTCTGACCGACGTCGGCGACGACGGCGCGCGCGAACGCGACATCGTCCACGCCGGCGACGCAACAGGGCCCCACGTTCCAGGCCGTGCCGGCGGGACCCCTCACGCCGTCGGGAAACGCCATCACCACGCCGGCCGGATCCAGCGCGGCCGGATAGGGGGACATCGTGCGCTCCGCCGCCCCGGTCAGGCCGATGCCGTGGAAGTCGACCACCAGCGCCGACGGTGAGCGGCTGTCGTGGGCTTGCGGGACGTGAAGGACGTACGTGCGTGACATCGCGTCGACCTGGACGGTCCGATTGGTATCGACCGACGACGGGGCGGGCGCCGTGCACCCGCTGGACGGCCGGCCCGCAACGGCCCCGTCGCCGGATCCCTGATCGCTGTCGCCACCGCCGTCATTCGCGCCACTGGTCACGGCGTACAGCGCGGCCCGCGAGCATCCGGCCAGCGCCACCAGCGCCACCAGCGTCGCCAGGCGCGCCCCAGGACCCTGCGCCGTCATCGCCAGCCCCCCAGCGCCAGCGTCACCACGAACGTGGGGCGTCCCAGGGTGGCCACCGAGTCGCCCACGTACACGGCCACGTAGGGCTGCGCCAGCTGGGCGTTCACCGCCAGCGACAGCTCGTAATGCTCGAGGAACGACAGGCGCGCGCCCAGGGTGGCCTGCAGCAGCAGCGACCACTGCGCCACGGAGTGGCCGCTGGCGGGAAGCTCGGCGTAGCCCTGCGCGGAGGTGTGCAGCGCCCCGGCGGACAGCGCGAAGGTGGGGCGCAGGCGTCGCGGTGCCGGCGCGCAGGCGCACAGGCCCGCCAGCACGTACTGCTGCGACAGGCGGGCGCTGCCGGTCGGGCTGGTGAGCAGGGGACGGCTGCCCAGGCCCGCCGCTTCGACCTGCAGGGCCAGCAGGCTTCCCGCGGCCCACTCGACGCGGGCCAGGGGCGCGATTGCCGTCGTGCCGTCCGCGAAGCTGGTGAGCAGCGCCGCCCCCAGCGCCAGCCCCACGCGACCGCGCGCGGTCGGACCGGAGCTGGGCGCTGCGTGCACGACCGTCTCCGCTGGCGTCGCGCCCCGCGGGGTCGCCCCGTTCAGCCGGCTCTCGATCAGGATCGAGCGCAGCACGTCGACCGCCCGGATGGCCAGCCGTTCGACGGCGTTTCCGGCTCCCGGCTGGGCCACCACGTTCGTGACCACCTCGCGACCTGGTTCACGCGAAAAGATCCAGACGTCGACGGCGGGCTGCGGGGCGCCGTCGATGATCTCCAGCGCGGCGTCCAGGCCGCGCTCGGTGGCCAGCCGCTCCAGCCAGGCCCGCGGGTTGGTGCCGCCGGAGGCCCCTGCCTCGGGCCGGGTCGCGACCGCCACGGCCAGCCCCACCGCCAGCAGCTCGCCGTGCAAGCGGGACAGCGTCTCGGCCGCCGCGGCAGAGGGGGACACCGGTGGCACGATCAGCACCGTCGCGGCCCGGGCGCGCCCCGCCGCCAGCCACGCCACCAGCGCCAGCAACACGGGCCACCCGCCTCGGGGGACCGCGGGCCGCCTACGGCTCACGCGTCAACGCCCGCGCGGCCGCCGCGTAACTTCCGGACGGGAAGCGAAGCAGATACTGGCGCGCGATGGTGCGTGCCTGGGTGGGCTGCCCATGCTCATTGGAGAGGATCATCTTGCGCCCCAGCGCCTCGCCTGCATAGGGACCGTAGGGGGCGCGGGCCAGGTACTCGTCGTACAGCGCCGTGGCGCGCGCCGCTCCGTCGCCCACCTCGGCGACGCGGCCAAGCAGGAAGATCGCGTCCAGCGCGCGCGGCGAGGAGGGGAACCTGCGCCGCTGCGCCAGCAGCGCCGACCGCGCCAGCTCGGCGCGGTGGCGATACCGCGCCACGTCCGCCAGCGCGAACAGATCCTCGCTCGACGCCTGCTCGAGCGTCGCCGGGATGCCGGCGCGCTCGGCGTCGCGCAGGATGCGATCCCACTGCCCCGCCGCCAGCCAGGCTTGCCAGCCGCGCGCGTCGGGCTGCTTCGCCGTGGGCGTGGACGGCGCTGCCGGCTCGGCCGCCGCCCGCGGGCCCGGTCGCTTCGCGGCCGGCACGCGGCCCGGCGTGGAGGCGCCGGGGTTGACCGGCGGCGGCGCCGCTTCGCCGGCCGGTTTGTCGTCCGGCCCGGCGGACTGTTCGTTCGCCGTCTCGGTGATGATGGTCTCGGCCAGTGGCAGCCGCACGGCCAGGTGCTGGCCCGCGTTCAGCGTGATGCCGCCGCCCACCACGGGCCCGCTCACCTGCACGCGCCCGCGCCGCAGCGTCAGATCGAATCGCTCCGTCGCCGGGTCCCACGTCACGTCGAAGACGGTGCCCTTCACCGTGATCAGGAACGGGCCCGCCTCGACCGACCAGCGCCGCGAGGGATCGGGAGTGACCTGGAACGAGGCGGCGCCGTTCTCGATCGACAGCGCGGCCCCGTCCCGGCGCAGCTCGCGCAGCCGCCCGCGCGTCCCGGCCGCCAGCTTGAAGTGGGTCCCTTCGTTGAAGGTCACCTCCACGCCACCGGAGCCCGACTGGGCCAGGTAACCGCCGTCCAGCAGCGCGCCGCCATCGATTCGTTGCACGGCCACGGTCGCCGCGGGCGCGCGGACCGCCCGCCACAAGCGTGGGGCAGCCAGCGCCACCAGGCCCATCGCCAATCCCAGGACCACACCGCGGACCAGGATGGGGCGGCGGGACCGATCGGCGGCCACCCGGGCCCGCACGGTGGCCAGGCCCCGGTCCAGCTCGGTGGCGCTGCGGGGTTTGGCCGCGTCCCGCTGCAGGTCGACCAGGGCGGACAGCGCCGGCGTCACCGGCTGTTCGTCTGGCGGCGTCCTCACCGGGCCCTCCTCTGGCTGTCCACGAAGGCGGCCAGCCCCGGATCCGCCGCGATCCACCGGTCCAGGCGGTCCGACGCGTGCGCCATCGACCGCTTCACCGTCGAGATCGACAGGTCCATGGTCGCGGCGATCTCCTGGATGGTCATCGACTCGGTCCGCCGCAGCACGAACACCAGTCGATCGCGCGCGCTCAGCCGGTCCAGCAGCACGTTGAAGCGGTACAGCAGCTCGCGCGACTCCACGTCGGCCGCCGCCACGTCCCGCATCTCCTCGGCCGGGGGCGGGTTGAAGAACAGCAGGCGGCGGCGCTTGCGGCCGCGCAGCTCGGTCTTCAGCACGCGCACCACGAACGAGTAGATGAAGCTACGCAGGCTGGAGGGATCGCGCAGCGTGCTGGTCCTGCGGAACACCTGGTAGAAGACCTCCTGCGCCACGTCGTCCGCCTCGTTCCGGGAGCCGAGCACGCGGTCGGCCGTGCGCAGCACCATGGGCGCGAACCGGCGCCAGGTCTCGGCCAGCGCCCAGTCGTGCCCCGCGATCAAGGCGAGCCCCAGGTCCGCATCGCTCGCGTTCCGCGGATGTCCACCTACGATCAGCGCCAGCGGCGCGTGGGACAGGTGGTTGGGCATGGGCGTCGGTGCCTGCGAAGGCATCGGGCAGTGCCCGACCTGGCCCTCACTGGCTCAACTTTCTTGGACTCGCCTTGATCTCGAGCGACGCCTGGTCACTTGACCGGATGGACCAGGGGCGGCGGGCTGAGCCGCTGCGACCGGTAAACCCCGTAGTCGGGGGGGAAGCGGAACTCCCACACCACCTTGCCGTCGTCCTTCGTCACCTCGAAGACGCGGCTCTCGACGGTGGGGCTGCGGATGCCGCCCGTGATCAGGTGATTGCCGTTCGACAGGCGGTCGACGTCGCCCCAGAACGGGCTGTACCACTGGGTGGTGTACCAGCTATCCGGCGGCGTGAACTTGCCGGGGTACTCCCAGATCAGCGTGGCGGTCTTCTTCGCCTCGTCCAGCTGGTACTCGACCGCGCGCGAGTGGTACTGCGCGGGCGCCGCCCCGCCGCCTCGTCCGCCCGTGCCCGGGCCCGTCCCGCCGACGGCCGTCTGGGCGTACCCGCCGTTGTCGTAGAAGCAGATCGTCCCGTCGTCGTGGATCTCGGGGTTGTGCGTGTCGCTGAACTGCGCCTCGGGGGGCGAGAACGTGTAGTCCCCCAGGTTGTAGGATTTGTTGTACGTCCCCTGCAGCAGCCACTGCTTGGCGGGGTTCTGGTAGGTGGTCTTCAGCAGGCCGATCCAGCGGCAGTTCGCCCACACCGTGTTCTTGTCGACGTCGATCGTGATCGAGTTGGCGTGGCACCAGTCGCCGCTCGCGCCGGTGGGCGGCGGGATCAGCGTCGCCCAGTCCAGGCTCCAGACCACCTGGTTGCTGGGGCTGATCTCGCGATAGACGGGGGACTGCACGCCGTTCGTGGTGATGTACTCGATCAGCGCGTAGTCGCCGTTCGACAGCTTCCCGGCGTGGTGGGAGAAGTTGTGCGAGCCGCCGCAGACCGCCGTCGAGCACTGCCAGATGGTGTTGCCGGCGAAGTCGACCTCGATCGGCATCGTGCCCGTGGTCAGTTGCTGGTTCCAGGTGGGGCCGATCAGCACGCCCTTGTCGGTCAGCTGCGTCGAGACGGCGCCGCCGATGTCGGGGTTGGTGCCGTCGATGTAGTACCAGACGGCCTGGCCGCCGGCGTCGTACATGACGGCCTGGGGCGGATAGGCCGAGCGGGCGCCGGTGGTGCCGTCGCCCTTCTGCACGTTCATCAGCGTCCATCCGTCCAGCATCCGCGTGGCGTCGTGGATCATGACGGTGCCGTTCGGGATGGTGGCCGGCAGCGTGCCGGTCGTGAAGGCGCCTTCGCCGCTCACGGAGCCGCCGCTGTTCGTCGAGATCGCCTTGATCGAGTACATCTGCTGGGCGTGCATCCCGATCACCAGAACCTTGTGGTCGGTCGCCAGCGTGCCGTCGGAGATCTCCCACTGATAGCCGTTCTGCCCGAACTGCACGACGGAGTCGGCGGCCTTGTCCGTCGTCCAGTTGACGAAGCACGACAGCACGTTCAGGGGGTTGGCGGTGATGGTCAGGCCGGTGATGCCCGAAGGGGCGACGCCGGGATCGGGCATGCCGCCGGAGGTGCCACCCGACGAGCCGGTCTGTCCTCCGCCGGCGGCGCGACCGCCGGAGCCGGACGCGGCGCCGCCCGAGCCCGAGCCGCCGGAGCCGGGCTGCCCGCCGCTGGCGGCGCGGCCACCCGAACCGCTGGTCTGTCCGCCGGAGCCGGTCTGTCCTCCGGTGGCGGGTTGACCACCGGAGGCAGATTCGGTACCGCCCGAGCCGGTCTGTCCGCCCGAGCCGGTCTGCGAAGGCGACTTGGAGGCGCACGAGGCGCTGAGCATCCAGCCCGCGGCAAGGCCTGCCAGCAGCACGCGTTGCAGGGGTGGGGGGAGAGGGGATCGATGCGGAGCGGGGGAGGGGGAGATCATCCGCGAATCTTCGAACCGCGGGCGGCGTTCTGAAAGGCCGGCGCGCCCGATTTTGGGAACCAAACGCGCATCGCGTCAGCCGGCGCCAATTTGCCGGGAACACAATGTTTTCAACCCTGGTCGCGCACGCGCCGGCAGCTAGCGCGCCTGGGCCAGGCGGACGATGAACAGCGCCACGCCGCCCGCGGCGATCGCCACGCTCAGCGTCCGCACGCCCCGTTCACCGAACCAGGGCGCGCGCCGCGCGACCATCACGAACGGCAGCGCCGCCAGCAACACGGCCAGTTGCCCCAGCTCCACACCAGCGTTGAACGACACCAGCGCGACCGGCACCTGCACGCGAGGCAGCGCGATCTCGCGCAGGGCTCCCGCGAACCCGAAGCCGTGAATCAGCCCGAACGGGAACGTGATACGCCAGCGCCTGCGCGCGTCGGGAACGAACACGTTCTCGCTCCCCACGTAGGCGATCGAGAGCGCGATGGCCGGCTCGACCAGGCGCGGGCTGGGCGCGAACACCGACAGCGTCGACAGCGCCAGCGTCAGCGAGTGGGCCAGCGTGAACGCGCTGATCACCCCGATCAACGAGCGCAGCCGGCCGCCCACCAGGATCAGCCCGAACAGGAAGATCAGGTGATCGAAGCCGGTCAGGATGTGCTCGAAGCCCAGCTTCAGCATCGCCCAGGCCAGCGAGGCGGCGCTGGCGGCCGCCGCCGCATCGGTCACCGTCCAGGTCGGGTGCGCGCGATCCACCACCGTCGCGTGCGCCTTTCCGTTCCAGAACAGGCGCGCCACGTGACGATGCCCGGGCGCCAGGGCGGCCAGCAGGGGTGCCGCCAGCGTCAGCCGCGCTGGCGGCCCGGGGCAGGCGAAGCGGACCTGCAAGACGGCGCCGCCGTCCCCGTCGGTCACCCAGGCCCGGTCCATCGTCCCGAGACAGCGTCGTTCGCCGGCGGTGACCGTCAGCCCTGCCATTAGCGCCCGCCCCACCAGGTCGTGGCCGGCCGCCAGTTCGTCGGCCGAGATGGCCCCGTCGTGGTCTTTGTCGAGGGCGGGTTGCCAGCGCGCCAGCTCGCGGTCGGCCAGGCCCAGGTCGGCGTACAGGTTCGTTCCGTCCAGGCGGTATTCACCGCTCGACACCCCCACCGCGTGGGCCTGCGCCACACGTTCGGCGGCGGCCGCCAGCGCCAGCGCCGCCGCCAGCACCGCGGCGATACGCCCGGCCGCACCGATCACGCCGCTCATGGCAACGGGCCGCGGGCTCTCGCCCCGCGGGCGGTGTCGGCGGACGCCTCGGTGATGCGGGTCCGGTCCGTCAGCGTGGCGTCCGTCAGGGTGCCAAGAAAGGCCACCACGTCGTCGATCTCCGCGTCCGACAGCGGCGCCTGGCCACCCACGTTGCGGTTGTAGACCGGCGCGTGGATGTTGACGTTGCCGCGGTAGCGCGCGGGCAGGTCGTCGAACGTCTGGCCCGCCGGATAGATGCGCGCGGGCGCCACGGCGCGGCGGGCGTAGAACGTGACGGCCTCGCGCAAGCTCTTGTAGACGCCGTTGTGGCCGAAGCTGTCGCGGAGGGCGACGTTGCGCAGTGAAGGCGTGCGGAAGGTCCCGCACAGCTTCTCGTCGGCGGTCCTGGCGTCACCCTTGCGTGCGCACAACCCGAGATCGAAGTGTTGCGGGTTCTCATTGTCCGGCAGCTCGCGGTTGCGTGGTAACGCGATGGCGTCGTAACCGTAGTCGGTGAACATCGACTCGGCCGGGTCGGACGACAGCTCCGTCATGCGATGGCAGCCCGCGCAGGCGCCACGCCGCCGATCCTTGAACGCCTCCAGACCTCGCCGTTCGGCATCGGTCAGCGTCGCCTCCCCGCGCACGTAGGCGTCGTACCTGGAACGGGTGGGCGACATCTCGTCGCTCTTCAGATAGGCCTCGATGGCCAGGCCCACCCCGCGCATGACCGCCTCCGGCGACGTGGCGCCAGTCGCGGCGCGAAACTCCTTCGCATAGGGGCCGCGCGCGATCTTGGCGGCGACGCGCCGGGGGTCGCCGGCGTTCATCTCGTCGGGGTTGAACAGCGGCTGCCCCACCAGGTCGACCAGACTGTCGGTGCGACCGTCCCAGAAGAACCCACCCTTCGGCTCGGGCGCCGGCGCCTCGTCGTCCTCGAACCAGTAGAACGCCGGGACGTAGCGCAGGTACATCACGGACGGGGCCGTGCGCCTTGCGAAGTGACCGGGCCGGCTGCCCCGCGGCACGCCGATGGTCGACCCGTTTCGTCCCGAGAAGCCGCGCCCCGGGTCGTGGCAGCTCGCGCAGCTGGTACCCGGGGGCCGGGAGAGGCGCGCGTCGAAGAACAGCTTCTTCCCCAGCGCCACCAGCGCGGGATCGTCGGGTGGGCTCCGCCGCGGCGGCACCGGCAGCACGTTCGTCCGCCGCGCCGGCACCACCGGCCCCCGCGGCAGGCTGGGAATCTTCGCCGCGGCCCATGCCTGCTCGATGGTGGGCTTGGGCGCGGGGCTCCCTTTTCCGCAGCCGGCCAGCGCGAACAACGCGAAGGCGGCGCCCGTGGCCAGGCGCCGCCCTGATGGTCCGTGAAGGTTCAGAGGCGCCTGCTACGGGATGTTGGCGTAGGTACCCACGACGTTGCCGTTGCCGTCGGTGCACGTGATCTGGCTGCCCGGCGTGCTGTCGCAGGTGCCGCTGCAAACGCCCGGGGGTGCCATGTTGCACACCGCGATCACGGTGCCGTTCGTGCGGTACGAGGTGAACTTCCAGTTCTTGTCGCCCACCGCGCCCACGCGGTCCATCACCATGAAGCCGAATTCCTGCGAGAAGGCGAACGCGTTCACGACCGTGTTCGGCGCCGGCAGGTCGCCGTTCGGGTTGAAGGTGGGGGGCAGCGCCGTGTCCAGGTTGTCGCCGCCGTTGCCGGCCACGAACGTCGCCGGGTGATTGCTGGAGAAGCTGAGGGCCTGGAAGTCGTGCACGTGGCCGTGCATCGCCATGCCGATGTTCGGCGGGTAATAGTTGCCCGGGTAGGCGGCGTTCATGACCGACTGCAGCCCCGCGTTGCCGATGGTGGGCGGGTTGCCCGCCGAGTAGCCGAGGACGGGGTGGTGCACCGCCCAGATGTTGAAGAGGCTCGAAGTCGCCAGCGCTGCGGCCGAGGCCAGTTCGCTGGTGTAGGGCATGAAGGCGGCCGGCGCGTAGGCGGTCTTCGACGCGTTCGCCGAGTCGAAGGCGATGAACTGCGTGTCGCCGAACGAGACGCCCCACGGGTCGTTGTAGTTGCCGGCGTTGTCATTCGCGGGGTCGTTGCAGGTCTTCACGCCCGTGACGTCGTACGGGTTCGGATCCAGGTAGCGGTACCAGCCCTGGCCGGCGCGGTTGCAGGTCTCGTGGTTGCCGCGGACCATGACCCAAGGCGCCGCGGCCAGCAGCGGCGCGGCCGGCGTGAAGAAGTCGGCCATCCAGGTGTCCGAGCCGTAGCCCCAGGGCGTGCCGCTGCAGGCGCTGTTGCCAGGGGGGCAGGGGTTGTCGCGGTACTGGTAGTCACCGACGTGCAGCACCAGGTCCGGCTGCATGGCGGCGGCGGCGGCGGCGATCACGGGGAACGGCCACTGGGTGGGGTCGCCGCAGGCCTGGTACGGGTTTCCGATCGAGATGCGGCAGCCGGTGTCGCCCACGATGGCGACGCGGTTCACGACCGCCCTGGGCAGCGGCAGCTTGACGTTGCCGATCGAGGCCGCCTTCGCGGTGGCGGGCACCAGGAACTCGCAGGAGGCCGTGGTGAACACCGAGGGCTTCGAGTTGCCCGACGTCATGGCCGAGGTCAGCGTTGGGTCGGTGCTGGTGGTGCGCAGGGGCATCGTGCCCGGCGCGGCGCGCAGGGTCATGGCGCTGCTGACCCCGTCGACGGTGATGGCCGGGCAGGTGGTGTAGGGCGTCAGGGCGCGGGCGATGGTCTGGTTGCCGGCGCCCAGCTCGACCCACGACGACGTCAGGACGGCCGCCTCGGGCGGGCAGGCCACGGTCAGGTTGAAAGTCGAGGCGCAGCCCGCGTCACCGTCGGACACCGTCAGCACCAGGTCGATGTTGCCGGCGGCGGTGCAGGTCAGCGTGGGGTTCGGCGTCGTGGCGCTGCTGAGCGTGCCCGCGCTGGTCGTCCAGCCGTAGGTCACCGCCAGGGGGCCGGCATCCGGGTCGCTGGCGCTGGCGGTGATGGCGATGGTGTTGCCGACGGGCGGGCTGGAGGCGACGGAGTCGACGTTCGGGCAGACGTTGATCGTCCCGTTGATGAGGACGCTGCCGCTCTTGTTGCCACCCACGTGGCAATCGATCGCGATCGCGACCGCCGTGGTGGCGCCCGCCATGACCGAGAACTGCGTCGAGGCGCCGGCGCACGTCGTCTGTCCGTCGGCGGACACGCCGGTCAAGGTCAGGGAGTAGCCAGCGCCGGCCGCGATGCCGCCGATGATCATGCTGACCCTGGTCGAGCTCGAGACGTCGATGGTCCCGCTGTAGCTCTTCGGGCCGGCGATGGTGTAGCTGAAGGAGGTCACCACCACGCCAGGGACGAGCTGCAGGGCCAGCCCCACGTTGCCCACGTCGCTGTTCGGGGCGACACCGTCGCCCGAGGGAGTGGTTTCGCCGCAGCCGGCAATCGTCGCCAGCGCCAGCGCTACCACGACATTCAGGGCCAGGGATCGAGAAGAAGCTTTGGACACGGTCGCCTCCGGGAGTCAGCACGCGCGAACGCCGTCTGGGCCGTGGCCGCCGGCATCTTCGCTGGAACTTCGAGGGCCTGTTTCGGGGGACCTCGATGGGCTGGCACTTTTTCGGAATGCGACGAACCCGTCGAGCGACGGTTCGGTTACGGAGGGCGACGGTTGTGTGACGGGGCCTGGCGCCGTGATCGCGGCGACGGGCTTTTCTGGCCGGCTGATCCATCGGCCGTCGCGGTGTGGGCCGTTGTGCGACGTTCGTGAAAAATTCTGTCGATTGGCGTTTCAGACCCGGCGGCCCCGACCGATGTTTTGTAGCGAAGGTTCCCAATTTTTTGCTTGGCGTCATCGCC
>Ga0070658_10003061_pt1 | contig 13806 bp, 9 predicted proteins | sample KBSC13metaG_FD_64664 | JGI IMG/M metagenome (GOLD analysis project Ga0070658, IMG submission 64664) | Corn rhizosphere microbial communities from Kellogg Biological Station, Michigan, USA - KBS C1-3 metaG | ecosystem: Host-associated > Plants > Roots > Rhizosphere > Soil ... | reverse complement strand
GGGGCGACTGTGCACTTCGTCGACGCCGAGTACGATCGAGGGCCGATCATCGCGCAGTGGCCGGTCCCCGTTGGCGCGGACGACAGCGCCGAATCGCTGGCGGCGCGCGTGCTGCGCGTCGAGCATCTGCTTCTGCCGCGAGCCGTCGAGGCGCTGGCGCGGGGCGACGTCGTGCTCGGCGCGGACGGCCGCGTTCGCGGCGGACAATCCATCGAGGCCGGCGAGGCCTTTTCAATCCTGACGACCGATGACGCGACACTCGGAACGGCGATCGATGCGCTCTTTGCGCGCTGACATGACGCGCGGCGCGACCGCCGCGCTGGTAGCGGTGACGCTGGCCGCGCCCACCGCCTTGCGCGCGCAGGACGCGACGACGAGGCCCGATGGTGATCTCCTCGATGCGATCGCGAGCTGGATCGCGCTCGACATCACGCCCGGCCGCGAGGCGCTCGCGGCGCCCGCGATCGAAGCACTCGGCTTCCGGCGCGCGCCGCTCGACGGATACATCGTCAGGCACGGCAAGGGCACGCCGCGACGCGTCGTCGCCTGTTCGCTCGACCAGGCGGGCTATGTGGTCAGCGCGATCACCGACGACGGCTACCTTCGCCTCCACGACAGCGGGAACGCGCGCCGCTCACCCCTCTGGGACCAGTTCCACGAGGGGCAGCGGATCAGGGTCCGGACGGCGCACGGCGTCGTCCCGGGAGTGATCGCGGTCCGCAGCACCCACCTCTGGCGGGCGCGGAACGGCGAGACGGTTCCGGCGTCGATCGAGAACTTCTACGTCGACGTCGGCGCACGCTCGCGTGGCGAGGTCGCCGCGCTCGGCGTCGCACTGCTCGACCCGGTGGCGCGCGACCAGGATGGCTGGCGCTACGCCGACATGGTGGCCGGCCCCGCCGCGGCGGCACGCACCGGCTGCGCCGCGATCGCCGCGGCGTCGCGGCTCACGCCGGCGCGGGGCGAGACCATTTACCTGCTCGCCGCGCAGGGCGCATTCGAGCTGACCGGGCTCTCGGCGGCGCTGGCCGCGATCGGTCCGGTCGACTCGCTGACCATCGTCGACCCCGTGCTCGCCCATGCCGACAGCGGCGAGGCCGGGGTGCAGATCGCGCGGCGCGTGCCTAACGGTGACGAGCCGGGGCTGTCGCCGCGGCTGGGAGTGGCGGCCGTCAGCGCGATCGGTGTGCGAACGAGCTTCCGCGGCACGCTCGTCGAGAGCGTCAGCGCCGACGACGCCGCTGAGCTGTTCCGCGAGGTCGCCCGTGCCGCCGGTGTCGCACCGACGACCGTGCCGGTTCCACTCCCGGCCCGCACGGCGTTGCGCGGCAGGCGCGCCGACTCGCTCGGCGCCGCCGATGCCCTGCTGACGACGCTGACCGAGAGCTACGGCGTCTCCGAGCATGAAGGGGCGGTTCGCGCCGCGGTGCTGGCCGCGCTTCCAACCTGGGCGCGGCAGCGCGCGAAGGTCGACAGCATCGGCGACATCGTACTGGCGGCCGGCCCGGCCCGCGACACGGTGATGTTCATCGCCCACCTCGACGAGATCGGCTTCGAGGTCACGCGCATCGCGCAGGACGGCACGCTTTCGCTCCGGCAGCGGGGCGGCTTCTTCCGCTCGTTGTGGGAGGGGCAGCCGGCGCTGCTGCACTTCGACGCCGGACGCGCCATTCCGCCAGCGTGCGCGCTCCACTTCATCGGTCGCGACCCGCGGTCCGCGACCGGCGTGTTCGTGCCGAGGGCGACGGCGACTTCGAAGCAGCCGCCCGAGCTGACGGCGTGGATGGGCGTCGATTCGGTGGCGCTGGCCGCGTGCGGGGTGACGCCGGGGATGAGCCTGACCGGGGTCAAGCACGCCAGCGACCTGGCCGGGACGCGCTTCACCGCCCGTTCGATCGACGACCGGGCCGGGTGCACCGCGCTCATCCTGGCCGTCCGCGCACTCGACGAAAAGGCGCTCGATCACGCGGTGCTCTTCGTCTGGTCGGTGCAGGAGGAGACCGCGTTAGGCGGGGCGGCCTTTACCGCCGCCCGCCTCGGGCCGACGGTCAGGCGGGTGCACGCGGTCGACACCTTCGTCTCGGCCGACTCGCCGCTCGAGAGCGCCCGCTTCGCCCTCGCGCCGATCGGGCGCGGGGCGGTGGTGCGGGCGCTCGACAACTCGAGCGCGACCCCGGCAGCGGAAGTCGACCGGGTAGTGGCGATCGCAGGGGCGCGACACATCCCGCTCCAGGTCGGGACCACCAACGGCGGCAACGACGGATCGGAGCTGGCGCGGTTCGGTGCGGTCGACGTCCCGGTGAGCTGGCCCCTCCGCTACAGCCACTCGCCGGCCGAGGTGATCGACCTCCTCGACGTCGAGGCGCTGGCGCGGCTCGTCCTGGCGCTGGCGGTCGCGCGTTAGGCCTCACGGTCACCTTCACGAACGAACATTCCGCATGCGTGCACTGCTTTCCGTATCCGACAAGTCCGGGCTGGTGGAGTTCGCCGGCGGCCTTGTCGCGCTCGGGTGGGAGCTCATCTCCACCGGAGGGACCGCCCGGGCGATTCGCGATGCGAAGCTCCCGGTCCGCGACGTCAGCGACGTCACCGGCTTTCCCGAGATGATGGACGGCCGGGTCAAGACCCTCCACCCGGTCGTGCATGGGGGGCTGCTGGCGCGTCGCGACCTGCCCGAGCACGTGGCGGCGATGGAGGCGCACGGGATCGAGCCGATCGACCTTGTCGTCGTCAATCTCTATCCGTTCCGCGAGACCGCCGCCCGGGCCGGCGTCGCGCCCGAGGAGGTCGTCGAGCAGATCGACATCGGCGGTCCGTCGATGCTCCGGTCCGCGGCGAAGAACTTCGCGTCGGTGACGGTCGTCGTCGACCCGGCGGACTACCAGCGCGTTCTCGCCGCGTTAGGCGGCAGTAACGACGCCAGGGCCGCGCTGGCGATGCGGCGCGACCTCGCCGAGAAGGCGTTCGCGCACACCGCCGCCTACGACGCGGCGATCAGCGGCTGGTTCGCGGCGCAGCGCGGCGAGTCCTTTCCCGACCAGATGTCGATCGCGATGCGGAAGGCGCAGTCGCTGCGCTACGGCGAGAATCCCGGACAGCGCGCCGCGTTCTATACGGACGATGCTGCGGCAGGGCTTGGGACCCTCCGGCAGCGCGGCGGAAAGGAGCTGTCGTTCAACAATCTCCTCGACCTCGACGGTGCGCTGCTCGCCGCCGAGCCGTTTCGCGCCGAGCCCTGCTGCGCGATCATCAAGCACACGACGCCGTGCGGGATCGCGACCGGCGCCAGCGCGCTCGATGCGTATCGAAAGGCGCTCGCCTGCGACCCGGTCTCCGCGTTCGGGTCGGTGATCGCGTTCACCGTTCCCATCGACGACGCCGCCGCGGAAGCGGTGTCGGCGCTCTTCGTCGAGTGCATCGTCGCGCCGTCGTTCAGCGAGGGCGCGATCGAGATCCTCGGGCGGAAGAAGAACCTGCGCGTGCTCGAGGGCGACGCGCGATGGGCGCCGGGAGCACTCGACTTCAAGCGCGTGCGCGGAGGATTTCTCGCGCAGGAACGGCCGCCGCTCGCGACGTCGGATCAAGTCTGGAAGGTGGTGACCGAGCGCGCACCAACCGATGCCGAAGCGCGCGACCTGGCATTCGCCTGGAAGGCCGTGTCGAGCGTCAAGTCGAACGCGATCCTTCTCGCGCGCGATGGCGCGAGCATCGGGATCGGCGCCGGCCAGATGTCGCGCGTGGACGCCGCGTTCGTCGCCGTGCACAAGGCGAAGCAGTGCGGCCACGACACCACCGGCGCCGCGCTCGGCTCGGACGCGTTCTTCCCGTTCCGTGACGGAATCGACCAGGCGGCGTCGGCTGGAGTCACCGCGATCGTCCAGCCGGGAGGGTCGGTGCGAGACGATGAAGTGATCGCGGCAGCAAACCAACATGGCATCGCGATGGTACTAACTGGGCAGCGTCTCTTCCGTCACTGAGACGCAACCGCCATTTTCAATGGCTTGGGGGGGCGCGGCCGCTGCCGGCGCCACCGCACAACTTCCGGACCGCATGGCGCAAACACCGACTTACCAATCGCAGGAAATCGAGACGCCCCCGTCGTACCTGGCCGCCGGCCTGACGACACTCGGCGTCTTCATTCTGTATCTCCTCACGCTGGCGCCGTCGACGGCGATGTGGGACACCAGCGAGTACATCGCGGCTGCCTACACGCTCGGCCTCCCGCATCCGCCGGGGAATCCGTTCTTCGTGCTGATCGGGCGCGTCTTCTCGCTGCTGCCGATCGCGTCGGGCATCGCGACACGCATCAACATCCTCGCGGCGCTCTCGAGCGCGGTCGCTGCCGGCTCGTGGTTCCTCATCACCGAGCGCGTGCTGGTCGGCTGGTTTCCGCAGCGATGGCAGCGGATCCTCGGCGGCGTGCTGGCCGCGCTGCTCGGCGCGACCGCGTTCACTGTCTGGAACCAGTCGGTGGTGAACGAGAAAGTCTACACCGTATCGCTCGCGTTCTTCGCGGTCGTCGCGTGGTTGTCAGTGCGGTGGGCGGATGCGCCGCACGGGAAGAAGGCCGACCGCATCCTGGTCCTGATCGCATACCTGATCGGGCTCGGTTATGCGAACCACCCGGCGGGGTTCCTCGTCGCGCCGGCAGTCGGCGTCGTCGTGCTGGCCCGGCGATGGGAGACGATTCTCCGCTGGAAGCTGCTGCTCGCCTGCGCCGGCGCGCTGTTCCTCGGGATGAGCGTATTCGCGACGCAGCCGATTCGCGCCGCGCACTTCCCGCCGATCAACGAAGGCGAGCCGACGGCGTGCACCGACGGGCCGCACTTCGGCTGCACGTTCTCGAAGCTGACCTACGATCGCTTCATGTACAACTTCAATCGCGAGCAGTACGGCAAGCCCGCGTTGAGCGATCGTCAGGCACCGTTCACCGCGCAGGTCGACATGTGGTGGACGTATTTCCGCTGGCAGTGGATGCGCGACTCACAGGACGCGCACCAGGCGGCGCAGACAGCGCTGGCGGTCGCTTTCCTGCTGCTCGGCCTCCTCGGCGGATGGGTGCACTACACGCGTGACCGGCGCAGCTTCTGGTTCTTCGGGCCGTTGATATTCACGGTCACGCTGGCGCTGATCTACTACATGAACTTCAAGTACGGTTACTCGCAGGCGCCGGAGCTGGGCCAACAGGTCCCGCGCGAGGTCCGCGACCGTGACTACTTCTACCTCTGGAGCTATTCGGCGTGGGCCGTCTGGGCCGCGCTCGGATTGATCTGGGTGTGGGAGACGATCGCCGCGTCGTTCGGCTCCGATCGCGTTCGCGTCGGTGCGGATACCGTCGAGCAGCCGCGCCGGCAGAGCCTCGCCTTTGCGTCGCCGATCCTCATCCTCGCGCTGATCCCGCTGCTGGTGAACTGGAGCTCGGCGTCGCGCGCCGGGCAAACCGACACGCGCGATTTCGCCGCCGACCTGCTCAACTCCGTCGAGCCGTACGGGGTGCTCGTCACCGTCGGCGACAACGACACCTTCCCGCTCTGGTACGCGCAGGAGGTCGAAGGCATTCGCCGCGACGTCACGGTCGCGAACACCTCGCTCCTCAACACCGACTGGTACGTCAGGCAGCTGGTGCGGCGCCCGGTCTACACCTACGACGCGGCCAGGGGACCGAAGATCTACGCGTCGAAGAGCTGGCCCAAGCCGGCCACCGGCCCGCTCAACATGACGATCGCCGAGGCCGATGCAGTGCCACTCGTCGCCGACGTCCCGCAGGCGGCGTTGTTCACGGCCGGCAACGTCCGGGCGATCATCACGCCGCGCCAGATCACGCGCGCCGACATCCTCGTCCTGCACATGATCAAGGACGCAATGGGGACGCCGCGCCCAATCTACTTCAGCCGCACCTCGGGCGGCTATGCGAACGATCTCGGGATGGGGCAGTACACGCTCACCCAGGGGCTCGCGAAGAAGCTCGTCAACGGCGAGATCCACCCGACACGCGACACGCTTTCCGTCGGCGGCGAAGGATTCCTCGACGTGCAGCGGACGAAGGCGCTGTGGGACAGCGTCTTCACCGCGACCAAGTCGATCGCCAGACGCTCCGACTGGGTCGACCAGCCGTCGGTCGGCATCCCGTACCTGTACGTCTCCACGGGTGCGATCCTCTCCGAAGCGCTGCAGAAGATCGGCGAGCCCCAGGAAGCGCAGAAGGTGATGAACGAGGCGCGGGCAGTGGCGAAGGCGACGCGGCTCGACGACCTGCTCGCGCGCTACGAGCAGCCGGAGCAGGTGAATCCGTTCGCTGGTGAATCGGCGGCGCGGATCGAGGTTCCGCTCGCTCCGCAGACCGCGCCACCGGCTGCCCCGAAATCGTCCGGCAGGCCATAGGGCGGCGAGAGCATGAGCAAACGGGCCGCGACGTCACGTCGCGGCCCGTTCTGCATGTGCGCAACCCGCGGCTCAGCGATCGAACGAGAAGCCGATGGCCGTACCGTTAGGCGTCGGCACCGCCGATGCGCCGAGCAGGAAGCGGTCGAGCTTCGTGCGATGGTGGGAGTGCGCGTAGCGGACGGTCTTGATCCCCATCAGCGCGCCGAGGAACGATCCGGCCGGGATGTCGCTCGCCCAGTGCTTGTCGAGGTAGAGGCGCGTGAAGCCGGGGATGGTCGCAGCGCCATAGAGCAGCGGCGCCGCCCAATGCACGGCGCCGGGCCGCCTGATCCGGATCTCCTCGACGGCCGCCGCTGACGCGGCGAACGCAGTCGCCGCGTGCAGTGACGGGAACGAGCGGTACTCGAAGTCGGTGTAGCCGCGCCCGAAACGATGGGTGAGCGGTCCGTCCACCGCACTGCTCGGTCGCGCGCGACCAAGCGCGCCGCGCACCACCTGGCCGATTCCGGTCGTGAGCACCAGCGCTTCGGTCATGTGGAGGCCGACGTCGGCAGTGGTCTCCGAGCGGGTGAGCCGTCCGATACCGTATGCGGCGACCGCGCCGAAGGTGAAGGGCGTCTCGTTGATCGTCGTCAGCGCGTGCACGACGCGCCGGCGCCCGGGACCGCCCTGCACCGATGGACGCTGCGAGAAGCGCTCGATGCGTGTGTCGTACTGGTAGACGATCGCGGTCCCGGCGAGCGCGACCCCGGTCGCGACGAGATCGCGCCGGGTGAAAAAGGTCTTGTCCACTCGCTGCGCACGCGCCGGCACAGGGACCGCTGCGCTGCCGAGCGTGGCGAGGATCACGAAGAAGCACGGCGTCCAACGACTGAGGCTCAAGATCCGCTCTCGGAACAGCCCGCGCCCGATGCGCGGACGGTGTTCCCTCATGCAAGGCGCGTGTCATGAGAGCGGCCATCGTTCCCGCAAACACGGAGCGCTCCGGACGCGATGCGTCCGGAGCGCTCGACCGTGGTTCACGACGGCGTCGCCGCTACTGCACGGTGATCGTGCCGTGCATCCCCGTCCCCACCCCTCCGTGCACCGAGCAGTGGTAGCCGTACGTACCGGGAGCGTTGAAGGTCGAGGTGAAGGTGCCCTCGCTCTGCAGCGGGGCGTTGGTGCGGCCGCCGTCGTCGAAGACGACGCTGTGATCGGTGCACGCCTGCCCGCCATAGCCGTCGCCGGTGCAGGCGTTCCAGGTCCAGGTCACCGTCGTTCCGACCGGCACGGTCGTCGACGTCGGTGTGAAGGAGTTGTTCTGCACCTTGATGTCGGCACTCGTCGACCCCCCGGTCCCGCCACTCGGTGGCGACGTCGGCGAGCCGCCACCGCCACCACCGCAGGCGAGTGCGAAAGCAATGAGCGCGATGAGGGCGCCACGCGCTGACGGCTTGACGATTTCTTTTTGCATGGTTCGAAGCTCCCGCGCCGGTCCGGCGCAGTGGAAGTGCAGGCGACCAAGCCTTCTCTCGCTGGCTTTCGCGACACGATGGGAGCCGGTTCGCCTTGAAGCAAACCCGCACGGGCGAACGACATCCCCTGCGGGGTGAACGGCGTCGCGCGCACGCCGCGAGCGCCGTGCGCGCGCCTAACGCGGGAGAGGTGCGGTGCATCACGAACGCCCGCTGCCGCTCACTTCGATCCCGACCCTCGCATTCGGCTGCGAACGGCGCCATATTCAGGTACTGCGAGCGACTCACCAGCGCAGGGCGTCACGGCGAAGTTTCGCCGTGATGCCGTCGGTCGTTTCGGCGCTCCTGGCGACGCCTGTCATCGGGAGCCTGTATGCTGGAGCCGGCCGGTACGTCGCGGAACGACGATGAATCGGGGCTCCACGCGCCTGGCGTGGGCGACCCGGCGTCGGACTACCAGCCGGTTTCGGGAGCCAGTCGTCGCCTTCGCGCACTGGCGGCGCTGAGCGGCTCGCTTACCGATTCGCTCGGGCCCGAGGAGGCAGCGAACCTTGTCGAGCGAGAGGCTCTCTCGGCGCTCGGCGCCACGAGCGCGGTCGTCGTCACTCTCGGGGCATTTCCAGCAGCGGTCGCCCCAATCGACATTCAGCTGGAATCGCAGCGCCCGACGATCCTTCACGTCGTCCACGCGATCGGTCTTCCCGCCGAGGTAAAGGCGGCGCTCGATGAGCTGCCACTCGACGCGCCCGTGCCGCTCGCCGAAGTCGCTCGGACCGGCGAAGCGCTGTTCCTCGACTCGAGGGCGGATCTCGGTCGCTATCCGGAGTGGGGCGCGGCGATGATGAAGGTCGGCGCGCAGGCCGCGGCGATCGTCCCGGTGTGGGCGAACGGCCACCTTCGCGGTGTCCTCGGGCTCGCGTGGCCCGCGCCACGGATCTTCGACGAGGACGAACGAGCCTTCGTCCTCACGCTCGGTGTGATGTGCGCCCAGTCGATCATGCGTGCGCACCTGAAGCACGCGGAGCACCAGGCGCGGCAGGCCGCCGAGCTGGCGAACCAGTCCAAGACCCACTTTCTCGCGACGTTGAGTCACGAGCTGCGCACGCCGATGAACGCCGTCCTCGGTTACACGGACCTCATCGCCGACGAGATATGCGGGCCGATCACGCTGCTGCAGAAGGATCATCTCGGCCGCGTGCAGGCGTCAGGCAAGCACCTGCTCGGCCTGATCGAGGAGCTGCTTGGCTATGCGCGGGTCGAGGCCGGGGAGGAAATCGTTCGCGCCGAGCGCGTTCGACTCGCCGACCTGGTCGAGCAGAGCCTCGTGCTCGTCCGCCCGATCGCGACGAAGAAGGGCGTACATATCCGGGTCGAGAATCGCGCCGGTGAAATCGAGCTGAACACCGATCCGCACAAGCTCCGGCAGATCCTGATCAACGTCGTCGCCAACGCCGTGAAATTCGCCGAGGGCGGCGACGTCGTCCTCGTCCTTCGCGTCGATGGGGCCGTCGGAGAAGTGGTGGTCTACTTCGAGGTCACTGATTCGGGGCGCGGGATCGACGCCGTTGATCACGAGCGCGTGTTCGAAGCGTTCTGGCAGAAGGACTCGTCGAGGACCCGGACGACCGGGGGCACGGGGCTCGGCCTGGCAGTCGCGCGGCAGCTCGCCCAGCTGCTTGGCGGCGACGTCGTGGTGACTCGCAGCGCGTTAGGCGAGGGAAGCACGTTCACCGTCTCCCTCCCGGCGAGCTACCGCGCACCCGCTGCGGCCACGACCTGACCCGGCGCGGGCTACCGGGCCGCCCGTGCCTGCGTTAGTGTACGCGAGTGCCACGGAAGGGCTGGCGGAGTGGCTCATGCAGCGGCCGTGGACACCGCCGGCGCCCCGCGATTGGGCAGGTGTCAGAGTGGTTGAATGAACCGGTCTTGAAAACCGGCGGACCCGAGAGGGTCTCGTGGGTTCGAATCCCACCCTGCCCGTCGCGTCCCGCGAGCGATTGACCCGCTTGGCGGCACGCGGTACCTTGAACGACCCGAGGCGCGCGACGAGTCGCGCGCTTCTCGTTGGAGAGATGGCCGAGTGGCTGAAGGCACCGGTTTGCTAAACCGGCATACGGGTTTACGCCTGTATCGAGGGTTCGAATCCCTCTCTCTCCGTTCCCCTCCTCTGCCAGCGCCACGCGCTGGCACTTTTCTCATCTCTCATCGCCGTGTCATAGCTTGCCTGGCGAGACGATATCCCGCGTCCGCTTCGCCCCGTCGCCGACGGGCTACCTCCACGTCGGCGGCGCGCGCACCGCCCTCTTCAACTGGCTCTTCGTCAAGCGTTTTGGCGGGCAGTTCCTCCTTCGCATCGAGGACACCGACAAGGCGCGCAGCACCGACGAGAGCACGCGCGCGATCTTCGAGGGGCTCGAGTGGCTCGGGCTCGGATGGGATGAGCCGCCCGTCTACCAGGGCGCCAACCTCGAGCGGCATCGCGCCGACGCCGACCGGATGCTCGCCAACGGCACCGTCTACCGGTGCTTCTGCACGCAGGCCGAGCTCGATGTCCGGCGCAAGGAAGCCGAGGCGCGGAAGGAAAGCTTCAAGTACGACCGCCGCTGCGATCGGCTGTCGCCGGCCGAGATCGAGGCGAAGCTCGCCGCGGGGACGCCGCACGTCCTGCGCTTCCGCGTCCCCGACGGGACGACGGAGTGGAACGATCTGGTGCACGAGCGGATCGCGTTCCCGAACAAGGACATCGAGGACTTCGTCATCCTCCGCTCCGACCGGACGCCGATCTACAACATGGCGGTGGTCTCGGACGACATCGCCATGGGGATCACGCTGGTCATGCGCGGCGACGACCACATCTCGAACACGCCGAAGCAGATCATGCTCTACCGCGCGTTAGGCGCGGCGCTCCCAGGGTTTGCGCACCTGCCGATGATCCATGGCCTCGACGGGAAGAAGCTGAGCAAGCGGCACGGGGCGACTGCCGTCGCCGACTACCAGCACCAGGGGATCCTCCCCGGCGCGATGCTGAACTTCCTCGCCCTCCTCGGATGGTCGCCGGGCGGGGATCGCGAAGTGATGACGATGCAGGAGATGATCGACCTCTTCTCGGCCGACGGGCTGCAGAAGAAGGCGGCGGTGTTCGACACGAAGAAGCTCGAGTGGATGAACGGCCAGCACCTGAGCCGGACCCCGGCGGCGGAGCTCGCACCACTCATCACGCCGAAGCTCGTCGCGGCCGGGATGACGACCGCCGCGGATCTCGAGCGCAAGCACGACTGGTATCTCGCGCTGCTCGACCTGCTCAAGGTGCGCGCGCGCACCACCGACGAGATCGTGCACCAGGCGGTGCCCTACTTCACCGACGACATCACCTACGATCCGGACGCCGTCGCGAAGCAGTGGAAGGACGCGAGCGCGACGCGCGAGCTCCTCGCGGCGACGCGCGAGCGACTGGCCCGCACGGTCTGGGAGCCGGCGCAGATGGAGGAAGCGCTGCGCCAGCTCGCCGAGGAACGCGGCACCAGCGGCGGAAAGATCTTCCAGCCGCTGCGCGTCGCGCTCACCGGATTGAGCGTGAGCCCGGGAATCTTCGACGTGCTGATGATGCTCGGTCCCGATCGCGCGCTGCGACGAATCGAGCACGCCGAGCGGTGGCTCGAGCGCCGCTGACGCTCGGCGACGGCCCGGTTGATACCGATCATTGACCGGAGACCGGACGGAGCCGTACATTGCCGATGGGCAACATGGCAACTCTCGCCGGGCCGCCGATGACGGCGCCCGGCGACGCTTTTGGCGGAGGTCTCCATGACGGAGCCGCTTTCCCCGCTCGAACAGAAAGTCTATCACTACCTGATCGACTTTCTCGCTGAAAACACGTATCAGCCGAGCATCCGGGACATTGCCCGGAAGTTCAGGATCAAGTCGACGAAGACCGTGTCCGACTTGCTCCATGCGCTCGCGGTCAAGGGGTACATCCAGCGCGACCGCGCGCGCTCGCGCGGCGTCAAGCTGCTCGGCATCGGCAGTCCGGCCGGGATCCAGCCGGTACCCTACTACGGGAAGATCCACGCCGGCGAACCGGCACTGCTCCCGGAGAATCGCGTCCGCTTCATCACGATGGACCGGCGCTTCGTGCCGTCGGAAGACTCGTTCTTCCTCAAGGTGATGGGCGACAGCATGAACGGCCGCGGGATCCTCGACGGCGACTACGTCCTCATCTCGCAGTCGCGCCGGGCCCAGGACGGCGACATCGTGGCCGCACGGTTAGGCAGCGAGGCGACGGTGAAGACGCTCACCCACCGCGGCGCGACGATCGTCCTCGAGCCGGCGAACCCCGCCGACCGGTCGATCAGCGTCGGCCCGGGCGACGACTTCTCGGTGCTCGGCGTGGTCTGCGGGGTGTACCGCGCGTTCTGCGAGGAGAACGACCCGGTCCCGGATCTGCGCGTCGCGGACTGACCGGGCATCAGCCGGCGCGAAGGTGCGGTACGCCTAACGCGTGCCGGTCGAGACGGGGGTCGTCTGCGGGTCGGTCCCGTGCTTTGCCGCTTCGGCCTCGCGACGCTCGCGTTCCTTGCGGGCGCGGATCGCCTTCACCGCTTCGCGGAACTCCTCTTCGTTGAGCCGGCGGTGCGTCTGGTCGTACATCTCGGCGGCGATCATGTTGCGCTCGCGATCGCGCGTGATGTCGCCCTGGTACCTGGCGAGCGGGAGCTGGTAGAGGAGCGCGCTCGGAAGCGAGAACTTCCCGAGGTGGATCTTGTTCTTGTCGATGCCATACTGCTGGTCGCCGCGGCTGTAGATCCACGACGGACGGTCGCCGGGGCCGGTCTGCCCGCGCTCGGCGAGGTTGAGCGAATCCTGATACCTGCCTAACCGCGAGGCGAAGACGCTGTCGCGGCGCTCGTCGTCGGTCTTCGGCGCACTGATGAGCGGGCCGGGCTCGGGCCAGAGCCGTCCGTCGCCGAACGCGGGCTGGACGCCGCGCAGCACCCCGCCCCCACCGATGAGCGGCCCGCTCCCGCCTGGCTCGCCGGGCTGCGCCTTGATCACCGGCGCCGGCGGAAGCTCGGTCGGCACGGTGACGGGCGCCCGCAGCATCGGCGCGGTCGGAACGTCCGGCGCGGCGGTGCGATTGTCTCCGCCGTCCACCTGCGCCCGCGCGACGGTCGTGTCGTGGCGCGGCGCGATGGCGACGAAGGTGACCTTCTCCGGCTTCAGCGGGACGCGCACTTCCTGCCGGAAGAGCATCGACAGCGTGCTCGGCACCATCACGATCCGGATCAGCAGCGCGATGCCGACGACGTGAAGCGCCAGCGATGTCGCCAGCGAGCGATAGTCGCGTTGCGGCTCCCTGATCACGCCAGCTCACCCTGCATGCGGGCGAGCAGGCGGCCGGCGCGCGCTGCCGCCTCGCGGAGCCGTTCCGGCGACTTGATGAACGAGACCCGGAAGAATCCCTCGCCGCCGCTGCCTAACGCTGAGCCGGGGAGGACGACCACACCCTCTTCGTCGAGCAGCCTGTCGGCGAAGGTGCGGCTCGCGATCGCGGCGGGGAGCGGGCACCAGAGGTACATCGCGGCGCGGGGGGTGGCGCAGGGGAAGCCGGCGGCGGCGAAGGCGCTGACCGCGGCGTCCCGGCGTTCGCGGAAGATCGCGACGTTTCCCGGAACCCACTCGGCCCAGCTCTCGAGCGCCGCTACTCCCGCCGCCTGCACCGCCATGAATGCTCCAGTGTCAACGAACGTCTTGACCTTCGACAGCGCGGCGGCGATCGGGGGACGCGCCACCGCCCACCCGCACCGCCAGCCGGTCATGTTGTACGTCTTCGACAGCGAATGAAACTCGATGGCGACGTCGTCCGCGCCGTCGATCTCGAAGATGCTCGGCGGGACGTACCCGTCGTAGGCCAGCTCCGAATAGGCATTGTCGTACACCAGCAGGATATCGAGTTCCCTGCACCGCT
>Ga0070658_10003059_pt1 | contig 13812 bp, 13 predicted proteins | sample KBSC13metaG_FD_64664 | JGI IMG/M metagenome (GOLD analysis project Ga0070658, IMG submission 64664) | Corn rhizosphere microbial communities from Kellogg Biological Station, Michigan, USA - KBS C1-3 metaG | ecosystem: Host-associated > Plants > Roots > Rhizosphere > Soil ... | reverse complement strand
AAGCTCGGGGTTCACGAGGAACAGGATCGCTTCGGGCAAAAATATCAGGTGGGCCTCCTCGGCGTCTTTGCCGCCGGTCGCCACCTGGAACCGGTGCCTGCGACGCAGCTGATCCCGGAAGCGACCCGCTATACCTGGGTGCTGACGGCGACGACGTTCGAAGGGCTGGTGCAGATCGTAACCGGCCGCCGCTCGGTCGAGGAACTTGGCGGCCCGCTCAAGATGGCTCAGGTCGCCGGACAGCAGGCATCACTCGGCCCGTTCCAGTTCGTCCAGCTGCTTGCGCTGTTTTCAATTAATCTCGGATTCATCAATCTCTTGCCAGTCCCGGTGCTGGATGGTGGCCACCTTCTCTTTTATGCCATGGAGGCGGTGCGCCGCCGGCCGGTCAGTGTGCAGGCGCAGGAATGGGCTTTTCGGGGAGGACTCGCTCTGCTCCTCGCACTGCTCCTGTTCACAACGGTGAATGATCTGGGTTCATTCGGCCTTTGGGAACGGCTCGGGCGCTTGATTGGCTAAGGCGGTTGGGGCAGGGCAGCACATCCAAAAGGCCGCGGCAGGCTGGCGGTACAGCATTCAAGGGCGGGGACGCGTGATTCCACAGACAGTGAAATTTTCCAGGCGCGCCGGTGCGGTGCTTTTAGTCGGCACCATCCTCGGCGGGTGGGCGGCGCCCTTGCTGGCGCAGGACTCCGCATCGCAGGACCAGCCGGCAACTGCGCCCGACACGTCTGCTCCCGCCGCAACCCAGGCGCCTCAGCCGGCGACGGCCCCTCCGCAATCCGTGTCCATCACGACGCCACAGTCGACCGGAATGATTCGATCGATCGCAGTTCGCGGCAACCAGCGGCTGGAGCCGGCGACGATCATCTCCTATGCCAACTTGCAGCCAGGCCAGACATATTCCGCGGAGACGCTCGATCAGGCGCTCAAGGACCTGTACGCGACCGAGCTCTTCTCGAGCGTCGTGATCTCGGGCGGTGAGACCGGCAATATCGTCGTCACCGTCCAGGAAAACCCGGTCATCAATCGAATCGTCCTGGAGGGCAACAAGCGCCTCAAGGAGGACAAGATCACGCCGGAGATCCAGCTCAAGCCACGCGAGATCTTCACCCGTTCCAAGGTTCGTGCCGATGTCGACCGCATCATCGAACTCTACAAGCGGCAGGGCCGTTTTGCAGCGCGCGTCGAGCCGAAGATCGTGCAGCTCGACCAGAATCGAGTCGACCTCATCTTCGAGATCTACGAAGGCCCGATTTCGAAGGTCCGCAAGATCAACGTCATCGGCAACACAACCTTCAGCGACGAACGGTTGCGCAAGGAGATGTACACGCGCCAGGCCGGAGGCGTCCTCGGCTTTCTCAAGTCCAACGACACCTACGATCCCGATCGCCTTGCGGCCGACCAGCAGAAGCTTCGCGCCTTCTACCTGACCGAAGGCTATGCCGATTTCCGGGTCGTTTCGGCGCTTGCGGAGCTTACTCCCGACCGCCGCGACTTCATCATTACGTACGTCATCGAAGAGGGGCCGAGGTACAAGTTCGGAAAGGTCGATGCGGAGAGCGCGCTGCGCGATCTTCCCAAAGACAAGATCATGCAGATGGTCACCGAAAAGCAGGGCGAGTGGTTCGACGCCAAGGCTGTCGAAGACACGGTGACATCGTTGAACGAGGTTGCTGGCAACCTCGGCTACGCCTTTGCCGACATCAATCCCGCCTACAAGCGCAATCCCGACACCCACACGATGGATGTCACCTTCAGGGTCGGTGAAACGCCGCGCGTCTATGTCGAGAGGATCGACGTCAGCGGCAATACCGTCACTCACGACAAAGTGGTCCGGCGCGAGTTCCGCGTGAACGAGGGCGATGCTTTCAACGCGATCAAGATCAAGCGCTCACAGGACCGGATACAGTCGCTGGGCTATTTCCAGGACAATGTGGAGGTCAAACAGAGCGAAGGCTCCGCTCCCGACCGGGTCGTTCTGGGAGTTGACCTGCAGGAGAAGGCAACCGGCCAGCTTCAGTTTTCGGCCGGCTATTCCAGCCTTGAGCGCTTCCTCGTCTCCCTGGCCGTCTCGCAGAACAATTTCCGCGGGATGGGCCAGTCGCTCGACGCCGGCGTGAGTTGGTCGCGTTATTCGAAGTCGATTTCGGCCGGATTCACCGAGCCTTATTTCCTGGACAAGCAAATCCTGCTTGGCGGTCAGATTTTCCGCCGCGACTACAATAGTTTCAACTTCATCGGCGGTCAGCGGAACACTACCTATTCCCAGCTCAGCACCGGCAGCGCAGTGAGGGTCGGCTTCCCGCTGACCGAATATCTGACATATGGAGTCCGCTACTCGCTGATCCAGGACAAGGTCTCGCTCAGCAAACTTCTTTACTTCACCGATCCCGACCTCATTCCCGATCCCGATGGCACAGGACCGCTAACAGGGAGCAACGGACCGTTGCCCCCGGCCTGCGATCCGCTGAAGGCCGGGCGCTATCTTTGCGACGAGATCGGCACACGCCTGACCTCGTCCGTGGGTCATTCCATCGCGTACGACGATACCGATGGAATTCGGCCGACGCGGGGCCAGCGGATCGCATTCAGCCAGGATTTCGCAGGCCTTGGCGGCGACGTGAAATATATCCGCACCCGTGCCGATGCGACCAAGTACAAGAGCCTCGGCGGCGGTTGGATCCTCTCGGGGCACCTGGAAGGCGGTTACATCGCCGCACTCGGAGCCAAGCAGTTCGATAGCGAGGGCAATGAGGTCGACAGGGTCCGGCTGACCGATCGATTCTTCGGAACGGACATGCGGGGCTTCGACATCCGGGGAATCGGCCCGCGCATCGAACGCTTCCCATACGATAATGAAGGCCATTTGATCACCGACAACAGCCAGAATCGCGTCTCCGACGCAGTCGGCGGTCATGCCTATTACATGGGCCGGATCGAGCTGGAGGTCCCGGTCAGCTCGTCGATCCGGAGCCTGGGCCTTCGTCCCTCCGCGTTCATCGACGTCGGGTCGGTTTGGGGACTGACCAAGCCGGTCCTCCTGGACATTCCGGGCGTATGCACCGCCGCGGACGGTAGTGCGGTGAAGAAACTGCAGCCGGGGCAGGTCGCGAGCGATTGCGGAGCCCTGGTAGGAACGGGCTTCGCCTTCACTCCGGGCTTCAAGGAGGAATTCTTCGGCAATTCTCCGAGCCCGCGACTTTCGATCGGCTTCGGCGTAAACTGGGTATCACCGTTCGGACCCCTTCGCCTCGACATCGCCAAGGCGATCCTGAAGCAAAAGGGCGACGACACCAAAATCTTCTCATTCAATGTAGGAACACAATTCTAAATGCATAAAATCCTTATGTTCTCTGCAGTCGCAGCCGCGGTCGTGGCCCCCACTGCAGTCCAGGCGCAGAAAGCGCCAGCGGCCGTCGTCGTCGTCGTCGACAACGACCGGATCTATCGCGAGTGCAATGCCTGCAAGACTGCCCAGACGCAGCTCCAGGCCCAAGCGCAGGCCTTCCAGAGCCGCCAGCAGACTCTCGCCGGCCAGCTGCGTCCCGAAGGACAGGCGATCCAAACCGCGATCCAGGCGCTGAACGGCAAGGATCCGGACGCCGCGCTGAAGAAGCGCGTCCAGGATTTCCAGACGAAGGAGCAGCAGGCAAACGAGGAGCTTACGCGCTCGCAGCAGAACCTGCAGTCCATTCAGGCCAATGTCGTTCGCCAGATCGAGGAGCGGCTTCGCCCGGTGATTAACCAGGTGATGACCCAGCGCGGCGCCAATCTCGCCGTAGATGTCGATTCGACCCTGGCTCACGCGCAGGGCACCGACGTTACCGATGCTGTCCTCGCCGGGCTGAACGCCGCGCTTCCGTCGGTCAGCCTGACTCCGCTTCCGCAGCAGCAGCAACAGCAGCAGCCGCAGGGCCGGTGACCGAAGGGACGGCCGCGGCCGCCAAGGGCCCGCTGGACATCCGGCGGGTCATGGCGGCGCTTCCGCATCGCTATCCCATGCTGCTCGTCGATCGCGTCGAAAGCCTCGACCCGGATCGCGGGATCGTCGCGATCAAGGCAGTGACCATCAACGAGCCGTTCTTCCAGGGGCATTTCCCCGGACGGCCGATCATGCCCGGTGTGCTGATCGTCGAGGCGCTTGCCCAGGCAGCAGGCATTCTCGCGGTCGAATCGCTCGGCCTCACAGGGACCGGCAAGCTGGTCTATTTCATGGCGATCGAGGGCGCGAAGTTCCGAACGCCGGTAGAGCCGGGAGTGCTTCTGCGGCTCGAAGTCGAATTCGCGCAAAAGCGCCCGAGCGTGTGCAAGTTTGCCGGGCGAGCTCTCATTGATGGCAAGGTCGCTGCTGAAGCGAACTTCACGGCAATGATCGCCGATCCGCCCGCCAGCTAGTCTTCATCGGCCTCCGAGCCGGATCCCCGCATAAAGTGCGCGGCCTTCGGTCCGGTAGCCGAACACATCCTGGTAGCGGCTGTCGAACAGGTTCGACGCCCTCGCGAACAGCTCAACTCCGGGCCTGACCGAATAGCCGAGCCGGGCGCCGGCCAGCCAATAGGCATTCAGTCGAACCGCCTCGCTCGGGAAGACGTCGAAATTGGTGTCGCCGCGGGCGCCGACATAGGCGATCGAAGCGCCATAGGTGAACCGGCCCACGCGCCCGTCGGCGGCTAACGAGCCGCTGTGCTTCGGCCTGCGTACCTCGCGAACCTGAATCGAAGGAATGTCGCCCGGCTGGGTCGCGTGCAGGAAGGCATAATTTGCCGACAGGCGCAGGGTATCGCCTATATTCCAGCCCAGCTCGGCTTCGATCCCGGAGCGGTGGCTGGCGGAATTCCGGTTGACCGTACTCGAAAGGAAGGTCGCCGGATCGAACAGGTCGACGATCTCGTCATGAAGCTTCTGCTGGTACCCGGTCAGCGCGGCTTCGATCGCGCCGCGCCTGTAGCGGAGGGATGCTTCGAACCCGCGCGAGCTTTCCGGCTTGAGAGATGGGTTGCCAACGAAGCTTCCGGGGAAAAAGCCGTACAGGTCGAAGAAGGTCGGCTGGGCAATCCCTTCCGAATAGGAGCCGGCAACCGAGAATCCGCGTCCCAGCGCCACCAGCACCGAAGCGCGCGCCGTGGTCGCATCCTTGAAGGCGCTGAACTTGTCCCGCCGTATCGCGAAATCAGCGATGACCGGGGCGAGTTCCGCTCGCCATTCTGCGGTCAGCGCGTCATGCGAGCGATGTCTGTCCTGATTACTGGCGCCGAAATAAATTGTGTCGCGCGCGTGGAAGGTTTCGCGGTCGCCGTCGAACGCGAGAATCGCAAGGTGACGAATCTTGCCGGTGGAGAATCGATATTGAATCTGCGCGGTCGCGGTCGATCGTTCCCCACTCGTCCGATTGATCTCCTCGGCGGCGAGGAAGTTGCGATTCGACGATCCCAGCAGCGAAACCGAGACCGAGCCGCTCAAGCCATGTTCGTCGCTTCCCCCTGAAAGCCACAGCCGACCGGCGGAAAGGCGGTTCTTGCTGCTGTCGAGCGTATCGGCATGGAGGAAGGTCACGGGATCGAAGCCGTCGAACTCGCTGCGCCCGGTCAAGGCAAAGCCCGCAGCGCCAAGCTCGAATCCCGGCGCAAAGGCCCAGCTGCCTCGAAGCCGCGCGGCGAAATTGCGATATCCGTCCTTGTCGCCATGGCCGTTGAAGCTGTCGATGCCGGTCGCGCGCTGCCAGCCAGCGGCGCCAGCGAGGTTGGCGGTGCCGGTCGTGACCGCGGCCGAGGCTCCGGCACGGACGAACCCGAACGAGCCGGCCTCGGCAGTTGCGCTTAGTCCTGGCGCCGCAGCGGGGAGGCCGTTGACCGCGATCACGCCGCCGATCGCATCCGAGCCCCAGAGCGCGGATTGCGGCCCGCGAACGATCTCGAGGCGCGACGCAATGTCCGCGTTCAGCAGTTCGAAGCGAGGCGTGTCGTTTGAGGCGGGGTCGTTGGCTCGAATCCCGTCGATGAACAGCAAGGTATGATTGGCCTCCGCGCCCCGGATCCTCACCTCCGAAAAGGTGCCCGCCGGGCCACCGCTTTCGACCGCCGCCGACGGGGTAAGGCGAAGGAGCGAATAGAGGAGAGGATCGCCGAGACGCTCTATGCGCTTGCGATCGAGAACGGTCGTGCTCGCGGCAACGTCCTCCTGCTTCTGCGGCGCGCGCGATGCGGTCACGACAATGGCTGGCTGTTTGTCACCTGAATTTGGAAGCGTTGCGACCGCCTGGGCCGAAGCGAGCAACATGGAAATGATCATCTGAACCTCCTGAAACGACACGGCACGTCGTCTCGGAGGTGCCACCCGGGTTCGCCCGAGCGACGCCACGCATCCACGGCTGGACCCGGCCGGGTGCGGACGACTGACGGAGGCAGGTTCCTGGCTTGGCCGTTCTTGCGGCCTCACAGTTGCGGGCACAGCGCCGGAATCGCACCGGCTTCCCTTTTGACCACCTCCATCGATCCGAAGATCGCAGGCGGCACCCTCGTCGCCGGATTGCTAGGTTGCGTCCCGGGTCATTGTCAATCGAGCGCTCGGGCGGTTATGAGCGTGGCGGAATGGAAAAGCTGGGACTGACGATGGAGAACAAGGCTCGCCTTCTCGCGCTGCTCGCCGCGATTTTCGCTGCGGCGGCCATGCGCCTGGTTCCGCATCCGCCCAACTTCTCGCCGATCGCTGCAATGGCATTGTTCAGCGGCGCGCAAATGCCGCGCCGGGCGCTGGCGTTCGCCGCGCCGTTTGCCGCCCTTTTGCTGAGCGACCTGGTCCTCGGCTTCTACGCAGGGATGAATTTCGTCTATTTCAGCTTTGCGCTGACTGTGCTGATCGGCTGGGTGATCGCATCGCGGCGCACGCCGCTCATGATCGGCATTGCGGCCGTGGCGAGCTCGTCCCTGTTCTTCATACTCACCAATTTCGGGATGTGGGCGTTCAGCGGTTTCTATCCGCGGACGATGGACGGCCTCGTCGCCTGCTACGTCGCGGCGATTCCTTTCTTCCAGAACACGATCGCGGGTGATCTTTTCTACACAACGCTGCTGTTTGGCGGGTTCGCTCTTGCCGAGCGGCTGCTTCCGGGGATCAGGGCTGGGCGGCAAACCCGGGCCACCGCCTGAATCCTCGCCCGGTTGCATCCGCGGGGCTCAGCATATAAGGGCCCGCACGACCTTCGGCTGGTCGGAAACCAGCCAATTTCAAGGAACAAGAAATGAAATCCGGTACCCATCCCGATTACCACATGATCACCGTCGAAATGACCGACGGGACCAAGTTCCAGACGCGTTCGACCTGGGGCAAGGAAGGCGACACCCTGCACCTCGACATCGACCCGAAGGTTCACCCGGCCTGGACGGGTGGTAATCAGAAGCTGCTCGACACCGGCGGACAGGTGGCGCGCTTCAACAAGCGCTTCGGCGGCCTGAAGCTCGGCAAGCAATAGCGACTCGCCCAGAGTGCCGGGCCTCTACGTCGCTCCGGCGACATGTCCCAGAAATGCTCCACGGCTCGAGACCGAGCGGCTGATCCTTCGCGAGTTTCGAGCGGACGATATTGACGCGCATTCGGCAACGCTCGGCGATGCCGAGGTCATGCGCTTCATCGGCGGCAAACCGCTCGCTCGCGAAGATGCCTGGCGGCGAATGCTCGGCTCCATCGGCATGTGGCAGGCAATCGGAATCGGCGCATGGGCCGTCGAGATGAAGGCGGATGGCCGGTTGGCCGGTCATTGCGGCTTCTTCGATTTCCAGCGTGCCATGCAGCCCGACATATCGGGTGAGCCAGAAATGGGCTGGATCTTCGACAGGTCCGTTCATGGGCAGGGATTTGCGTTCGAAGCCTGCACTCGCGCGCTTGCATGGGCAGACGAGGCGCTGGCGCCCGAATCCTATCCGGCAATCATCGACCTGGACAATGCGCCGTCCATGAAGCTCGCGGAGCGGCTGGGCTTCAGGCGGCTGTCCGACGCGATCTATCGGGACTCGGCGATCGCGATGTTCCGCCGTTCGTTACCAGCCTCCGCCACCACCGCCACCGCCACCGCCTCCTGACGATCCGCCGCCACCCGAACCGCTGCCCGAGCCGGGCGCGGTCGATGCCGAGCTGACGCTGCTTGCAAGCGAGGAGCCGACGCTGCTGGTGAAGCCTTCCGGGTCGCTCCACGGACTGCTCGAGCCGGAATACCAGGCGAAACCCTGTCGGCCGGACGCAGCGGCCGCCGCAAGCACCGGAGCGAAACGATCCGCCCAGCGATTCTCGACGCCCAGCGCGATCGCATAGGGCAGATATTTCTCGAACAACTCGGGCGTGTCCTCGGGTGGCGTCATGCGGTCGAGCCGCTCGCGCTCGGTGATCGACAGATACTGTCTGAAGCCTGCGATGTGGTCGAGAATCTTGCGGCCGTCCGCCGTCGGCGCCGAAATCCACCAGAAGGCCGAAATCACGATCGGCACCGCCAAGGCCGGAAGTAGCAACGGGAACCACCAGCCCGTGCCCAGCGCCTCGACAAAGAGGGGGAAGCCGAGTGCCGCGGCGACCGCGCCGAAGATGAAGATGGCGGCGATCAACAGGCACTTGCTCGCATTGGCGGGCTGCTTCGCGAGCAGCAGCAGACCCAAGGTGACGAGCGTGGCTCCGACGGCCAGCGCAACCGCGAGCGGGGAGGCGATGCCGCTCGAGAGATCGACTGCGGCAGCGGCAAGCCACAGCGCCGCGATGAAGATCGCGAGGCCGGCAACCGCCCAACCGATGTTTCGCTTGAATAGCTTGCCTTCATATTTCTTCTTGAGAGTATCTTCCAAGGCGCTTTTCGCAGAGGAAAATTTCTCGTGGTTCTCCTGTTTCATGGCGATGATCTCGCCGGGCGAAGCGAGCTCGGCGAGCGCCGCCTCCTCGTCCTCGGGAAGCGGTTCCGAGCTGGAAGTGCGCTCGATCGTGCGGCTGTCGCGGGACAGCCATCCCCCTTCCTGCTCGGAGATTCGGATGTGCCCGCGAACGCCCATGTCGACGAGCGCTGCGGCGAAAGCGCGATTGTCCGAATCCTCCTTGATGACATAGCGCATGCCAGCGGGGCTGAGGTCGTCCGGCGGACTGAAGAGGGGAACGACAGTCCCGGCCCTGGGGTCGCGGCCGACGCGATGCCAGGCCATGAAATAGAAGGCCAGCGTTGCGATCAATCCGAGCAGCCCGGCCAGCGGCGGACCAAAGTCGCTGAGCCACCAGCCCAGCCTCGTGCTTTCGTCAGGCTCGGCGACTACGCCCTTCGGCCAGGCCGCGGCGACCGTCAGTCCCTCGTACGGCCCGAGCGGCCAAGTCGTCCGGAAAACGATCTCTCCTGGCTGTTCCGACACGACCTGCGCATTGCTGTCCGTCGATCCCTGCGGCCCGGTATAAGCGGCTCGCTGGCCGAAGCTGGCAGCCGAGGGCAGGCGTATGCGCGCCTCGGCGACATCGATCGGGAACATCCACCCGTTGCCGGTCGCGTTCCAGTACAGTTCGTCGTAGCTGCCGAAGCGGCCGATCTGCCGTGTCGTCCGGTAACGGATCACGAAGCGATGGTCGCCGGGCGCAATCTCAGTATCGGCATCGCCGACCCGGATTCTTACGCCATTCGATAGCGGTTCAACCTTGGCCGGCTCGGAATGGCCGTCGCGGCTCGCGCCCTCGAATTCGAAGCCGACCCGGATCCGCCGACCGTTTCGCCCGGAGTAGAGAGTCGGGAAATCGCGATAGATTCCGTGGCGTATCTGATTGCCCTCGGAATGCACGTCGATCGTCTCGGTGACTTCGAGCGCGGAATTTGGCTGAACTGCAACGTCGCTGACGAAGCTGGTGATCTTTTCTTCGGCGGCCGCTGGGGACGCCGTCAGGAGCAAGGCGGCGAAGATCGGTCCGCCAAGGCGCACGGTCATGCCGCCGGGCGCGGGAAGGACACTTTCGGCGCGGCCTGGATGCTTTGGTCCTCGTCCTGGTAGAACGGTTCCTCCGTAAACCCGGCAGGACGGGCGATCAGGACGGGTGGAAAGCTCTGGATCGTCGAATTCAGGTCGCGGACGGTCGCATTATAATATCGGCGAGCTCCCTGAAGCTCGGTCTCGATGCTTGCGAGCTGGTCCTGCAGCTGGAGGAAGTTCTGGTTCGCCTTGAGGTCGGGGTAATTTTCCGCGACCGCCATCAGCCGCCCGAGAAGCCCCGTCATTGTCGCATCCGCCTGCGCGGTCGCCTGGACGCTGCCCGCATTGGTCGCTTCCGCGCGCTTGGCGGTGACCTCTTCGAACACCTCGCGCTCGTGGCTCGCGTAGCCCTGGACGGTCTCGACCAGGTTGGGGATGAGGTCGGCGCGACGGCGCAGCTGCACCGTAATCCCGCTAAACCCTTCCTTCACGAGAGCCCGAAGGCGCACGAGACGGTTGTAGATACCTACTGCATAGAGAAGCAGCAGGACGATGACGCCAAGCGCGATCCAGCCGACCATGTGAAACCCCCGTTAGCCCGGGGGCAGCCTAAGCGGAAACCGCGCCGTTCGCTAGAAGGCCGGGATTCCGGTGATCGCGCGGCCGAGGATCAGCGCGTGGACGTCATGCGTCCCCTCGTAGGTGTTCACGGTCTCGAGGTTGGCCGAGTGGCGCATTACCTGGAATTCGGCCGAGATGCCGTTGCCGCCGTGCATATCGCGGCTGACCCGGGCGATATCGAGGGCCTTCCCGCAATTATTCCGCTTCAGGAGGCTTATCATCTCGGGGACGAGCTCGCCCGAATCCATCCGGCGGCCGACCCGCAGGGCCGCCTGCAGACCGAGCGAGATTTCCGTCACCATGTTGGCGAGCTTGAGCTGGACTAGCTGGTTCGACGCAAGCGGCTTTCCGAATTGCTTGCGGTCGAGCGTGTACTGGCGCGCCGCGGCGTAGCAGAACTCGGCGGCGCCCATCGCGCCCCAGCCGATGCCATAACGTGCGCGGTTGAGGCAGCCGAACGGACCCTTGAGACCCTCGACGTTGGGGAGGAGGGCGTCCTCGCCGACCTCGACATTGTCCATGACGATCTCGCCGGTGATCGAGGCGCGAAGCGAAAGCTTCTCCTTGATCTTCGGTGCGGACAGGCCCTTCGCGCCCTTGTCCAGGACGAAACCGCGGATCTTCCCGCCGTGGGCGTCGGACTTCGCCCAGACCACGAAGACGTCGGCGATCGGCGAATTCGTGATCCACATCTTGCTGCCGGTGAGCACGTAGCCGCCCTGAACCTTCGTCGCTCGGGTACGCATGCTGCCGGGGTCGGATCCGGAATCGGGCTCGGTCAGGCCGAAGCAGCCGACCATTTCGCCGGTCGCGAGCTTCGGAAGATATTTTTGCCGTTGCTCCTCCGACCCGTAGGCGTGGATCGGATACATGACGAGGCTCGACTGGACCGACATCGCCGAGCGGTAGCCGCTGTCGACCCGCTCGACCGCGCGGGCGATCAGGCCGTAGCTGACATAGCCGAGGCCGGCGCCGCCATATTCGTTCGGGACCGTGGCGCCGAGCAGGCCGAGCTCACCCATTTCGGTGAGGATCGAGCGGTCGAAGCTTTCCTCGAGATAGGCTTTGGTCACGCGCGGCTGCAGCTTCTCCTGCGCATAGCCTTCGGCCGTATCCCGAACGAGCCGCTCCTCGCCGGTCAATTGGCCATCGAGATCGAATGGATCGGCCCAGTCGAATGGCAAGATGTGAGGCTCGCTCACGTGAATCCCCGCAAATAAGTGAAGTCGAGGCGCTCTTAGCCATCGGTCCGGCGCCGCGCCACCCCCGGGTCCGGCCCAAGAAACAAATGGCCGATTTCCGGTAAAAACCAAATGCGGTGTTCTGAATTAGGACAAACGTCCTTTAATGATATGTATAAATGATTGATAAAACCTACTTGCGTCTAACGAAAGTTAACTGTTATCGAAAGTTAACCGAGCGCGACTCGGTGGGGGACAGACCAGGGGGCGTTTGCAATGCGTTGTGTTCGTGTCGCAGTGGCGGCATGGGTTGCTTTTGCGTTCGCGCAGTCCGCCGCGGCGCAGGATATGGTCTACACACCGATCGATCCGAGCTTCGGCGGCAATCCATTCAATTCATCACACCTGTTGGGCATCGCCAATGCCCAGAACAAGTTCAAGGATCCGAGCGCGTCCACGGGCGGCTCGCAGGCAGACATCTTTGCAAGGCAGCTGCAGTCGCGGCTGCTGTCAGCGCTCTCCTCGCAGATCGTCAATGCGATCTTCGGCAACAATGCGCAGGAAAACGGAACGATCTCGTTCGGAAACCAATCGATCGAATGGGCCCGGAGCCTCGATGAGGTGACGTTGACGATCACCAACACCGACACCGGCGAAGTGACGACGATCGAAGTTCCAACCATCGTCGATATCGGCGGCTGACCATGCGCAAAGCCTTGTCAGCCCTTGTCGCGTTCGCGCTCCTGTCCGGTTGCACCAGTCTTGCGGAGGACGGCCGCGCGAGCATCCCGGAGACTACGTCGCTCGCCTTCATCCCGCACCAGACCCAGACGCAGCGGTTGCTGAGCGCGATTCCGCCGCCTCAGAAGCCGATCGCCATCGCCGTCTACGATTTCACCGACCAGACGGGCCAGTTCAAGGCGACCGAGAACAGCACGCAGACGCTGTCGCGGGCGGTGACCCAGGGCGCCAGCTCGATCCTGGTGAAAGCGCTCCAGGACGCCGGCAATCGCAGCTGGTTCACGATCGTGGAACGCGAAAACCTCAAGGACCTGCTAAGCGAGCGCCAGATCATCCGCGAAATGCGCGAGCGCTATCTCGGTGAGAAGGGCGTCAATCCCGAAGCGCTGCCGGCACTGCTGTTCGCGGGTGTCCTGCTTGAAGGCGGGATCATCAGCTACGACACGAATACGGTCACCGGAGGAGCTGGAGCGGCGTTCCTCGGTATCGGCGGCCACACCGAATATCGCCAGGACACGGTCACCGTCTATCTTCGCGCCGTATCGGTCCGCACCGGCGAGGTGCTGACCACCGTGACCGCGTCGAAGACCATCGCGTCGAAGGCGATCAGCGCCAACGCATTCAAGTTCGTGGCATTCAAGGAATTGCTCGAGGCCGAGGCTGGAATCACCACCAACGAGCCGGACCATCTGGCGCTCCAGCAGGCGATCGAGAAGGCCGTTTATGACCTCGTCATGGATGGCGTGGAGCTCAAGTTGTGGAATTTCGCCGATCCCAAGGCGGGGTGGCCGCTGGTGTGGCGCTACGAGCAGGAACGGGAAGGGACCTATTCGGCGGCCGAGGTGCAGCATGCGATGGAGAAGTCGGGCGAATTGGCGCGAGATCCAAACAGCGATTCGACCAAATACCCCAAGGGCATCAGCTACGCGCCGGTGGTGGTGAAGCAGAAAAAGCCAGCGGAAGGAAACGCTTCCGGCCGATGAGTTTCGGCGCGGCGCGCTCCGCGCCGTGTTCGATGGAAGGAGCCGACTGGGCAGGCCTGGAGCCCGCCGGCGAAATTGAAGACCAGGCGGACGTCGCGAAGGTTGCAGCTTTCGCGATCGCCCAAGTGCAAGGCGCGCACCGGAGTTGCAGCTCCGATGCGCGCGACAAGCAGGCTTGCAACCTCCATGCCACCCCTCGCGAGAGGGGCGGCATGGTTATCACTCCTGAGGGAAGGAATGACAACCATGAAACGGGCATTTTACACCACAGTATCAGCGCTTGCGCTGCTCACAGCAGCGCCCGCGATTGCCGGCGACAACACGTCCGCCGTCACGCAGTCGGGGACCAACGCGACCGCCACGGTC
>Ga0070658_10003058_pt1 | contig 13820 bp, 12 predicted proteins | sample KBSC13metaG_FD_64664 | JGI IMG/M metagenome (GOLD analysis project Ga0070658, IMG submission 64664) | Corn rhizosphere microbial communities from Kellogg Biological Station, Michigan, USA - KBS C1-3 metaG | ecosystem: Host-associated > Plants > Roots > Rhizosphere > Soil ... | reverse complement strand
TGCTCGCGCGCCGCTGGGCCGCCGACGTCAGCCTCGACGCGCTGCGGGAGCGGCTGCGGCCGGTCGGGCTGCCCGTCGACCACGTGCTGCACCCCGGCCTGGACTGGGTCCGCAGACGCGTGCTCGGCGACGTGCTGGACCTGGGGTTCGGGGCCGTCGACATCGATCCCGACGACCCCGACCACGTGGTGCTGCTCCCCCAGCCTCTCCTGGACGCGGTCGGGCTCGACGCGGAGCGGGAGTGGCGCGGGGCGGAGGCCTACCTCGAGCGGATGGGCGCGGTCGCCGTCGAGCGGGTGAAGGGCGACGCGAAGGGCCAGCTGCGGCCGATCGGGGACTGCGACGCGGTCACCCTGCTCGGCTCCGCGACGCTGCGGGCCGCCATCGCCGGCGACGCCGGCGGGATGGGCGCCGTGGTCGTCCCCATGCGCAAGCGCGGCTGGACCAAGATGGCGCTGATCGACCCCGCCTTCGGACCGGCTGCGGCAGCGGCGACGCTGCCCGTCGACCGCGGCTTCCCACGACCCCTCCTCGTCACCGCCGAGGAGCTCACGCTCGCGGTGGACGGCGGGCGTCCCCAGGAGCTGCCGCTGCGCGACCGCGCAAGCGACGCGCCGTGGCTCCGCGACGTGCTCTACCGCTGACTGCCCCTGATAATGGGACGTGCGCCGCTTCGTCCTCGCCTCCGCCTCGCCCGCCCGGCTGCGGCTGCTCAGGGACGCCGGCTTCGACCCTGAGGTCGTCGTCAGCGGCGTCGAGGAGGACGTCGACGACGTGCTCGAGCTCGCGCGCCGCAAAGCCCGCGCCGTGGCGGCGTCGCAGGACGACGCCCTCGTGCTCGGCTGCGACTCCATGCTGCTGCTCGACGGCGCCGTCCTCGGCAAGCCGGACTCTCCGGAGGCCGCCGTGGCGCGGTGGCAGGCCATGCGCGGCCGCTCGGGTGCGCTCATGACCGGGCACGTCCTGCTCGACACGGCGTCGGCGTCCGAGGCCTTCGCCGTCGTGTCGACGGTGGTCACCTTCGGCACGCCCAGCGACGACGAGATCAAGGCCTACGTCGCGACGGGTGAGCCGCTGCACGTCGCCGGTGCTTTCACCCTCGACGGCCGTTCTGCGCCGTTCGTCGACAGCATCGAGGGCGACCACGGCAACGTCATCGGCGTCTCGCTGCCGACCGTACGCCGGCTCCTGGCGACCCTCGGCATCTCGGTGGTGGACCTGTGGAGCTGAAGATCGGTCCGCTGGCGGTCGACTCCCCCGTCGTTCTCGCACCCATGGCGGGCGTGACGAACGCCGCGTTCCGGGCGCTGTGCCGCACGTTCGGCGGAGGGCTGTACGTCAGCGAGATGGTGTCGGCGCGCGCCCTCTGCGAGGGCCACGAGCGCACCTTCACGATGATCGCGGGCGCGCCGGACGAGCCGATCCGGTCGGTGCAGCTCTACGGCGTCGACCCGTACTGGGTGTCGGAGGCCGTGAAGCGGGTCGTCGACAGCGGCGTCGACCACATCGACATCAACTCGGGCTGCCCGTCGCCCAAGGTGACCAGGCGCGGCGGCGGCGGCGCCCTGCCCGCCCACCACGTGCTGTTCGGCAACATCGTGGCGGCGGCCGTACGCGCCGCCGGAGCGGTGCCGGTGACCGTCAAGATGCGCAAGGGCATCGATGACTCCTCGCTGACCTACCTCGAGGCCGCCCGTGCTGCGGAGGACGCCGGAGTGGCAGCCGTCGCCCTGCACGCCCGGACCGTCTACCAGCTCTACAGCGGCACGGCCGACTGGTCCGCGATCGCTGCGCTGAAGGAGGCCATCACCTCCGTGCCGGTCCTCGGCAACGGCGACGTCTGGTGCGGGGCCGACGGCGTACGGATGGTCGAGGAGACCGGCTGCGACGGCATCGTCGTCGGACGCGGCTGCCTCGGGCGGCCCTGGCTGTTCCGCGACCTGGCGGACGCCTTCGCGGGCCGACCCGCTTGTCCGCCTCCGACCCTCGGCGAGGTCGCGGCGATCATGGCGCGGCACGCCCGCCTGCTGGTCGAGCACATGGGCGACGAGCCGTTCGCGGTCCGCGACTTCCGCAAGCACACCGGCTGGTACCTCACCGGCTACCCCGCCGGGGGCGAGATGCGCCGGAAGCTCGCCATGGCGGGCTCGCTGGCCGAGCTCGACGACCTGCTCGGGTCCCTGGACGCGTCGGCCACGTTGGCACCGGGCAACGAGGCGCTGCCTCGGGGCCACTCGCACGGCCCCAAGGACGTCTCCCTGCCGGACCGCTGGATGGAGACCCGGGACGACCCGACTCCACCCAGCGGTGCCGACAAGGCCTACTGCGGCTGAGCCACCACGGCGGCACCGCTCGTGCTCAGGACGCGTCGGTACGGAGGACCACCGTGGCTCCGCCGGTCTCGACGGCCCGCAGCGTGCGCAGCTGCAGCAGCGCAGGCACGTCCTGCGCGATCCGCGCCGCGTTCGCGAGCGACCGCAGGGCAGCCGTCTCGCCACGCGCCCGTTCGAGGGCGGCCAGGCCCTCCTGCCGCGCCACGACCACACGCGACGCCGCGAGCCTGAGCTCGGCCGGCACCGCGAGGTCGCGAGCCTGGACGTCGAGCACCTCGCGACCCACGGCGGCTGCTGCGTCGGCGACGTCCGCGCGGACCTCGGCGCCGAGCTCCCCGCGGGACGCAAGGAGCGCCTCGAGCGTGCGGACCGCCACGCGGTTGCGCAGCGAGACCTGCACGGCGACGTAGAGCTGGGCCGCGCCGTCCTTGGTGGCCTCGTGGGCGCGCAGGGCATCCGCGACCCGGACCTGCACCGCCAGCGTCACACGCGGCGCGAGACCGTCCGCGGTCAGCATCTCCTGGTTCGTGACGAGCACGAGCTCGGGGCGCTCGTCGAAGCGCACGAGCTCCCGGCGCCGGCGCCGCAACCGGTGCCGGCCGGGACCGAGCGTGCGCTCCAGCACACCGTCCCGGTAGACCAGCACCGTCTCGAACTGACGGACCACGACCTTCATCTCCTGCACCTCCTCCGGATCAGTGATTGGACCGCCCGCGGCACGACTGACCCGTCCGGCGGGGGTGCCGAGGCACCCGCAGAGCCGTGCGCGCTGTGGTGTCGTGCCGCGGGCGGCAAGGACGGGAGTTGAACCCGAGCGCGTGACAGACGCGTGCCAACCAACGGCAGGCCCGAGGCGATGTGAGGACCCGCAGCGCCTACGACGCCCGGCTGCTTCCTCGAGCCGTCGAAGAAGGTAGGCCGTCAGATCCCTTGCTGTCGCAGGGTTTTCTCGGAGTCGACGTCCTGCGGGTCGAGGCGGGCGACCATCTCGACGACCTTGCGGGCGATCTCCTGCGCGGTGAGGCCGATCTCGGCATGCACCTCGGCACGGCTGCCGTGGTCGAGGAACCGCTGCGGAATGCCGAGGTCACGGGCCGGGACGTCGATGTCGGCGTCGCGCAGCGCCTGGCTGATGACCGAGCCGACACCGCCCACGCGGCCGTTGTCCTCGACGGTGACGACCAGCCGGTGCTTCGCGACGAGCGCGATGAGCTCGGGGGCGACCGGCGTGACCCAGCGGGGGTCGACGACGGTGACCGAGATCCCTTGCGCCTCAACCCTTTCCGCGACCTCGAGCGACAAGCGCGCCATGGCCCCGACCGCCACGATGCAGACGTCCTTCCCGTGCTTGAGGACGTCGACGGGACCCCTGCGCTCGACCGCCGGGATGTCGTCACCTACGGCTCCGCGGGGGAAGCGAAGAGCCGTCGGCCCGTCGTCGACGGCGACCGCCTCGCGCAGCTCCTCGCGCAGCGTGGCTCCGTCGCGGGGGGCGGCGACACGGATGCCGGGGACGAGCTGGAGGATCGAGAGGTCCCACATGCCGTTGTGCGAGGCGCCGTCGGGCCCGGTGACCCCCGCGCGGTCGAGGACGAACGTCACGGGCAGCCCGTGCAGAGCGACGTCCATGAGGGCCTGGTCGAAGGCGCGGTTGAGGAACGTCGCATAGATGCACACGACCGGGTGCAAGCCGCCCATGGCGAGACCCGCCGCCGAGGTGACTGCGTGCTGCTCGGCGATGCCGACGTCGAAGACCCGCTCCGGGAACGCCTGGCTGAAGCGCTGCAGGCCGACCGGCTGCAGCATGGCGGCGGTGATCGCCACGACGTCCGGGCGCTCGTCGCCGATGCGCACGACCTCGTCGGAGAAGACGTTGGTCCAGGTGGGTGCGCCTGCGCTGGCCTTGCCGGTCAACGGGTCGGTGTCGGGCCCGACCTGGTGCAAGCAGTCGTTCTCGTCGTCGACGGCCGGCTGGTAGCCGAACCCCTTGACCGTCACGGCGTGCACGATCACCGGGCCGCCGAAGTCCCGGGCCGCGCGCAGCGCGTTCTCCATCGCCTGCTCGTCGTGCCCGTCGATGGGGCCGTAGTACTTCAGCCCGAGGTCCTCGAAGAGCACCTGCGGCTGCAGGAAGTCCTTGATGCCCCGCTTCAAGCCGTGCAGGGCGGTGTACGCAGGCGGGCCGACCACGGGCGTGCGGTTCAGCGTCTCCTTGACGCGCTGCAGCGCCCGCTCGTAGCCCTGGGTCGTCCGGAGCCCGGCCAGGTGCTCGGCCAGGCCGCCGATGGTCGGTGCGTACGAACGGCCGTTGTCGTTGACCACGATGACCACGGGCAGCCGCGCGGCCGCGATGTTGTTGAGCGCCTCCCAGCACATGCCACCGGTCAGGGCACCGTCGCCCACGACCGCCACGACGTGGCGCTGCTCGCCCCGCAAGGCGAAGGCCTTGGACAACCCGTCGGCGTAGGACAGTGCTGTCGAGGCGTGGCTGTTGGCGATCACGTCGTGGACGGACTCCGACGACGACGGGTAGCCCGAGATGCCGCCCTTCCTGCGCAGCGTCGCGAAGTCCGCGCGGCGCCCGGTGACGAGCTTGTGCACGTAGGCCTGGTGCCCGGTGTCCCAGAGGACCTTGTCGCGCGGCGAGTCGAAGACGCGGTGCAGGGCGAGCGTGATCTCCACGACGCCGAGCGAAGGCCCGAGGTGCCCCCCGGTCCGGGACACGACGTCGATCATCGTGTCGCGGATCTCGGCCGCCAGAGCCGGCAGCGCGGAGGCAGGCAGGCGCTTGAGGTCGTCCGGGCCGGAGATCTCCGCAAGCAGGCTCACACAGACGAGTCTAGAGCCGCGGGACCCACCGCTCCCCGCGGAGCGCCGCCTCCACCATGACCACCTGACGGCTGGCCTGGGCGAGCCGGCGTCCCTCCCGGTCGTAGGCCCCCAGCGCCGCCTCGACCGTCTCCGGGCTGACCAGGCCCCTCAGGTCCGCCCGCGCGGTCCGGTAGCCCTGCCGGGCCGCCTCGACGGCGGCATCGACGTGCTGGCGGGCGAAGCGGGCGAGCACGACGGGGTGGGCCCGCAGGACGTCGTGCGCGCGGTAGTCGGGCGGGCAGAGGTCGAACAGCCAGGCGACAGCGGTGCGCTCGAACCCGTCCGAATCGGGCGGGTGGACCTCGGTCGGCCACCCGGGCGGCAGGTCCGTCACGACTCCCACGCTAAAACTCCCGGCCGGCGCGCCGATAGAAGAGGGGTGACCCAGGAGCTGGAGGACCACGGCGAGCGGCTGCGCGCTGCCGTGCTGGCTCTCCGCGCCCCGCACGCGGCCAAACGCGCCCCGGCCCCGACCTCCTCCGTGTACGGCAGGGCAGCGCGGGCGGTGCCCGCGGACGTCCGCCCCCGGGCGTCGCGAGAGGCCCTGGAAGCCAAGTTCCGCAACGTCGAGACGAGCGCGCTGATGAGCGGCACCACGATGGTGCTCGTCGTCACCCCGGACGCCGGCCGGCTCTCGGACTCCCTCCAGCGCACCCTCGATCTCCTGGTCAGCGCCGGCGCCGTCGCCGTCGCGCTCGGTCCCGACGTCCCACGCAACGTGCAGGCCGGCACGGTGATGACGGTGCCGCTGCGAGCCGATGACGACCTGGCATGCGAGTGGGCTCTGGTTGCGCTCGGCCCCCGCCGCCGCACCGCGTTCCTGGCCCGCGAGGAGATCGACGGTTGGGACTGGATGATCACCCGTGACGCAGTGGCTGTGCACCGCGCCGGGACCGCGATCCTCGAGCGGATCCCCCACCTACGTCTCCGCGTGCCACCGCTCCAGGACTGAGTCCACGACGGGCCGTGCGGCTTCCGCCCAGGCATCCACGAGGGACAGCCGCGTGCGGCGCTCCAGCAGGTCCTCCGCCGTCATGGCCCCCTCGGCGCGCAACCCCCACTCCAGCTCCGCGCGCAGCACGGGCACGCCGTCGGCCACGGTCGTCATGGACCCTGCCCCGACGTCACGGGCCTCGCTGCCGTAGCGGCGGCTGAGCCGGTCGCGGCCGCTCGCCCCGGCGCCCACCAGCGGCAGGTCCGTCGTGCGGCAGCGCACGGTGGAGACCAGGTCGACGGCGTCCTGCGCCATCCGGCGGTAGGTCGTGAGCTTCCCGCCGAGAACCCGGATGACGTCGGCGTCCCTCGTCACCGAGTGCCGGCGGCTGAGGTCCGCCGTGCGCCCCTCGACGCCCTTGATCAGGGGACGTACCCCGGCGAAGGACCCGATCACGTCCGACCGCGTCAGCGGCGTCTCGAGCCCTCGGCTCAGGGTGTCGAGCAGGAAGGCGATCTCGTGCTCCTCCGCGCGTGGCACCTCCGGCAGCGGTCCGTCGAGCGCGTCGTCCGTGAGACCGACGTGGACGATGCCATCGCCGTGGGGCAGCGCGAAGACGAAGCGGTTCGGCTCCCCCGGCACCGGCACCGTCATGCTGGCCGTCGGGTGTCCCAGCGTCGCGGCGTCCAGGACGATGTGCACGCCCTTGCTGGGCGTGACGCCATCAGCCCAGGCGCCCGTTGCGAGGATGGTCCACTTCGCCTGGTAGGCAAGGGTTTCGCCGCTGATCGCGTCGGTGAGCACGCCGTCGTCGTACCGGACGCGCGTGAGGATGCGCGCCCCGTGGGCCGCAGCCGTCCGGGCAAGGGCCACCACGAGGCGCGCGTCGTCCTCGAGGTGCCCGTCCCAGTTCAGCCACGCACCGCGCAGGCGCTCTCGCTTCACGGCCGGGACCAGCCTGGTGGTCTCCGCGACTCCGAGGTGCCGCGGCCCGGGAAGGACCGAGCGAGGCGTGCGGGCGGCCGCACGCAGCGCGTCGGCGGCGTGCGAGCCGACGCCCAGCAGGGCCTGCTGCCGGCGGTCGATGTCGCCGCCGAGGGGGTAGGCCATCGGGAGCGGCCGGATCAGGTGCGGCGCCGTGCGGCGCATGAGGATGCCGCGCTCGACGGCCGACTCGTAGGCGATGCCGACGTCGCCGCTGGCGAGGTAGCGCAGGCCACCGTGGACCATCTTCGAGCTCCAGCGGCTGGTCCCGAACGCGAGGTCGTCCTTCTCCACCAACGCGACCTGCAGCCCTCGGCTGGCTGCATCGAGGGCGACCCCGACGCCGGTGACGCCGCCACCGACGACGAGCACGTCCAGCCGGTCGCTGGGCAGCTGCTCGAGCTCGCGCTTCCGCCGCGCGGCGGTGAGGAACGAGCTCATCGCAGGTAGCCGTCGATCACGTGCCGCAGCTCCTTCAGCTCGGCCTGGCCGATCACCCGCGCACCGAACACGAAGCTCTGGCAGGTGAGCAGGATCGCCGTCGCCGCGGACTCCACGTCGAGGTCCCGGACGGAGGTGTCCGCCGCGGCCAGCATGTCGGCGACCAGGTCGCGGGCGATCTGCTGGCTCGATCCGAAGCGGTCGAAGACGAAGGGCAGCAGCATCTCCGGGTCGACGTCGAGCAACCGGCGGTAGAGAGCGTGCTCGCGCAGCCTCTCGACCGTCCGCACGCACGCCTCGACGATCCTCTCCCGCGACGTGTCCAGCGGGTGGACCTCCTCCTCGACGGCGACGAGCAGCGCGGAGATCTCGCGGGTGAGCAGCGCAGCGACGAGCGAGTCGAGGTCGTCGAACTGGCGGTAGACCGTCATCCGGCTGACTCCGGCCCGCCGGGCCACGTCAGCCAGCGTGGTGCGGCGCAGCCCGACGTCGAGGATCGCCGCCTGCGTGGCGTCCAGCAACCTGTTACGAAGTGACGTCATCTGTCACAATGTAAGCCATGACCATGGTGCACGCGGGCTGGGGCGATCCGAGCCGACGCAAGGGCCTTCCCGAGCCGGTCGTCGGCTGGCTCGCGCACAAGGTGGGCCGAGGCGCTGCCGGCGAGCCGGCACCGGTCGCCTCCGTCCCTCCCTCCCGGCTCACCGACGCCCAGCTCGCCGCCCTGCGCGGCACGGGCGCGGAGGTCGACCTCTCCGACGAGGCTCGCGTCGCGCGGGCCGCCGGCCGCTCCTACCTCGACCTCCTGGCGCTGCGCAGCGGCACCTTCGACGTCCCCGATGCCGTCGTGCGCCCCACCGCCGACCAGGTCGGTGCCGTGCTGCGGACCGGCGTCACGGTGGTCCCCTTCGGCGGCGGCACCTCGGTCGTCGGCGGCGTCGCGCCGCTCGGTGAGACCGTGGTGGCGCTGGACCTGAGCCGGCTCGACCGCCTGGTGTCGCTGTCCGAGGAGGACCGGACCGCGGTCCTCGAGCCCGGCCTGACGGGTCCGGCCGCCGAGGCGCTGCTCAACGCGCGGGGATGGACGCTCGGGCACTTCCCGCAGTCCTTCGAGCACGCCACCATCGGCGGGTTCGCCGCCACCCGCTCCGCGGGCCAGGCGTCGACGGGATACGGCCGCTTCGACGCCCTCGTCGTGGCCATGACCGTCGAGACACCGGTGGGCCGCATCGACGTCGGGGGCTCTCCCACCGCGGCCGGCCCCTCCCTGCTGCAGCTGTTCCTCGGCTCGGAGGGCGCCCTCGGCGTCATCACCTCGGTGACGGTGCGCATCAAGCCGCTCCCCGAGGTCAAGAGGTACGACGCCTGGCTCGTCTCCTCGTGGGAGGAGGGCATCCGGCAGCTGCGGGAGCTCGAGCAGAGCGGCGTCGTGCCGGAGGTGGCGCGGCTCTCCGACGAGGACGAGACCGCCACGTCACTGCGCCTCTCGGCACCCCGCGCGGTCCGCGCGCTGGCCCGCGGCCGCTGCCTGCTGATCCTCGGCTGGGAGGGCTCCGCGGCCTCGGTGAAGCGCCGCCGTACCCGCATGAAGGGCATCCCGCTCCCCGGGGCGGGCGACCGTTGGGAGCACGGCCGCTACGACGGGCCCTACCTGCGCGACGACCTGATGGACGCTGGCTTCCTCGTCGAGACGCTCGAGACGTCCGCGTCCTGGTCACGCCTGCTGGACGTGCACTCCGCTGTCCGTGCCGCGCTCGCGGCAGCTCTCGGCGACTGCATCGTCATGTGCCACGTGTCGCACCTCTACCCGCACGCCGCCTCGCTCTACTTCACGGTCCTGGCATCTGGGAACAAGCCGTGGCAGCCCGCCAAGGACGCGGCGTGCCAGGCGCTCCTCGCCACCGGTGCCACGATCACGCACCACCACGCGGTCGGCACCGACCACCGCCCGTGGATGCGGGCCGAGGTCGGCGACCTGGGCGTCGAGGTGCTGCGTGCCGTCAAGCAGGTGGTAGACCCTTCCGGAGTCCTCAACCCCGGCAAGCTCATCCCCTGAGGAGAGTGGCGTGCGTCTGCAGCTGGTCGTCAACCCGTCCGCAGGTGGCGGGCGGTCCACGAAGCTGCTGCCGACGGTGCGGGCCGCCCTGTCGGGTCACGACCTCGTCGTGTCCCCGACGTCGTCGCTCGCGCACGCCGACTCCCTCGTCGCCGAGGCCGTGTCGGACGACCGGGTCGTCGTGGCCATGGGCGGCGACGGCCTGGTGGGCCGCGTCGCAGGCGCCGTCGCCGACACCGGCGGGACGATGGGCGTGGTCCCCGGCGGCCGTGGCAACGACTTCTGCCGCGCAGCAGGCATCCCCCTCGACGTCGCCGGTGCGTGCCAGCTCCTCACCACGGGCAGCCCGCAACCCATCGACCTCGGCTACGCCAACGGCGTCGCGTTCATCGGCATCGCCTCGATCGGCTTCGACAGCGAGGTGCAGGAGCGCGCTCTCGTCTCGAAGCTGCCGCTGGGCAACCAGATCTACCTGTGGTGCTCCCTGACCACCGTCGCCTCGTGGCAGCACGCGACCTTCACCGGCACGCTGGACGGGGAGCCGTTCGACACCCGTGGGTGGAACGTGGCCGTGTCCAACAGCGGGAGGTACGGCGGCGGGATGCGCCTCGCCCCGTCAGCCTCCATGTCCGACGGCCGGCTCGACGTCGTGATGGTGAGCGACGCCTCGAAGCTGCGCTTCCTGTCCGCGCTGCCCAAGCTCTTCAAGGGCACCCACATCGGCGAGCCGGCCTTCTCGCTGCGGGCCGCCACGGCCGTTCACCTGGACGCGGACCGCCCGTTCCGGGTGTTCGCCGACGGCGACCCGATCGCCTCGCTGCCGTGCGACATCACCGTCAGGAAGGCAGCGGTCCAGGTCATCCTCCCGACGGAGTGAGAAGCGCCAGCAGCTCGACGTGCTCGGTCTGCGGGTAGAGGTCCCAGGCCCGCAGCGACGACAGCTGCCAGCCCGCGTCGAGGAAGACGCGGAGGTCGCGCGCGAGCGTGGCGGCGTCGCAGGAGACGTAGGCGATCGCCCGGGCGCCGACGTCGGTGAGGGCCGTCGACACCTCCGGCCCTGCGCCGGCCCGCGGAGGGTCGAGGACGACGAGGTCGACGGGGCGGAGCACGGAGGGCGTGACCGTGGCCGTCCGCACCCGCACCCAGGCCAGGTCGTCGGTGTTGCGGGCCGCGTCGGCCGCCGCACGGGGCGCCGCCTCGACCGCGAGCACGGAGCCGGTCGGCCCGACGGCCACGCCGAGGAACGCCGCGAACAGCCCGACGCCGGCGTAGAGGTCGAGGCACGACTCGCCGGGCTGCGGATCGAGGGCGGCGAGCACGGCTTCCACGAGCACCGCGGGCGCGGCCGAGTGCACCTGCCAGAAGCCGCCGGGGGCCACCTCGAAGAGCCGATCGCGGACGGGGATCCGCGCACCCCGTTCGTCGCCGAGCGACATGACTTCGACCACGCCGTCCGCCGCGCCCGGGGGCCTCGGTGACGCCGCGATCAGGCAGCTGTCCACCGGGACGACGTCGTGCGACCGGTGGGCCCGGAAGCCGATGCCCTGGGCCCACTGCGACCGCGTGCGCCAGTGCCACAGGGGTTCCACCGCCTCGACGGTGCCGTCCCAGGTGACGCCGCCGAGCCGGGACAGCTGGTCGCGGACGACGGAGGTCTTCAACGACAGCTGCGCAGACGGCGAGGCGTGCTGCCAGTCGCAGCCGCCGCAGCGCAGGAACCACGGGCACGGTGCCACGACCCGGTCGGGTGACGCGGTCAGCACGTCGACCACGTCGGCGCGCAGGAAGCGGCTGCCCTCCGAGGTGACCGCGACCTCGACGGTCTCGCCCGGCAGGGCCCCGCGGACGAAGACGACTCGCCCGTCCGGGGCACGGCCGACGCAGACGCCGCCGGCGCCCGCGCCGTCGACGGTGAGGATCATCAGACGGGTCTGCGGAACTGGCCCGGGTTGTCGTCGTCGCGACGCCGGTCGGACGACCGGAGCTGGTAGGGCACGGAGGTCACCATGACTCCGGGCTGGAACAGCAGCCGCCCCTTGAGCCGCAGGGCGCTCTGGTTGTGCAGGAGCTGCTCCCACCAGCGACCCACGACGTACTCGGGGATGAACACGGTCACCACGTCGCGCGGCGACTCTCGCCGGATGCGGCGCACGTAGTCGAGGATCGGTCGGGTGATCTCGCGGTAGGGCGAGTCGATCACGGTCAGGGGTACGTCGATCCCGCGCCGGTCCCACTCCGCGTGCAGCGCCTGGGTGTCCTCCGGGTCGACGCCGACGGTGAGCGCCGTGAGGTCGTGCGGGCGGGTCGCCTTGGCGTAGGACAGAGCGCGCAGCGTCGGAGCGTGGATCTTGGAGACGAGCACGATCGCGTGGTTGCGGGAGGGCTGCGCGATCAGGTCCTCGGCCGGCACGAGCTCCTCGCGGACCCGGTCGTAGTGGCGGCGGATGCCGCGCATCAGCAGGAAGAGCACGGTCATGGCCGCCAGCGCGATCCACGCGCCCCGGACGAACTTCGTGATGAGGACGATGACGAGCACCGTGCCCGTCATGCCGAGGCCGATGGAGTTGATGACGCGCGACCGCTTCATCCGCGCGACGTCCTCGGACGGCACGTCGCCCGACCGCAGCAGGCGGGTCCAGTGCCGGATCATGCCGGTTTGCGAGAGCGTGAAGCTGATGAAGACGCCGACGATGTAGAGCTGGATGAGGCGCGTGACCTGGGCGTCGAACGCGACGATGAGCGCCATCGCGAAGCCGGCCAGCAGGATGATGCCGTTGCTGTAGGCGAGGCGGTCGCCCCGGGTGTGGAGCTGGCGCGGCAGGTAGCCGTCGCGGGCCAGGATCGAACCCAGCACCGGGAAGCCGTTGAACGCGGTGTTCGCGGCCAGGATGAGGATGACCCCGGTGAAGGCGACCACGACCGCGGACAGGAAGTGCGTGGGCCCGGTGAACACCGCGTCGGACAGCTGCGAGATGACGGTCGGCTGGTTGTAGCCCGGTCCGACCGGGATGCCGTTCTTGAGCAGCTGGTCGGCGGGGCTCTCGGCGAAGCGCAGCTGGGTGAGGTGGCCGAGGGTGAGGATGCCCATGAGCATCGTCACGGCGATCGTGCCCATGAGCAGCAGCGTCGTCGCGGCGTTCTTGGACTTCGGCTTCTTGAAGGCGGGCACGCCGTTGCTGATCGCCTCGACGCCCGTCAGCGCTGCGCAGCCCGACGAGAACGTGCGCAGCAGCAGGAAGCCCGCCGCGAACCCGGTGAACGCGAAGCCGTGGTCCGGCCGGATCGTGTACCCGGCGCTCGACGCGTGCGGCAGGTGCCCGAAGAAGTAGCGCGCGAGCCCGAACAGCGTCATGCCGACGATCGACACCATGAAGCCGTAGGTCGGGAAGGCGAAGGCCGCCCCGGACTCCTTCACGCCCCGCAGGTTGACCGCGGTCAGCAGCAGCACGAGCCCGACGGCGACCAGCGCCTCGTTGCCGTGCACGAAGCCGAGCTTCGACGACGCGTTCTGCACGCCGGACGAGACCGACACCGCGACGGTGAGGACGTAGTCGACGAGCAGGGCCGCCGCGACCGTGAGCCCGAACTTCGACCCGAGGTTCACGGTCGCGACCTCGTAGTCGCCACCGCCGGAGGGGTAGGCGTGCACGTTCTGGCGGTACGACGCGACGACGGTCAGCATGACCGCCACGACGACCAGGCCGATCTTCCAGGAGTACGTGTAGGCCGCGAGCCCCGCGGTCGAGAGCGTCAGGAAGATCTCGTCCGGGGCGTACGCCACCGACGAGAGGGCGTCCGAGGCGAAGACCGGCAGGGCGATCTTCTTCGGCAGCAGCGTCTCGCCGAGCCTGTCGCTCCGCAGGGCACGGCCGAGCAGAACGCGCTTGGTGAGGTCACCGACTCCCGACACGAGCAGCAAGCCTAGGGGTGGCCGCTCCCGTGTAGCGTTTCGCGTCATGCACGTGGTGATCATGGGGTGCGGTCGCGTGGGATCCACGTTGGCCCGCTTCCTCGAGCGCGGTGGCCACTCGGTGGCCATCATCGACCTGGACCCGAGCGCGTTCCGCCGGCTCTCCACCGAGTTCGCGGGCCAACGGGTGACGGGCGTCGGCTTCGACCGCGACACCCTGATCGAGGCCGGCATCGAGCGGGCCGGCGCCTTCGCCGCGGTGAGCTCGGGCGACAACTCCAACATCATCGC
>Ga0070658_10003057_pt1 | contig 13820 bp, 8 predicted proteins | sample KBSC13metaG_FD_64664 | JGI IMG/M metagenome (GOLD analysis project Ga0070658, IMG submission 64664) | Corn rhizosphere microbial communities from Kellogg Biological Station, Michigan, USA - KBS C1-3 metaG | ecosystem: Host-associated > Plants > Roots > Rhizosphere > Soil ... | reverse complement strand
GACGCCATCAACTCCGTCGGCCTCGGCACCCACCAGATCCTGGTCCTCCCGCCCACCGACCGCATTCCATACGACACGGTCAACAAAATATCCTTATTCGCCGCGGAAGGCGGCAAGGTTATCGTCGTAGGCCATGCGCCATCACTCACCTCAGACGGCAAACGGTTGAACCCCATCGCTTTTAAGTCGTTTTCCACCAAAGTTGCCGACGAGTCCCACCTGGCCGAAGCCCTGCACACAGCCGCCGATCCAGATTTTAAAATCAGTAGTCCCGACGAACACACCAAAGAAGTCGTAGGCTTCATCCGCCGCAAACTCCCCGACGCAGACATCTACTTCGTCACCAACACCTCCAACACCTCCATCCAAGCCACAGCCACTTTCGGCACCACGTACAAGCAGGGCGTAGCTGTAAACCCGGACAGTGCAGTTTCCACCGCCGCATCCGCAGCTGACGAACAACTTCATCTTGCGCCTTACGAATCGCGGGTCTTTATCTTCTCGGACGGCCCATGGACGTTCAAACCTCGCTTTCAGCCCGACTCCGCAGGCTCATCGCTACCAGACCTTTCCTCCGACTGGAAGGTCACCTTCACCTCCACCGGAAAATCTGAGAAAGAGTCGAAGCTCACCGACTGGACCGCCGACCCCGCCACGCTCCACTATTCCGGCGAAGCCGTCTACTCGCGTGACTTCACCCTCCCCGCCAAAACTGGCCACGCCTTCCTCGAAATCGACGGCGGCAAACCCCTCCCGGGAGCGCCCAACTCCGCACCCGAACACCCAGCCCTCCTCCCAAACGGCCTGCCCAACCCGCTCATCACCCGTCCGGGTCCGGGTATGCACGCCTACTACGACCCGCCCATCCACGAAGCAGCCATCGTCTACATCAACGGCCAGCGGGCTGGCTCACTCTGGCACCCGCCCTACACCCTCGATGTCTCCAAACTCCTCCAGCCCGGCAAAAACCGAATCGAGATCCACGTCTACAACACGGCCCTCAACGCCTGGTCGGCCCTCCCGCCGCACGACTACAAACCCCTCATCGCCAAATACGGCGACCGCTTCCAGATGCAGGACCTCGACAAAGTAAAACCCATCCCCTCCGGCATCCTCGGCCCCATCCGCCTCGTCATCGGCGATTCCAAATGATCTTCGCCAGCAAATTCGTTTTTGCATCCAGGTACCCCATGGCTGGTAGCCCTGGGCTTCAGCCCAGGGTTTCCTTGGGTCTCTCAGTCACGAGCAGGAAGCGGGGCTTCAGCCCCTGGGGTATGCTCTCCTATCCGCACACTCAGACCCTTGACACACCCGATACAATTAACTCAGATGAACAAGCAGTCCGGCGCAAGCCGGACTGTTCCATTTAACCCCACATCTCTTCAACCGAGGTCCGGACCTAAACTCTTTGTTTGAAGGAATTTGCACAATATACCCCGGGAGGGGGAGGCATCATGCACGCACTCACAAAACGCATCCGGCAGGCCGCAAAACTGGCCCTCGCCCTCACCCTCACCACCTCTGCCCTCGCTGCTCCAAAAACATTTTTCGCCAACGACTACGGAGCAAAACCCGACGGGACCACCCTCTCGACAGCCTCGATCCAGAAAGCCATCGACGAGGCCGCCAAAGTCGCCGGCATCGTCACCCTCCGTCCCGGGACTTACCTCACCGGCTCCCTCTTCCTCAAATCCGGCACCGTGCTCTCCCTTCCCTCCGGCGTCACCCTCATCGGCTCCCAGCGCCTCGAAGACTACCCCGAGCTGCCCACCCGCATCGCCGGCATCGAGATGACCTGGCCGGCCGCGCTCATCAACGCCCGCGATCAGACCAACGTCACCATCACCGGCCCCGGCGTCATCGACGGCGACGGCCCCATCTGGTGGAAGTCCTACTGGGACCTCCGCAAAATCGACGAGCCAAAAGGACTCCGCTGGGCCTCCGACTACGACGCCCGCCGCCCCCGCCTCATCCTCTTCCAGAACTCATCCAATATCCGCCTCGGCGGCGACATCCAGCTCAAACGTTCCGGCTTCTGGACCGTTCAGGTCCTCTACTCGCACGGCGTCACCATCGACGGCGTCATCATCCGCAACAACGAGGGCGGCCGCGGCCCCTCCACCGACGGCATCGACATCGACTCCTCCCGTAACGTCCTCGTCGCCCACGCCGACATCGACGTCAACGACGACGCCCTCTGCCTCAAATCCGGCCGCGACTCCGACGGCCTCCGCGTCAACCGGCCCACCGAAGACGTAGTCCTGCGCGACAGCCTCATCCGCCACGGAGCCGCCGCCGTCACCATCGGCAGCGAAACCTCCGGAGGCTTCCGCAACATCGAGGCCTACAACATCACCGCGCTCGCGGGCGTCCCCTCCGGCGTCCTCTTCAAATCCGCCCACACCCGCGGCGGCTACGCCCGCGACATCCGCATCCACGACCTCACTCTCGAAGGCGTCGCCATCCCCATCCACATCACCATGAACTGGAACCCCAGCTACAGCTACGCCACCCTGCCACCTGACCTCAAGGACCCACCCCCGTACTACATCACCCTCACCACCCGCGTGCCCGAAGCCAAAGGCCTACCCCACTTCTCCGACGTCCACATCTGGAACATCAAGGCCACCGGAGCACGCCAGGCATTCAACGTCAGCGCCTACCCCAACGCTACGCTCGACAACTTCCGCCTCGACCACCTCGACATCCAGGCCCAGACCGCAGGCAGCATCGCCAATGCAAAAAACTGGACCATGACCGACAACCGCATCCAAACCGCCGACGGCACCAAAGTCACCTTCACTGACTCCACCGTAGACAACTCAAAAGACATCCCCTACGGCGAACCCAAATGACGGAGCCAATCGCCATCCCTCGCCACAATTCTTTGTATTTCCATTCCGCAGCGAAGCGGAGGAATCTGCTTCACGAGCCGCGACCGAATCAAGCCCGCCCAAAGTCAATAAACGCATGAACAGGATCGGTATGCAGCAAAGTCACATCCACCGTATCCCCTACATCCAACCCGCGCTCCCCGCGAACAATTCTGCCCTCCACAGGAGGATGAAACACACGCACATACGTTCCCTTCTCACTCGCGCCGGTAATGACGCCGTGGAAGGTCTGGCCGATACTATGCGCCAGCGCCACGGCAGCAACCCGCTTCTGCATCGCCCGCTCCACCTTGCGCGCCGCCCGCTCCTGCAAGTTGCACTGCTGCGCAATCGCCGCAAGTTCGGCATCGCTATACGGCGGAGGCTGGTTGGCCAGCATCGCCTTCACAATACGCTGCGTCACCAGGTCGGCAAACCGCCGGTTCGGCGCCGTCGAGTGCGCATAGTCCAGCGCCGCCAGGCCGAAGTGCCCCAGCGGATTCGGGTCGTTGCCCGGAGTCAGCACATACTCCCCCGGCCCCATCAACTTAATAATCGCCAGCGCCAGGTCCGGATAGTGCACTGGATCGTTCGCCAGTTGCGCCTGCAAAAAAGCATTCAGCGCGCCAGAGTCCGGTTGCGCGGGCAGCTTCGTCCCGTGACGTCCCACCAACTCGACGATCCGGTCCCACCGCGCCGGAGTCCGCACCACGCGCCGGATGCAGGAGCGGCCCGCCGCCTTCAGCAGCTTCGCCGCGGTACCGTTGGCCGCGATCATGAACTCCTCGATCAGGTCGGTCGCATGGTTGTGCGCCGCCGTCCGAATCTCATGCACCTGCCCGTCCACGACGACCGGATCCGCCTCCGTGCGGTTGAACTCGAGCGCACCCTGCCGCACGCGCTCGGCCCGCAGCGCCACCGCAGCCTCGTCCTGCAATCGCAACTGCGCCTGCAAATCCGCCGAAGCCGCAACCTTCGGATCGGGCTGCGACGTACCCTCCAGCCACGGCCCAACCTTGCTGTACGCAAGCTGCGCCTTGTTCCGCACCACCGCTGGGTAGATGCTCATCTGCCCCACCACACCCTGAGCGTCCACCACGAACTCCACCACGTCTGCCGCGCGGTCTTCGTTCTCATTCAACGAAGTCAGGTCGGTCGAAAGCTCATTCGGCAGCATGGGAAAGTTCTTCACCGCCGTATAAACAGTTTGAGTCTGGTCTTTGGCATGATTGTCGATGGGCGTGCTCTTCAGCACCGCAGACGAGACATCCGCAATCCCCACTCTGACGCGGATGCCGCCGCTCACGCGCTCGGCCACCTCAATCTGGTCCAGGTCGCGGGACGTATCGTTGTCGATCGAAGACCACAGCAAACCGCGCATATCGCGCACACTTCCACCGGACCGGGCCGCGTGACCGTCAGCGCGAATAATCTCCTCTACCTGTTCCCCAGTTCCCGCAGGAAAGTCCGGATGAAAACCCTCGCGGATCATCTCCGCGGTCGCAGCAGCAGCAAGGTCGAATGGATGGGTAGACATGCACCGCCAAGCGTATCACGCGACAGGCTGCGCCTGCTCCAACGCCGCAACGAACAGTGCCGCCCACCGCGAGACCTGCTCCGCATAGACGCCCGTCACCGGATCCCTGCTGCCTTCGAGCACAGCCATCTGTACCGCGAAGTTCCCCACGGTCGAGCTCTCCGGCGACCCGCGAAACAGCTCGATCCCCGTAGCCTCTGCCGTCAACCGGTTGAGAAAATCATTCTGGCTCGCGCCACCGACGACGAAGAGCCGCTTCAACTTCTTCCCGCTGTGGAACGCGACGCGGTCCAGCACCTTCGCATACCGCGCAGCGAGGCTATGGAAGATCAGGCTTGCGAACACAGGCGCGCCGTCGTGACCTTCGTCCAGCTTTTCAAAACCCTTCCGTGCGCGCTGCGCATTGATGCGCTGCGGCATCCGTCCCGCCAGCAGCAGATCGGGATCATCCACGTCCAGCAGACCGTGCGGTTTGGCGGTCTTCTCGGCAGCAGCCACCAGTTCCACGACGTCCCACGCGCGTCCCTCCGCCGCCCACGTATCCATACACTGCCGCACCAGCCACATCCCATTCACATTCTTGTGAAAGCAAATCCCGCCACCGACAGCGCCGAGGTTCGTAAAGTTCTCTTCAGCCGCCGCAGCGCCATTCCGAGGCTGTTCCAGCAGCGTGCCCACCAGCGACCACGTGCCCGAGCTGATATACGCCCAGTCGTTCCCCGCCGCCGGAATTCCTGCAATCGCAGAAGCCGTATCGTGGCACGCGGGAGCAATCAGCATTACATCACGCAAAGCAGGTAGCTCCGCCAGCGGCCCGCGCAGCCGTCCAATCTCCGTTCCCGGAGGCACCAACTTCGGCGCGCACGCCAGGTCAAGCTGCGCCGCCTGAAATATCTCCCGGCTCCATTGCCGGTTGTACAACTCCACCATCTGCGTATGCGTCGCGTTCGTATGCTCGGCCACTGGAGCGCCGCCCCACCGCGATAACACATACTCCGGAAGATTCAGCCATTGCCGCCCCTCGGGCAACCCCGCCAGCGCATCCGCATAAAGCTGATACAGCGTATTGATCCGCATCAACTGAATGCCCGTCAGCTCCCGCAGCTTCTCCGGGCTGATCCTCCGGTGCAACGAGCGTTCGGCTTTGATCGTGCGTTCATCGCGATAGCAGAAAGGATCGGCCAGCACCTTCCCATCCGCATCAACGCGAACATAGTCCACCGCCCATCCGTCCACAGCAATCGAGCGCACGCCCTCCGTCGCAATCGCAGCGCACTTGCGCAAGCCTTCGTCGAGGCCCGCCACAATCATCGCCAGGTTCCAGCGCAGGGCGCCGTCCACCTCGCGCGGAGCGTTCGCAAACCGATGTATCAGCGCAATCACGGCCTTGCCCGCGACCCATCGCAGCAGCGAGACTCGGCAGCTCTCCGCGCCCAGGTCTACCGCAATCAAGGCGCGCTTGTCCTTCGGCGTCAACGCCATCTCCGGCGTCTTCCTCATCGCAGATACGCCTCGGTCAGTCCGCCATCGACCGGAATCAGATGGCCCGTCGTACACCGCGCCAGCGGTCCCGCCAGGAACATGATCGCCTGCGCGCAATCCTTCGGGTCGATCGGCTGATGCGTCAGTGTCCGCGTCGCGTAGAACTGCGCCAGCACATTCCGCAACCCATCGTCGGTGTCCTTCTCGTCAAACGGCAGCTTGTATTTTTTGAGCGACGCAATCACACGGTCGCGCGGGAACATTGTCGAGCCCTTCACCACCGTCGCAGGCGAAATCCCGTTCACCCGCACCTTCGGCGAAAGTGAAATCGCCAGCTCACGCACCAGATGGCTCAACGCGGCCTTGCTGACGTCGTAAGCCTCGCTGCCGCGCTTGGCCACCACCGCGTTCGCCGAACTCGTCAGCACAACGCTTGCATCAATTCCCTGCTCGGCAAAAATCTTCGCCGCCTCATCAGCCAGCAGATAGTTCGCCGTGACATTCACCTCCAACGTCAGCGCCCACTGCGCGTCGCTGATAATTCCATCCGGCGAAGAAGGAAATAGCGCCGCCGTATTGATCAAGATATCGATACCACCGAACTGCTTGATCGTCGCATTCAACGCAGCGACAATCGCCTTCCTGTCGCGGATATCGATACTCGCCCACGTCACAGCTTCCCTGCCGGCGATCGCAGCCACCTCCGCGGCCACAGCCTCGGCGCCTTTCACATCGCGGTCTGCAACCACCACATGCGCGCCACGCTCGGCAGCCAACAGCGCCACCTCGCGCCCAATCCCACTGCCACCGCCAACCACCAGGGCCACGCGCCTGCTCAGCTCCTTCTCCGGCGGCTGACGGCGAATCTTCGCTTCTTCGAGCTTCCAATACTCAATTCGGAACGCCTCGCTCGGAGGCAGCGCCACATAGTTCGAGTACACCGTGAACTGGTCTGCGCTCGCAGCCGGACCCGCCTGTGGAATCTCCTTGCACTCCACGCCCGCGCCCAGCGCGCCGGCGCCCTGCATCACGCCAATCGCATTGATATAGAACTCGCCCGTAATCCGCGACTCGGTCTTGTTCTTGCCGAAGCTGAACATCCCCACGCCCGGCACCAGCACCACTGTCGGACTCGCATCGCGCACTGCGGGCGAATCCTTCACCGCGTGTTTCTTGTAGTACTCCGCATACTCGGCGCGATACGTCTCAAGCGCCGTCTCAATTAGTTCCTTCAGCACCGAAGGATCGCCCGCCGGGTTCCACTTCACAAACATCGGACGAATCTTCGTGCGGATAAAGTGGTCCGGGCAACTCGTGCCCAGGTGCGCCAGCTTCTCAGCCTGCGCCGAGTTCACAAACTCCAGCACCTGCGGCAGCTCGGAATAGCTGCCGATCCACCGCTGCTTGCGCGACACCGCTCCGCGCAGATACGGCATGATCTCAACCGCAATCGCCGCGCGATCGTCGCGACTGTTCACCCGCCCGCCGCCAAAACGCTTGTATCCAGCGGCCCCGGCGTGACGCTCAATAAACTGCCCCAACTGGTCGATGATCGTGATCGTGTTCAGATAGCACTCGCGCTGCGTATTGCCCCACGTGAACAACCCATGCCCGCCCAGCACGACGCCGTCGCAGCCCGGCGTCTCGGCAACGATCTTCCTCAGCATCATCCCCAGCTCGAACCCCGGCCGCTGCCACGGCAGCCACGCCAGCTTGTGCCCGAACTCCTTATTGAACTCCTCCATCTTGATCTTCCCGTTCGCCGAGGCCGCCAGCGCGATCCCCCAGTCCGGGTGCAGATGGTCCACATGCGCAAACGGCAGATACCCGTGCAGCGGCGTGTCGATGGAGGCCGCCACGGGATTGTTCCCAAACGTACACAGCGGATAAAAATCCACCATCTCGTCTTCAAACTCCACGCCCTTGTACGCCTTTTCGAGCGCCAACAGCTTATCCATATAAAGCGTCGCAAACCCCGCGCGCTTGATGCTCCCCAGGTCGCCGCCGCTTCCCTTCACCCAGAGCACCTGTTTCGTCTTGCCATCGACCGGATCGATCTGCTCCAGCTTCGAACTGGTGTTGCCTCCGCCGAAGTTCGTGATCCGCAGATCAGAACCGAGCAGGTTCGACCGGTAGCGCAGCAACTCCGGCGCGTCCAGTTTGGACGCAACCGCGTCGTCCCACTTGTCTTCAAGAAACCGCAACCCGCTTGTGGCAGCCATAACTTTTCCGTCCTTTTTCTGGTCCTGTCTATCATCCCACAACAAACACCAATACAGCAATTGTTTCAAATACGGAAACTACGCGCAAAGAGAGCAGCGAAGGTCCGCCTCGCTGCTCCTCTCTGCTGCGTTTTTACTGCAACGATTCCCGCGTCACCAGCTTGTGCTCCACATAGTTGTACGGAGGCACCGTCTGTCCCCGCAAGAGCGACAGCCCCAGATGAATCAGGTTCGGACCATACGAGTTCGTCTCGTGCGACACCGACGCAATCAGCGGCGAGCGATCCTTGCGCATCTCCGCAATCGCCTCGGCGATGCAGTCCTGTCCCACGATCACGACATGCCGGTCGCGCTTCTGCTCGCTCACCGCATCGACCGCGCCCAGCGCGCTCCAGTCGGTCGCCGCGGCAATCAGGATGTGCTTGTCCTTCGGGTGACGTTGCAAAAAGTCGGAGACCAGCTTCTTGCTGCGGTCGCGCATTCCGCGCCCATCCATTCTCACAAACAACTCCACCGGCAACTCCGGAATCCCCGCGCGCACACCCTCGAACGCGCCCGTCATCCGGCTCTGCACCAGTTGTCCGGCCTCGGCCAGGTCCAGCCCGAGCACCCAATCCACTTTGCCGCCCCAGTTCTCGTTCGCATACCGGGCCAGCGTCTCGCCCGCCTCAACGCCCACGCGGTAGTTGTCCACGCCGAAGTAGGTCGCGTGGGGATGCGGAATGTCGATCGCAATCATCGGAATCTTCGCGCCGGCAATCTTGTCGGCGATCATCGGAGCGACCTCCTGCTCCACCTGAAACTCGATCACCAGGTCCACCTTGCTCCGCACAAACTCTTCGGCGTTCTTGAGCGCCGTGGCCGCGTCATATTTATTGTCCAGAACCATCAGGTCGACGCCCACCGAGGCCGCCGCGTCCTTCAGGCTCTCCGACACCTCCACCGAAAACGGCATGTCCGCGCTCTGCCCTGCGAAGCCGAACCGCATCTTCTTGGGCCGCGTCACCTGGCGGTAAAGCCCGTCCGGCGACTGCGCCAGATACCCCCGATGCACAAACGTCTTCAGCACGCGGTACACCGTCGTCTTCGAGATGCGCGTCTGCCGGTGAATGGCCTCCAGCGTCATCGGCTGGTTTTCGGCCTGCAAAAGTTCCAGAATATCCAGCGCCTTCGATAGCACCGGAATCAGATACAGCCTCTTCGTCGTTTTACGCGTTGCCATAGTCTCCCGCGGAGGAACAAGCACTCAGCCGCTCCATTATGCGACAAACCGGCCATGTTTCGTTAATGAAATCGCAATCCGGTGAGGGCATCCGGTAAAACGCAACACCTTCGTGCCTTTGCTGTTGCCTGTTCTCCTCGAACCGCCACAAAAGCTCGGGTGCCCCATCCATCGCGCTTTTGCAATGGGTGGGAAAGTACACAACCCAACCAGCCAGCCTTTATCACTCACGGCAAAGCAGACGAATCACGCATAGCTCGAAACGCTGCGGGCATTCTTGCTTCCGCGCTCGCGCGTAATCTTCTCCACGTACCCGCTGTCGGCCAGCGCCTTCAACGGCTCCTCCGGCAACCCGCGCGCCCTGCGCCACTCGCGCACGACCGGCCGCACGTCCTGCCAGAACGCCGAGCGGAAGCACTCCTCCGCCTCCACCAGGCGGCACTCCTGCTGCAACTCCGCCAGCCGCGCCCGGTCCACCAACGCCGCCTTCGCATAGATCTCCTGCGCCGTCACAACGGACTGCACCATCGCCTCCACTTTGCCCTTCAGGTTGTGGCTCTGGTCGATCATGAACGCAATGCCGGCCTGCCCAGCCTGCGGAGAACTCAAAATCTCATGGAATATCCGGAACAACTGATACGGATCAATCGAGCCAAGCGTCAGATCGTCGTCGGCATATTTGCGATCGTTGAAATGGAAGCCGCCCAGCGCGCCCACGTGCAGCAGCCAGGCCACAATCTGTTCAATGTTCGTGCCCTGATAGTGGTGGCCGGTGTCCACCAGCACCTTCGCCTTCGGCCCCGCGCGGCGCGCCAGTTCCAGCGCCATCCCCCAGTCGGCGATGTCGGTGTGGTAGAAGGCAGGCTCGAACGGCTTGTACTCCACCAGCATCCGCTGACCATCGCCCAGCGCCGCGTGTGTCGCGCCCAGCACCTCTTCCATCCATCCAATGCGCTTACGGATACTCTGCGTCCCCGGATAGTTCGACCCGTCCGCAATCCAAAGCGAGATGTCCCGCGACCCCAGCTCCCGGCCAATCTCCACCGAGTCCAGCAGATGGTCCAGCGACCGCTTACGGATCTCCGAACTCGGGTTTGCAATCGACCCGTACTTATATTCCGCATCCTGAAACAGGTTCGGATTGATCGACCCCGACTTCACCCCAAATTTTTTCTCCAGCGCCTGGATCGCCGGAACGTCCGCCTTCCCACCCGGCAAGTCCCACAGCACATGCAGCGCCACCGTGGGGCTCGCGCCGGTCAGGGCGTTGACCTCGGCGGCGTCGGCAAATTTCTCCTCGATTGTCGTCGCCGCGCCGCCCTGCACAAACTTGCCAAACCGCGTGCCCGTATTGGCGAAGCCCCACGAAGGCACCTCAATCCGAAAACCATCGAGGGCCGCCCACACCTGGTCTGTCTCACGCCCTGCGTTTGTCGCCATCGCTCTGCCCTCTCATCGTGCAACCGCTATATAGAAATATACTCTCTATTGAAACTATCAGCAGACTGCATCATCTTGCCGGCATTTGTCAAAAAGAATTTTCCCGGCACCTCAGCCTACGAGCACTACATCCAGAAACCGTGGCCCATGTACTCCCTTGATCCGCGTCATCTCGATGTCCGCCGTGGCCGAAGGCCCGGAGAAGAACGTCGTGGCCAGCCCAGCCGTTCGTTCCAGCCTCGCCATCGCCTCCGGCACCGTCTCCACTACGTCCTCAACCGGCACCACGCACAGATGATAGTCCGGAACCAGCGTCACGGCCCGCCTGCCCTGCCCCGGAACGCTCTGCAAAACGACCGTCCCCGTCTCGGCAATCGCCACCGTCGAGCCGGTCATCACGCCATCGAACCCATCCAGCTCCGCCGCCGTCATCCCCTCATCCACCACAAAGTCCACCACAAACTCGACCCCACTCGGAAGCCACTCCGGCGGCAACCCCGCAGGCACCACCATCCGCCTCTTCCCGCGCTCAGACAGCATCTTCGCAACTGTTGCAGGCACATCCTCGGCCCCCACGCGAACAACATGTGCGTCATAGTCCCGCAGCCGGTCTTCCAGCAGCTCCAGCACAGCCTCGCGCCCAAGCGCAGCCGTTCTCCGATATCCGCGCGCCAGCCCGCTCCACTCCGCCCGGACCCTATCGGCATCGGGGGTCGAAGTCCGCCCCATAGCCGCGCGAATCCGCCGCAGTATCTCCGCCTTCGCCGGCGAAGAAGCCATCACATCACCTGCCATCTTTGCCTCGCTTCTCCCACCAGTCACGAAACGTCTCCTTCGGCATCGCCTGCAAATCCCGCACCTGCGTCCATCCGCCCAGTTGCCCCGGCAGCCAGTCAATCCAGCCCACGCCCTGCCCATCCTTACGCACCAGCGGAGCCTCGGCCATCCGCCCCAACCGCTGCGCCGCGCGGAACCGCCGCTCGCTCATGAAGATCACGCCCATCATCTTCATTGCCAGAGCCTCGGCGCTCATCCCCTTCTGCTCCACGACTTCATGCCGCAGATGAATCAGCACTTCCGGAATATTGATCTTCACCGGACAGACCTCATAGCACGCACCGCACAGCGACGAAGCATACGGCAGCGACTGCGCATGATGCATCTGCTGCAACTGCGGCGTCAGGATCGCCCCAATCGGTCCGGCATACACGCTCCCATACGCATGTCCGCCCGTCTGCCGGTACACCGGACAGACATTCTGGCACGCTCCGCAGCGAATGCAGTTCAGCGTCTGCCTACCCTCTTCATCGGCCAGAATCTCCGTCCGCGCATTGTCCATCAGCACCACATGAAACGTCCGTGGCCCGTCACTCGCGTCCACCCCAGTCCAGATCGAGTTGTAAGGATTCATCCGCTCGCCCGTAGCCGACCGCGGCAGCAGTTGCAACAACACCTCCAAATCCTGAAAACGCGGCACGATTTTATCGATCCCGGCAACGGCAATCAGCGTCTCCGGCAGGGTCAGGCACATCCTGCCATTGCCTTCGCTCTCCACGATGCAGACGCCGCCCGTCTCAGCGATCAAAAAATTCGCCCCGCTCACTCCCGTCTTCACGCGCAGAAACTTCTCGCGCAGAAACATCCGTGCCGCGTCCGCCAAGTCCTCGGGCCGCTCGCCCAGCTCCGGCAGCCCCATTGTCCGCTGAAATATCTCCCGAATCTGTTGCCGGTTCTTGTGCAGCGCCGGCACGACGATATGCGAAGGCTGGTCCTCGCCGAGCTGAATAATAAGCTCCGCCAGGTCCGTTTCATACGGATGAATCCCCGCCACCTCCAGCGCCGGATTCAACTGAATCTCCTCGGTCGTCATCGACTTAATCTTGATGACCTCATCCGAACCCGACTCCTTCACCAGCCCCACAACAATCTGCCGCGCCTCTTCCGCATCCCGCGCCCAATGCACCATCCCGCCCGCCCGCGTGCAGTTCCGCTCAAACTCCTCCAGATAAAAATCGAGGTTCTCCATCGTGTGCGAACGAATCTGCCGCCCGGCCTCACGCAGCGCCTGCCAGTCCGGCATCTCCTCCACCACCCGCGCGCGCTTGGCCTGAATCACGTCCGTCGCATGACGAACATTCTTCCTGAGCTGAGCATCGCCCAGCATCTTCCGCGCCGCCAAAGGAAACTCCGGCGCCGTCCTCGGGTCCAAAGCCGCCCCACTCATCGCCCCACCTCGCCCCATAAATTGTCATTCCACAATGAAGCTTCTAGGTAGCCCAAGGCTTCAGCCTTGGGTCTCTCAAGCCGCGATGAAAAAGGGGCTTTAGCCCCTGGGGTATGCCTTCTTATCATCGCCCCACCACCTCATCACCCGCCAGAATCTCCGCCAGATGCACCGTCTTCACTCCAGTCCGCTGCCGATGCAGCCCGCCCTGAATATGCATCAGGCAGCTATTGTCGCAAGCCGTGCAAGCCTCCGCGCCCGTATTCAGCACCGCCGTCGTCTTCTCTGCCAGCATCGCGCTCGAAACATCCGCATTCTTCACGGCAAACGTCCCGCCGAACCCGCAGCACTGCTCCAGCCCTTCCAGAGGAACCAGATCGATCCCCCGCACCGCGCGCAGCAGCCGCAGCGGCCCATCGCCAAGCTCCAGATTCCGCAACCCATGACAACTCGCGTGATACGTCACCCGATGCGGATAGTAGGCCCCCACATCCTCCAACCCCAGCCGCTTCGTCAGGAACTCCGAGAACTCAAACACCCGCGGCAGCAGCTCCTCAACCTCCGCAAGCAGCTTTTCGTCCTTAAGCGAAACCGCCATCTTCGGATAATGGTCCCGCATCATCGCCACGCAGCTCGACGAAGGCACCACCACCGCCTCGGCTCCGCGAAACTGCTCGACAAACCGCCCGACCAGCGGCAGCGCCTCAGCCTGATAGCCCGTGTTCCAGTGCATCTGCCCGCAACAGGTCTGCCCCGCCGGAAACTCGACCGTGTGCCCCAGCCGCTCCAGCACGCGCACCACGGCCTTGCCCGTCTCCGG
>Ga0070658_10003056_pt1 | contig 13821 bp, 11 predicted proteins | sample KBSC13metaG_FD_64664 | JGI IMG/M metagenome (GOLD analysis project Ga0070658, IMG submission 64664) | Corn rhizosphere microbial communities from Kellogg Biological Station, Michigan, USA - KBS C1-3 metaG | ecosystem: Host-associated > Plants > Roots > Rhizosphere > Soil ... | reverse complement strand
CCCGAAACGACCGTCCGCAACGCTGACGCCCGATGAGGCGAATCGGCTGAGCCGCGAAATACGAGCGGTGCTCTCCGATGCGATCGGCGACGGCGGCACCGTGAGCGACAATTTTTTTGATACAACCGGAAGTCCGGGCAGGTATCAACCCCAAGTGTATGATCGCGGCGGCCAACCCTGTATGCGCTGCGGCACGACCTTGGATCGTACGCGCATCGGCGGTCGTGGAACCGTATATTGCGCGCACTGTCAGAAGTAGCACCGACGTCTCGCGTAGTTTTGTGAGGCGGCGGGATACACGAAGCGCATCAATGAATGCGCGGTAAGTTTAGGCGACGGCGAAAAAATATCGACCTTACCAATCGCTGAGCCCAAATCGATAGAAGAAATAACGAAATCTGGGGCCTCAGGTCCCACTGCTGAGGAGCACTACGTAACTATGTCGGCCGTATCTGAAGACGTTTTGACGAGCGAGCAAACCGCCTCGTCGGCTGTGGATGCAAATCCGGAAACCTTGGTGGCAGCAGCCCCCGAGGCAAACGGTTCGGCATCGCCGGCCGCCGCGGTGGAGCAGGCGCCCGCCCCGACTGCCTCCGTAAGCGCTCCGCAGGCCGTCGCAGAAGACGCTCTTGCAGTCAGCCAGTCTGACTTCGAGAGTATGTTCAAGGAGCTCTCCGAAGGCGATGTCGTCATCGGCACTGTCGTCCATATCGACAAGGACGGTGTCCTCGTCGATGTAGGCAGCAAGAGTGAGGGCATTGTCCGCCCTAATGAGCTTTCAAAAGAACCCTACGATAACATTGAGGACGTCGTCAAGGTTGGCGAGTCCATCAAGGTCGTCGTCATCGGCCGGGATAATGAGGACGGCAACCTCCTCCTGTCCAAGAAGCGCGCCGACTTCGAGAAGGCCTGGGACAAGGTGATTGAGGCTCTCAACGAGGGCACCATCCTCCATGCGATGGTCACCGAGCGCGTCAAGGGTGGCCTCGTCGTCGACCTTGGCATCCGCGGCTTCGTTCCCGCATCGCATGTCGGATCGGGCGATTTCAAGCACCAGAACCTCGACAAGTACGTTGGCCAGAGCGTTCCGCTCAAGGTCATCGAGGTTGACCGTGATCGCCGCAAGGTCGTTCTTTCGCACCGTGAAGCCACTCAGGCCGAGCGTGAAACGAAGAAGGCCGACACGATCCAGTCGCTCAAGGAAGGCGATGTCCGCAAGGGTATCGTTCGCCGTGTCACCGATTACGGCGCCTTCATCGACCTGGGCGGTATCGACGGCCTGCTGCACGTGTCTGAAATGTCCTGGTCGCGCATCAAGCATCCGAGTGAAGTGGTCAAGAACGGCCAGGAACTCGATGTTATGATCCTGAAGCTTCGGCTCGATCAGAACCGCATCAGCCTCGGTCTGCGCCAGATCCTGCCGGATCCGTGGTCGGAGATCGCCGACAAGTTCAAGGTGGGCGACACGATCAAGGCCCAGGTATCACGCCTGGTTCCGTTCGGCGCTTTTGTCCAGCTTGAGGACGGCGTCGAAGCGATCATCCCGAACAGCGAACTATCGGATCGCCGCGTGGCCAAGCCCAGCGACGTCGTCAATCCTGGCGACGAAGTCGAGGCGAAGATCATCGAGATCCGCGCTGAAGAGCGCAAGATGACCCTGTCGATCCGTCGACTGCTCGAAGCGAACGCTCCGCGCGAGCCGTACGTGCCTGAAATTGAAGGCGGCGGCGGTGGCGGCCGCGGCGGGCGCGAGCGCGACCGTGATCGCGGCGAGCGGCCCGAGGGTGGCATCCCTGCGGGTGGTGCCGGCGGCGGCGGCGCACGACGTCGACGCGATAGTGGTGGTCGAGGCCGCGATGGCGGTGGTTACTTCGATGGAAACGTCGAGGACGACTACAAGGAGTACAAGAACTATCGCGCCAGCCAGCGCGAGGAGACCTTCGGTACGAGCCTTGCCGACGTTCTTGGCGACCACTTCGGTTCGTTGACCGCTGCTGCGGCCGAAGAAGAGCCGGAAGCCGAAGTCGAGACCACGCCAGCGGTCGAGGCAGCCGCCGAAGAGACCAAGGAATAACCTTACAGGAAAAGGCCCCCGGATTTCCGGGGGCCTTTCGTGTTTGTCGGTCGGACTGCGCCCTGCAACTATGATTGTCCTCGGAATAACCGGCGGCATCGCCACCGGGAAATCAACCGTTACTCAGATGTTCGCCGACATGGGCGCGCCTACCGCCAGCGCCGACGCCATTGCGCGCGAACTCCTCGCGCCTGGCACGCCGTCGACCACCGAAGTCGCTGCCGCCTTCCCGTCGACAGTCGCCTCCACGAACCCTATCACTATCGACCGACGCGCTCTCTCCGTCCTAGTCTTTGCCGACAATTCGGCACGCGAACGATTGGAAGCCATCCTTCACCCGCCGATAGTCGAAGAACTCAAGCGCCGGATAGACAAGTTCCGTCTGCTGCCCGATGTCCCCGTCGCCGCGGTCGAGATCCCGCTCCTCTTCGAAGCCGGACTCACCGATATGGTCGACCGAATCGTCGTCGTTACCGTCGACCGTGAGACGCAGCTATCACGGTTGCAGGAGCGTCTGGGCATCGATCGGGCGGCAGCTGAGCAGCAGCTGACGTCCCAGTGGCCCCTTGACCGTAAAGTCGAGGCGGCCGATATCGTCATCGACACCGGCCGGCCAGCCGAGGCTGTTCGTGATAACGTTCGTGAGATCTACAATTCCCTCACGGCTCCCTAGGAGCCTACCTCAGAGCTAATAGGGAACGCACGCGCTTTAGACAGCCACCGTACAATTGGTAGCCATAATCACGCGATCTCATCGCCGTACCGCTCCTGTCAGCCGACCCACTGGGATCACGCCCCAATGCTAATTAGCTCGTTCGTCTCGACGGGTTGATCATAGTCGACGCCGGCGACCTCGAAGCCAAAGAGGCGCCGAAAGTCGGTTCTGTATCCGGCGAAGTCGGAGAGTTCGCCCAGGTTCTCCGTCGTCGCCTGCCCCCAACGCTGCGCTACCTCCGCTTGCACATCGTCTCGCATCTCCCAGTCGTCGAGTCGAATCCGTCCGCCGTCGTCCAGGGTGGGCGTTCGGCCCACTCGCAGGTGGTCACGCATCATCCGGACCGCCTGATGAATTGGCTCTTCGTGCAATCCCCGTTCCTTCATCGACTTATAGAGCAGGCTGATGTAGAGCGGAACCGCGGGGATGGCCGCCGACGCTTGCGTAACGACCGCTTTGTTGACCGACACCCAACAATTCCCGCCAATCGACGCCTGAAGCTGTTTGTCGAGGGCGACGGCCGTCTTCTCAAGATGTTCCTTCGCCCGACCGATTGTGCCGCTTCGGTAGATCGGCCACGTCACCTCCGGACCGATATACGAGTAGGCAATGACCCGCGCATTTGGCGCGAGAACGCCAGCATCCAGCAAGGCATTCACCCACCGCTTGAGATCGTCGCCACCCATCACGGCGGTGGTCGCGGCGATCTCGTCGTCCGTCGCCGGGTCGAACGAGACGTCGACGACTTCGCCCTTGTCGAGATCGATCGACTTCGTCACATACGTGCCGCCGATAGGCTTGAGCACAGAGCGATAGGAAATCCCACTTGCGGGGTCTGTACGAGTGGGCGCCGCGAGACTGTAGAAGACATACTGCACCGGTCCATATCCGTCCTTCAGTTTGGCGATCACTTCGTTCGAGATCTCGGCGGAGAATGCATCGCCATTGATACTGTCGGCTCTCAATCCAGCGGCGCGGGCGGCGTCATGGAAGGCGCACGTGTTATACCAGCCGGCGGACGCGGTCTTTTTCTCCGAAGGCGGCCGCTCGTAGAATGCGCCGATGGTATTCATCCCACAACCGAATGCGGCGGCGATCCGCGAAGCCAGTCCGTACCCTGTCGACGCACCAAGAACGAGAGCGGTTCCGCCGTGCGAACCGCCGGCACCGGACAAAGCGGTTCGCGCTATCTGTATCTGGGTCTCGACGTTCGATCGGCAGCCGGCCGGGTGGGCGTTAGTGGCTAGAAACCCGCGCATGCGCGGTGTAATGATTTCCAATGTCATGCGTTATAGTCTGTTTCTATGGTTCTGTAGTGCCGGGCCATCAAGCTCCGGCTTAGTCGTCCACTCAGTATAGCATCCGCCACATAGCCGTCCGTCCACAGGGCATATTTGCCATTTGGACGCGCCGATCAGATCCAACCGTAAACCGGCACTTATGCCGGATTTATAAGGGGAAACGAAAGTGTGCCGATTGTTACTTATGTAATCCTTGACGCACCGCCATCTGAGGGTGGCCGGCGCAATCGTGGGACCTCACCCATCTAGCCTGGTTAACCCCACGTTATACCAAGAACCCCCTCTAATTTCCTCGGTCGGCCTCCCCGATATTCACAGTAAGTAGCGTCACGCGGTACCAACGCCCGCACGCCACGTGAATCGGAGAAATAACGATGAAGGCTTACCAACATAAATGGGTAGGCGGGCGCGGTCAACGCGGCTTTACACTGATCGAGGTCATGTTCGGCATGATGGTTTTCATCATGATGGTGCTGATCTTCTCGGCCGTGTTTCCGTTCGCGTTAAGAACCGCGGAATTCAGTAACAACTATTCGCAGGCAGCATTGCTTGCGCAGCATAAAATCGACGAGCTCCAGACCGCCGGCTATTCCCGGCTCGACTATACCGACCTCAGCAGCCTTGGGATTATCGACGCCAGCCCGAACGCGTCGCCGTACAGCTTCACGACCGTCGACAATCTCGACGGAGGGGGAGCCAATCACGGCTACTTCCCCGTGGGCAGCACGGGCACGATCACGATCGTAGACTATCACACAATGAATTCCAGCGTTCCGACTGGAAAGATGGACTATGTGACGATCAATATCACCTGGACTAGCTATACCGGCAACGTCGGCACCTACTCGGCGTCGGCACTGCTGTAGTCTACCGCACCTCTTGTGCGTAACAGTTAAATAAGGACAGAACCCATGAGATCAGGATCCGACTGGCGTGCCGGCCATCGGTCGTTGATGTCTCGCGGGCGGCGTCGACGTACGGCCTTCACCCTCATCGAGGTGATGGTTGCGATGCCGCTTGTGATCCTCATCATGTTCGGCACGATGAGCATCTACACGCTTGCCACCCAGCTCTTCGCCCGCACAACTGCGCAGTTGTATACGAGTATGGACTCCTCGAATGCGATCCAGCACGTCATCGACGAGACGCGCGAGGCGCAGTCGTACGCGCTGCCGGCCGAGAACACATTCGTCACACCCGCCGGCTGGACAGCAAGCCAATTCTACACGACCTACAACGGGCAGACAATCAACACGGCGATCGAACTCAACCTTCCGCCGACGCTCACTCCACAGGCGGTCGGCTATCAGACCGGCAACCCGTCCACCGTCAGCGTCATCAATTCCACGGGTGCCACTGTATCCGTTCCCAGTTTGACCTATGCCAACGGCACGTCGACACAGCGCGTGATCATCTACCGAGGCGATCCGCCGGGAGCAAACGGCATCGGTGCGCCGAACGCCAACCCCTCGGGCGCTACCACCACAGCCGCATTCGTCTCCTGGAAGGCCGCACAGGTGAACTTGCAGAGCAAAGCCGGCACGTATCTGTGGGAGTACAACTGCACCACGGGCGCCGACACCGTCCTCTGTAAATCGATCGCCTGGTCGCCGGACGCGTGCCAGTTCATCCGCCCGACCACCACTCCCGGTGTCGCCGGCGGCACTCCGCAGGCCTTCGAAGTCGAGATCAACATCGTAAGCGGCTACTATAGCCCGGTCAATCTGATGACGACGAACGAGGAGTCGAACGGCTCGGAGGTCTCGAGCCTGACCGGCAAGTGCGTCTACATGCGCGACCATCAGACGGCTGCGTCGACGCCCACCAACGCGAACACCTCGGCCACCAACAACGCGATCCAATACTCACCATAGGAGGGACCAAATGCGAATGTGGAGTTTCGAATGTGGAATGTTGAATCGGCGTAGTCGACGCAACCAGCGTGGAATGGCGTTGATGGCGACGCTGATGGTGCTCCTGGTGATCCTGGCCGTGATGCTGATTGGCCAGATTGGCGCGGTATCGTCGGGCCACACGGGCGTTATGACGGCCACCAGCAACGCGCTTGCAGCGTCCGGATCGCGGACGCAGGCGGTGTCTGCATTCAACATGGCTCAGTCGGGCGTCAACCTCACGATGTACTGGCTGGGCGTTCAAGCCTCGCCGCCGGCGAACACGGCGGCCTTTGCGCCCGCCTTGCCCGGGTCGACATCGACCGGCAGTCCGGCACGCGCCAAAATTACGCCCAATTCATCCAAGACAACCGATTACTTCTCGGTGGAGATCTATCCCGATTCCAGCAACACCACCAACACCCAGAAGAAGTACCTGATCGAATCGGTCGGCACCAGCAACGGCTTTACGCAAATCGTGCGAGCCTACGTCGAGCAGACGAGCCTCTCGAAATACGAGGTGCTGCTGAACAAATGGTATCCGTCGAACAACTACTGGGTCCAGGGTCTATCGAGCTTCGACGGTCCCGTGCACGACAATAATGTCGGCGGGCAGCAAGAGAACACGCTCTGGCTGTCGAACCCCGGATCGACATCGCCGCTATTCACGTACACCGGCGACGACGCCTACACGGTATCGTCGACGGGGATCAACTGGTATAAGGACAACTTCAGCTCCAGCGGCGCGCCGACGACCAAGACGGACTGGGCGAGCGTCGCCAGCGGTGGCGCGTCGACGGTGCACACGTCAACATCGACGGTAACGTTCCCGACGGCCAGTACACTTCAGATGAACGCGGCACTCGGCGGCGCTACCGCACCGTCGTCAACCGGTGTCCTCGTCCCGACTTCAGGGAGCTCGACGAACGGCGGTGTCTACGTCCACGGAGACATAAAGACGATGGCGCTGAGTGTCGGCAGTCCCGACACAACCCAGCAGATCATCACAATCACGCAAGCCGGGCCGTCGAGCAGCACTATCGTGACCACCGTCACCCTGACGCCGTCGACCAATCAGACCCACGTCAAAACCGTGACAACGCCCTCCTCTGGTTCTCCGGTCACCACCAACGTGGACTACACCGGGACGACCAACGGAGTCATCTATACTGACGGCAATATCGGCTCGCAGACGTCGCCCATCTCCGGCGGCCTCTACGGGGTCGTCGCCGACAATGTCGTGGACGGTAGCGGGAACATCACCCATCGAAACGCGCTGACGATCGCCACAGATTCCACGAAGAATCTCAACTTCGACGGCAGCGTTACCTACCACACGGCCCGTGCCAAGTCCGGTGGCGCATACGTCTCCGAGGCTTCGGACGCAAACTTCACCCAGAAAGCCGGCGTGCTCGGAGTCATCTCCAACAACATCATGCTGGATCAGAAGGATTACAACAACAACAACCTCACGAACTTCGAGTTCGACGGTAGCGAGTTCGCCTACACTTCCTGCGATGCCGATAACTACAGCGGCCGAAGCGTTGGAACGTGGGAGAACATGGGGAGTTATATCTCCAATATCGTAGGCGTGTTCGGGACGTTCAACTCGGCCAACACGTTGGTGAGTGGCTTCAACACCCAGTTCAACTACGACATGCGGCTCCGCGACTCGCCGCCGCCGTACTTCCCGACCACGGGCAACCAGTACGACACCGTCTCCTGGCAGCGTGTCTCGTCGACGCTGCAATAGTTAAGACGGTGGTTCCCGGTGCCATACCCGGAGCTCTCAATGGCATGCCGAAGCCAGACCGGTTACTTAAAGAAGACAAGCGCATTTAGTACAGCCTAGTCCAGTGGCGTCAGCCACGGATTAGGCTTTAATCGCAATTGACAACTCCACCCTCGGTCACTATAATTTGCTTCAATGACCTTCAATATTGAACTTCCCCTACTCCCACCGAATAGCCACGTCCTGTTTCAGGGCGACTCGATCACCGAGGGCGGCCGCTGGATCGACTGCGACGATCCCAACCACGACTTCGGCCAGGGCTACGCGTACCTGATCGCCGCCCGCTACGGCGCCTATCGTCCGGACGCCAACGTTCGGTTCACGAACCGGGGAATCAGCGGTCACACAACGGCGGATCTTTCGGCACGCTGGCAGGTCGATACTCTCGATCTAAAGCCTGACATCTTGAGTATTCTGGTGGGAATTAACGACGTTGGACGCGTCTCGGTGGACGACTACGCGGCCACGTACGATCGACTAATCGTCGACACTTACCGGGCGAGGCCTGAAGTCAAGATCGTCCTCGGTGAGCCGTTTACGCTGCCTGTGGGACCGAAGCAGGTCAAGTCCGACGAGTGGCGACGCTCTGTGCGGTCTTACCAGGACGTCGCCGCCGACCTCGCCACGCGCTATCGATTACCGTATGTGCGCTATCAGCAGGCCTTCGACGAGGCATGCAATCGGGCATCGGCGGAGCACTGGGCATGGGATGGTGTGCACCCAACTTACGCCGGGCATCAACTCATGGCGGATACGTGGATCAAGACTTTAGGGAGACTTTGATGACCGGGAAAAAGCTGATCGTCGGCATTGTCGTGCTCTTGTCGACGGTCGCGTCGGCGACGGCCAAATCGACGGTGCGCTATGAGAAATGGGTGAACTACCGGTTCGGCATCCACTTTGACTTGCTCCCCGGAATGACGCCCGGCCGTGAGCCGATCAACGCGGACGGCCGGGACTTCAAGACGGCAAACGGCGACCTCACCGTTACCGTCTACGGCGAGAACAACGTGATGCCACGATCGATTCGGCAGCAGATGGTCAACAGTCTCTCATTCGCGGCGAAACCCACAGTAATCACCTATCGACGCGTCGCGAAGACATGGTATGTCGTTTCGGGATACACAGGCGGCAAGATTTTCTACGAGCGATGCATCTACCACGACCAGCAATACGACACGATCCAAATCGTCTATCCCAAGAAGTACGCCGCGCGGCTAAACCCCATCGCCGCCCACATCGCCATGTCGATGCGGTACAAGGACGTGCCGCCTGTCAACGGGGACTACCTTGCGGGCACCGAGCGAGAATAGCATCGCGACTAACCCGGCAGCTTGTTGAGTAAATCGGTGACGACATACAGGTGCGAATTGTAACTTACCTTCAGATCTTTGAAAACCGCGTCCGCAACCGGCTTGGGATTGAGCTTCTTGACGACCGATTCGAATAACTTGTCGTAATCGGCGACCCTTATCGCAATTGTAATTTTCTCGCGATTAAGGCCATCACCAAAGACCTTTTCCTCGTCTAGCTGGCGTAAAACATCAAGGCAGGCCTTCTCTGTTGTCTTACCGTATCGTTCGTAAATCCCCTCCATGATTGCATCATTAACGACGTTCTCCGCCGCGCTCAGATCAAAGAAGTGATATCCGTCATACGGGTTCCAACGGTACATTTGTCTCAGGACGGTGTCCGGATCGCCCTTCTTTGTCCTAATAATCTTCGTCTCACCCTCAATGGCTTTTTCCAGCGTCTGCAATGTGCCGATGGCGCACTCAATATGAGTGCCCTCAGCACCTATTACATAGAAGAATGCATAGATGTCTTCATCCTTGTTTGTCACTCGAAATTCGTTCAGGATACGCAAGGATTCGTCGTGGAGTTGCTGTTTTAGTTTGGCATTCGTTTCTTTGAGGAGACGCTTCGCGTTAGGAATCGGGCGCTTATAGACTACACTATCTCGACACTTGATTGTGGAGAGACCCTCATCATCATGTTCGAATGTGTAGACCCGCTCGTGGTCAGGAATTTCCAGGTTCGTTAGAGGAAATTGCTTGCCCCTGATTTGCATCAGTCGAGCACCGTCGTACTCATATTCCTCTAGCCATAAGACGCTTTGATCATCGTTGCGGCCTTTTTTCATATAGGCCGACATTAGACTGACCAAACCGTTTGTTTTGACGTAGCCTTTTGAGTAGCGGTGATTTTGCGTGAAATCGTAGCTATGTAGATGAATTGCGTCCGGTGTATGTAGATAAAACGTATCGTCGAACATCTTTAAGAAGCTGGAATGCTGTCTCGTTAGAATTAGGTTGCCGTCAGCGTCGAACCCGTTTTGGTCATAGTCAAGCGTCTCTGAAACATTCTTAAGGATACGTCCTCGACTGAATTGATGCACCTCATGCCAATAAGGGTTAAAGCTAAAATAGTTACAGGACGTGTTGGTCCAGGTAACAACCTTTGGATATATCTCCTCTTTAAGCGATTCGTACCTCGCCTTGGTGGCCGCATGATCATATTGGGCGATCGCTTCGTCGAGGAGTTCATTCAGTTGCATAGTATCCCGTCCGTCGGGTGCCTGCTACGACTTCCCTGTAATCGCGTCCTTCATCTTCTCCAACAGCCCGCGCTCGTCACCGGTGACAGGCTTCTCGCCACCAGCGGCGGCGAACTCCTTGAGCAGTCGACGCTGTTCGTCGTTGAGCTTCGTGGGCACCTGTAGCTTGGCGATGACGATCTGGTCGCCTCGCTCGCCATGGCGCGTGTTGATGTCCGGGAAGCCCTTCCCACGGAGGCGGAAAAGCGACTCCGGCTGCGTGCCTTCGGGCACAGTGAACTTCTCCTCGCCACCGAGGATCGGGACGGTCACAGAGTCGCCAAGGGTCGCCTGGGTGAAGGTGATCGGCAGCTCATAGATCAACTCTTTGCCGTGGCGCTTGAAGTGGGCGTGCTCCTTGAGGAAGATCGCCACGTGGAGGTCGCCATTCGGGCCGCCTCGACGGCCCGCGTCGCCGGCGCCGTGCTCGATCAGGCGAATGCCGGTGTCGACACCGGCGGGAACCTGGATCGTATGATCTTCCGAGTTGCGAATCCGGCCCTGACCGCGGCAAGTCACGCACGGGTCCGTGATGACCCGGCCCTCGCCGCCGCAGTTCGCGCAGGGGGTGACGGTGGCAAACGACCCGAGGATGGTGTTCTGAACATGACGAACCTGACCGGTGCCGTGGCAAGCGCTGCATGGCTTGGGCGACGTCCCCGGCTTCGCCCCTGAACCCGCGCAGGTGTCACACGGGTGCTGTCGCTGCAGCTTGATGGTCTTCGTCGCGCCGAATGCGGCTTCTTCGAAGGTGATCTCTAGGTCGTATCGGACGTCGGACCCTTGCGTCGCCTGCTGGCGCGGGCTCCCGCCTCGCTGACCGAAACCGCCACCCTGGCCAAAGAACATGTCGAAGATATCGCCAACGCCAAATCCCTCGCCAAATCCCCCACCCTGAGGGCCGGCGTGGCCAAACTGGTCGTACATCTGGCGCTTCTCGGGCGTCGACAGCACCTCATGCGCCTCGTTGATCTCTTTGAACTTCTCCTCCGCCTCGTGGTCGCCCGGATTGACATCCGGGTGATACTTGGCGGCGAGCTTGCGATAAGCAGAACGGATCTCGGGGGCGCTGGCTTCCCGCGCGACTCCAAGAACCTCATAATAATCTCTTTTTTCCGGCATTGCTAATGGATCATCCTGAAACAGACAAGGGGCCGAGCGGCAAGATACCGCATCGGTCCCTATTATTTTACTCTCTGTTATCGATTATCGCAGCGATATTGATCTGTCGGTCCTATTCCCCCAGAATTGGAGGTTAGGGGGCCAAGCTTAGACGTCGCGGAAGTCGCCGTCGAGGGCGGCGTCCATTGGCGCTCCGCCGATCGCTCCGGTCATGCTGCCGATATCGCCAAGCGGCGGATAGTCGTCGGGCGACGGCGCACTGCCGTTCTGACGTGTCCGCTCCTCGTAGAACGCCTTGCTGAGCGCGAGGAGGTTTGTGTTCAGATCCTCGAGGCCCCGCTTGACCGCATTGGCGTCGTAGTTGTTGATCGACTGCGTGAGCGAACTCGCCGAGGTGTTGACAGCCTCAATCAGGCCCTGATCGACAACTCCCCGCGCGTCCTTGCTGATGCGCATCGCCTGATAGATCTGCTGGTCCGCCTTGTTGCGGAGCTGCTGCTCTTCGCGGCGCTTCTCGTCGGACTTGCGATACTGCTCGGCCTCGCGCACCATGCGCTCGATCTCTTCGTTCGCCAGACCGCTCGACGCCGTGATGGTGACATTCTGGCTATTGCCTGTCGCCAGGTCCTTGGCCGACACGTGGACGATACCGTTCTGGTCGATGTCGAAGGTGACCTCGATCTTAGTGACGCCGCGCGCGTTCGGCTGGAGGCCGGCGAGCTGGAACTTGCCCAGCGTCTTGTTGTCGACCGCGAAGTCGCGCTCGCCCTGGAGGACGTGAATGTCGACCGCCGTCTGGTTGTCGAACGCCGTCGTGAAGAGCTGTGAGTGAGAGGTCGGGATCGTAGTGTTGCGCTCGATCAGCCGAGTGAACACGCCTCCCTGGGTCTCGATGCCCAGTGAAAGCGGGGTAACGTCCAACAGCACGATGTCGGTCACCTGGCCGCCGAGGATGCCCGCCTGGATGGCCGCGCCCTGCGCAACGATCTCGTCCGGGTTGATGCCCTTGTGAGGCTCCTTGCCGAACATCGTTTTGACCGTGTCCTGCACAATCGGCATGCGGGTCATACCGCCAACCAGCAGAACGCGCTCGATGTCGTCCGTCGAAAGCTTGGAGTCCTTGAGGGCCTGCTCGGTGGGGCCGATCATGCGCTCCAGCAGGTCCTTCGTCATCTCCTCAAGCTGAGCGCGCGTCATCGTCATTTCGAGGTGAGCGGGACCGTCGGCGCTCGACGAGATGAATGGGAGGTTGATGTTCGTGGTGAAAACGGAGGAGAGTTCGATCTTGGCCTTTTCCGCGGCCTCCTTCAAGCGCTGCATCGCCATCCGGTCCTTGGTCAGATCGATATCGGTCTGCTTCTTAAACTCGGTGGCCATCCAGTCCATGACACGCGTATCCCAGTCATCGCCGCCCAAGTGTGTGTCGCCGGAGGTCGCGCGGACTTCGAAGACGCCGCCCGCCAGCTCCAGAATGGAGACATCGAACGTACCGCCGCCAAGGTCCCAAACGAGAACAACCTGCTCTTCTTCTTTATCCTGTCCATAGGCCAGGGCGGCAGCAGTCGGCTCGTTGATGATGCGGACGATGTTAATACCGGCGATCTGTCCCGCCGACTTAGTAGCCTCGCGCTGGGCATTGGAGAAGTATGCGGGAACGGTGATGACGGCTTCCGCGATGACGTCGCCGAGGAAGACCTCAGTATCGACTCGCAGCTTCTGCAGGATCATAGCCGAAATCTCTTCCGGCGAATATTCCTTACCGTCGATGTTGACGCGGTATTTCGTTCCCATGTGGCGCTTGATCGACGAGATCGTGCGCTCAGGGTTCGTAATCGCCTGGCGTTTCGCCAACTGGCCGACCAGCCTCTCACCCGTCTTGGAAAAGCCAACGACACTAGGGCAGAGTCGACTGCCCTCGGCGAGGGTGATGACGATCGGCGTTCCGGATTCGTCGACGGCGCTTACGACCGAATTGGTTGTTCCAAGATCGATGCCGATTGCTCTAGGCATGTCAATTTCCTTATAGCGACTGCCAAATTGTGCGCCGCCTGCACCGTGTGTCCGTCGATGATGGCACCAACACGGTAGCCGTATTACAGGCGCCTTGACGTAAACGGCTGATTACATTCAGCGCACATATCCGCTGCCGCTCTTCGATTGGTAAGGTTATGCGATGTCCGCGGCTTCTTCTGCCAGGTCATCGTCTTCATCGCCGTCAACATCGCCGGCATTGCTCGTGAGGTCCGAGATAATGCTTGCGATGGGTGAAGGCGTCGTGCTTGGCGTGCTCGACTCCTCTTGCGCAAGCGCAGGGGTCTCGACCAGAATT
>Ga0070658_10003055_pt1 | contig 13833 bp, 13 predicted proteins | sample KBSC13metaG_FD_64664 | JGI IMG/M metagenome (GOLD analysis project Ga0070658, IMG submission 64664) | Corn rhizosphere microbial communities from Kellogg Biological Station, Michigan, USA - KBS C1-3 metaG | ecosystem: Host-associated > Plants > Roots > Rhizosphere > Soil ... | reverse complement strand
ACCGCGATCATGGAGGCGGCGCGCGCGGCGAACGGAGTGCCGGTGATCGCCGACGGAGGAATTCGCACCAGCGGCGACATCGCCAAGGCGCTCGCCGCCGGAGCATCGACCGTCATGGTCGGATCTCTTCTCGCGGGCACGGAGGAAGCGCCCGGCGAGACCTTCCTCTACCAGGGACGCTCCTACAAATCCTACCGCGGAATGGGCTCCGTCGGAGCGATGGCCCGTGGATCGGCGGACCGATACTTCCAGCAGGACATCAAGGACCATTTGAAGCTCGTGCCCGAGGGCATCGAGGGGCAGGTCCCCTACAAGGGCCCGGTGCGCGACATCATCCACCAGATGGTCGGGGGCGTGAAGGCGGCCATGGGTTACACCGGCGCGACCACCATCCCCGAGCTGCAAAAGCGTGCGCGATTCGTCCGCATTACCAATGCGGGCCTTTCGGAAAGCCATGTGCATGACGTGACGATCACGCGCGAGGCGCCGAACTATCCGACGCGGTGAAGTTGTGTCCGCCGCGACAAGGGTGAGCGGCCTGTGACTCCAGCTGCGCGTCTCCAGGCAGCGATCGAGATTCTCGATGAGGTGATCGTTTCAACCCGCGACGATGGCCCTCCGGCCGATGCGATCGTGTCGCGCTATTTCAAGCAGCGGCGCTATGCGGGGTCGAAGGACCGGCGTGCTGTCCGCGAACTGGTCTTTCGTGCGATCAGGCGATCCGCCGAGCGCCCTCAAAGCGGCAGGTGTGTCGCGCTTGGCCTTATCGAGGAACAGCCTGATTTGGGCGAGCTTCTCGGGCAACCCAGAGGTCCCGAACCTTTCGACGCGGAAGAGCCGACGGCCGAAGCGTCGTTCGTCCCGCGGTGGCTGGAGGCTGAGCTCTCGCCCCTGGTCGAGCGCGGGGAATGGCCCGCGCTACTGGAAAGAGCCCCGGTGGACTTGCGGGTGAACGCCGCGCGCACGACGCGAGAAGCGTTGCTGAGCGATTTTGCTAATTCCGATCCGACGCCGCTCAGTCCCTGGGGCATTCGTCTTCCTCCCGAGAGCCGCATCGATGACCACCCGGCCTATTCGGCGGGCCTCGTTGAAGTGCAGGACGAGGGAAGCCAGCTGATCGCGTCGGCCTGCGGGGCCGTGGGTGAAGAGCGGATCGTCGATCTCTGCGCCGGCGCCGGCGGCAAGTCGCTCGCGCTCGCCGCGGCGGCTCCGCGGACTCACATCCTCGCTACGGACACCAACCGAACTCGCCTCTCGAGACTTCCCGAGCGTGCAGCCCGCGCTGGGGCCAAGATCGAGACGCGACTGCTCAACTCCCCGAATGAACTTGCCGAGCTTGCTGACTGGCATGAAGGAGCGGATCTCGTGCTGGTCGACGCGCCCTGTTCCGGCAGTGGGACCTGGCGCCGCAATCCGGAAGGCCGATGGCGGCTCACTCCCGATCGCCTGGATCGGGTGATCGCGACGCAGGAGCGGCTGCTCGATATCGGAGCAGAGCTGGTGCGACCGGGCGGGCGGCTGGTCTACGCCGTATGCTCCCTCCTGTCCCGCGAAGGGGCAGGGCAGATTGAACGCTTTCTTCAGCGCCATTCATCGTGGATTAGTGAGAGCCCGCCCATTGGCGGCGGACGTATCGATGGTCAGGGCCGGCTACTGACCCCGGGTCACGATCGCACCGACGGCTTTTTCGTCGCGCGGCTCGGGCGTCCGTGCTAGGCGAACTGTTCGAAGTGGAGAATGTGATGCGCGCTTTGCCTCGTCTTCTGCTGGTTGGTTTCGCCGGCGCCGCGCTTGCCTCACCTGTGATCGGCCAGCGCGCAGACGATCAAATTCAACCGAAGTCGGTGGAGCTTCAGCGCCAGGCGAAGGCTCTCATGACCGCCGGCAAGCTCGAAGAGGCTGAGGACGTCCTGGAAACGGCCCTCGCTGTCGACCCGCGCAATCGTGGCGCATTCGTCGATATGGCTCGGGTTGCGGAGAAGCAGCACCTGTACGGCAAGGCCATTCGCATGACCAACAAGGCTCTGCTCCTCGAACCGAACGACCCTGACGCGATTGCCGTCCAGGGCGAAGCGATGGTGGAGATGGGCGCGACGGCTCGCGCTCAGGCCAACTTGCAGAAACTGCAAACGCTTTGCGGCGGAAAGGCCTGCCCGCAGGCGGTGCAGCTTTCCCAGGCGATCAGCCGCGGACCGACGGTCGCCTCGGCGAAAGCTCCGGACGTTCCGAAGAAGAACTAGCTCAGCGTTCGCGCGAGCTTCACATATTCCTCGACGCTGAGCGTTTCGGCGCGCCGCTGGAGGTCGATGCCTAACGAGCCGGCAGCTTCGACTGCGCCCTCGAGAGATTTGAGGCTCGATCGCAGCATCTTTCGACGTTGCCCGAACGCTGCCTCCGTGAGCCGGCTCATGACACCGGCGTCGACCCCGTCAGGCGCCGCGGCAGGAACGATGTGCACGACCGCGGACGCCACTTTCGGTGGTGGCACAAACGCCGAGCGGCTGAGCGTCATGGCGATGCGCGGCGTCGAGCGCCACTGCGCCGCCACGGAGAGGCGTCCATACGATCGCGATCCTGGGCGAGCCACGATCCTCTCGGCCACCTCCTTCTGGAACATCAACGTCAGGGACCGCCACCATGGCGGCCAGGGGCCATCGAGCCACTTTAACAGCAGTGCCGTCCCGACATTGTAGGGCAGGTTGGCAACAACATGAGCGCCGATTCCTGCGACCGATTGCTCGTCGATCTTCAGTGCATCGGCTTCGATCACCTCGATCTTGGAGCCGAAATCCTGCCGCAGCTCTTCCAGTGCCGGAATGCACCGGGGGTCGCGTTCGACCGCCACGACGGACGCGTGGGCGTCCAGTAAGGCACGCGTCAGCCCGCCGGGACCCGGACCGACTTCGTAAACCCGCTCGCCTTGCAAGGGTCCGGCGATTGCCGCGATCCGCGCCAGCAACTGGCGGTCGAGAATGAAATTCTGTCCGAGCGCCTTGCTCGCGCTCAACCCGTGCCGCGCGATGATTTCGCGCAGAGGTTCAGCCCTAGAACTCAAGCGCTTTCAGTGCGCAGCATCGCGCATTCAGCTGCCATGCGGATCGCCGCCGCCATGGGTCGCGCGTCTGCGCGATCCTGCCCTGCGATATCGAACGCGGTACCATGGTCCGGGGCCGTTCGGACGATCGGCAGTCCAAGGGTGATGTTCACCGCTTCCTCGAAGTGAAGCGCCTTGATCGGGATGAGGGCCTGGTCGTGGTACATGCAAAGGGCCGCGTCGTAGGTCGCTCGCGCCCGCGAATGGAACATCGTGTCTGCCGGGAGCGGTCCTATAATTCGCCAGCCTTCTGCCGCCAGCGTCGCAATGGCCGGCTGGATGAGCTCGATTTCCTCCTGGCCGAGCTTGCCGCCCTCGCCGGCGTGGGGATTGAGTCCCGACACCGCCAATCGCGGCTCCGCAATGCCGAAGTTCCTCTGGAGTCCTCGCAACGCGGCCCGCGCGCGCGATTCAATAAGCGCCGTCGTCAGGCGGCTTGGGACTTCGTGAAGCGCAAGATGGGTGGTGACCGGGATCGTTCGCAAGGTCGGTCCCGCAAGCATCATCACCACGTTCGCGGACGCGATTCCGCATCGTTCGGCGACGAACTCCGTCTGGCCGGGATGCTGGAACCCGATCCCGTAGAGCTGCTCCTTCGACACGGGTCCCGTGACCACTGCGGACGCGGACCCCGACCTTGCGAGACCCACCGCGAGCTCCAGCGCGTCGAGCGAGCAATGCGCGCCCGCAACGCTGGGATGGCCGGGCGTGTCCGCTTCTGCTGCCGTGATCTGGATCAGCGGAAGAGCATGATCGAACGCTGAATCCGCCTGTTCGGGATCGTCGACGACTTCGATCGGGCCGTCCCACACGGCTGCAACCGAACGGCCGTCACCGATGGCGACGAAGGGCGGAAGCGAGAACTCCTTCCGGTGATCCCAGCACTTCGCAATGACTTCCGGCCCGATGCCGGCGGGATCGCCGATCGAGATTGCGAGCGGTGGGATAGACGTACGGGCCACAGCCGCCCTTAACGAGCTTCGACGATTAGCGGAACTCGATCACGGCGTCGCGGCGCAGGTCGCGGAGGTAACGGCGAGAGCGGCTATTGACCCGCTCTTCGTTGAGCTGGCTGTAGATCTCGTCGTAGCTCGGTGCGGTCGGATCGACCTCGTCGCGCCCGCAGATGACCAAAGTCCGGACGCCTTCGTCGAGCGAACCGAACGGCTGCGTCGCCTGGCCCACTTGCATCTGCAGCATCATCTGCTGAAGCGCCGGAGGAAGATCGCGCATCTTCACCCCGTCCTGTTGCACGATCTCGCCGTGGAACTCGGTCGCTATCTTGTCCGCGCCGCCGCAACCTCCGACGTTCTTTGCCGCTTCGCCGAAGCGTGCCACGATCGGCTCGGCGACCTCTCGGGACGTGCCTTTCGGGAAAGTGATCGAGACTTGCTTGAGGCTGAGCACCGCGTCGCGAGGGTCGCGGGTCAGGATCTTGCGCGTATCCGACACGGCGAGGATCGACACCCCGCCTGGCACCGGCACGGGATTGCTGATGGTGCCGGGATTCATCTGCCGCACGGCCTCGGCGAGCGGCGCTGGAAGCTGCTCCGGCCGGACCCAGCCAAGGTCGCCGCCGACCGCTGCGGTCGACGCTTCCGAATATTGACGAGCATAGCCGGCGAAGGAGGCGCCGCCGCGGAGCTGCTCCAGGATCTTGTTGGCGTTGGCGAGTGTCTGGGCCTGCGTATCCGGCGTCGAGGACAGGAAGATCTCACCGACGTGATACTCCTGCGTGCCCTTGGAAGCGTTCAGCCTGTCGAGCACCGCCTTGACCTCGTCGTCGCCGACGCTGATGCCGCTTTCGATCTTCGAGCTCTGCAGCCGCTGCCAGGCGATTTCGCCCTCGATTTGACGTCGAAGCGAACGGATCGAGGAGCCGCTGCTCTCGAGGAATGAAGCGAGCTGGTCGGGATTCTTTTTCACGTTCGCGGCGACACGTTGGACCGTGCGGTCGATGTCCGAATTTTTCCACTCGATCTTCTCGGTCTTCGCGGCCTGGATCTCGAGCGTTTCATCGATGAGGTTGCGCAGGACCTGCTGGCGAAGGCTGTCGAGCTGGTCTTGCGGGATCTTCCCGCCGTTCGCGATGGCGAGAAGCGCGAGCCGCTGATCCACGTCCGTTTGCGTAATGACATCGCCGTTGACGATCGCCGTGGCCTTTACGATCGGCGGAATCGCGGTGCCGAAGACCTGCGGATTTTCGGGCAGGCGCAGGGCCTGCGTCGTGCTCGGCGCACCGGCAGGCGGCGGGGTTGGTCCGGCCTGCTGCGCGATGGCCGAAGTCGCGCCGGCGACCATCAACGCGCCCACGAACCACCCGCGCGTCGAATTCAACCCGAAAGCTCCTGTCACGATCCGATTTTCCCTTGATTTTCCGCCCGATACTGCGCCGTGCCGCTGTGCGGCACAGCCCCTGAACCCAACCTTAGCGGTTAAGTCCCTTGAAAGCCAAGTGAAGGCTGAAGGTGCTTCCCTTTCGAAAGGCGCCGATCTGCTCATAATCGCGACGCCAGGTCACGCCGGCCTGCAGGCACTCGTCTTCATACTGTATGCCGAGGCGGGTCCGGACGGGCTGCCACCCGTCCGCGAGCGACAAGGGGTCTTCCTTCTTGTCGGTGAGATCGACGACGGTCGCTCCGAACACCGACCAATAGCGAAGGAATAGCACGCGGGCGGCAAGCCGAAGCTCTTCCTTATCTCGCAGGTCCTCGATCGCCGCATTGATGTTCCGGTTCAGCCGGAGATAGCCAACCTGCGCATAGGTCTGCTGGGTACCGATGGTGAGGTCGACCTCGTTCCTTCGGACGGCAAAGTTGCTCTTGTCGATTCGGTAGCGGTGCGTGATGTCGATGAAGCGGCCGTAGCGGATTCGTGTTCTTCCCACGATATCCGAAACACGGTCGTTAAGTCCTGTTCCCTCTGGGAAAATGTCCAGGTTTTCGCGCAACCTTACGCTCTGGCCGATGGTGCTGTCGATCGAGAGATTCGGACGGTCGAGCGACCAGTCCAGGCCGTAGGTGACGCGGGAGGAATCCTCCCAGCGATCGTATCCGTTAAACCTGTTCAGCGCGAAGAGATTGCTGTCCTCCAGATCGACCGATCGTGCGTCCTCGTTGGGAATGTCGAGATTCGGCGTAGGAGGGGTCAGGACGAGCTGCACTCGTGGCGTCAATCGCTGCACGCCACCGAAAAGCGGTCCGACGAAAGGCCATTGGATGTCTGCCGCAAGTGCGCCGATCACCCGCTCGTGCCATCCGTCGACGCCCCGGTAGATCGGAACCAAAGTGCTGGACGAGTCATCGGTGTGATAGACGTCCGCGCGCCCGTACGCTGTCAGAGTGAATTCCTGGCCCCAATCGGTCAGGCGCCTCAGATCCCATTGAGCGCTGGCAAAAGCGCGCTGCGTGTCCTGCCCGTCGATGCGAAGGATCGACAGGCTGTTCGCCTGGAACAACAAGCGGCCGCCGATGACGTCGTTCATCCGGAAGCGGGCATCGATGGCCGGGAGTGCGATCGGGATCGTCTTCTGCTCGTCCTCCTGACGAAGGCCCTCGAACGCCCAGCCAGCGATCGAGATGTACGAGTCCGGGCTGATCCGCTCGACGTTGACGACATTGCGCAACCGATCGTCGGTCGTGATGTCGTAGCGGCGCGTGACGGTCTTGTCGGTCGCGGCGCGGAGCGAGGTCGTGATGCTCCACAGCGGATCGAGCTGAAACTTGCCGTTGGCTTCGAAGTAAGCCCGGAAGCCGTGCCGGGTCGAGTCGACGTCTGGATTGATATTGTCGATCTTGCCGTAGGTTAGGAAGCCGCCGACCTGAAAGGCTCCGAGACTGTTGAGATCCCGATATTTGATTTCGATGGCGGGAAGCACACCCGTGTAGAGATGCGGCGTGAGCGTAAGGTCCCGGTTCGACTGGATTTGCCAATGGTACGGCAGGGCGAGCTCAAAGCCCTTCTTCGTCGACAGGCTGATGTCGGGCACCAGCCAGCCGGTCGCTCCCTCGTTCCCCCGTGAGATGCTGAAGACGGGCAGCAACGGAAGCGTGATCCCGAACAGCTGCATTCGCCCGCCGCGGAACATCACCTTCCCCGTCGCGGGATCGTCGACCACCTGGGCCGCTGTAATCGCCCAGCTCGGGCGCTTCGGGCAGCCGCTGTCGGTGGCTACCGGACACGGCGAGTAAATTGCGTTCTCGAGAGTGTTGACCTGTCCGTTTCGGGTCCCGCGCTGAGCTGCGATGCGGCCGCCGTTGTCGAGCACGATCATGAGATTGCTGACCGCGGCGTCGCGCATCTCGTTGGTGAGCACGGCTTCGTCGCCGACCAGCTTGTCGCCCTCGGGTGTGAGGAGAACCACATTGCCTTTCGCGCGGACCTCGTCGGTCTTGCGGTTCCACACGACCTGCTCTGCGGCCAGGTACTGCCCGTCGCGCTGCATCCGCACTTCGCCTGAAGCCGTCACCACGTCGGCGTCGCTGTCGTAAACCACCTGGTCGGCGCTGAAATCGACGGTTTGCTCGATGACCGGCGTTGCAGGAGCCGCAGCTGGCTTGGCCTGGGCGTGCGCGATGCCAGGCACCGTCAGGAGCATCGGAAGCGCTGACCACCAGACAAATCTCGTCCGCAACGCTGCCGTCCCGCCGTTCGAAAAGCCCCAACCTGCTCTCGTCCTATTGCACCGGACGCGATCCGCGACAATCGCCTCGGGCGTGGCTTTGCCAACACAGGTCTTGCATCCTAAAGGCCCGGAAGAACGTTCGCTTTCGACAGGATTGCCTCACATGAAGATTGGTTTCGCCGACCGCCGGCCCGACGGTGACTATGCTCTCGTGCTGCCCGTGGCAGGGAAGGATCGTTCGAGCCTGTCTTCACTACCGGCAGCAGAAATGCTCGGCGGCGCGCTGGATCGGCAGCGTTTCGAAGGCGAAGCCGGCAGCGCGGTCGAGCAGTTCGTCGACGACGCCGGAACGCTGAGGCGCCTGCTCGTCGTGGGCACGGGCGCGGGAAGCTCCGCGGCCGAGGCATCCGAAAAACTCGGCGGGACGGCGGTAGGGCGTCTTCTGCTGTCGGGTGAAACCCGCGCCGTGATCGACGTGACCGGACTCGGCTTCGATGCGGATGCGGCGGCGCGCGTCGGCCTGGCGGCGGCGCTCCGTGCCTGGCGCCACGATCGCTACCGGACGACGTTGAAGGACAAGCAAAAGGCTTCGCTTCAGGAAGTGATCGTGGTCGGCGGCGGGCAAGGTGCCGCGGAGCGCTACGCAAACCGCTGGGCGCCGGTGTACGAAGGCGTGTCTCTCGCGCGCGAGCTCGTCACCGAACCTGCCAACATCATCTACCCGGAAACTTTCGTCGAGCGGGTCCGGGCATCGGTTGAAGGATCGGGCCTGGAGGTCGAAGTCCTCGACCGGTCGGCGATGGAAGAGCTCGGCATGGGCGCCTTGCTGGGGGTCGCGCAAGGGTCCGCCCGCGAAGGCCGCATGCTGATCATGAAGTGGAACGGTGGTGGCGAAGGGACCAAGCCGGTGGCCTTCGTCGGCAAGGGCGTGACCTTCGATACCGGTGGAATCTCGATCAAGCCCGCCCAGGGCATGGAATCGATGAAGTGGGACATGGGCGGTGCCGGAGCGGTGGCGGGCGCGATGAAGGCCCTGGCCCTGCGCAAGGCGAAGGTGAACGTTGTCGGCATCTGCGGCCTTGTCGAGAACATGCCGGGTGGGAACGCCCAGCGTCCGGGCGACGTCGTCACGAGCATGTCCGGTCAGACGATCGAGGTGATCAACACCGACGCCGAAGGAAGGCTCGTGCTCGCCGATGCCGTCACCTACGTTCAGCGCAACTACAAGCCGGGGACCATCATCGACCTCGCGACACTGACGGGCGCGATCCTAGTCAGCCTCGGCCACGAATGGGCCGGACTTTTCTCGAACAACGACGAGCTCGCTTCCCAGCTGCAGCATGTCGGAGAGGAGTCGGGCGACCGGCTGTGGCGCATGCCCCTCGCGGAGCCGTTCGACCGGCTGATCGATTCTCCGATCGCCGACATGAAGAATGTCGGTCCCCGCGAAGGCGGGTCGATCACCGCCGCGCAATTCATCCAGCGCTTCATCGACAAGGGCGTACGCTGGGCGCACATCGACATGGCCGGCAAGGCATGGTCGGAAAAGCCGAACAATACGTACGACAAGGGTGCGACTGGGTTCGGCGTCCGGCTTCTCGACGAATATGTCGCGGACGTGCTGGAGCGCTGATCGGGCGCCGCGGTGCAGGTCGATTTCTACCAGCTCGGCGCGACCGCAGTCGAGCAAGTCATCGCGAGCATTGCCGAGAAGGTGCTCGCCGGTGATGGCCGACTTCTGATCGTTGCCGAGGACGAACCGTTCCTGGCGAGGCTGGACCGCATGCTGTGGGATGCCGGGCCGACCAGCTTCCTGCCGCACGGCATCGCCGGCGGCGCCGAGGATGCGCGGCAACCGGTGCTGCTCTCGACCAGCACCGATGCGCCGAACCAGGCAAGAAACATGCTGATCGCGGACGGCCAGTGGCGGGATTCCGCTCTGACCTATGACCGCAGCTTCTTTCTGTTCGACGCCGCGGCCCTCGAGGGCGCCCGCCTCGCCTGGAAGCTGCTTTCGGGCAGGGAAGGGGTCGAGCGTCGCTACTGGGCCCAGGTTGACGGGCGCTGGAAGCAGCAGGCCTAGGGTTGCGGCGGCGCGGCCCCGGGGCTAGTCGGCGCACCAAATCCATCCCAACTCAAGCACAGGAGACCGCCCGGTCATGGCCGCGACGCGCACCTTTTCGATCATCAAGCCCGATGCCACCCGCCGCAACCTGACCGGCGCAATCACCAAGATGCTGGAGGAGGCCGGCCTGCGCGTCGTCGCTTCCAAGCGCATTCACATGACTCGTGATCAGGCCGAGGGCTTCTACGCCGTCCACAAGGAGCGGCCCTTCTACAACGACCTCTGCACGTTCATGACCTCGGGTCCGGTCGTCGTTCAGGTGCTCGAAGGCGGGAATGCCGTCGCTCGCAACCGCGAAGTGATGGGCGCGACCAATCCTGCCGATGCCGCCGAAGGCACGATCCGCAAGAGCTATGCCGAGTCGATCGAGGCGAACTCGGTCCACGGCTCCGACAGCGACGAGAATGCGAAGATCGAGATCGACTTCTTCTTCAAGCCTGAAGAAATCGTCGGCTAACGGCTGAGACCGACGAGGTGGAGTGAGCGGCCGCCGAAGAGGCCGCCGCCCTCCCACCTGTAGCGAAGCACGTAATTGCCGCCGCCGCGGCGGTCCTTGCCCATCTCGACATAGCGGGCGTCGATGCGAACCGGGACGCTGTGCGTGACGTCCTTGGCTTCCTTTTCGCGGCCCTTGAGGGCACTCTGGACATCGCTAGCCGAGAGCTTGCCGTCGCTGCCGACCTCGATCGTCGAGCCGCCTTTGATGGCGACCGTGAGTCCTTCGAGCGCGTGTGCTGGATCGGCCGGCATGATCGTCAACGTATCGCCCCCGCCGTCCACGGAGCCGCGGAGAGCGAGGGGCACGACCGAACGCTGCTCGACCACGCGCGTCGTCCTGTCCTCATTGCTGCTCTTCCAGGCGATCCAAACCCCGACCGCGGAGACGATGAGCGCGAGAAGGGCGATGATCTCGCCCACGGTAATCCAGCGGCGGCGGGTTTCCGAATCGCTCATCGGCCTCCGGCCTCCAGCAGCCGCCTCGGAGCGGCTAGCTCCCAGCTCTCGGCGATGCGGTCGGAGACGTGGTCCCAGTCGACGCCTTCTCCAGCCACATTTATGGACAGCCAGGACGGCATGTAGGCCGGCTTGGAATAGGTTGCCGGATCGGCTTCCAGGAGCATCGCCTGCTCGTCGAGGCTGCTGACGCGGACGCAGACGACGGTCTTGCCGTCGCCATGGTGATTGTCGCGGAATTGGGCGAACTGCTTCCCGGCGACGAAGAAGGTCGGCTGGCCATGCGAAAGACGTTCCTCGGTCTCGGGAAGTTCCAGCGCCGCAGCGCGCACGCGATCTAATATATCGCTCATCTTCTCACAAACTCGCTGAGCATCCTCGGATACAGTTCATGTTCCGCGGCCAGAACGCGCTGCTCGAGGCTTTCGGCGCTATCGTCGGGGCGGATCGGAACCTCGGCCTGGCCGAGAACTCGACCGGCATCGAGTTCCTCCGTGACGACGTGGACCGAGCACCCGCTCACGGCGTCTCCCGCGGCGATCGCGCGGCTGTGCGTGTCGAGGCCGCGATACTTCGGGAGAAGGGAGGGGTGGATGTTCACGATGTTGCCCGACCATTGCTTGACGAACCAAGGGGAGAGGATGCGCATGAATCCGGCGAGCGCAATGGTGCCCACTCCGTGGTCCTCGAGAACCTCGCTCAATTCGCGGTCGAACTGCTCCTTGGCGATTCCCTTGCTATCCTTGGCCCAGGTTCCGAGTCCGCGACTCCGTGCCCACTCCAGGCCCGCTGCCTCGGACTTGTTGGAGGCGATCAAAGCGACTTTGTAGCCTTTCGCCTTCTCGACAAGCGCGCGCATGTTGCTTCCGCGCCCCGATATGAGGATCCCGACGTGCCTCGGATCACGCATTGTGAGTTGCGGACCAGGCCTCTGCAGAGTTCCAGGCGCCGGCGCTTCCTCCGACGGTACATCCGCGCTTGCCCTCTTCGATGCGGCCGATCTCGAAGGTTTCCACCGACGCCCCTTGGAGAAACTCCGTCACGCTTTCCGCCATATTTTCAGAAACGATGGCGACCATCCCGATGCCGCAGTTGAAGGTGCGTGCCATCTCGCCGGGCGCAACTCGTCCGCCTTCCTGCAACAAAGCGAAAATTGCCGGGAGCTGCCAGCGGCCGGCATCTACCATCGCATGGCACCCATCAGGCAGAACTCTCGGAATATTCTCGAGAAGTCCGCCCCCTGTAATGTGTGCCAAACCTTTGATCCGACCTTGCTGAACCAACGGCAGCAGCGCCCGAACATAAATCTTCGTAGGCGCCAGCAGGGCGGAGCCAAGGGGGCGCCCCAGGCCCGGGAAGCTCTGTTCGAGGTTCCATCCTTCCCGATCGATGATGCGACGGACGAGCGAGAAGCCGTTGCTGTGCACTCCTGAGCTGGCGAGGCCAAGGATCACGTCGCCGGGAGCGATTCCCGATCCGGTGAGGACCTTGTCGCGCTCGACCGCACCGACACAGAAGCCAGCGAGATCGTAATCGCCCGAAGCGTACATCCCGGGCATTTCGGCGGTTTCGCCTCCGATCAGCGCGCAGCCGGCTTGCCTGCAACCTTCGGCGATCGAGGCAACGACTTCGGTCGCAACCTGATTGTCGAGCTTTCCGGACGCGTAATAGTCCAGGAAGAACAAAGGCTCAGCGCCCTGCACGATTAAGTCGTTGGCGCACATGGCGACCAAGTCGATGCCGACGCCGTCATGACGACCCGTGTCGATCGCAAGCTTGAGCTTCGTGCCGACGCCGTCGTTCGCGGCAACCAGCAACGGATCGCGATAGCCGGCGGCCTTGAGATCGAAGAATCCGCCGAAGCCGCCGAGCTCTGCGTCGGCACCCGGCCGCGAGGTCGACCGCGCGAGCGGGCCAATGGCCTTTACGAGCGCATTGCCCGCGTCGATCGAGACCCCGGCGTCCGCGTAAGTGAGTGGCTTCTGTGCCATGGTTCGGAGCGCCTAGCCTAGAAGCCGCTTGGATTTCCACGCCGTTATCGCCAAAAGACCGGCGAATGCTCCGTCGGCCCGTTCTCATCGCAATTTTGATCGCACTCGCGCTGGGCATTTCCGGTGCGATCTACGCGCAGCTGGAAACTTCCGACCGCGGCATCCTTCCGATCGACAGCTCGGGAACGCTCGAGATCACCGGCATCCACGTCGATGTCGGCGGGACCGACGCCCAGTCCGCGCGCTACGCCGGCTGGCGCATCGCCCAGCGGCAGGGTTTCCGCGCGCTGTGGGCGAAGATGCACCACCTGCCGATCGCTCAGGCGCCCAACCTTCCCGACGGAACGCTCGACCAGATCGTCAGCTCGATCAACGTCGAGCGCGAGCAGATCGGGCCCAACCGCTACATCGCCGATCTGGGGGTCCTGTTCGATCGAGCGCGCGCGGCCGAGTTCCTCGGCGTCGAAGGCGGACAGATCCAGCGGTCGCTCCCGATGTTGCTGATCCCGGTCACCGTCTCCGGCGGAACCGCGACCAGCGTCGAGCTACGCAATGCCTGGCAAAATGCCTGGGCGAAGTTCCGAACGTCGCAGAGCCCGATCGATTATGTCCGAGTCAGCGGGCTGGGGTCGGATCCGCTACTGATCAACGCTTCGCAGACCGCGCGACCGGGCCGCGGCTGGTGGCGCAACATCCTCGACCTCTATGGCGCTCTCGATATCCTGGTCGCGGAGGTTCAGCTGCAGCGCCTGTATCCGGGAGGCCCCGCCCGAGCGCGGTTCATCGCCCGACATGGTCCCGACAATCAGATCGTGGGCGGCTTCACTCTGACGGCCCCAAATAGCGAAGCAATTCCCGCGATGATGGCGCAGGGCGTGCAGCGGATGGATCAGCTGTTCGCCAATGCGCTCGCTGCCGGCGCGTTAGCGCGAGACCCGTCGCTCAACCAGCCGCCGCCGCCCCCGATGCCGGAGCTTCCGCCGGAGAAGCCCATCGTTCGGCCCGTCAGCACGACCAACGCCTATCAGGTCCAGGTCACCGGGAC
>Ga0070658_10003053_pt1 | contig 13838 bp, 10 predicted proteins | sample KBSC13metaG_FD_64664 | JGI IMG/M metagenome (GOLD analysis project Ga0070658, IMG submission 64664) | Corn rhizosphere microbial communities from Kellogg Biological Station, Michigan, USA - KBS C1-3 metaG | ecosystem: Host-associated > Plants > Roots > Rhizosphere > Soil ... | reverse complement strand
GTCCTTCGGATCCGCAGGCGGACCAGAAGACACTGTCCTACAGCATGAACAGCTTGTTGAAGGCGCTCGGCATAGCCGCCATCCAGGCTCCGGCCAATTGCGTTCTCCTCGTCGACGAAAGCTCTGACAACGAATGGGGCTCGGCCATTGGCGGCCTCGACAACGGAAACTTCGCCGTTCCAACCCACAACGGGGATGGCACCATCACCTACAACGACCATCCGACGAAGCGCCACACGGACGGAGGCGAGTTCCTCTTCGACGATGGCCACGTCAAGTACTACAAGCCACAGAACCTGCAGTGGGCCAACTTTGATCCCACCGTTGGGTAGGATGTATTCACGCCCTCACCGAACGATCTCGGTGAGGGCTTCTAAGTTTGAGAGACCATCAATGACGCTACGCTTCCTGTTTTCCGCCGCCCTCGTGATGTCATCCACCTCGTTCGCAGTCGCTGCGTCCGGCGGCATCGTCGCCCCTGGCGCTACTCTCCAGCAAGCCGGCTCCGGCTACGCCTTTACGGAGGGGCCCGCTGCCGACAAGAGAGGCAACGTCTACTTCACAGACCAGCCCAACGACCGCATTCTCAAATGGAGCGTCGACGGAACTATCGCGACATTCCTGACGCCCTGTGGTCGCTCGAACGGCCTTTGCGTCGACCATCACGGCGCCATCCTCGCCTGTGCCGACGAACACAACCAGCTCTGGCGCATCGACAAGAACGGCAAGTCAACCGTCCTCGTCAAAGACTATCAGGGCAAACTCCTCGACGGCCCCAATGATGTCTGGGAGCGGCCCGACGGCGGGGTCTACTTCACCGACCCCTGGTATCAGCGTCCCTACTGGCATCGCGGACCGGAAGAGCAGTCGACGCAAGGTGTGTACTACCTGTCGCCCAAAGGTGACCTAACTCGCGTCGCCGACGATATGACCACGCCCAACGGAATCATCGGCACCGCCGACGGCAAGACGCTCTATGTCGCCGACATCGGCGCGAGCAAGACCTATGCCTACGACATCGACAAGGACGGCAGCCTTAAGAACAAGCGGCTGTTTTGCTCGATGGGCTCCGACGGCATGACCATCGACGACCACGGCGACGTCTACCTGACCGGCCGCGGTGTCACCGTCTTCGACAGCACCGGCAAACAGATCGACCACATCGACGTTCCCCAGGGCTGGACCGCCAACATCTGCTTCGCCGGCAAGAAACACGACAAGCTCTTTATCACCGCCTCGAGCAGCGTCTACACTATCCAGACCACCGTCCACGGTGTCGGCAGCCAGTAGTGATTTCAGCAGAAATAACAAATTAACTATGCCAGTGTCGATTTCAGAATAAATTGTCAAGGTACGGGTCGCAAGTCTTAGCGATCATGTGTTCGTATTTATTATAGCATGGTACTGCGATATTTGTCGAGGTATCGTCCGATCGTTCGGAGTTGTTGCATCGATTGAAGGATGAGCAGGATTTAGGAACCTGCATTAATCCTGTCCATCCTAGAATCGATGCAATTCATTCCTCTCCGTATTTTCCCCGACTCCGACTTTCCGCTTTCTTTGGTCTACTTGTAGTATATCCGTGTGATCCCATTGACCGTATGTGGATAATAGATTAGAAGCACCGCCGTGGATGTGATCGGCGGCTAAATTTCCGGTTCTTTGAGAGGACGATTTCATTGGCGAAAGATGCGATAACAGCGCGCGATAAAGACTATTCTAAGTGGTATCTGGACATTGTCGAGGCGGCCGGCCTGTCCGAGAACTCTGGCGTCAAGGGCTGCATGGTAATTAAGCCGCACGGGTTCGCGATTTGGGAGCTCATCCAGGGCGCTCTCGACGCGCGGATCAAGGCGACTGGCCACTCCAACGCCTACTTCCCGCTGCTCATTCCTAAGAGCTACATCATGAAGGAAGCCGAGCATGTCGAGGGGTTCGCGCCGGAACTGGCCGAGGTCACCCACGCAGGCGGCGAGAAGCTTGAGGAGTCGTACTACGTTCGTCCGACGTCCGAGACCATCATCGGGGCCACCTATTCGAAGTGGGTTCGCTCGTGGCGTGACCTGCCGATCCTTATCAATCAGTGGGCAAACGTCATGCGTTGGGAGATGCGGACTCGTCCGTTCCTGCGCACCACGGAATTCCTCTGGCAGGAAGGCCACACCGTCCACGCGACTGAGGCTGAGGCCGAGGCCGAGACCCTGATGATCCTGCACGACGTCTACACCGACGTCGTCGAGCGCGTGATGGCGATCCCGGTCTATAAGGGGCTTAAGACGGATAAGGAGAAGTTTGCGGGAGCCCTGCGCACCTATGCCATCGAGGCGATGATGCAGGACGGCAAGGCGCTGCAAGCCGGCACCAGCCACAACCTCGGCCAGAACTTCTCGAAGTCGTTCGACATCAAGTATCAGAGCCAGGAGAACACCGAGGAGTACGCCTGGACGACGTCGTGGGGCGTGTCGACACGCCTGATCGGCGCTCTCATCATGTGCCATAGCGATGACGACGGCCTCGTCCTGCCGCCGGCAGTCGCTCCCATTCAGGTGGTGGTCGTCCCGATCTACCGCAGCGACGAAGAGAAGGCGAAGGTCATGGAGACCATCGCCCGCCTGACCGCCGAATGGGCCGGCAAGTTCCGCTTCAAGGTCGACGATCGCGATTACGAGAACTTCGGCTTCAAGGTCAGCGAGTGGGAAGTCAAGGGCGTCCCGGTCCGAGTCGAGATCGGCCCCAAGGACATCGAAAAGAATAGCGCCGCCGTCGCCCGCCGCGATCGACCGGGCAAAGCGGGCAAGAGTTTTGTCGACCAGGCCGGCCTCACCGAGCACATCGAGAGTTTGCTCGCCGAGATCCAGCAAGCGCTGTACGACCGCGCCAAGGAATTCCGCGACACGCACACCTACACCGCGGAGACCTACGACGAGTTCAAGACCCAAGTGCAACTCGGCTTCGTACGCGCCTACTTCGACGGTGACCGCAAGGACGAAGACCGCATTCAGGACGAGACGAAGTCCACCGTACGCTGTATCCCGTTCGACCAGCCGGATGTCGAAGGCAAGTGCTTCTTGACGGGGCGGTCGACAAAGCGCGTCTGCATCTTCGCCAAGTCCTACTAAGCGGCAAGCAACCTGATGCGCAACATCGACGGATTTTGGTACGGAGCTTATCACTATACCGACGCCAGGTTGGCGGGCATTCCGCTTTCCGCCAGTGCGAATCCTGTTGCATTTCGGGCGCAGTTCATCGTCGACAGGGACGGGAAAGTCACGGGCACGATTGCCGATGAGATGGGTTACGACTTCCCCGCGTCGCTGGACGGGGAGTTCGACGGAACGGCGCTTCGCTTCACAAAGCGATACTTCAGCGGCACTGCCCCAACCGGCGCGAGCGCGAGGCCTATCGTTTACCAGGGAGCGTTGTCCGAGGATGGAACAACGCTCTCCGGAACGTGGAGGATTCGAGGCTGGTTCTTAATCCTACCGGTAAGCACGAGCGGGATCTGGGAAGCACAGCGTTACACTCCTGCGTATTAATGATCGACGTGAGGACGCGATGAGACATTTAGCAGCGTAGTCGCATTTCTGGTTATAGCCGGGCCAAACCTTGTTCGTGGCCATGGTTAGTTCGGGCAGTGTTGCCGATAAGCTCGGGATACATACTTTGGATTTGTTGCAAGCCTCAATGATCAACCTGTCGCGACGTTCTTTGAGTTTCGTGAAAAAATACAGGCAAACCGCGGCAAAAAAGTTAAGATAAGCGTCGAGGCGGCGGAAAGTAAAAGTCCTGGAATACGACGGTGCCTGAGTAGACGGCCGGCTTCCACTGCGATTGAGCGTAGGCCGGGAATCATTGGAGATGTCCATGTCGAGATTTCGAATTGACGGATGGTTAGTCTGTGTTGCCGCGAGTCTTCTTGCCACCGCTGCCGTGCAGTTACCGGCGAAGGCGACTGACGCAACAACGACGTCGATCCTGACGCAGGCGGCTCGGGCGCATCAGGCGCTCAAGGCGTTTTCGTGCTCCCTGTCGCTGCGTTCGCAGGAGGGGGACCACAGCCAGAGCGTGTCCCTTGCGTTCGCATTCCGGAAGCCCGATCAGGCGAAGCTCAGCGTGATCGATTCGGGACACACCGTATTTCGCGGCGTCTCGAGCGGAAAAGAGGTGCTGGTCTATTCGGTCGAAGACAAGAAGTACCTGATTCGCGGTATTGCGAAGGGCGGGCGAGGCGCTTCGGCAATTGCCTCGTCGAGCCAATCCGCCGTCCTCAAGATGTACCTACGTCCCGAGGCGATATCGGACCTGTTGACCGCTCCCGCCTCGAATGCCCACTTTAGCGGCACAGCCACTGTCGACGGGCACTCCATTGACATCGTCAGCGCCGTAATCGATTCGACCGCGCGTGAGACGGTAACGGGATCGTTTGGCTTCTCTCATTCCGACCATCTACTCCGCAGCCTCGCCATCATGATCAACGCCAATGTCCATGGCGTGGCCCGTCAGGCAAGGATCGACGAAGTCGTCCACAATCTTTCCACGGCCCCGCGTCTGGCCAGCCGGGATTTCACGGTGTCCGCGCCTGCTGGGGCTTCTCAGTTTACGGAGGCGGATGAGAGTCAGCCGTCGATGCACGACCCGCGCATTCAGCCGGGAGCAACACCGTTTCCGATCGACGCCACCGATATCGCCGGCAAGCGAGTCTCCCTCGGACAGTACCATGGCAAGGTCTTGCTCATCGATTTTTGGGCCACCTGGTGTGGTCCCTGTGTCGCCGAGATTCCTAACGTTCTCGCCGTCTACCAGAAGTACCACAAGCAGGGCCTGGAGGTTGTGGGCTTCTCTCAAGATGAGGATCGTGGCTCCCTTAACTCATTCATTTTGCAGCGCGGCATTCCCTGGCGCATGGTCTTCTGCGGAGGACCTGGCTCGGGTAAGGTACCGCAAGCTTACGGCATCATGGCGATTCCGGTGATGGTCCTGATCGGTCGCGACGGCAAGGTCGCCGCTGTCGACATGCGCGGGCCGGCATTGGAGCAGGCGGTACAAGAAGCCCTCGCCAAGCCGTAAACTCAGCGGATCTTTAGGTGTGCGAGCTCGGCGCGGGCGCGGTCATACGACGGGTCGAGTGCCACCGCGCTGAGTAACAATCGCCTCGCCTCGTCGACATCACCTAGAGCCTCCCGGCAGATCGCTTCGTTATATTTGGCCCGTTCGACGTCCGGGCCTATCCTGGCCGATGTAGCGAAGCTGACGGCGGCGTCGACGGGGCGGCCCTGGTCGTACTGCGCTTCTCCCAGACCGTTCCAAATGTCGCCGTTCCGAGGGTCAAGGATCAGCGCCTTGCGATAGGCGGCTTCGGCCTCGGGGAATTTTTCGAGCCGCACGTACCGGTTGCCCTCGCTCCAGTAGTCAATCGCCCAGGTCTTCGGCGTCTCCGTGTGCACGCAGTCGATGTCGACAAGCACCGACGCCAGGAAGACCGTGGCGAATGCGATGGCTGTGGAGCGCCATGATCGGACCGTAACGAGTTCACTGATCCGAACGACGGCATAAGCGCCCAGCAGAAGCAAGAGCGGAACGACGGGCAGACGGTAACGGTCGACCATGAAGAAGGGCACGAAGCTCGCCATGTAGACGAGCGTGAACACGGTCAACCGGCGAGCGCCAGGGTGTCGATATCCAAGAGCCATGCCGGTGATGCCAAGCGGTCCGGCGAGCCAGAAGCCCGCAGCGCAGATCCATAGGAATGGGGCCAGCTCTCTCCTGGCAAATGCGTAGGCCGTATTGTTGCGGATTTCGGTGTGGGTCCAGGCGAGCAAGACCTTGCGCAGCGTCAACTTGACGGCCGCGCCCGTGTCGACACGCCACCAGTCGATCACGCGTTTGACCCAGTAGGACTGCGCCTGCGACGATGTCAGCGTATGCCCGACGGCATCGCATGCGGCACGTTGACCGTAGAGGGCGACGCTGTCCTCGTACTCGGTGTTAAATCTGTATCTGGCGGGTGTCGACGGGGTGAAGCCGTCTGCGCCGGGCCGGTTGCCAAGATAGAGATTAATGCCGCCCTGCGACGCGACAAAGACCGGATCCCCCGACACGCGCCAGTTGCGCACGGTCACGAGGGTGGGGAAGACCGCCGCGCCCGCAAGAAATAGGGCCGCGGTGATGAGGCCGTTGCGACGGCCTCGTCCGGTCGATACCCAACAGAGGACGATGGGAATAACGACCAGGACACTGGGTCGCGTGATGGCGGATAGGCCGAGGACTATTCCGGCTGCCAGGATGCGACCACGATCCCGTCGGCGTTCCACGGTTATAAAACCCGAGGCTGGGAGGCCTTCGGCCGAGCGCCCTCCGGGCGCGAGAGCGCAGGACAACAGATTAAGCACCAGCAGATCGAGAAAGACTTCGAGGACGGGCGTGTGCAGTTCGCCGTCGTTGAAGACCAGTGGCCCGTAGAGCGTCATCATCGACGCCGCGATGAGGCCGACCGTCGGCCGAAACACTCGATGCCCAAGTCGATAGCAAAGCACGACGCTCCCGCTGCCGATTGCCGCCTGCACGAGTCGGGCTGCCCAGAAGCTATGGCCGAACAGCTTGTAGATGCCGGCCAGGAAGTAGCCGTAGAGGGGCGCGCGAAAAAAGGCGCTATGGTCGACGTGGCCGGCGGCGATGGCTTTGGCCGCCAGGTCGTCGTACAGGGAGTCGAGTTCGGGCGCCCAGAAGAACGGCGTCCGCGCGTATTGGCAGAGGTAGCACAGATGCACGGCGAAGGCGGTTGCGAAGAGATAGGCCGCAACGCGCTTGCCGAGGCTTATTAGTTTTTCGTCCGTTTGGGTGGCCCACACCGTAATATTATCGGGGTGGGGTACCGCGAACGTTAGATCCGTGGAGGATCGTATGTCCAGTAACAGTATCGGGTTGACGTCGGTATTTGCGGGATGGGAGGGCTATAATGTCAGCCTCATTCATGCTATCGAGGGCCTGACCCCAGACCAGTTGCGCTTTCGACCTGCCGAGGGAATGAACTCGGTTGGCGAGATAGCCGCGCACATCGCCTTCGGCCGCATTGACTGGTTCGCTCGTATGAAAGCGTCCGGCAGCGCCGACCTTGTGAAGCGCGCGGCGGACGCGTCGAAGGCCGACGTCAACGTTGACGCGGCTGCGATCGTCGAGTGGATGGGCCTGACATGGAAGATGATCGAGGATACGCTAGCGGCATCGACGGTCGACGACCTCACGAAATACTACGAACACGAGTACTGGGGCAATGTCTATGCCATTTCGAATCAGTGGACCATCTGGCGCATCATGGCGCACGACATCCAGCACGGCGGTCAGTTGACGATACTATTGTCGATGCAGGGGATTGCGATCCCGGAACTGGGAGACCTGGGCGGCCATCTCGCCGAGCCTCCGATTATCCGCAAAGCCGGAGAGTAAGTACGCGGTGCCTTTGGCGCGGGGCGACCGTCGCGCCATCGAGGCGAACCTTATGCCAGGCCGTACCATCGGCGCTCTGTTCGACCCCTCCTGGCGCTGGAGGTTGGTTTGTTTCCGAACATGAGCCCGTGGTCGCCACGACTGAAGAAGTAAACGTTATCCATGCCAGACCACGCTAAGTCCCATCCCGAGCCTCAGCCGACCTCCTTCGGCGATGTCGCCCCGCACTATGAGCACCTGATGTCGTCGGTACCGTATCGATTTTGGGTCTCCTACCTGGACCGACTCTGGAACCGGCACAGTCTGTCCCGAAAGACCGTTCTCGACCTGGCATGCGGCACGGGGACTGTGTCGCGAATGCTCGCCGCTCGAAACCACAAAGTCACCGGGGTCGATTTGAGCGGCCCCATGCTTGCGATCGCGCGGGAAAAGACGGAGTTTGAGAGGCTGAGCGTCGACTACATCGAGCAGGACGCCGCCGAGCTCGACCTGCCCGGACGCACCTTCGACGCAGCCGTCTCCCTGTTCGACAGCCTCAACTACATCCTCGATCCCGCGCGGCTCGCCGAAGCCATCCGCCGCGTCTACGAGCACCTGGTCCCTGGCGGCTCGTTCATCTTCGACCTCAACACGGAGTACGCGTTCGACCAGGGAATGTTCAACCAGAGCTGCACCCGCCGAGAAGAGCCGCTGCACTATCGATGGCGGTCGAGCTACAGTCCTGAGACCCGGATCTGCACGGTCAAAATGACGTTCAAGTTCCATCGACAAGACGGCACGACGGACACGTTCAAGGAAGTGCACCGGCAGCGCGCGTACTCGAAAACGGAGGTGACAGGTTTCCTGTCACGCGTGGGTTTTGACGATATCACCATCTACGACGCCTACTCGACCGACGCACCCACCCCCCGTTCCGACCGCGTCTTCTACGTTGCCATCAAGCCTGTTGACACGGCGTAGCCTGTGCTAACGGATGTTGCAGAGTCAAGTTGCGTCACGGCGGATTCCGCGGGTATGAAACCCGCGGCTAAATGACGCTTCGCGCCGTTAAGGTGATCCGTCGCAACGCGGGCTTCGCGTGAGGCGTTCGTATCGTCGGCCAGCTATCTACGGCGGCCGGATTCCACGGGTATGAAACCCGCGGTAAAATGACGCTTCGCGCCGTTATGGTGTCCTCTGCTACGCTGGCTTCGCGCCAGGCGTGTGTTTCCGTCGATTGACGTCAGTTATGCTGCTTTGCGTCGGCGTCCGGTATCCGTTTCCCTAACGGCTCTGTAAGCCAGTTCCCTTCTGATTGTATCGAGCGTTGGACGGGCTGATCCGGGGCCGTACCCTTCGGGCGCGGGTTCGAGAGCGTTGTAGAGAGCGCGAAGGTGGGCGGCCGTGGCGGCTTCTCGCTGTTCTTTGCGAATGATTTGATCGCTTGTGCAGTCCAGCGAGGTGTATGGCAGTTGGCGGTCCATCGACGGGGGCGCGGAGAGACGACTGGGTCGGCCGGCCATTCGATCGATAAGGTAGCGGGCCGCGGGGACGTTGCCTTCTTTGGCCATCGACATCAGTTTGCCGATTATTTCGGGAATGCCGTCGAGGATCATCTCTTCCATGGCGTCGATTCGATCCGCGTACCGAAGGGCCTTGGGTCGCTCGTCCCGTTCGTGGTTGACTTCTTCTGTTCCGCAATTTGTAGACATGGTGCTGTTCCTTGGTGTCGTCGTTTTTTGAAAAACTTGATTTCGGAGAAGGTTTTTCAAAAAGTTTAAGTGTATTTTTGTCTAATGTTGAGAGCGTAATTTTTTGGATATCACAGTTGTGACCCTGTTACTATTATATCATATATAGAACATATGGTCTATTGTTCGTTTTTCCATTTGGAAATGATATAGGAGCGCTTGGAGAAGAACTGAACGGGCGGGATAGGATGGAAGAACAGGCAGGGACGCCTGTACCACGATAGGATTTGATCGGGCAGGTGCGGTTCGTCACGACCGGTCTGGCGTGGCATGTTCATCCAGGGCTCTGGGCATGCACCCGGCGGGGCGCTTGCACTCTTTACGCAGCCGGTCTTGGACGGCATGCCCATCCAGGGCTCTGGGCATGGCACCCGGCAGGGCGCTTGCACTCTTTACGCAGCCGGTCTTGGACGGCATGCCCATCCAGGGCTCTGGGCATGGCACTATTCGAGGATTCCGATGTCTCTTGCGCGGGTGATGGCTTGGGTGCGGTTGCGGGCGTCGAGTTTGTCGTAGATGTGGCGTGTGTGGGTTTTGACGGTGTTCGCCGAGACGATGAGGCTGTCCGCTATCTCCTTGGTGGAGAGGCCGGAGGCGAGGAGGTTGAGAACCTCTCGCTCGCGCTCACTCAGCGGCTCGGTAATCGTATGGTCGCTCAACTGGTCAACGCCATCCTTAGGCGTCGTGGTGTCCGCCTTGGCCCTTCCGAACTCGGCCCGGACAACGTCGATGAGTTTGCGGAGCCGGCCGCCGTCGCCTGTCTTATCCAGCATCTCCCAGAACGCTCCGTCATATTCCAGGAGCGCCCAATACGCCTGCTCGTCCACGGCCATCTTGAGAGCCGCCTCTAGCGGTCGCAAATACTCGGGCGAGCCCATGCGCCACAGCGTGCGCGCGATTGTCGCCTCCGCCGCGACGACGTCGAGGCGGCGCGATGAGGCCGCGGCGGTATCGCGCAGTCGCTCCAGCAACGCCAGGCCCCGTTGGATCATAGACTTGTCGTCGCCTTGGAAACCGCGCTCAATCAAGAGCCTCGCGGTAACTCCGTACTCGCGTTCCCGTTCATAGGGGATCTCAACATGGTTTGCACCCTGGCCCCCAATAATGGGGGAATCCCATGCTCCGATGCGGTCGACCCAGCGGGCGACTTCGTCGACGTGGCCGGTCTCGAGAAGGCGCCGCATGTAGGCCGCCTCCGCGTCTACAAGGTGGCGCTCTGTCATGTTTTCGACTGACCACTTGCGCAGCTCGCCGATGACACCCTGGGCCGCCCGTGTGTTGCCGAGCGCGCAGTAAACTGTGGTGAGCAGGACCCGCGCGGCCGGTTCGTAGAGTCGAAAGTTGCGCTGACCGCCGATTGTCAACGAGGCGATCAGAGTGTCCCGGGCCGCTTCGAGGTGATTGCGCTGCAGGAGGATTTCGCCTTCAATCAGATATGTCGCGGCTGCCTTTGGCATCGCGAAGTCGGCGGCGAGATCGCCTGCCTCCTGCGTTACAGTCCAGGCGTCGGCGATTCGCCCCTGGAGCAGGATCGCCCTCGCGCGGTAGGTGACGGCCAGGAGCGTCATCGTGTTCGTCAGGCTCTTCATGTAGCCTACCTGACGCAGGGCCTCCGCATAGGCCTTCTCCGCGTCGACGGGCAGGCCAGACGCGTTATACGCCATGCCCAGCGCGTAGTAGGCGGCAGCCCGATGGGCATGGTCGGCAATATTGACCTTCTCCAACGCAGCCTTGGCCTGTGCCATGCTCGTTTTTCCGTCGCCGTTGAGGGCTCCGATCCTGGCCTTGAGCGTGAGGATGTAGCCGTCCACGTTAGGATCGGCTCCGCCCGCAGCCACTTCTTCGGCGATATCGGCGATGTGCAGCGCGTCGCGATACCGGGCGAGCGACAGTATTGTCCATCCCGCCCAAACCGCCAGGCTTGGCGACTTGCGCAGCTCTTCCTCGGGCAAGTCCATTAGCCAGTTGTGGATTGACCTGGATTCGAGTACCAGCGGAAGTCCGGCCGGCTCGACCAATCTTCGGACCACGTCCCAGTCTCTTGCGTTGAGCGCATGGTCCACGCCGAGTTCGATGCACTCGTGTTCCAGGTACCATTCCGCGGCTCGTCGATGGAGCGCGCGGATTTCGGTGGGAGCGTAGCGCTGACTGAGGCGCAGGTGGAGGAGGTCGGCAAAGAGTTGGTGGTACCGATACCATTGCCGTCGCTCATCGAGGGCGACGATAAACAGGTTCATTTGCTCAAGGCGCTCAAGCATCTCCTGGCCGTTTGAGGTCTCGGTGACGTAGTCGCAAACGTCGCCGGACAGCTTGGTCAGTATCGACGTCTTCAGGAGAAAGTCTTGAATGTCGGCGGGCTGTCGCTTCAATACTTCGTCGGCAAGATAACCAAGGACGTAGGGATTAGTGCCGCTGAAGGAGTTGACGAGAGCCTGGACGTCTCCAGCCTCCTGGAGCGACAATGCGGCGAGTTGAAGACCGGCCACCCATCCCTCCGTCCGCTGTTCCAGGAGGTTGACCTGGGCGTGGTTCAGATGCAGGCTCATCGCCTCGTTCAAGAACTGCTGGGCTTCGTCGAATTGGAACTTGAGCTGTGGAGCGCGCAGCTCGCGCAGCAGACCGCGAGCGCGGAGACGCGAGATGTCGAACGGGGGAACCGTTCTGCCGCCGACGATCAGGTGCATTCGAGCGGGCAAATGGTCGATGAGCCGTTTCAGGAAGGCGTGTATGTCGTGCGATTCCACATTGTGGTAGTCGTCGAGAATGAGAGTGAAGTCGTCCTGTACCTCACCGGCCGCGTCGATCATCAATTTCAGCAAGACATCGGTATCGGTTCGCTCATGCGATTCAAGTTGTCGGGAAATCGCGCTCCAGTGCGTTCGGTTTTCGGGCAGCCACTCCATAAGCGAAGCGACGACATCCGCGACGAACTGCAAGACCGTGCGCTCGTGACCGTCGAGGGACAGCCATGCGGCACGGTTGCCCGGTTGATCCAGCCATTGGGCAAGGAGGGTAGTTTTGCCGAAGCCGGCGGGCGCCACCACGAGGGTGACCGCGTATTGATGGTAGAGGTTGAGGCGGTCGATCAGGCGCCGGCGCTCAACAGTGGTGCCTGAGAGGCGGGGAGGGAATATCTTCGTCGTTCGGACGCTATTCCATTGCGGAAGTCCGAGCAATGTACCGGCCGGATTTTCTATCTGCATGAGTCGTCCGTGCCATTTGTGCTTTAAGCCGGAAAACGCATTGTCGATGACTCAAGTTCTGCGGCAATGCGGATTCCACGGGTATAAACCCCGCGGTTAAATGACGCTTCGCGCCGTTATGTGAACCGTGTCGCCGCGAGCTTCTCGCGAGACGTTACATTTCGGCGGTTGACCGCGAACACTCTCTCAATCATGCAATGAACAATGCTTTACGTTAGTGCGCTCCGAGAATATTGTACCTTTGAATCAAAGCGGCGAGCGTGATCGTTCACGCTCGCCACCGGATAGTTATTCGTTGACTGTGTTGTAGAATCGAGGACCGTTATCTGTCTCGATATTGATCTTCGTTGTTCGAAGCAGCCTTGACATTTGCCTGCCGCTCTGCCGCGAGTTCCACCTGTCGGTTGTGAGCCCGCACTACCTCAGGCGCGTCGGACGTCGCGTCGTGCTGGAGGTGAACGTGGGCGTTGTGAAGTCGCTGCTGGGTCGATTCAGTCGTCGTTGACATGATTTCTCTCCTTTGAGTTAATCCTGCGCACGCCCGGAATATACCGCACGCGCACAAGTGGATTATACCATTCTGGGGAGTAACCTAAACCGCCAATTAGCACTGGTGTTTGCCCCCGCTCGTCGACTCGCGACAGCGGCACATAGTGTCCACCAGCTTTATTTGACCGCATCTGACGGCTTGTCACCTTTTTGACACATAACTGCAATGAAACCAACAAAAAGGCCCGGCTGTCTGGTACCATGAGACACTTGGCGGTACGACCGGTACGTGGTATGTCTCGTATGGGTTTGACTCCCTTGACGTCCAACGGAGGCTACCATGATGTCCCACGTCCCGCCTGTTATGCGCCGGATTCTCTGCGCGCTCGCAATTCTCCCCTTCCTTGTCTTTCCCTCGTTGAAAGCCAACGCAGTTTCCATTTCAATTTTACACAGCTTCAAGCCCGGCGTGGTCCCGGATGGGCCCTGGTCGAGTCTGGTGGAGTATCAGGGCAACTTCTACGGCACGTCGGAGAACGGCGCGCCGGGGGGATTGCGTCAGCCGCAGTCGCTGGGGACGATCTATAAGGTGACGCCGGCCGGGGTGGTGACGGTTCTCCATGCGTTCGCACAGACGGATGGCACCGTTCCATTGAGGCGGCTCACTCTCGGGAATGACGGCAACTTTTACGGGCTTGCCGAGGGCGGGCCACAGGGGGATGGAGTAGCGTTTAAGATCTCTCCCACGGGCACGTTTACGCTTCTTCACACCTTCACGTCCGGCGAGGGGTTTGGGTTTGGCGGTCCGTTGATCCTTGGGCAAGATGGGAACTTCTACGGTTGTATGGCCACGGGCGGCCTCAATTCCGGTGGAACTCTCTATCAAATGACGCCGTCCGGAACGGTGACCACTCTGCACTCCTTCGCTGCCGCCACGGATGGCTCCAACCCGACGGGCGCACTCGTTCAAGAC
>Ga0070658_10003050_pt1 | contig 13842 bp, 9 predicted proteins | sample KBSC13metaG_FD_64664 | JGI IMG/M metagenome (GOLD analysis project Ga0070658, IMG submission 64664) | Corn rhizosphere microbial communities from Kellogg Biological Station, Michigan, USA - KBS C1-3 metaG | ecosystem: Host-associated > Plants > Roots > Rhizosphere > Soil ... | reverse complement strand
TCACTCCATCATCGGGGCAGACGTCGAAATAGGCGCCCGAACCCAGGTCAAAGCCAATGTGGTGATGGAGGGTCCGCTGGCCATCGGCGAGGACAATGTTTTCTTTCCCTACTCGACGGTGGGTGTCGCGCCACAGGATCTGAAATATCACGGCGAGCGTTCCTGCACGCACATTGGCCACCGCAACAAGATCCGCGAATTCGTTACCATTCACCGCGGCACCGAGGGGGGCGGTATGTTGACCTCCCTGGGTGACGACAATCTGCTTATGGTGCAGGTGCACGTGGCGCACGACGTCCGCGTGGGCAGCCATTGTGTGCTGTCGCACGCTGCCACCATCGGCGGCCACGTTGTAATCGACGATTGGTCGGTGGTGGGCGCCGGTAGCGCGATCCATCAGTTCTGCCGCGTCGGCCGCCACGCCATGATTGGCGGGTACAGCGTGATCACTCAGGATGTCCTGCCATTTTCCACCACTTCCGCTAAGCGCGAAATCAAGGTCTACGGCGAAAACAAAACTGGTCTGGAGCGCCGTGGCTTTTCCGCCGAGAGCATAGAAGCGCTGCACAAGGCGTTTCGTCTTCTTTCGCGCTCTAAGCTGAATACTTCTCAGGCGCTCGAAAAAATTCTGACGGAGCTGGGCGGCACGCCCGAAGTCGAAGAATTGCTCCAGTTTATCGCCGCGTCGGACCGCGGATTCATAAAATAAGATGCCTTACGGGCTGATCTCGGGCAATGGCCGCTTCCCGGTACTGGCGCTGGAAGCCGCGAAAAAAGCCGGCCTCGACGTGGTCGCCATCGGCATCAAGGAAGAAGCGCCGCCCGAAATTGAGTCTCTGGCCGTACGCTGTCACTGGATTTCACTTGGCGCGCTCAGCAAGTTGATCGACATCTGCCATCGGGAAGGCATCACGCAGGTCATGATGTGCGGTCAAGTGAAGCACGCCAAGATCTTCTCGTCGATCGTCCCCGACTTGAGGCTGGTGAAGCTACTGGCTTCCATCGAAACCAAGAATACCGAAGGCCTGATCGGCGGAGTGATCAAAGTTCTCAAGGACGAAGGTATCGAATTGCTGGACTCGACGCTTTTGTTGAAGGATCTTCTCGCGCCCGCTGGCGTCCTTACGAGGCGCAAGCCATCGTCGGAGGAAGAGCGCGATATCGATTTCGGTCGTCGCATTGCGGCGGCGCTTTCCGAGCTCGATATTGGCCAGAGCGTGGCCATTGCTGAGCGTGCCTGTGTCGCCGTCGAAGCCATGGAAGGCACGGATGCCATGCTGCGCCGGGCCGCTTTGCTGGCGGAAGGCAAGCCGCTGCGCTTGATCAAAGGATCGCGCCGCCGCAAGCACATGCTATACGATGTGCCGGTGATCGGTCCACAGACTATCGCCGTGATGCGCGAAACTCGCGCGACCGCGCTCTCCATCGACGCCGGCCGCACGCTGCTGCTGGATCGTACAGAACTGGTACGTCAGGCCGACGCCGTGCAAATCGCAATCATCGCGCATGCCGAGCGGCCGGAGAGCTCAGCCTAGCGGCTTGCCGATTCGCGCGGCGGCGTCAGGCCCTCAGTCAGTTCGATATTGGTGCCCCACGGGTCCACTATGTAGGCGAGCCGCAGCGTAGGAGCGTTGCCGCTGGTACGGATAGCGGCATCCGTATGGATTCCGTTCGCTTCCAGGTGCTTCACGAACTGATCGAGATTCTTGATTTCAAACCCGATGTGATCGATCGCACGGCCCTTGGTAGCCGCCTGCGGCGTGTCGCTCTTGGCCAGGGTAAGTTCCGCCCCAGGAACATTCACCGTATCGTACCGGCCTCGCTTGCCGGCAACACCGCCGAAGTTCTTGACGTACCAGGCTTGTGTTGCAAGCGGGTCCGGGACGAACATGTGAATGTGATGCATCGCGACCGGCGTGGCAATGGACGCATCCTCAATGATCTCCACCCGCACGTCATCCGGAGCGGTTAAGAACTTCTGCTTAGGATTGGCGCCCGCCTCGATCTTGAGGCCCGCCGCCTCCCACTTCTTCATCTCCTCGGCAAGGTTCTTCACATGAAAACCGATGTGGTTTACGACCGACCCGACGGTGCCGCCGGTTGGATCCTGTTGCCTCAGGTTGATAAACATTCCCGGAAATTGCACCATCTGGATCTTTCCGTTATGGACCAGCGTGCCACCCACCTGGGTCCAGAAGCGCTGCTGCGCCGCTATGTCGCGCGCATTCACGTGAACGTGCCCTATCGAAACGCCCATGGCGTTGGGCGATGCGAGTTGCGCCGACAACGGGGCGATACCGAGAACGATGTTGAGACCGACGATCGCGGAAAGGCTCTTGCTGCTCATAGCAATCCACTATATCAAGCACTGCGGCAGTACGCCTCATGTGATGTAGACTGACCTTGAATGCCAGCATAAACTTGCCTACCACGCCTACGATCAAAGCGAGTTCTGCGATCTTGCAAAGGACCCGTGGAGCTGCACAACGTCTACGCGAGTTGTTTGTGCAGCTTATGAACTGGTATGTGCGGACATCCGACGTCGCCGCCAAGCAGTTCGACCCGCGCGGATTCCCGGCCTGAGCGGCTCCGGGCGGCGTTTCCTAGAGCGACTTTTCAACCACCACGAAGGTGATGTCGTCCGTTTGCGGCATGCTCTGCGTGAAGTCTGCAATGTCCTTCAAAATCCTCTGCTCCACAGCGCGGCTTCCCGCGGAAGCCTCCCGCCGAATAATCTCCAGGAGTCTTTCCTCTCCGAACATTTCTTGCTTCGGATTTTCGGCGTCGGTGAGACCGTCGGAATAAACCACCAGGAGGTCTCCCGTGTCGAGATGGAACTTGCGGGATTCGAAGCTGGCGGGCTCAAACATCCCCAGCGCAAAAGCCTCCGGGTCCAGTTTTTCGATCTTTCCGGTCGACGAGCGGAACAGATAGGCCGGATTGTGCCCCGCGCTGATGAACTGGCCCTCGCCACCTGACCGCAACAAAAAGACGAAAAGCGTTACGAACTGGAACGGAAGAGATTTGTCGAAGAGCAACTGGTTCACGCGCTTTAAGATTTCCTCCGGGTCGGTTCCGGAGCGGAATTCCATATTGAGAGCGCCCAGCACCATCGAACTGAGCAGCGCCGCGGACATCCCTTTGCCCGAGACATCCGCCAGAACGCCCATCCATTCCCCGGAACTCAGTTGCAGGAAATCATAGAAATCGCCGCCCACATAGCGGGTCGGCTGGTTGAAGGCGTGGATGTGAAAGTTTTCGAACTGCGGCAGAGAGCGGGGCAGCAGGCTTTCCTGAGTTTCTTGCGCTAAGGCCAGTTCCTGCTCACTTCTCTTCTTTTCCTCCAGGGTCTTCAGGCGAACGACCTCGCGGCTGGCCTCCAGTTCCTGCACCGTCGCCTCCAGGACCTGGCGGTGCCTCTTGGCCGCGTTGTGCAACAGCCGCACTTCCAGAATGTTGTGGACGCGCACTCGCAGCTCAGCCAGATCAAACGGTTTGCTGACGAAATCCTTGGCCCCCGCTTCGAGCGCGCGCAGCTTATGGTCTGGCTGGGCAGTGATGACCAGGACTGGCAAGTAACTCTCCGTTTCGATCTTCTTTAGCTCTTCCATCACCTGGAATCCGTCCATGCCGGGCATCTGGAGATCCAGCAGAATCAAATCGTAAGCGGCATCGCGATGCAGTGCGCACACATTGCCGGGGACATTAGTAGAGTTGACGCAAGTATAGCCGGCCACGCGCAGCATCCCCTCCAGCAGTAGGACGTTGGCTGGCTTATCGTCGACCACCAGGATCTTGGCGTGCAGAATATCGGCTTGGCTGACCATTGGACTCGGTTCGGTCTTACCTGCCCTGAACGATCTCTTGTTCGCCGAATATAAGCGCTGCTTCGAGCGTGTCCATGAACTCATGGATCTTGATGGGCTTAGTCAGGTAGCGGAAAAAGCCTGCTTGCAAGCCTCTTTCGATATCGCGAGGCATCGCATTCGCACTCAAGGCAATCACGGGGATGTGTTTGGTGGCAGGGTCCTCGCGAAGGATTTTGAGGGCTTCAATGCCGCTGATGCCCGGCAGGTTGATATCCATGAGGATCAGCGCCGGCTGGTTGGCCCGCGCAAGTTGGATTCCTGTATTGCCATCTCTTGCGCTCAGCAGGCGGATGTCCGGGCGGCGGGCAATCAACTGTTCGATGAGTTTCAGATTCGCCGGGTTGTCCTCCACATAAAGCAGATTTCGCAGGGGAGCGCCGCTCGGGATCTGCGCTTTTGTGACTAGCGACGGCGTGAGGTCCGCTTCGAGTTGGGGTTCGCTCGTCGAGTTCAGTTCGAACCAAAAAACACTTCCTAAGCCGACCGTGCTATCGACGCCGATGATGCCTCCCATCATTTCCACCAGCCGTTTGCTCATCACCAGGCCGATGCCGGTTCCTTCTTCGGTGCTCCGCTCTTGACCCAAACGGTTGAACGGCTGAAAGAGCTGCTGCAACATCTCGAGAGGCAGACCCGCGCCGGAGTCCGCAACGCTAACCCGAACCCGGTCCGGCGTGCTCAGCGTGTAATCTACCACTACGGTTCCATTCGGCTGGTTGTATTTGATCGCGTTCGAAAGAAGATTAATGAGAACCTGCTTCAAACGAGTCCGGTCGGCGTCCACGAAAAACGGGACAGCGGAATGGGGAAAGGTCATTCTGATGCCCCGCTTTTGCCCCTGGGGCTCAATCATGGCTTGACATTCCAGCATGATGTCGGTCAGCGAGGTGGGTTCCAGGGACAGCGCCAGTTTGCCGGACTCGATCTGCGCAAGATCGAGAATTTCATTGATCAGCTCCAGCAGATACCATCCCGCGTTGAGAATCTGGTCGATGCTGGCCGTCTGTGCGGAGGTGGGCGGCGGGGAATCCGAGTTCATGAGCTGGGCGAAACCGAGGATCGCGTTGAGCGGCGAGCGAAGCTCGTGGCTCATGCTCGAGAGGAACTCCGATTTCGCGAGGTTGGCTTTTTCCGCAGCCGCCCGGGCCCTCTCTAATTCGGTGTTATTTTCCTGCAGCGTACGCTCAAAGCGTTTGCGTTCGGTGACGTCGCGCGCCGCGGCAAATACTCCCTGCAGCTTGCGGTCGCGATCGTGAAAGGTAGTCGCGTTGTAGGAGACCACTGTCTGCTTGCCATCCCGTGCGCGCGCGGTGAGCTCATAGTCGGTGACTTTACTGCCATTGAGCACTCGCTTGATACCCGCCTCGGCGAGGTCCGGGTCCGTAAAGAAGTTCTTGAAAGGCGCGCCAATCAGTTCATCGCGCGTGCAGCCCGTGAGCGCCTCCATCTGCTTGTTAACGTCCGTGATAATTCCCGCCGGATCGGTGGTCATCAGCGCGTCGATATTCGATTCGATGAGCGAGCGCGTGTAGAACTGCTGGTCGCGTAGCCGCTGATCCAGTTGCTTCTGTTCGGCTTCCACTTGTTTACGCGCCGTGTTGTCGGTGCCGATCAACAGGTAGCCGATGATCCCTCCCAGCGCGTCGCGCAGCGCCGTGACCGACACCAGCGCCGGAAAGCGGCTGCCGTCCTTGCGGATATAGGTCAATTCGTAAATGTCTTCGATGCCGCGCGAGGCCTTAAAAGCCAAGGCATCGAAGCCAGGTGTGATAGAAGTGTCAAGCTCGTGGCTCAAGGCTTTCGCGCGGGCAATCACTTCCTGCGGATCGGAAATGTCGGCTGGCGTAATTTTATCCACTACCTCGACGGCCGTGTAACCCAGCATGCGCTCGGCGCCGACATTGAAGAGTTGAATCACGCCTTTTTCGTCGGTTGCGATGCTCGAAAAATTTTCGCTGTTGAAGATCGCGCTTTGTAGGGCGCCGGCCTTGAGCAGCGCCTCTTCCGCCAGTTTGCGCGCCGTGTTATCGGTGCCGATCAACAGATAACCGATGATTCCGCCGCGATCGTCGCGCAGCGCTGTCACCGAGACCACTGCGGGAAACCGGCTGCCATCCTTGCGAATGTAAGTCAGCTCGTAAATGTCTTCAATGCCGCGTGACGCTTTGAAGACCAGCGCCTCAAAGCCGGGCGTAATCGGGGTCGCCAGTTCCACGCTCAGTGCTTCAGCGCGCGCGATCACTTCCTGCGGATCGGATATGTCGGCGGGAGTGATCTTGTCCACTACTTCGACGGCCGCATAGCCCAGCATGCGCTCGGCTCCTACGTTGAAGAGTTGGATGACGCCTTTCTCGTCGGTCGCAATGCTCGAGAAATTAGCACTATTGAGGATCGCGTTCTGTAGAGCTCCGGTCTTGAGCAGAGCCGCTTCGCGACGGACTTCGGTTACGACATCCACCGTCGCAGTCGCATCTTCGGAAACAGACATTTCCAACCTCCGTCGAACATATCGGCCGGCCCGCGCTTGGACCCTTTTCTTAGTGCACGAGTCGCGCCAACTTCGGCCCTCCTGCGAGCCAGCCCACGGTGGGGATAGATGAGTGCGTGTGCGGCCGATAACGATATACGGTCAGATGTCCAAAGATGGTCACAAATCGCAATTCCCTTCTAGATCGGGTAAGATCATCTGGAAGCTCTATGAACCGCCGGGATCTCGTCAAATCGGCGTTCCTCGCGGCGGTATCCGCCTCGGCCGCCGCGCCGCAGATCAACCTCGAAGAGCTCTCCCTCGGTGACATCCAAAAGGGCTTCCAGTCCGGCCAATTCACCGCGCAATCCCTGACCGAGGCCTACCTGGCCCGCATCAGTGCCATTGACCGCCATGGCCCGGCGATCAACGCCGTGATCGAACTGAATCCTGACGCCCTCAAGATCTCCGCCGAACTCGATCGCGAACGTCAGACCCGAGGGCCTCGCGGTCCCCTCCATGGGGTTCCGGTGCTGGTCAAGGACAATATCGACACCCGCAACATGAGCACCACTGCGGGCTCTCTCGCGCTGTTGGGCGCGCCGGCTCCGAAGGATGCCTTTATCGTCGCGCGTCTCAGAGCCGCCGGTGCGGTTCTGCTCGGCAAAACTAACCTGAGCGAATGGGCAAACTTTCGCGGGGATCACTCCACCAGCGGCTGGAGCGGCCGTGGCGGCCAGACCAAGAATCCCTACGCGCTGAATCGCAATCCGTCGGGGTCAAGCTCCGGCTCAGGCGCCGCAGCCGCCGCGAGTTTGTGCGCCGTGGCGGTGGGCACGGAAACCGACGGCTCCATCGTCTCCCCTTCTTCGATCAACGGTCTGGTTGGCATCAAGCCGACGGTTGGCCTGCTTAGCCGTGGCGGCATCATCCCGATCTCGGCCAGCCAGGACACCGCCGGACCAATGGCGCGCACGGTGCGCGAAGCAGTTCTTTTGCTGAATGTGCTCGCCGCCACAGATTCCTCGGACTCGGCGACCGCGGGCGCTCCCAAGACCCGTCCCGACTATATGCAGTCTCTCGATCCAAACGGTCTGCGGGGCGCCCGCCTTGGCATTGTCCGCAAATCGTTCGGCTTCAATGCCGCCGTCGACAAGTTGATGGAGCAATCGATCGCCGCCATGAAAAGCGCCGGCGCTGAAATTATCGATCCTGTGGAAATTCCGCCCGACGGCGAGATCGGCGAGACGGAACATGAAGTGCTTCTCTATGAGTTCAAAGCGGGATTGAACACTTACCTTAAGGCGCGAGGCCGAACCGAAACTCTCTCCACCCTGATCGCGTTTAATGAAAAGAACCGCACCCGCGAGCTGCAGCATTTCGGACAGGAATTGTTTTTGAAAGCAGAAAAGAAGGGGCCGCTCACCGACGCCGTTTATCGTAAGGCGCGCGCCGAGTGCATTCGCCTGACACGCACCGAAGGAATCGACGCGGCGTGTTCGAAGAACCGGCTCCAGGCCCTGATCGCTCCGACTTCCTGCCTGGCTTGGCTCACCGACTACGTCAATGGCGACAGCGGCAACGGAGGCTGCTCCACGCCTGCCGCCGTCGCCGGGTACCCACACATCACCGTGCCCGCCGGCTTGGTGCATGGATTGCCGGCCGGCATCTCCTTTTTCGGACCGGCGTGGTCGGAACCTGCGTTGATCAAAGTGGCTTACGGTTTCGAGCAGGCCACCAAGGCGCGTCGCAAGCCCACCTTCGCGCCGAATGTTTAGATCGACTTCTAGATCTACTTCGCCAGCGCCGGCAGCGTCGTGAAGGTATGGGCGGCGGCGGGGATGCGAATTCCCAGCACGCCGATCTGAGCGTTGGCGGGCGTATCGAACTCTATGGTGCCGCGAATGCCCGCGGTGGCCGGATATTTATCGCTCGCCAGCGTAAAAGAAAGATGCCCGTTAGGGGCCAGCGTAATGGTATCCGTCGCCAGTTGCGTCCCCGTGGCGTCGCGCACCGTAACCGGAATATTCACCGCTTGCGTCGCTACACTGTTGATCGCGACTCCCGTAGAAATGTCGCCGGTATTATCGAACGCGAGTAGGTAGGCGTTGGCGTTGCGGTTCTCCAGCGGCACCACCGCTTCCTGGCCGTCGGGATTGTAGCGGAAGATCACAAACCCGCCAACATTGCCATTGGTCGTAAGCTGCGCCGAGCCCACGGTTGGCAAGGGATTGGATTGCGGAGCGGCGCTCTCGACAATCAGTGTGGCCCCGGCCGCAAGCACCTGGCTCACTACCGGAGCGACGGTGGTGCTCCCGCCGCCAAGTTGCGGAAATGAAAGCGGCAGTGACAACGGGCTGCCATTATCGTCGAAAAAATTCAAATTCACTTGTGCCGCGCTGGCACCCACATTAACCAGCACAAACGTGGTTTGCCAGCCGTTTCCGGTGGCGAGGTGCGCAATGGAGCCGCCGTTGGTTCCGACATTGGCTACCGCCGGAATGGTGGTGAGTGCATTATTCGGCGGCGTGAAGCGGAGGCCCAGCACGCTGATGCGACCCCCGGCGGGCGTGTCGAATTCGATGGTTCCTCGGATGTTTGCCGTCACCGGGAACCCTAGAAGTGGATCCGCCAGAACGAAGGACGTATGGCCGTTGCCGGCCAGTGAAATAGCAGTTCCCGGAGCGCTGATTACCGTTCCATTGTCGCTGCGAATGATTACTGGAATGGACGCGCTCTGCGCCGAGACGTTCGCGAGCGCTACGCCCAGCGTTAGGCCTGCGGTGTTGTCAAAGACCAGAAGGTAGGAACGCGCACTTCGGGTTTCAAGCGGCACCACGGCTTCCTGGTTGGTCGCAATCTGGTGGAAAACCGCGAACCCGTCCAGCGAACCAGTAGCCATCAGTTGAGCGGAACCCACCAGCACCGGAGGCGCCTGCACTCCCGCCGTGTCGACGATCAGCGAGGCATTGGGAACGATGGTCCGATCCAGCGAAGCCGCCAGCAGCGCCAACGCCCCGGGAGTTTGCTGTGGAAAAGCGAGGGGCAGCGTCAACGCCCCGTTGCCGCTGGGATCGATGGCGTCCCCTGAAAAACTCAGCCGCGCAATCGTCGAAATCGTGTCTTTATTCACGATCGTGAAGGCGGTGGTCCAGTTTTCCTCGGCCGCGAGATGCGCCATTGAACCGATGAACGCCAAACCGGGCAACGCGCCCGCTTCTTGCTCTACCGTGAAACTGAGGCCTGCAAGGGTAATGGCCGAAGAGCGGTCTCCTGCCGCATTCACCGCTACCTGATAAGTGAGTGTGCCATTGCCGCTGCCCGTCGCGGAACTCGTGAGCGTGACCCAACTTGGAGTGCCGGTTACGGTCCATATGCACCCTTGCGGTGCAGTGATGGCGATTGTCCCGCTTCCCCCGGCGGGCGCGAACGCCTGCCCCCCGGCATTCAACACGTAGGAGCATTGCGCGCTTGCAGTCATCCCGCCACAAAAAGTCACTGCGAGCGCAAATAACGCGCACTGCCGAACGTGCATCGAGCCCTCCTGATATTTACGCCGGACGCGGGGCTCAGCCGCACACCGATAAGGCGCCTACATTCAACGTAATTGCGGCAATTGTTAGTGCCGTTAGGGTCTTATCGTCGTTCTTTGGATATCTTGCAGGTATTTCGCAAATGTAGGCATCTAGACCTGCCGATCCCCGATTTATTCAACGCTCCCCAACTGTCCTGTAATATGGCTGTAACATACAGACTGTTACTCTTGTGAGTAAAGGACGCGCATGAAAAAAATCGCTCTCATTGAAGACGATACCGACCTTTACAACTTGGTCCAGTACAACCTGGATAAGGAAGGGTTCCAGGTCGTGGGATCGCAAACCGGGAAAGGCGCGCTCGATTTATGCCGCCGCGAGCACCCGGACCTAGTGATTCTGGACATCATGCTGCCCGATTCCGACGGCCTCGAAATCTGCAAGGGCATCCGCGCGAATACCGAGCTGGCGAACACGCCGGTCATCTTCCTGACGGCGCGCGCCTCTGAAACCGACCGCATCGTGGGCCTGGAACTGGGCGCGAACGACTACATCGTCAAACCGTTTTTCGTGCGCGAACTGATCGCCCGCGTGAAGATTCACTTCCGCGGCGATAAGCCGGTGAATAAAGTGCTCCGCTCCGGAGATCTCGAACTCGACCGCACGCGCTGCATCGTGCGCCGAGGGAATGAAGAGCTGACGCTTACCGCTACCGAATTCCGGCTGCTGGAATTCCTGATGAGCCGCCCGGGCGTCGTGTTCAGCCGTGAACAGTTGCTCGACGCCGTGTGGGGCCACGACCGCGCAGTCACCGACCGCACCGTCGATGTCTACGTCCTGCGCCTCCGTCAGAAAATCGAGCAGGAAGATGGACCCGCTTTCATCCGCAGCGTACGCGGCTTCGGCTATAGCTTCAACGTGGAAGTCCCGCAAGAACAGCTACAATAAAAATCCGGGTGCCCCGCCCGTCAATTCATGCTCGACTGGCTGTTCGCAGATCCACTTCTTCCAGGCACGCCGGCGCCCGATTTCACGCTCCCCGATCAGGACGGCAAGGTCACATCGCTCTCCGCGTTACGGGGCCACAACGTGGTGCTGGTTTTTTATCCTGGCGATGACACTACCGTCTGCCGCCAGCAGTTGTGCGAGTTCCGTGACCGATGGTCCGATGCGCAGCAGAAGAACACGCTGGTCTACGGCGTGAATCCGCAGACCGCGCAGAGCCACGCCAAGTTCATCGGCAAAAGCCGTCTACCCTTCCCTCTTTTAGTCGACAGGGGCCAGAAGACCGGCGCGCTGTATAAGGCCAAAGGGTTAATCGTGAGGCGCACGGTATATTTGATAGGCCCCGACGGGATCATCCGTTTCGGCCAGCGGGGCACGCCCGATTCCGATTTGGTGCTTTCACATGCTGCCTAGGTTCGTATTGCCTAAGTTCTACCCGATTTTAGATCCAGAAATCGCGGCACGCCACGGCATCGATGCAGTGATTGCCGCCGAACAGATCCTTGAAGGCGGCGCGACCATCCTCCAGTTTCGGCACAAGGGATTTTTCTCGCGCGAGGTGTTCGCGCAACTGGAGAGCGTGGCCCAACTGTGTCGCGCTGCCGGCGCGCTCTTCGTCGTCAATGACCGCGCCGACCTCGCCGCTCTCACCGGGGCGGCACTGCATCTCGGGCAGGACGACCTGACTCCCACCGCGGCACGCCAGGTGGTTGGCGCGAAGACCCTCATCGGATTCTCCACCCACAACGAGCATCAACTTCGCGCCGCTGCAGCCGAGCCCGCCGACTATCTTGCGCTCGGGCCCATCTTCGGCACGTCATCTAAAGACAACCCGGACCCCGTCGTTGGGATCGACGAACTGCGCCGCTTGCGGCCGCTTACTGATCGTCCTCTGGTAGCCATCGGCGGGATCACGCGCGCCAACGTAAACTCGGTGCTCGATGCAGGCGCCGATGCGGTCGCGATCATCGGCGATCTATTCGCCGGAGACGGCAATGTGCGCGCGCGTACCCAGGAATGGATAGCTCTTACACGCGACACACAAAATGTTTGACAGCCGTGGCGAACCCGGCATATTATGGACTTATCACTGAGGAAGGAGGTGGTCCAGTCTAATGATATCTGGAAGTAGTAGTAACTACAGCACTCTAACCACGCGTGAGGTGGCTGACTCTTAATCCCGAACCTCTCATAGTTCAGGTTTCGTTTCAGTGACGAAGCCGCTCCTCCTCTGGACCGGCTGCTTCACGCTGAAGCTCGAGTCTTTAGTAAGAACCCCGTACGGCCTGTTAAGGTCCGTGCGGGGTTTTTCATTTGCCGGACCGATGATCGAAAATTCTGCAACGCCCACTCAAGCCTTTTCGCTATGCTAAAAGGCTTAGAGTGAAGCTTCCAAGCCGTCCCACGCTCGCCGCGATTTTCGCGCTGCTTCCGGGGTGTGTGTTAGGCCAAACCTGCGCGCCGGGCGAGTTGCGGGTATTCGTGGTGGATTCCGAATCCGGCCCCGTATTCAATGCGGACGTCCGTATTGCCTCCGGCACGCAATCCTTGGGGCAGTCCAGTACATTATCGCTGGGAGCGGTCGATTTCGCCCAGCTGCCTTGCGGCCCTATCAACGTTTCTGCAGCCAAGCAGGGCTTCGATCCCGCGAGCGGCGCCATTATCATGACCAGCGCCGCACGGGCACAAATCACTCTCACTCTAAGGCCCCAAGCCCAGCGTACTAGCGTCGACGTAACGGCTACCGCCTCCCCCATAGAACAGACTTCTTCGCAAAGTACGGAAGTCCGGCTTGCTGAAGTCAAGGTTCTGCCGACCAACCCGGCCACTGTTTCCGAGATCCTGCCGCTGGTGCCCGGCATCGTGAAATCTCCTGACGGCGAGCTCACGATCAGCGGCTCCGGTGAGCAGCGTAGCGCCCTGGTGGTGAACCAAACCGACGTCACCGATCCTGCGACGGGAAAGTTCGGCCAGACCATTCCTGTGGACAGCATCGAGTCGGTAAACGTCCTCAATACACCCTTCCTTGCCCAATACGGCCGCTTCACCTCCGGTGTGATCGCGGTGGAAACCCGCCGCGGCGGCGAAAAATGGCACGCCGAACTGAACGATCCGTTCCCCGACTTCCGCATCCGCAGTTGGCATATGCGCGGCATTCGGGATGTCTCTCCGCGCTTCGTCGTGGGCGGCCCCCTTGTGCGCAATCGCCTGTTCATCAATACCGCGCTTCAATACAATTTCCAACGGGAATCCGTGCTGACTTTGCCCTTCCCCTTCAATGAATCGAAAAAAGAATGGGTCAATTCTTTTACTCAACTCGACCTGGTGCTGTCGCCGAAACAGATTGTGACGGCCACGTTTCATTTCAGTCCCCAACACATCAATTTCGTGAACCCGGATTACTACAATCCTCAAGCCGTCACTCCCAGTTATGTGCAACACAATTACGTGGGAACGTTTGCCGACCATTGGGGGCTTTTCGGTGGCATTCTGGACACCAGCCTCTCGGTACAGCGCTTCAACGTCGTGATCGGCTCCCAGGGTGGTGCCGAGATGGTGCTCTCTCCCCTGCGCAATAGCGGGAATTACTTTGGGGTGCAGAATCGCGATGCCAGCCGCACCGAATGGCTGGAAACCTGGTCCCTGGTTCCCCTCCGTGCCGCCGGAACCCACCTCTTGAAGATGGGAACTTCCTTGACCGGGTCCGGCGATGACGGCCAGTTCACGTACCGCCCCGTCAATATCATGAACAATACCGGGCAACTGCTGGAACGGATCGACTTCTCGAATCGCAATCCGTTTAACCGCAATGATCTCGAACTGACCGGCTTCGCGCAGGATCATTGGTCTCTGGGCCCGAGAGTCTCGTTCAATTACGGTTTCCGCGTCGAAAATCAGAGACTGCCCGATAGTCTCCGCATCGCGCCGCGCGCGGGTATTGTCGTCGCTCCGTTTCCTGGAGAACGGA
>Ga0070658_10003049_pt1 | contig 13854 bp, 9 predicted proteins | sample KBSC13metaG_FD_64664 | JGI IMG/M metagenome (GOLD analysis project Ga0070658, IMG submission 64664) | Corn rhizosphere microbial communities from Kellogg Biological Station, Michigan, USA - KBS C1-3 metaG | ecosystem: Host-associated > Plants > Roots > Rhizosphere > Soil ... | reverse complement strand
GATGCCCTGCGAGGCGGCCGTGAGCTGGGACATCCCCGCCTGCACGTCCGCGTTCGGCTGGAAATACACCTTGATGATGCTCATGCCGTTGAGCGACTGCGACTCGATGTGCTCCACGTCGTTCACGTAGCTGGAGTACACCCGCTCGGCGAGCGTGACGACGCGCTGTTCCATCTCGCGCGGCGCCAGTCCGCCGTAGCTCCAGAGCATGGAGACCACCGGTACGTTGATCGCCGGGAAGATGTCGATCGGCATGCGCACGATGGCGACGATGCCGAAAATGAGCACGAGCAGCGCGGCACACACGAAAGTGTACGGCCGCCGCAGCGCCAGCAGAACGAGCCACATCGCGCTAAACGTCCCCGCGCGGAGCCATCACGCGCGATCTAATGAGATCCCTTTGCGCCGTCACAGCGGCTGCCCCACGAGCGCCTCGAGCGTGGCGCGAGTGACCTGGTAGTTGTAGTGCGCCGCCACCAGCCCGAGCTCGGCCTGCGTCACCGCCAACTCGGACGTCATCCGGTCGAGCGCGGTCGCGATCCCGGCCCGGTAGCGTTCCGTCTGGACCCGAAGGTCTTCCCTCGCCGCGGTGACGGCCTGTGTAGCAAGAGCGATGTTGCGTTCCGCCAAGTGCAGCGCGTTGATCAGCCGCGCCGACTCGGCGCGCGCCTCCCGCACCGCGTCGAGCGCAGTGGCCTGCGCCACGTTGTTCGCCGCATCGGCCCGCGTCACCGCGTCCTCGCGCTGGAATCCGTTGAACAACGGGAAGCTCGTTCCAACGCCCAGCGTCCAGCCCGGGCGCATCGCGCCCACGACGACCGACTGGTTCGCCATGTTGTATCCGCCAGTCAGCCGGAGATCAGGTAGATATTGAGCGCGCGCCGAGCGCGTCGCGTCCCCCGTGGCGCGCGCCGACGCCTCGGCCGCCCGGACCTCGGGAGACGACGCGATGGCCAGACGCACGATGTTGCTGTCGCCCAGCGAAAGCGCGCGCGGTTCGAGCGACGCCGGCGATTGCGCGCCCACGGGAGCGTCCGAGCCCACCAGGCGCCCGAGTGCAAAGGCGGCGGATTGGAGCGTGTCGCTCGCAGCCAGCATCTGCTGTTCTCCCGCCGTCAACTCCAGCTCGGCCCGTAGCTGGTCGGAGCGCGTCGCAGTGCCGGCCCGGACGCGGTCGCGCGCATACCGCAGGCCTTCCTGTGCCCGCACTACCCGTGCGCGCGCCACGCCGAGCAGCTCTCCGCCGCGCAGCACCTCGAAGTATGCCCGCTGCGCCTGCAGCGTGACGGCGAAGCGGGCCGATACGTTCGTGGCTTCGGCGGCGCCAAGGTCCGCCTGCGCGCGCGCGCGGTCCGCACCCCGCCGCCCGCCGGTGAACAGCTCCAGCGAGGAGCTCACACCGGCGGAATACGCCGAGGCCGAAGGAGCGCCTGGCCCGCCCGGCACACCGGAGGATCCCGACATGATGTCGGAGCGCAGCGCCGTCGAGTTCAGACCGAGCGTCGGCAGATAGGCACCGGTCGCCACTCGACGCTCGGATCGCGCGGTCCGGACTCCCGCCTCGCCGAGCGCGGCTTGGGGGCTCGCTGCAAGCGCCCGACTGATGACGGTCGGCAGGTCGAGCAGCGTATCGAGCCTGGGGGTGGTGACGCTGTCGAGCGTTCCCACGACGACGGGTTGTTGCGCGCGACCTACGCCACTCGGCACGAGAGCGCCGAGCGCGACCGTCGCAGCGCGCCAGACGAGGCGCGCACTCAGAGGAGGGCAGTTCATGAAATCCGTGCGGCCGTTCGCGCCGTGGTGAACGCGACGAACCGTGGCACATGGCCGCGCGCGATGAGGAACCACTCCTGAGGGCCGCGCGGCCTCCAGTGAATCAACGCACCGAGCCCTCCGGCTGTTGACCGATTCACGGAGCGCTGGGCAAAGCCGTCCCCCCGCGGGACGAAGCGTTACGTCGTCGACATGGACCGATACGAACGGGATCCGATCCACACACGCGAAAACGCCCCAAGTACCAGAAAAATCAACAGCTTACGTGGTTATCACCTCGCGGTCGCGCTACTTGCCGTTCCATGGCGGCGACAGGTCGACCGAATTCCGCCACTAACCGCGAGGACCAGTTCATGTATTCCGCCAGCTTACCGGTTCGCTCACGTCCGGCTCACATCACGCGGCTCGCCGTCGCTCTCGCTGCCTTCGCCCTCGCGTGCGGAGGCGGAGGGGGGAGTTCACCGACCGGCCCCGGAACCCCGGGTACGCCCGGCACCCCCGGCACGCCGGGGACCCCCAGTCCGACCATCACGACGTCGGTCAACCTGCAGAACAGCACCTTCAGCCCGTCGGACATCCAGGTCTCCCCCGGTGCGACGGTCACATTCACCAACAACGACGGCATCAACCACACGGTGACGTTCGACAACACGTCGATCTCGTCGATCGACGCCTACACGACCGGTGCGAAGACGGTAACGATGCCCACCGCGACCGGCACCTACGCGTTCCACTGCCAGTTTCATGGCAACATGAAGGGGACGGTGCTGGTGAAGTGAGCCGCCGGCTCAGTGAGGAGAAGGTGAAGGGCACACCAGGCGCATGCCGGTGTGCCCTTCGCTTTGTCCCCAGTCGAGCTCGCGATCAACTCGGATGTCGGTCCTCGATTCGTGCGCGGAGCGCGTCGCGCGCCTGCGTAGCTCCGAGCCGGTCGAAGATGGAGATGGCGATGCGGGCGTCAGCGACCGCTTGCGCTGTCCTGCCCTGCGCGAGCCAGGTCTCCGCACGATCTCGCAGCGTTTCGGCCTCGTTCAGCGCGTGGCCGCGCTCGCGGGCGATCGCTAGCGCGCGGTCGAATGCCTCATGCGCTTCCACATAGTGTCGCTGCGCCGAGCACGCAGCGCCGACGAGTCGTGATGCGTCCGCCTCGTTCTGCGGATCGCCGAGTCGGGCGAATTCCTCGCGCGCCATGCGGGCCGTCGTTTCGGCGAGCGCGGCATCGCCGCGCCGCAGCGCCACTTCCGCGCGTCCGACGCGTCCCATCGCAGCCAGTCGGGGCACGCCGCCATCGGTTGCGTGCTCGATCGCCCGCAACTCGTGCTCGTCCGCTTCCTCGAGCTCACCGAGGTCGCGATAGGTGATGGCGAGGTTGTGGTAGCTCGACGCAAGTCCGCGGCGCTGCCCCAGGCGCTGGAAGGTGGGCAGAGCGAGCCGATAATGCGACAACGCACGCTCGTGGTCGCCCTGCATGTTGGCGATGGCGCCGAGATTGTTCGTCGCCCGCGCCAGAACGAGGAGGTCCTCGGAGTGGGTCGCAAGCTCCAGTGCGCGGGCGAACTCACCGCTGGCGTCATCGAGCTCACCGATGGCCAGGCACGCAGCGCCGATCATGTTCACCGCGCGCCGCTGCGACGCCTTGTCGCCCACGTCACCGAGGCGTGGCTCGGTGCCTCGCAGCCAGTTCACGGCCTTGCGCTCGTTGCCGGTGTAGATGAGAGCCTCGCCGTATAGCAGCGCGCTCGCTCCGTCCCGCTGACAGGTGGCCGCCCGCGGTTCCAGCAACGCCAATACCTCGGACCACGCGCCCGCGTCAGCAAGCGCGCGTGCCCGTTCGAGGATCGAGTCGGAAGGAATCGAGGCGGTCATGCCAGTGAATTAGTCTCGGACGTGCATCAGAACTCGATCGCGTATCCGGTGAATCCGCCCAACTGGGCGTTCACGTCCTTCGTCGATTGGGCGACGCTGCTCGAGACCTTCGTCCACGGCTGGAACGGCGTTTCCTGTCGCCAGAAGCTCAACGAGTCCATGATCGCCTGATCCTTCGCATCCACCACACCGTCGTAGTTCAGGTCATCACCGCACGCCGCAAAGGAAATCTTGAGCGTGGGCTGATCGGAAGACGAGAACCGCAGTCCCGATGGCTGGAAGTCCACCAGGAAATGCGACTGGTCCGTCACCGTCACCGTGATGAGCACGGAGTCGCCGGCGGCGATCGCGGTGCCATCCGGCCGTGTCGCGAGCGACGCCGGCCCCACCCGGAACTGGAGGAAGGTCGTGGAATCGGTGCGTCCCGGCCGCGCGTGATACCAGATGTCCACGCCCCCCGCCTTCCCCTGTACCGCGTAGAAGCTCACCTGCGTTTTCGCCAGCGACGGCGTGCCGTACGGAACGCTGAGCAGCCGCAGGTCGCTCGGGTCACGGGTGTCGCTCGTGTCGGGCGATGTGGAGTCGGTGCACGAAAGCAGCGGCACCGCCACGGCGGCGAGCAGCAGAATGAAGAGACGGTGACGCAGCATACGATATACCTTCGTCCTTGGGTGGGAGCGGATGATGTCAATCATTGGCGCCGTTCTCGTCCTCGTCGCTGGCGTCCCCATCATCGTCCGCATCGGCATTGTTCGCGGAATTGAGCACGCGATGCAGACGAGGACGCGAGATGCCGAGCCGTCGCGACGCTTCGGTCTTGTTGCCGCGGCAGATCTCGAGCATCCGGAGAACTGCCGCACGATTCAGTTCGCGCAGCGTGGCCGGAAATGGGAGCTCGCCCGTCGACGACGGAGTCGACGGAGCCGCCTCGGCCACATCGGCGGCGTCGATCGCCGACGCTGTGGAGAGGAGCACGGCGCGCTCGATCACGTTGCGCAGCTCACGCACGTTGCCCGGCCAGCGCCGCTCGCGCAGCACGCGCTCGGCGGCCGCGGTCAGTTGCAGCAGCGGCTGATCGTACTCGCGGGCAAACCGCTCCAGGAACGCGCGAGCGATGAGTACCACGTCCTCATGCCGGGCGCGAAGGGCCGGCAGCTCGATCGGCACGACGTTCAGCCGGTAGTAGAGATCCTCGCGGAACTCGCCGCGGCGTACAGCCGCACCGAGGTCCACGTGCGTCGCTGCGACGAGTCGCACGTCGAACGGAATCGCGCGCGTGCCGCCGACTCGACGCAGCATGCGCTCTTCCAGCGCGCGAAGGATCTTCCCCTGCAGCGGGAGCGCGAGATGCCCGATCTCGTCGAGGAACAGCGTGCCGCCATGGGCGAGCTCCATCAACCCTGGCTTCGCGCCCGAGGCACCGGTGAACGCGCCCTTCTCGTGGCCGAACAGCTCGCTCTCGAGCAGGTTTTCCGGAATCGCCGCGCAATTCACGTCGACGAACGGCGCTTCGCGGCGCGGGCCATTGTAATGAATGGCGCGCGCGAGCAGTTCCTTGCCGGTTCCCGTCTCGCCGGTGACGAGCACGGTGACCGTCGCGCGAGGAATGACCCGGGCCGCGCGGTCCAGCGCCGCGAGCAGCGCCGGACTCTCACCGAGGATGCCGTCGAAGTGCAGCTTGGCACGCTCGCCCGCGGCAAAAGCCGACGCGTCGGCGTCGGCCTTGAGCCGCTCCGCTCCATCGCGCAGCCATGATGTCAGCAGCGCGAGATCCTCCGGCAGCGCGAAGTACTCCTCCGCGCCGGCGCGAATGAGCGAAGCGACGAGCCGGTGATCGGTCTCCACGCCAACCGCGGCCACCAGCCGATTGCCGCGCGGCATCTGCCGCAGGGTCGCTTCGAGCCGCCGCTCGTCGCCCGCCCCGGTGAGCAGCGTGATCGTGCCCTTGCGTGGCTGAAGGCTCGCCGCCTCCTCCACCGCCGCGAACGTCAATCCATTCGCTGCCGCGAGTGCCGGCCACTCGGCGTGAAAGGAGTCGGTGAGTGCGAGAACGCGGAGTTCGGCCAAGCGAGGGCTGGGCGTGACGCGGGCGGAGGGGACCACGCCGCTCGTGAAGGCAGATTTGGACTGCGAGGAAGCGGTCGTCGGCATCGCCATCGGGGCCGGGGCTGCCAACCGACGACGCGCGCCCCGAAAACCTTATCGAAGACAGCGCCGACGGCGAGAAGGAACCCTGTTGCGTTGGGCAGGGCCGATGCCGACACCGGACGTAGCAGCACCGCTGGGTAAACTATTGACCCATATCGTCTTGGACATGTCACCGCCCGATTGCGCGTCGAGCGACCGTATCGAGTCATCGCCGCAAGCGTAACACTACGTTACAGCGCGCCCGGGCGATCTGATAGGGGACCTAAGCCGCTTGTGTGCGCGACGGGGCCGCGGTTCGCAGCAACGCCCACCCGATCACCCCGGCGATCACCGAGGCGAGGAAGGTCCCCAACTTGGCGGCGGTGAGCAGCGACGCCGACTCGCCGAACGCGAGCCCGGCGATGAACAGCGACATCGTGAAGCCGATTCCACCGAGCCACGCCACACCGTGCACCAGCCGCCAGCCTGCCTCTGGTCGTGCCGCCACCCCGGCCTTCACCGCCAGCCACGCCGCGAGCGTGATGCCCACCGGCTTGCCGAGTACGAGCCCGAGCAGCACACCGATTGCCACCGGGCTGCCGACTAAGGCACTCGCTCCGTGCAGCGGCACCCCGGCGTTCGCCAAGGCGAAGAGCGGCATGATGCCGAAGTTCACGACGCCCTGCAGGCCGTGCTCCAGTCGCGCCAGTGGCGGCTGCGCCTGCTCGGTAAGCTCCTCCAGCCGATGCAGCGCCTCCTGATGCTCGCGACTGGAGAGTACCGTACGCTCCGGATCGCGCGCGTCGTGGAAATCCTCCAGCGTGTGCCGCGCGCCGCGGAGGAACGCACTCTCGTCGATTCTCGTGCGGGATGGAATCGTGAGCGCGAGCAGCACGCCGGCCACCGTCGCGTGCACGCCGGACAGGAGCACCGCGACCCACAGCGCCACGCCGATCAGCGCGAACGCCCACGGCGCGCGCACTCCCGCCGCGTTGGCGAGCGCGGATAGAGCCAGAAGGGCCGCGGCGGCCACCACCGCTCCCCACGCCACGCCACCGCTATAGAAGATCGCGATCACCAGCACGGCGCCCATGTCGTCGGCGATCGCCAGCGCAGAGAGGAATACGCGAAGCGACGACGGGACGCGATCACCGAGCAGTGCCAGCACGCCCAGCGCGAAGGCGATATCGGTCGCCATCGGAATCCCCCACCCCGCGGCCCCGGCCCCGCCCGCGTTGAGTGCGGTGAAGAGCAGTGCAGGCACGACCATACCGCCCAGCGCCGCCGATACCGGCAGTGCCGCCTGTCGCAGCGACGCCAGCTCGCCAACCAGCACCTCGCGCTTGATCTCCAACCCGACGAGGAAGAAGAACACGGCCATCAGGCCATCGTTGATCACCTGATGCAGTGTGAGCTGCGCGCCACGAGCCCCAACGGCGATGGTCAGCGGCGTGTCCCAGAGCGCGTGGTACGTATGCGCCCATGGTGAGTTCGCCCACGCCATGGCAATCGCGGCGCACGCGAGGAGCACGATGCCCGCCGCGGGTGCGCTGCTCATGAACCGGTGGAGGGGCGCCGTCATGCGCTCGGCGACGGTGCTCCCGGTGGCGTTTGCGATGCTCACGCGGCGAAGCGCAGCATGAGGGAGTGGGATGGCATGGTGGCAGTGTACCGCATCGAACCTGCGGATGCGAGGCGGTTGGGCTGCATGCGTGGCCACCCGCGCCCCGTCCTGCTAGCTTGGATCAGGGCACCGCACCTGCGCGCATCGCGTTCAGAATTCTCAGACCCGGTAGCTCAATCGGTAGAGCAAGCGGCTTTTAACCGCTAGGTCGTGGGTTCGATTCCCACCCGGGTCACTCTTGAAAGCACGACGGCCCGCTGAGCATCGCTCAGCGGGCCGTCGTGGTCGGGCGGACCAGATTACGGATTGCGGTCGATGCACCCGCTGAAGTTCGGATTGTTCACTTCCTCGAACGGAATCGGGAAGTTCACATCCGTACCGTAGTTGGTGCCGGCCGCCGCGCCCACCGGGTTGTACGGACCTGTCGGGAAGACGGTCTCGGGATCGCGGCCGTAGAACTTGATCAGGCGGCGGAGATCACCGAGGCGATGCGAGGTCAGGTACAGGTCGAGCGCTCGCTCCTGGAAGAGGAGGTTCTGGCGGCTCGTCACCGTGGCGCCCAGATCGGCGATGGTGAGCGGCGCCGGAGCCGGTTGCACCGGAATCGTATCGGCGTAGGTCTTCGCGTTGGCCCGCGCAGCGTTGAGCGAAGCAAGGAAGTTCACGTCGTCACCCAGATCGAGGTAGTTCTCGGCCTCGATGAGGCGAGCCTCCGTACCGAGCGCGAGCGGCACCGGCGCGCCACGGGGGCCGCCGATGTAGCCAGCGGCCGTTCCAGCGAGCGAGGTGTACTTCGGCGTGCGATAGAACGGCGTCGCACCGTCGAAACCCGCACCGGTACGGACAACCGGCACGCGCGGATCGTTCAGCGTGACGAAGGCGATGCCGTTGCCTCCCTCCTTGTTGGAAACCGTGAACCGCTTGCTGGACACGGTGAACGAGTACACGCCGTTGTACTGACGGCTGGTGTTCTCGTCGTGCTGGATGCTGTAGTTGTAGTTCGACGGCACGCCGGCCACCGCGGCCGCAGCCGCAGCCTTCTGATTCAGGTCGAGCAGCGCTCGGCCCTTGCCGATCATGGCGAGGTACAGAGCCTTGTTCGACTTCGCCGCCGTGGCCACGGTGATGGCAGAATCGAACTTCGCCACGGCAGCCTGCAGGAGCTGGGTGCCCGTCTGCGGATCGCCGTAGCTGAACGACCCATCGTCATTCACCTTGCTCGTCGGAACGCCGTTGCAATAGTTCTCGGCGAACAGGATGTACATGAACCCGGCGAGCGACTGCACCTCGGCCCGATTGGGGTTCGTCGGATCGTACTGGACGTAACGATCCGCGACCAGCTCCGCCGTGGCGCGCGCGCGCTCGGCGTTCTGGAAGATGGGCAGCAGCGAGCTGTTGTGGAGGTCGATGTTGCGGAAGTCCACCTGGAGACGGGTCGGGAAGGTCTCCGCATCCATCAGCTCGTCGGAGAGCAGGCCGGAGAAGATCACCTGGCCCTCGCTGCCGCTGCTTCCGGAGTACGCCACCTGGAAGTCGCCCAATGCGGCGGCATACGCCGCCGGCAGCGCCGACGGGCCGGAGATATTGCTGGGCAGGACGATGTCCGGCGTCGGAACCGTCAACAGCTCGTCCTGATTGCACGCCGCCAGGCCGGCCGCGCCCACGAGCGCGGCAGCCACGGCAAAGCGTCCAGTTCTCTTCGAGAAATTCATCGTCGTCATCATGTTTGTAGGCTCCGCCTCAGAACGAGAGGGCGAGGCGCGCCGTGAAGTACCGCACCTGCGGTGCAGTGAGGAAGTCGGCCGTGCTGAAGTTCGACTGCGCGCCCGCGTTCACCTCCGGATCCAGCCCTGAGTACTTCGTCCAGGTGTGAAGGTTCCGGCCGGCGAGCGTGAGCGTTGCCGCCGAGGCGTTCGCCTTGGCCGCGAGATACTTGGGCAGCGAGAGCGACACCGCGACTTCGCGCAGCTTGGTGAAGGAGGCGTCCTCGATCATGCCGGTGAGCACGCCGTAGCTGGCCGCCTGCGCCGCCGCCTGCGCCTCGAGATTATTCGGTCCCGGAGTCTGGGCCGTGGCGCCGTTCTGGATGAGTACGTCGCGATAGTACCGCGTCAGGTTGAACAGCTTCTGACCGCCGCGGTGATCTACCGTTGCCGTGATGCGAACGTTGTTGCCGATGCTGAGTGCGGGGGCGAAGCTGATCTCGGCCACGGGGAACGGCGTCCCCTGATAGCTCGGTGCATCAGCGACGGTGATCTCGCAGCTTGCGGAGCCCGGGCCCGCGGGGCAGGCAATCAGGCCGTCGCCGTTCGCATCCTTGTAGGTGTACGACTGGGTGTAATACGCGCCCAGCGGCAGGCCCGTTCTGATGATCTGCGTCGTGTTGAAGCCGGTCGTGATCTCGGGAATCGGGTTGCCAAGCGGATCGTAGCCCAGCGTGTCGAGCTTGTTGCTGTTCCACGAGCCATTCAGCGTGAGATCCAGCGTCACGTTGCGGGTGTTGAACGCCGTGGCGCGAATGAGCGCCTCGTGGCCCCAGTTGTGGACCTGGCCGAGGTTCATCCAGCGCGAGGCGCTCGTGCCGAGCGACGGCGCAAGGTTGACGCTGACCAGCGCATCGCGCGTCGTCTTGGTGTAGAAGGTGTATTCCGCGTTCACGCGATCGTGGAAGAGACCGAGGTCGAACCCGCCCTCCTTCTCCGTCGAGCGCTCCGGCTTGAGGTTCGGGTTGCCCGCGCCGCCCACGGTGAAGCCGGGGACGTCGGTCCCGTTCACCACCACCGCCACCGGGTTGTAGTACTGCTCGGCGGCGAGGTAGCCCGGGTTCTGGCCAGCCGAACCGACCGCGGCACGAAGGCGCAGCGAGGAGATCGCCGACAGACCCACTGCGTCGTGCGGGAAGAAGCTTTCCTCGCTCACGACCCACGACCCGCTGAGCGAAGGATAGTAGATGCGTGCGAAGCTCTGGCCGAACGCGCTGTTGCGGTCGGTGCGCAGACCGCCGGTGAGGAAGACCCGGTCGCGCCACGCCATCTGCTCCCGGCCGATGAACCCGAGGGTGCGGACGTCGCTCGTCTGCTCGCCCACCGAGAAGCGGGCGTTGGTGCCGTTCAGCGAACCGGTACCCGCGAGCAGCTTGGCGCCGTACGCATCCGTGCGCGTGAAGAGCACGTCAGTGTACTGGGTGCCGAGCGTGGAGGTGAACCGCAGCGTCGGGTTGTACTCGTAGGTCGCCGTGCCGTTCAGGCTCGAGGTGTAGTTCGTCGACACACCGCGGTAAACGCCGCGGTAGCCGTCCAGGGTGCTCTGGGTATAGGCCAGAACCGAGGGCGGCAGCGTCTCGTTGTCATTGCGCTGGTTGATGTCGGCGCCAAAGGTGCCGTTGAAGGCGAGCCAGCTGAGCGGCGTGAAGTTGCTGGTCAGGCCGCCCGTGAGGCGCTGGACCTCCTGCCGGGTGTTGATGTTGTAGAACGCCTTCGGATCGAGAAATGGATTGTAGTAGCCGCGGCTGATCGAATCGACGCCGTTCGTGGCGCTCGTGCAGAGGGTGGGATGCAGCTGCGCGAGCCCGCCCGGGCCGCAATCCGCCGCCTTGCCGAGCAGCGCGCCCGACACCACGCCGAACGCGTTGTTGTCGTTCTGCGGACGACGCAGGTCGCTGTTCGTGTAGCCGATGTTCACCTGCGCATCGAGCGTCTTCGTCAGTTGGCCGCGAATGTTGGTCCGGATGTTCAGGCGCTGCTCGTTGTTGACGAGGATGACGTTCTGCTCGTGCTGGTACTCGCCGGAAAGGAAGTAGGTGGCCGCATCGGAGCCGCCGGCCACGCTCAGGCCCGCGATCTTGCGCGCGCCGCTTTCCGTCATGCCCGCCGCGCTGAGCGGCGAGTTGTAGATCGTGGAGTCGACGACGAGGCAACGCCGGGCCGACGTGCTGGTCCGGTTGAACAGGTTGCAGTTGGTGACGAGCGTGTCGCCCCGCATGCGGCCGAAGGTGCGCACGTTCGCCGGATAGTCGTTCACGTCCGTCAGGCTGCCCAGCTCACCGAAGGCGTCCCAGCGGGTCTTGCCGGCACGACCCTTCTTGGTCGTGATCTGGATGACGCCGTTGGACGCTGCAGTCCCGTAGAGCGCGGCGGCGGCGGGGCCCTTGATGACCTCGTAGCTCTCGATCTCTTCCGGGTTGATGTCGTTGATGCGCGACGGCTGCTGACCGCCGGTGCCGATGGCGGTCGACTGCGGGCTGTTGTCCACGCGCACGCCGTCGATGATGACGAGCGGCTCGTTGGACAGCGAGATGGAGTTGGAGCCGCGGATGCGGACGCGCGAGCCGGCGCCCGTCTCACCGGCGGCTGTCTGCACCACCACGCCCGGGGAGCGCGAGCTCAGGGCGTCGGCGAAGGTGCTGATTGCCGCCTTGTTGATCGCGCCGCTGTCCACCACCGCCGTCGAGACACCGCTCTCGCGGCGACGCTCGGACTGACCGGTGGCAGTGACCACCACCTGATCGAGGGTCGTGGCAGCAACAGCGAGGCCGAAATCTTCCGTCAGCGTCCCGCCCGCCGGCACCGTCACGGAACGTGACATCGGGCCATAGCCGATGCGCTGCGCGACGAGCTGCACCGGGCCAGCCGGTACGTTCGTGATCCGATAGTTGCCGGATTCGTCAGTCTGTGCCCCACGCGTCGATCCGACGATACGGACCTGCGCGCTCCCCAACGGCTGCTGGGTGGCACGGTCGACCACTTTTCCGGAGATGGTGCCTACGCTCTGTGCTCCTGCAGGCGCAGCGAACGCCGCGGCGAGAACACCGACGAGGAACCGACGCAATCCACTACTCATGTTCTTTCCTCCGACATCGGAGATGTAAGGGACCAGACGACCGTGATGGCAGTCTTCACGGCTTTTGGAAGGGACTTCCGCCAGCAATTCGGCGCATGCAGACAATCGATCAGTAAAGCTGGAACCCAGGATGACCCCACCCGGGGAGGGGCGGTCACACGGGTTCGGAATGCATGGGCGGATGGAATACTGTAGACGAACGAGTCGAGCGCCGGCAACGGGGGAATCGGGCGCCATTCCATCCGCGCGGATGACTAGTGGGTATCGCGATGCCGGTCAAGCCACCGCCGTCATCACCCCATCGGACCGGGCGCCTTGGCCAGCCATTCCCCTCCATCGACCACCATGATGGCGCCGGTGATCCACGATGCGGCGGGCGAGCAGAGAAACGCGACCATCCCCGCGATGTCGGCGGGCGAGCCCCACCGGCCGAGCGGAATCGCCTTCTTCGCGTAACTCTCCATCGCTCGCTCCACCGCGAATACGTCGGGCACGCCCTCGGCCGACGGCGGGGGCGTGAAGGCCTTTCGCACCCCCTCCGTGGGAATCGGGCCCGGCGCGATGGCGTTCACGCGTACTCGATCGCGCGCCCATTCCAGCGCCAGCGTGCGCGTGAGCGCGTCGATTCCCGCCTTGGCGGCGGTGGCGTGCGCCATCAGCGGCCAGCCGCGGTAATGCAACGTCATCGAGATGTTGACGATGCTGCCGCCCCCGGTCGCGCGCATCACCGGCAGCGCGGCCTGGGAACAGAAGAAAGTGCCGTACAGGTCGATCTCGATCACGCTCTTCCATGCATTGGCCGTGAGCGTCTCCGACGGAGCGTAGAAATTCCCCGCGGCGTTGTTCACCAGGACATCCAGCCGGCCATGTTCGTCGGCGATGCGCGCGATGACTTCCTTCACGCAGTCCTGTTCGCGCACATCGACGGCAAGCCCGCTCGCCTTGCCGCCTGCAGCGCGGATCTCCTGCGCTGCCGCGTCGACGCGCTCCTGCTTTCGGCTCGCCAGCACCACATGCGCACCGAGCGCGGCGAGCGTATCGGCAATCCCGCGGCCGATGCCGCTCCCGCCACCGGTGATCAGCGCCACGCGACCGTCGAGGAGTCCCGGGCGAAAGACATCGAGCGGCGACGCGGCTGATGTGGTCACGGACATGGCTCCGGCGGAAGGATGATCGGCTCCGGCAGATCGATCGCGGGCGCCGCCGCGAGAGTCGACGCGTCCGGCACGAGCACGTCCTGCAGCGCGTCGGCGAGCGTCACCGCCTCGGGCGCAGGCGACACGGTGAGCGCCAGGCCGAGCTGCAGCACTGGTGCGAAGGAACGCCGATGATGCGACGTGAGTCCATGCGACGCCAGTCCCGCATGGTGTTCGGGCGTGCCGTATCCGGCGTTCGTTTCCCAGCGGTAATGCGGGTGACGGCGTGCCAGCGCCCGCATCAGGCGATCGCGCGTGACCTTGGCGACGATGGACGCGCAGGCGATCGAGTGGCAGCAACCATCGCCGCCGACGACGGCGGTGTGTTCCACGCCCAGCGTCCGGATGCGATTCCCGTCCACGAGCACGTGGTCGGGCGTGATTTTCAGCCTGCCCAGTGCGCGGCGCATGGCGAGCACCGCGGCGTGG